>JAABUW010003213.1_pt1 | contig 23604 bp, 8 predicted proteins | sample 5560081 | NCBI WGS metagenome assembly JAABUW01 (sample SAMN10711882, study PRJNA513363) | rock metagenome | isolation source: Antarctica rocks | place: Antarctica: Victoria Land, Knobhead sud | reverse complement strand
GTTGTAACTTTTGTTATTAAATAATTGCTTATATTGTTTAAAGACGTTTACAAATCTCTTTAATAAAACAAATTTTCTTTAATATTTTTAAGATTTCTTAAAAAGTAATAATATAACACTTTAAATATTTAAAGAATGTTTATATTAAATCAATGCGTCTCTATTTTAAGCACTAGCTTATTAGTATTACGTTAATTATTAATTATAAAAAACGACAAAATTAGAATTAATAAACTTAATATTTATTATAAAATTATATTAATCTAAAGAACTAATTTATGTAAATAAATATTTATTTTATTTTTTATTTTGTTTTAACAAATTAAAAGACAATTTTTGTATTAATATTTTTTAAAAAAAGAGCTTAGCATTAATTTAAGTCAAATTTACAAAAATATTTAAAAAATTATAACAAAAATTCTTGTACAATGTTTACTAATTTTAATAATTTTAAAAAAAAAATTCGAAAAATCTTTAAAACATTTAACGAAAAACAAATCGCAAAAAGAATAATTTAGTATTTAATTTAACGAATTTTTGTAGCAAACTACGCAATTAAATTTCAAAAATATATTAATTTAATCGAATAAAACGATATTGTATTTATAACAATGTTTCGACGAAATTTTAAAAACAATCTAAAAAACGAAATTATGCGTAACGAAAAACACATTAATAACATATTTAATTTTATTGAAGTAATTATCGATTTTAACGACAAACTATATAAAAAAGCTATAAAAAAAAGATATAATTAATTTCGAAAAAGAGCAAAAATTTTCTTTGAATTAACGATCAAATATTAGTAAAGAGAATTTCGTTCTAATTAAAAGTATAGCAATTTCGATTATTGTAAATTTGCATTTATGAAACTAGATTCTACTTAATAATGTAAAGAGAAAAACTTTAAAGAAAAGCAAAGTAACAAATTCTAAAAAACGTGCTATTTATGTGACAAATCGAATCACTTCGCAAGAGATTATTAATTACGAAATTTAATAAATCGTTAACAAATTAATGTTATATTAAGAGAGATATTTAATAGCTAAAACGACATTAAGAAGCAAATTAACACAAAGACGAACACTCTTAAGACTAAATTAAACGACAATTACTATTTAATAAAAAATCTAAATTAATTATAGAAAGTTCTAAATAAAATATTATTAGATAAGGTATTCGCATCTACGCAAGAAGTTAATTAAATACTTAATAAAGTTATAAGAGCACAACGATTAAAAACGTTATATCTTTATTTAATAACAAACTTAAATAACAAATATAACTAAAAAGACTTTTATAAATGTTTAGATAATATTACGAATTATTTTGACGCTTTAGCTAACTTATTAAAGAAAAAGAAAAAAATTAAATTGTAAATAAATGCGAGAAAGCGCTAGAAAGCGACGCCACTATAGAAAGAAATATTTTTAAGAAAATTAAACAACAACTAAGCAATATAAGTTTATTTTAAAAGAAGATAAAAAAAGCAAAGAAATATGCAACACTTAATTAAACAAAATATTATAACGACTTATGCTAAACTTATCTAAAAAATAAAGAAGAAGTTAATTAATTTTCTAAAAAGTTAAAGTTATTAATTTAGCATAGAAAAGAAGCTTAGCGTAAACAAATGTTCGAAGCAAAAGTTGCAACATTAGAACAAAAAAAAGTTCAAATTTCTTAATAAAGAGTATATTAAAGAAATGCAATATGTTAGTTTAATAATAACAACTAAACTTAATAGTATACGTATAATGTTTTATTATATTAGTTAAAATTAATAATTATTAACTCACTACAATAATCAATTTTAGTGCAATAAGTAATTTTATAACTAAAGCTTTTATTAAAAGAAAAGAATACTTTACTTAAAAGAAGCTTAACGCATACAATCTAATAATTGTAGATAAAAACTTATTATTCGATAAAAATAAAAAAGTAAATGAAGAAACAAAATTACTATTAATAGCTATTTAGCAATATTACGAAAAATTAATTTTTAATATAGTAAAAATAATTATTTATAATATTGTTTTAGAAATGTCTTAATTGAAGCAACACAATCTAGAAGTTAACTAAAATATATAAGTATTTAAATTTGCGCAATGTAATTACGTAATTTATATTTAGTCTACGCATCAATAGCGTTCAATAATAGATGAAAAAACCAATTAAAAATCGATTGCAAGTAGCAAATTTGCATTTTTGCAAAAAAACGATTTAACAAAGTTTAAATTAATAAATATTAGCAAAAATTAATTAAGTTATAAAATCAAAATAAATGAAAAAAATTACGAATCTTTTAGAAATCTTGAATTATTTAATATAGCGAAGAAATCGCTAAGATACGTATTAGAAATATATAACAATTAAAAGTATCTATTTTAAGAAAAGAAAACAATAAAAATTCTTTTTAAACATTAATTGTAAAATTACGAAATTAAACTTAAATCAGATAAGTAATTTACGTTTAAACTTATATATGTTTTATTTAAAAAGAAGCTCGAAGTACTTCGCAAATATTTAGCAAAAAAAAAAAAAAAAAATTATTAAAAAATCCTAATTATAGACAAGATACTTGATTCTCTTTATATTAAAAAAGAATAAAATTCTTTGTTTATATGTTAATTATTAAAAGCTAAACAATATTACGATTAAGAATTAATATTTATTATTTAATATTAGCGAATTTCAAGATTAACTATCTAGAGCAAAGTACTTCATTAAATTAGATTTACGAAAAACGTATAATTAAATTAAAATAAAAATAAAAGAAGAGTAAAAAATAGCTTTTCGCACACAATATAAATTATATAAATACATAATAATGTTGTTCGAACTTATAAACGTTTTAACAATGTGTCAAAAAATAATTAATAATATATTACAACAATATTTAAATCAATTTGTTATAGTATATTTAGACGACATTATAATTTATTTAAAAACTTTAAAAAAACATATTAGTTATGTCTTTAAAGTATTAGAATGTTTAAACATAAAAAACTTATATCTTAAATTAAAGAAATGCGAATTTTATTAAAAAAAGTTAATTTTCTTAAATTTGTTGTTAAACGATACGAAATACGCATAAATCTTAAAAAGCTATAAGCAATTAAAAAATAAAAATCATTAATAAATGTGAAAAAAGTATAATTCTTTCTAAATTTTATAAACTACAATAAAAAGTTTATTAAAAACTACTTAGTAAATGCGATATTATTAACGAATTTTACGAAAAAAAACACGTTATAATTATAAGAATTTATAAAAGAGAAACTATTTTAAGATTTTAAGCTAAAATACTTAAAGAAGTTAATATTAAAAATGTACAATTTGCGATTGTTAAGCAAAATTAAAATTAACGCATTAAATCTAGTTATTAATGTATGCTTTAGCTAAAGACATAAAAATATGTAACATTTAATAATATATTTTTTGAGAAAACTTTCGTTAATTGAACAAAACTATAATGTTTACAATAAAAAACTATTTGCTATAGTAATTTTCTTAAAATTATAAAGAATATACATAGAAGAATTATTAAAATTTATAATTCTTATAAATTATAAAAATCTTGTGCACTTTACTATTATTAAGCAACTTAATAGAAGACAAATGCGATAATTAGAAAGACTTAAACAATACAAGTTTAAAATATAGTATATTTTAAACAAAGATAATAACAAAGCAAACACACTTAACAAAAAAAAATTATATAAAAACGAAAGAATTGTTCAATTATAGTATACTTAAGATTAATTAAAATAAATTATTATTAATAAACAAGTATAAGTTAAATGCTATACTACGAATACTTCGAAATAATATAGAAGAATTTTCAATAAAGAAAGAAAAACTTCAAATATTTATCGACAAAATTAACAAATATATAAAAGAGTATTATAACAAACTACTACAAAAGCATCTAAAAGTAACTAAAATTCTTTAGTTTTTACGCTAGCATTATTAGTATTTACAAATAAGATAAGTTGTCGAAACATATATTAAACGATGTCTTAATTATTAGTAAAACAAACATGATACGCATGCGAACTATAACAAAATTTAATATTAAGAATTATTAGAATCGTTATAAGATAAAGTTACGATAAACTTTATTATTAAGTTGTCAAAATTGACAAATTTAGCAACTAAAAATAAATATAATTCGATACTAATAATAATTAATAAACTTATTAAATACTTATATATTATCGTATGCAAAGAGAAGTTTATCGCAAAACAACTAAAATACATTATATTAAATCAACTTATACGATATTACAATATATTTAAAAGACTAATTAATAATAGAGACAAACTCTTTATATCTAATTATTAGAAGACGCTTCTCTTAATATTAGAAACGAGACTTTAAATGTCTATTATCTATTATTCGTTTATAAATAATTAAATAAAGAGAACAAATTAAAGTCTTAAGCAATATCTAAAAAAACATTACATTAACAATACTTATAGCAATTAAATATTACTTTTATCTATAACACAATTAGCACTTAATGCAAAAGTTTTAAATATTATTAAAATAATTTTATTCTTCGTTAATTATAACAAGAAATCAAATTTTTTTAAAAAAAAGCGCACACATTTGTTTGCACAATTAGTTATTAAAAGAATAGCAACACTAAAAAAGATATACGATAATATCTTAAAAATGAAAAAAAAATTAATTAAGTATTAAAACAAGAAACGAAAAACGACATCTTAGCTAAAAGAGAGAAATAAAATATATCTTTTTACAAAAAATCTTAAAACAAGAAAACTAAACAAGAAATTAAATTATGTCAAAATTGAATCGTTTTTCGTTAAAAAAATTAAGAAATTAATTAATTACGAATTCGACTTATCTAAAAACGTCAAAGTATTTCTAGTATTTTATATTTTATTGTTGAAATCAATCGACTTAAGTACGTCTATATAGAAAACATTTTATTATAAATTATAGAAAGAAAATCGATTTAAGATTAAAAGAATTCTAGAACAACAAAATTAACAATATTTTGTAAAATAAAAAAAGTATTTTACAATAAAAAACACGTAAGAATCAATTAGTAATTTCGATAATTATTATACTTTTATTTAGAAATTTTATTAACGTTCGAAAGATTATTTAGCATAGCAAGAAAAAATCAAATAATAAAAGATGTCTTAATTAAAGCATTCGCAACAAAATAATTTGACAACTTAATAATATTCGACTTCTTTATATTAGACAATAAATATTGTGTTTTTCGTTTCGTTTTCGCATTAACTTTCTTTAACATCTTTTTATTGCGAAGTAATTGCATAATTACAATTGTTAATACGATTTTATTCTTTATCACTTTAAAGAATAGATTTTTTTTAATATAATTTAAGAAAGTTTACAATATATTTATATACGATTTGTTTGCGCAAATATATTTCGAACACTTTAAATAAAATAACGAATCTTTTATAACAATGCAAAGTTTACTAATATAGTAACAACGTTTATAAGTAAAATTAATAAATGTTTTGTAACAATTTATTTTAAAAGCAAGACAAATACAATTTTAATAAAAAGACATAATATGTAAGCATTCGCTTTTTAAAACAAAAAAATTTAAAAAAAAGAAATAGTGTTACAACTTTAGTTTGTTATAGTTAGTATATACTTTACAAAGTAATCTATAGTATATAACACAATTACTTGCATATTTAACAACTTAATAAATAAATATTGCTTAATACACTAATAAGTGCGTTCGATATATTTAACAACGAATAAAACAAACAACGTTTAACATGTTTAACAACGAGCAAAACGAGCAAAATTCGACATACTTAACAACAAACATAACGAACAAAAAGAATTTTCTTTAGTATATAGATTTTTTAGACATAACTTTCTTATAAATCGTATTTAACTTAAGATAAATTCTTATTTATTGTTATTGTTACATCTAGTTGCAATTCTTGTTATTAAGTAATTGCTTGCATTGTCTAAAGACGTCTACAAATCTCTTTAACAAAACAAATTCTCTCTAATATCTCTAAGATCTCTTAGGAAGTAGTAGCGTAACATAAAGTTATATATAATTCGATTTTCGTAATAGTTAATTGCTATACAAAAATAATTAAATATATATTTGTAATTACTAGAATCAATGTCGCAAAACTAGCGAAAATGTTTTTCGATAAAATTGTTTTATGTTTCGAAACGCTAACTAATATAGTAAACGATAAAAAAATTGTCTTTACTAATATCTTTTAATTTGCTATATATTTTTATATACAAATTAGAAGACAATTAAGTATTGTCTTTTATTTTTAGATAAATAATTTAATCGAACAATAAAACTAAACTTTTAAATACTATTTTTGCACTTATGTCGACGCTAAATAGATAAGATAAATAAATTTATTATTAATAATAGAATTTGTTTATAACAATAGTTATTACGTTTTAGTTAAAACTTTGTTGTTCTATTTGATATACAATAATTATTCGAAGATCTACTATAAAGTTAAGAACAACTTTATTAAAAAGAAGATATTGTTAACACAAGAACGCGTAAAATAGCTTTATAATTTAAGAAAAGTTTTAACGAAGTATCTTAAAAACGTTGTCGCATAGTAGACGAAATACTACAATAAAAAATATAAGTTAAAAAGCTTTGTTATAGAAGAATTAATTATACTCTTAATTGGAAATTTGAAGCAAAAAAGATTTAGCAAGAAGATGTTGCACAAGTATATTAAATCGTTTAGAATTAAAAATAAGATTAAAATGTAAATTTATTATCTTACTCTACTTAATATCTACTAGATTTATAATACTTTTTATATTTTACTTTTGAAGTTATATTTGCATCGCGTTAACAGTAAATAAGCGAAATAAATATTATAAGCTTTAAAACTTGTTAATAACAAAGTTTAATAAAAGATTAAAGAAATTTTAGATAAAACTAAGTTAAAGAGACAAATATAATATAAGATTAAATAGATAAATTAAAGCAAAAAGTATAATTAATAATTAAGGAAAGAATCTTTAGATAATATTAATAAGTTGCGAAAGAACTTTAAGAAACAAATATATAGCAAACAAAAGCAAAAAAGATAATATAACGCATATTGCAACAACGACAATTATATTAATAATAATTTGTTTGATAAAATATTGCGCAATTGTTATTGTATTGTCGTCGTATAATTAAGTTATATAGAAGAATCTCTTTATTTTGTTACACAAGATAATAGAAATAATAGAATTGTCTCTCTTAATATAAATGTTTAAAACATAGTTTAAAAACAAAGCTATCTTATTATTGTTAATTAGTCGACAACGTATTGTAACAACTTAGCAAATTTCTAACATTTTATTAAACTTGTTTTAAAACAATTAAAGAAAGTCTTCGAATTTATTTAAAAATAAATTGTTAAATTTTTTTAAAGCTAATTATAGACGAGTTTTCGAAATTGTTCGAAGTACTTATATTCTTTTAAGAAAAACAAATTGCAAGAAATTTGTTTTATACAATATTTTTTGTTTTTGTTATAAACTTGTTTTTGTTATCTATATATATTTTCGTTTTTTTTATTTTTTAAAAATATATAAGCGAACAAAGCGCAAACAAAATAGAAATAAAATTTTATTATATTTTTATTTAATAATTTCGTTAGCGACTCGAAGTTGCAAAGAGACTTAATCTTAAAATTGTAAAATCTTGCGAAAGAATCTTTCAAATTTGTTCAATTTAGATTAGCGATAAGCTTAAAGACAACTTGTCTCAACTTTGTCTTCTTTATCTCTATTAACAACTTATTTTTGTTCTTGTTTTTATTTTGCTTCAAATCTTAAATATATAAAGTAGATCGATTAGCTATTGTGTCTTAGCGAGAGTTTTATTTTAAGTTATCTTTGTCTTTGTAGACTTTTGTTCGAGTTTAACTTAATACTCTTAAGTAAGAGTTAAATTTTGTTCGAATTGTCAAATATAAGATTAAGCTCAATTTGTTATTAATAAGATAAACTCTTTATTGCGTTATCAACTCTTTATCGCGCAAATTACACTCTTTTGTATATATTTTATATATTTAGTAATTATATCTCTTATCTCGAGTCTCTCGCAATAATTAATAACAAGAATCTCTATATTATCTTAAAAGCGTTTAACAAATTAATAAATATTAGCAATTATTATATTATAAGCGCAAACAAAATTTATTGCAATACAATAATTTAATTTACGATAAAGAATTTTGCAACAAATATAAGCATTCTTTTTCTCGCAAATGTATGCATACTTGTTTACGCAAGTTATATATAAGAAATTATTACAAACTATAATATATTAATATTGCAAATAACAAGATATTAAAATTGTTTATTCTTTTATTTCTTTAATTCTTTAAAAGATATAATTGAAAAAACAAATAAAAAAGAAATAAAAAATATATTAATTTAAAATTTGCACTATATATATAAGCTTTACGCATTACTATCTTTGTAACAATTTACTTATAGCAATAAAGTAATTACAATTAAAAAAAACATAAAAAGAAAAAAAAGAAAGAAAAAAAAAACAATAATATTTATATTTATAATTTATTTAACGTCTACGCAACGTTAATTTTACTTTAAACTTTATTTAGAACTTTAACAATAATAAACAATAAAGCGATAATATATTATAAATTGTTATTATTATTATTATATTGTTTTACAAATTAAGTTAAATTAAAGCATAAATTTACTTCTATTAAATAGAAGACTCTTTTTTTTTAATTTTTAAAAAGATTTGAGAAGATTTTTAACGAGCTTTTGCAACATTGACACTTAGTAGACGTCTTCGTCTTAATAAAACTAATATAGTTTTTTATATTATTAGAAATTAATGCTTTAAGAGAGAAGATAACTATAATACTATAGCGCTTTCGACGCGTTAGCGTCTCAAAATATAGTAGAACACGTAATTCTAAATGTTTATAAAAGTTTTAAATAGCACAACATCTCTTTCTAGTTAAATAGCGAGAAATAGATTCGTACGTTATAGCAAGTATTAGATAAAAAGAAAGCTTGTTTCTCGTTGTTTTTTAACGATTAGTTCTACTACTATCTATTCTATATAGTTAAGATATAATAATATAAGTCTATTATATCTTACGTCTTTTATATCTTAGTGCGTCAATAAGAAGCAAACACATTTGTATCTTATATTAACTTAAGTCTAAGAAGCAAATTAAAACAAGTCTTATAATAAAGTTTTTAAGAAATAGCGCAAAAAATAAAGATATATTTAGACTTTAAACTAGTTGCTTCTTTATTAAGTAACTAATAGTTAAATATACGCAAAGTAACAAAAATACTAGTATATAAATTCTAGATAGTTTAATTGTTTATAAAGCAATCTTGATTTATAACTTAATTAGTTTATAAGTACAAAAACTTAATTTAATAACAATATTAAAAATTATATAAAAAGCGAAGCTTTAACAATTGTTATCTAGATGCAAGATCTACGTATAAATTTTTATAATTTTTATACAATTTAATTAAACAATAACGTTTTTTACTTTTAATTAAGTACAAGTTGTATTCAATTACGCAATTTAGATTTAAATAATATATATATAGTTTAAAATTAAATTAAAGACAACAAATGTCGAATTAATATTTAATTAAAGTTTTGTTTTAATATTAAGATAAAGCTTTGATCAAATATTAACTCTTTGTAAGATTGTTTCTATTAAATAAATATTAAATAATTTGCGCAACAATAAAGAATAAAATAGTATTATAACAATTATTAGATTATTAAATGTTTCGCAACTTTTTATATATATTTTAACAATAAACATTATAGATGCTAGTAATTACGCATAGCGAATTCTTGACAATAAATATATTATAATAGAAGATAAAAGAAGTTTTGTCGCTTTAAGTTTTATATATATTATAAGTTTTTACGAATTTGCTATATTTATAGATATATAAGATAATATTTTAAGAAATAAGTTTTCGAAGAATTTTTAATATTAAGTATAAGATCTATTAACTAAAATACTTTGCTTTTGTTATTAAATATTATTTGAAAGTTTATAGTTTTATTATTGATTTTCGAGTTTTTAATTTTTATTTTTTTTATTTTTGCATTTTCGATATCTTTGTTTTTTGCATAAATTTGTTAAATTTTTAAGAACTTTAAAACGAAAGATTTTAAATTCTTAATTAAGTTTACGAATTTATGCTAGATATTTAAGTAATAACAATATATACTTTTAAGATATTTTGTATCAATATCGAAGAACTCGCAAATTGCTATTTTTTTTTTAAAGTTTATCGAAAATACGAGTTTTAAGATTGCAATCGCATTTAACAATATATAATATAACTTATATTTTATAATTTCTAGATTTCGAATATATATTATATTTTTGTTTGTAATAATTTTGCATTTAAGAGAATATAAATTAAAGATATATTATTTTAGTATACGTGTTCAATTTTCGAATTAATGCTTTTTAATATATTACTTTAATATTCTCTTGTTAAGTTGCAAGATACAAATATTCTCTTTTTTAAATTTAGAATAATTACGTATAATTCTCGCATTTATTGCTTTATTAGACAAAGATAACAAATTAAAAATTATTATTGTTGCGATGTGTAAATTAAATTCAAATATATCTAAAAAATAATATATAAGTATTGTAACAACTTCTAAAATTGCGAAGAATCTAAAGATTTATTAATTTTAAAAGCGATTTAATTTTAAAACGTTGTTAAGATTTAATACAAACTTAAACGTTGTTAAAGTCTAAATATAATTAACAAATACAAAAGAGTATATATTAGTTAATAAATTCGAAATAAGAGATATATAAGAGAAAGAAGTTGTTGTTGTTGTTAATACAAATATATTTACAATTGCTATCAGAATAAATTTGTAGATTATGTACTTAAGTTTATGTTTAATAATTAACGCATATTATTAAACGTTAAAATAAAAAAGTCTATTTTTATTAAATAACGTAAAAACTATTCGAATAATATATACTAATATAGAGAGTCTTTGCAATTATACAATTTTTTAGCAATAAATATGCATATAATAAATTGTAAACATTAATATAAAAATAAATTCTTAATTGTTTTTTTTTATAAAAAATTTAAAATTCGAAACAATAAAAGATCTTAGTTTCTTAATAATAAAATATTTGTTTATAAACTTTTGTCTTGAATATTGATTTTTTTTTTAAATTCTTCAAAGTTGTCTTTTAACTCGCATTTTTATATTTATTTTTCTAATTATTATTCTTGTATTTATTCTTCTTATTCTTTGATTTGTTTATAATCGTTTAAATACTAGTAGTATAATTTAGAATTTGCAACAAATGTAAAGATTAAAAGTTTACATAAATGCTCTTAGTTTAAAAGAGATATAACTTCGACACTTTTAAGTAATTAACGATTTTAAAAATTAATACAATTATAATTTTGCTAATTTGACTAAATTATCTAGTTAATTAATTGTTTTTCGTAGAGATAGATTTCGAATAATTAGACAATATTCGCAAAGTAAGATTAAGAGAACTTTAAAGTATTATTAATATTGTTTAAGCTAATATATATTCTAGACGTTGCGAGAAATAATTTGTTACGTAGATATACTAAAGAAGAGTTCTCGCTATATAGCGACAAAATAAATTCGCGTATTTGTTAAAAAGTATTATAAACTTATATAGCAAAAGTTTAATTTGCAAGAGTTAAACTAATTCTTAATAAATAATACAATTATATATATATTATTGTTAAATATTGCGATTTGCTAATTTATATTATTATAAAGAATTAAGTTTATTAATATTAAAATAGCGAACGTCGACGCATTTACAATTAACAACAATAGTTAACAAAATAATCTAAATAAATTGAACAAAAAATCGAATAAAAAATATATATTTAAAAAGTTTTAAAAAGTAAGCAAAAAAAGTATTATTAAAATTAAAAAGTTTATTGTTAAAAGTAAAAAGTTAATTAATACAATTGTAACGTTAATCGCTTTTACAAATCTTATTAAAAATAAAAACAAAAATTGTTATTAAAAAGTAAAACTTAAAGATTAAGTCTTTAATCTTGCAACAATAAAGAAAAACTTTGTTAATATTGTTTAACTTAGCAAAAACAATTTGCGAGATATAAAAAATTTTAATTTCAAAACAATATTTAAGAATTTAAAGATATTTAAGATTTTATTTATATATTTTGTTATTAATACGTTTATTTTTAACATATTTAACAAAAATTATATTTATATATTTGCTAAAAAGATGCGTACAATATATAACAATTTAAAAATATAAAAAGAGTTAATTTTATATATTGTTTAAACGTTGTTTGTCGCTAAATTAAAGAAATTAATTAAGCTTATTAATTAAAGTTTAAAGTTAAACAATTTCTTACTAAGTATTGTTTTTCGAATTGTTTTAAAAATTAATAGCGAAACAAGTTTTTTAAATTATTATTAAAAGATTTACAAAAAAATTAAAGATTTAAATTTGAAGTTGTTTGTTTACTTTGCAAAGTTAAAAGACAAATTAAACAAAATAGTTAATTTTTATTTTTGCGACTAATATATTACTTAATTTATTAATATATTTGTTATTAATTTTAACTTCTAGAAATTAAGAAAAAAAGAAACAAAAATATTTTGTGTTCGCAACGTTCTAAGCGTCTTCAAATATATTTTTGATCGCAAATACTATTTTTTGTTTTCGAAATTCTAGCGTTTTATATAAATATATCGCTATATATTAATAGATTGTTTAGTTGATCAAAGTTCGTAGCGTAGAAATAAAGAGAATTAATTAATAAATTACGATACTTAATACTTTTTAAAATTATGCATCGCAAGTCGTAAAAATTATTAAAATATTTATAAATTATATTTTTAATTATCTAAATAAAAAAAAATTGTCTAATAATTTTAAGTTGCTTTAGTACGTTTTTGTTAATTAACTAGCAAAGTTAAAGATTTCAATAATAGCGTTAGCAAATTAAGTAAAGAAAATTAGTAATAACAAAATAAAGATAAAATAAAGCAAAAAAGATTAAAAGAGTTTAATAAAAACTATAATAAATTTGTTGTATTTATATTATTAGCAAAACAAATTAATATACTTTATACATTTATTAAAGAATAAATAATATATTTATTTTGCGTTTTCGCTTACTTATATTTTGTAAAAGTATAAATAAGTAGAATAAAGATTAATTTTATTGTGCAAATTAGATTGTTTTTAGAGTATATTTAATAATATAATATAATAACGTTTAATGCTAAGCTTTAATTAACTAGATTAAGATATAATAACGCATACTTAATAGCACTTGCATCTATTTTTAACGCAATTATTCTATATTTATATTTATGTTTTTTTCTAATTATTTTTTAGCATTCTACGAGACTAGTTAATTTATAAAGATTTTTATATCTATAGATTATTAACGTTTTTATTAAGTTAATATATATAGTTTACTTCGATAATTAATATTATTTGCGAAACTTAATAAAAATAAAAGTAATTATACTTTTTTTTGATTTTGCAATTTGTACAAAGTATAATCTATTAAATTCGATATAAAAGTTGATAAAACAAGTGATTGCTACAATAAAAAAGAGTTATAAAGTACGTTTATTATCGATTTAAGAGATTATCTTGCATTTGAAGCTTCTAATAATTAAATAACAAGAGATATACGCGAGAAATGCGCTAGAAGAACAATTTTCTTTAAACAAGAATTTGTTAGTATCTTCAATTGCAAGTGTTGCAATTAATATATTTTATTCTCTTTTTTATATTAAGTTAAATTACACTAATATAGTTGTTTTAATAGTTAAGAATTTAACATTAACGAAACGTAAACATTTAACGTTAATTAATATTCTTTTAATTTTTTAGTTTAAGTATACAACTTTTTGCGCTTTTAAACGCTTATATATACAACGTAATACTAGTTTAGTTTCGATCGAAATTTCGACTTCGTTTCTTGTTACTTTAATATAATGCAAAGAATTTTGTACAAATTCGATTATAACGCTAAAGAATTAGCTAAAACAATTAAATATAATAAAGAAATATTTACTTTTATCTAAGAATTTGTTGCGAAAGATTTAAAAACTAGTTTAAAACGTTATTTTTAAATCTATAAAGCAAAAGCTATTGTTTAAAATAAAGATTTATATTTTGTACTTTATTTAAGTTTTCGATATATTTAATGTTAATTAGTTGTAAAAGTTTTAAAAAAGAATTACTACGCAATTAATTATAAGTTTAACATTAATTATTTTAGATTTTAGCAACATTTAAGTGAATTTAATTTATTAAAGTATAATACAAGATTAATATAAATAACAAACTCTTTAATAGCAAACATAATAAAGTAATAATTTAAAGTTAAAGATTAAAAATTATTATATTGCGACGCAATAATACGTTATATATAATTAACTTATTAAAGTAATATTTAACAACAAAACTAGTTCTTTTTATAAAGTTTTTTAGTATATTAAAATTAATTGTACATATAAACGAGATAGCGTCTTAATAATTAAAAACTTTTTTTTAATAAATATTGCAAAAGCATTTGTTGCAAACAAAGACAAAATTATATATTAATATCGAATTGTTCTATACAATAATTTAGATATTGCTAAATTCTATTATACAATTACACAAGTATTTAAATATAATATATTGCTCTTAATTGTTGCTACGTCTTAGAATTAAAAATTATTGGTTTATTATTATTACTACTTATTTATTTAAATTAACATTTATTGGTTTTAAGCAATAATAAATTAATAAATTAAAGATTGTTCTTAGAGTCTATGCGTTTATTATTCTAGATACAATAAAAATATATTATTATATTAAAGTTTATATAATTGATTCTTAAAGAAACAAGATACAATTTTCGATAAATTTCGATACTTTTTTGCAATCAAATATTAAAAAGAATTGTAATAAATATTTAATTACAAAGCTAGTTTAAATTGTAAAAGAGACGCAATTTACAAATAATTTTGTTAATCTTATTTCGCTTATAATGTTGCAAAATTTAATATTATATATAGTGTCGAATACAATTGTTTTCTTTCAGTATTTTTTCTCTTTGCAACATTTTTTTTCTTCGCAAAATTCTTTATTCTTTTAACATTTTTTGTTCTTTTAACGTTTTTTGTTCTTTTAGCATTTTTTGTTCTTTTAGTATTTTTTGTTCTTTTAGTATTTTTTGTTGTTTTAGCATTCTTTGTCGTCTTTATATTCTTCGATAACGTTTGTACATATTAATACAAATTGACAACAAAAATCGAAAAGACAAAAAAGTATTTTTAAAAAATAAGAAGAAATACTTGTAATACGAGCACAAAATATTAAGATAATAGATAGTTTTTTTTCTCGCTACAAACGCTTTTGCGAATAACAACAATTTAATTTCTTCGTTATCTTAATTGTTTATTTCAAAAATTGCTAATAGAAATTAAACTAAATTAGAAATAATAATTTGTTGTTGTTCGAAAACATCGAAAGTCGTTAATAAGCTCTTTGTTTATGCAACAAATGTTAACTAAGATTTTGCATTAAGTTTACCAAAAATACTAGTAATATCGTGTAATTTTTTTAATGCACAAAAGACTTTAATAGTCGAAGTATTTATTACTAAATAAAATATAGAATTATAAAATAATAATAACACTACTAGTATAACTTAAACAAATTAAAATAACTTAAATAGACTAACATAACTTAAATAAACTAGTATAACTTATATAAATTAATATAGTTTATATTGATTAATATAGTTTAAATAGCGTTCTTGCTTTGTATTGAAAGCTAATATATAAATACTAAATTAAATATTGTAGCAATTTTGATCGCAATAGATATATGCGCTTTTGTTAAAAAATAACTCTTTATAATAGCTACTTTCGAACAAATTACTAAACTAGAATTAGTTTTTGTATCTTTTTTTACTTTTAATATCGACGAAGATCTTTCTAGTAAATAAGACAAAAAATTTGAAAGAATTACTTTAGACAAAGAATCTACTATATTGTTAACTTGTTCAAACATTAATTTATTTTATTTTACGTATATTAACTCTTTTGTTAATATAGTTAATGCTTTAATAATATTGCAATACGCAATTAATATATTTTGCTTAATAAAAACGTCAACTTGTATTAACGTGTTAAGAAGAGTATAAATTGTTGTTTTAATATTATATTTTAATGCATACAAAAGTTTCGCAATTCGAAGAATAAAATTTAATATAATTCGAATTTACATTTAAAGTTTAATGTCAAAACTTAAGTTATTTTTGGCGTAAATAATATTTATTGTCAAGTAATTAATAAACGTACAATTGAAGAAAATAATAAAGATCGCATCGAAAAATAAAGATTATATATAATAAATTGTTTAGTTAAGTATCTTAACAAGTAACTCTTTTAAAATAAGTGTTTTAATTATATGTTTATTCGAAATTGCTATCTCTAATATAATTCTTAGAAACTTTTAATATTTGTTTGTCGATACAATATATTATAAAGAACTCTAGTAATTTACTATATACAATTATTGTTTATTTTAATAGTCTAAGCTCTTTAGACAAAAATAAAAAGAAGAAATTACAAAAAATGTAATGTTTAAATTACAATTTCTTAGATTATTACAAAAGAACACTATAAATAAGAGCTAAGTTATAAATCGCTTTTGTAAATATAGAGCAAATATAATAAAAGTATAGATTGTAATATTTAAAAAATCGCACGAAATATAGTATCTTTTTGAGCAAGAAGTTAATAAACAAATTTAGCAAAATCGATTTTATATAAATAATAGAAACTTAGATCTTAAATGTTGTTATTAAAAATTTTGTTTTCTTAAAATATTACTACGAGTTTGCTATGTAAAATTATTAAATATCTTGATTATTTATATAAGATAATAATATACTTATAAGTTTAATATCTTTTCAAATGTTTTGTAGAAACTAGATACGAACAAATAATATATTTTATATAATAAACTCTTCGAAAAAAATCGATAAATCTTCGAATAATTTGCTTATTAATTTTGATTGCATATTAATAGTATTTAACAAAATAACAAACTAAAAATAATACAAAATTAAAATTACTTTATTTAATATTATTATTGTGCAATATTGTTTTTATATAGAATAAAGATAAATTTAAAGTATAACATATTTGCAACAAAGTAAAAAATTATTAAAAGTTTTGTTTTTAAATAAAAGCAAAACTTCTATATATAATTGTATATTCTTATTTGTTTTTACAAGTCTTCAAATTTTAAATTTTGTTATAAGATAACTTTAGATATATATTAAAAATAAGTAAAAATCTTAAATAAAGTTGCGTTTTAATCGAAAACAAAAAATAAAAAAAATTCGATTACTATTGCTAATATAAGCGAAGATTAAGTAAAAAAAATACAATAATTAAATAATATTTTTTATAAGTAAAGTTTTGTTTTAACGCTAAAAGAGAACTTCGCTTAAAATATAAATAATTTAATTAAGATTTTTTCGAAGTTTTATTTTAATACAAAGATAAAGCTTCGAAAAAATCTTCGACTAAATTGCTTATATGTGCAAATTATAAAAAGAAAGAACAAAAAGTATAAATAGTATAATAAATAATATATATATAAGTGCAATAACAATATATTGTTTTATTTAATTATATAATGTTAATAATTTAGTATTTTAATATTTAAAGTAAAGCGAGATTAAGTTAAAAAAATTGTTTTAAACTTTTTTTAAATAGCATTTATCTTTTTAAGCATTTTACGAAAATAATTTCTAATTGTATAGATTAATAAATAAGACTATATTTAATATTTTATAATTTTAAGACAAACTTTAATTGTAGTTGTAATTTAACGCGTTTAATATTATATTTATAAATATTTTGTTTTATTTAAGACAAATTTTTTATTAAATATAATTTTATTTAATATACTTAAATAACAAAGAAGATATATTATATTATATATAATCTTTACTTTATATAAAGTTAGCAATATTAATATTAAAGTCTTTGTTATTTTTGTATTTAATAATAAAGTATTAAAAATGTATTTTATTTTTAATCTTTTTGCTAAAATAATTAATATAAATATTTAAAAGAAGAAATATTTAATTGTATTAAATTAGCTTTTTTAAAAAAAAAAAATTAATTTTTTAAGATTTTGTTTTAAAAGTGTTAATATAAATATATTTTAATTTGCTAAAACAATATATAATAAAGATAAAAGTATAAAGCAACTCTTATCTTAATATTAAGAGACAAAAAATTGTTCGTAAATAGTATAGTATATAAAGTAAAAATATTAAGTATAAAATTTGTATTATAATTAATTATATAAAGATAAAACTTCTTTTTTATAATTTTTTGTATAATTAAGTTGCAAAGCACAAAATTCTTTTTAAAGCGCTTAAATGCGCAACAATTCTTTTTTACGTTTTTTTTAAAAATATTGTAAATCTTTTAACAATATTGTTGTAAAACAAGATAAATTATATATTTTTAAAACTTTTGTTGCATTATTAATTTAAAATTTTGAATTAATTATTAAAAGTAGCTTTTTATATATTTGTTATAATTGAAGAAGTCGTATATAAGAATACAACAAATATTATAATACTTTTGTAGAAAATTGTTATTAATTAGAAGAGTTTAAGAGCAATAGTTTTAAACAAAGAGAATATATTAATAAAATTAAGAGACTAGTTAGCAATATTTAAATTGAACTTAATTATATTTGAAGTCTAAATTATATTAGATCTAGATTTTTTTATCTATTTTTTTGTATCGCTTTTTGTCTTATTATAATGTTAATTTTTAAGACAAATTATATATATTAATTACATATTTAAAATATTAAAGAGTAATAATTATTATTCGAATTAAGTTTTAAATAATTAAATTCTTTTTTATATTAACGTTAATAGACTCGTAGATATACGCAAATTTGTTAATACTATATTATAAGAATTTGAATCAATTAATAAACAAAATTGCTCAAATATATATTAAATATATTTAAGTTAATTTATCGCGTTTTTTGATTAGTTTCTTTAGACAAATAAAAAGCTTATATCGAATCGCTTAATAAAGAGATCGATTAATTTATTATTTTATTTTGTTACAATAAAATTTATTTAATGTTGTAAAAAAAATTGTATAGATTTGATTTTTTTTGTATATATAACTCTTGCAAATAATATTAATATCGTGTGCTTAAAATTGGATTGCAATAACAACAATTTTTCGAATCTTAAAATCAAAAATAAAAGACTTCAAGTTTTTGTTTCGAAAAAAATAAATTTTAATTACGTTAATTGTTTTAATTTAATTATTATAGATTTAAAGATAAATTATATTATTAAGAGTTAAAAGAAATTTTTTGAACAATACGTTTGTAAAATTGCAAATATTACGAAAAAAAACAACATTATAAAATATATATATTTTATTAAAAAAGTTATCTTAATAAAGATACTTTAAAGCTTTTTTAAAATAATATTTTTTAAAGAGATATATTATTAACTTTAGTAACAAGTGTTTAAACTTTAAGATTAAAAAATTACTTTAAATACAAATCTTAATATTGAAGTTAATATAAAAATTCTTGTTATATATATAGTTAAGATTAAAAATAGAATTAAGTTAAGCGTTAAAACAATTAAATGTCTCGAAAGAATTTTTATTAAATGTGCAATTCTTGTATTGTAGCTTATAATTTTTAAATATACAAAAAATTTAAATTTTAACAAAGTTAACAAATTCGAATATTTTTTCAATTATATTAAATATAATTTCTTACATTAAATTAAATATATTAAGCGTAAAAAAATAGCTATACTATTGTTCGAACTAATATAAGTTTGTAAATTTAAGACAATTTTTTATTTAAATAGTTTTAATACAAAGCTTGCTATTATAATAAGTAAAAGAGATGTTTTAAATCTAATTCGAACAATAATAAGTTTTAATAACAAGTTATACAATATTATTATAAAAACAATTATATTAATTGTTTCTTAAATTGCTAAATTTAATATTTTTAATTTCTAGAAAAGAGAAAAGAAAGTAGATTATTAAATAATTGTTGTTAATAATTTTCTCGAAATAATAGTAAAGAAAGTCTCGAATTTAATGTTGTTCGAAACAAAAATAAACAAAATCTAATTTGTTGTTAAAAAGCAAAGAAATATAAATGTTAACAATAATATTACGCTTTATTAAAAAATATAATCTAAAAATAATTTTCTATAAAGTAGCAACAAGAGTTTTTAGAAAGTTAAGATAATTGTCGAAATTAAAAGAAAGATATAAAGCTATTAATAATATAACTTTAGAATATAAGCAAACGTTTCGAAAACAAAACTAATTTCGTGTACAATTATATAAAATATTAATTATGTAATTAAGATTTAAAGAACAACTTCAACTCTTATAACACATAGAATGCTACTAAAATAATACGAAAGATATTTTTTTAAATACGTAATACTTAGATTTTTATAATTATTATTTGCGTTTTTGAAATAATTACAAATATCGCAATTATAATTGTTCTAAGTACAATCAAGAAGATTTAGTACAAAGTTAATAATAATTTTGACAACTTAAGCTCTTCGAATAGACAAAACGTCTTTAACGAGAGAATTTAATATTGCGTTTTTCAATTTAATTAAAGTGTTTAATTGTAACAAGATTAAAGAGATATAAACAAGTAGTAAAACTATAGAGTAGAATGTTTCGTTTGCGTCGACTATCGATAATTTAAAGACAAATAAAAAGAATAAAACAAAAACGTTACTTTATTTGTTAAGCAAATTTAAATACGTAAAAACAATAAAAGTTGTGTTTAAATTATAATAAATATAATTGCAAGTTATTTTAATTGCGTTTATAATATATAATATTAAAATTAAAGAGCTAGTAATATTGTAGAAATTTGTCAATTGTGTAACGTTATAAAAGTAAAAATACTTAGTAATATTGTAATTTTTCTTGTTTTCAAGATTGTATATATGTTGACGTTTAATTAATAATTAAAATTGAAGCAATTATTAATATTTAATTAATAATATTTTGTTGTTACTAAATTGTAATAATTACTAATTAAGATATAATTTATTAAATATCGAATTAAAAATTAAAGAGAAAATACAAATATATAATATATATAAAGATAAAAATTAATTATATTTATATTATATTTAAAAAGAAGAAATTAAAAAATTAACAAAGTTGTCTTTGTAACAATTTAAAAACGTTTTTAATACTTCGAAAGCAATTAAAAAGAGCGAATTACATAATAAATAACAAGCACTAAATATTAATTTAACAATGTAAATAATAACAAAAAAGATACAAGTATCTTTAATTAAATTGTTAAAGCGAACTAGAGTTTCTTTTGATAAATTTAATATTATCGAAATATTGTTAATGTCGAAAACATTGCAAGTAGTCTTTAAATAAAAGATACTAAACATAAACAATCGCATTAAACGAAAAAACTTAAATAAATAAAAATTAATATTAAAAAATTCTTTGTCGAAGAAGTTGTTGTTTAAAAATAAGAATTAAGATTTAAACTTTATAAGATAAAAGTCGTAAAATAAATAAAATTATTAATTAAGTTTTAAGATAAAAAAAATTTGTTTAATAATAAATATAAAAAATAGATTATTATATTTGCGAAAAATTAAATAAAATAATCTAAAAGCAAGAAATTAGAAAACAATTATTATAAAAGAGATTTATTTAAATTAAGATATTGTGTTGTAATTTAAAATTATTTTTTAATAATTATTCGAATAAAAGATCAAGAGTAGAAATTTATTCTTTGTATTATTAATAGTTTAAATCGTTTTATTAAATTCGAAGTTGCTAGTTAATTAAAAACAAGAAAATAAAAATTGTTAAATAAATAATAGATTAATCGTTCGATTCTAATAGTTGGAATCAAATTGCATAAATTATGAAAATACTAACTATATTAGATTAAAACTTGATCTAATTAGATATAACTTTTGGGTCGAGTTATAGATTTTAGGGAAAAATCGACCCGAACGATTAGTCTAATAAATAAATTTAAAAATTGAGCAAAAAAGAATTTAACTAATAATGCTAAATTTAAAGATAAAAAATAGTCGTAATTTTTATTAATAACATTTTTAATTTTATAATTGTTAAGAAACTAAGTACGAACAAGATTTGCAAGTAGTTAAATATTAATAACACAAAGTTTTAGAGCTAGTTTTGTAGAATAAACAATGTTTTTGTTAATAGTTATATAAGTTATATTATATTGTTAAGTGTTTAAAACTTCAACAAGTATATTAAAATTGCGATAATCTTAAAAGATTTATATTTATTGCGTTCGACAATACTAATATTTTTCGATACTAATTAATAAAAAAGACAATATATCGCGTATAACTATAAAAATTAATATAATTTTTAAGAGAACAACATATTTAGAATTGCTTTTATAAGACAAAGTTAATTAAGATAAATAGTTATATAATATAAAAGCGTATAAAGTATCAAAATAAAAGTCGATTTTAAAAGAAAAAGTAAAATAAAGTTAATAGCGTAAAAAAGTAAAAAGAATATAAAAACGAAAATTAGATATAAAGTTAAGCTAATTTTAGAATTTAACGCGAAGTTCGAAAAATAATTAACTCTAAATAATAGTTTATACTAGTAAAAAACGCGTCGAAACATTAAGTATATTATATAATAAAATATTAAATACTTAAGTATTATATGCGTTTATTTTGTTTATACAAGTAACATATTAAATAGTTTTTAAAAATTAAACTAGATTGTTAAAAAATATATTTAAAAATTAGATTTCAAATTGTATAAATGTTTTTCGTATAAATATTTTTTGTATAGCAAATATTAAAACTTTAAATAAATTATAACTTTAAATAAAAATTAAACTATATTGTTAAAAAATATTTTTAAAATTAAATTTTAAACTATACGAATGTTTTTTATATAAATATATTTTGTATAAAAAATATTAAAATTAATTATAATTTTTAATAAAATAAAAAACTTGTCAAATATTGTTTAAAAATTAAACTAGATTGTTAAAGAATATTTTTAAAATTAAATTTCAAACTATATAAGTGTTTTTTATATAAATATATTTTGTATAGAATTAATTAAAATCAATTATAACTTTTAACAAGATAAAAAACTTGTCAAATATTATTTAAAAATTAAACTAAATTGTTAAAAAATATTTTTAAAATTAAATTTCAAACTATATAAGTGTTTTTTGTATAAATATATTTTATATAAGAAATATTAAAATTAATTATAACTTTTAAGAAGATAAAAACTTGTTGAATATTGTTTAAAGATTAAACTAAATTGTTAAAAAATATTTTTAAAATTTAATTTTAAATTGTATAAGTATTTTTTGTATAAATATATTTTGTATAAAAAATGTTAAAATTAATTATAACTTTTAAAAAGATAAAAACTTGTTAAA
>JAABUW010003210.1_pt1 | contig 23612 bp, 22 predicted proteins | sample 5560081 | NCBI WGS metagenome assembly JAABUW01 (sample SAMN10711882, study PRJNA513363) | rock metagenome | isolation source: Antarctica rocks | place: Antarctica: Victoria Land, Knobhead sud | reverse complement strand
GCCCGAGGACACCTCGCCACCAGGCTCAGCGAACTCCTGCCCTGGAACTGCAAGGACGCCCTCGCAGCCAAGGCCGCCTGAACCGCCAGGCCAGCGCCGTCAACCGTGGGCATCGGCTCACGCTTACTGCTCACAATATCTGTCAACGGGTTCTCCCAACTTGTCGCGTGGGGCAGCGATCAGGCCAGGGGTTATTGGAACAGCTCTTGGAACGCTTTGCTGGCCGAGTGAGCGACACCGGCAGCATGGCCGTGAGAACATCGGAAACGACGGTTTTGACGATCCCGCGCGGAGGCAGGAACGGCCAATGACGGGCGCCGCCATGCCCGAAACTGGAACCCAGAGCCTGCCATTCAAGCGCCGATAGCGGTGCTCTCGATCAATGCCCGTGCCGCCTCGACCAGTTGGGCATTGTCCCTCGTGGGGCTGCCGTCAGGCAGGACAACCACGTCCTCCATTCCAGTCCTGATGCCGTGGCCTCGTGCCAACGCCCGCTGGTTCACCGCCCAACATGATCCATCGAAGCCATGATGGACTTGCGGAAGCGTGATGCCCGCTGCCGATAGGATCGCCTCCATCTCCGCTGCATCCTGCAAGGCAACGGCCGGATCGGGATTGAGGGATTCGATGAGAACGCGCCGGCATCGCTTACGCAACGAGGAGGCGGCGAACCTGCGAGCGTCGGCGGGCGACAACAAGCCAGCCTCGATCTCCACGCCACGCGACATGAGCCATTCGCTCAATTCAACGATGCCCGCCTCGCCCTGGTTGGCGGTCACGAGGTCGGGAAGGTCGGTCCATGATCGCACCACGGCCAAGCGTTGGATTGGATCGGAAACGATGGTCGCGGACGTGGTAAGCGAGATCGGCACGCCGGGGCAGCGCGCGCGGATCGCCCTTACTGCCGCGCCGCATTCTGCCGCATTCAGCGTCTCCCTTCCGGCTTCGTCGTAGGCGTGAACATGGACGGAATGTGCGCCTGCGCTCACCGACGCTTCTGCATCAACGCCCATCGCTTCTGGGCTTTTCGGAACGGCATCATGCTGCCGGTCGCCGTTCAGGGCTACTTGTAGAAAGACCACCTTCACCTCACGCTGACGGCAATGACCGCTTGCTGCTCGATCCTACCGCGAGACGGGCGGACAACAACTTGCCAATCATCGCCCCAATCATCGCCATTGACACAAAGCGTGAGCAGGCCACCCAGTTGGCAGGCAGCGCCAGGTAATGGCGGGCACATCGGCAATAATCGTGAGCAGCGTCGCGCGTCCATTGTCAGCTAATCCGAGCAGGAATCGGCTCTGTTTGCAGATGGATGCCGCTACGATTGCGAGCGCCAACATAGGGGTCGGCCAGGTACTCGGGGCTGAACGGGTCGAAGGCCGGAGCGGCCAGTGCCACGGCCGCGCCGCTCATTGCGTCGCGCCCGCCCGCACGATGGGGCAGCTCGGATCGAGCGGCCGGAACGCCTGCTCGGCCGGGATGGTGGCGACGACGTTGTAGTAGTCCCAGCGCCCCGTGGACTGCGCGGGCTGCTTCACCTGGAACAGGTACATCGGATGCGTCACCCGGCCGTCCGTCCGCAGCACCGCACGGCCGAACAGCGCGTCGTCCATCGGCGCCGCGCGCATCTGCGCCACAACCTGCGTCCCCGCGACCGTGCCGGCGGCCCGGACCGCGCGCAGGTAGGCCAGGGTCGAGGAGTAAACCCCGGCGTGGTTGGCCGTCGGCATACGGCCGCCGTGCCCCGCGGCGAAGCGGCGGCTCCAGGCCCGGGTCGCTTCGTTCAGGTCCCAGTAGAACGCCTCGGTCAGCAGCAGCCCCTGCGCCGCCGGCAAGCCCAGCGCGTCAATGTCGGTCGTGAAGATCAGCAGCCCGGCCAGCCGCTGCGCGCCGTCGCGCCCGATGCCGAATTCCGCCGCCTGCTTGATGGCGTTCACCGCGTCGGTGCCGGCCAGGGCCAGGGCGATCACCTTCGCCCCGGACGACTGCGCCTGCAGCAGCGGCGCGGAGTAGTCCGTGCTGCCCAGCGGCATGAACTGGGTGCCGAGCGCCTGTCCGCCCGCCGCCTTCACGGCTGCGGTCGTGTCCCGTTCCAGGGACTTGCCCAGGGCGTAGTCGGACGCGATGAAGGCCCAGCTCGACCCGCCCTGGCGCAGCAGCGACCGCGCGGTGCCGTTGGCGACGGCCCAGGTGTCCATGGTCCAATGCACCGTCGTCTGCGCGCAGGCCGGGCCAGTCAGGTCCGAGGTGGCGACGCTGCTGGCCAGGAAGGTGCGGTCCTTCTGCCGCATGATCTCGTTGACCGCGAGGGCGACCGCCGAGTTCGGCACGTCCACCACCGCCGCGACCCCGTCCACGTCTATCCAGCGGCGCACGACGGCGGCGCCCACGTCCGCCTTGTTCTGGTGGTCGGCGAACAGGATCTCGACCGGGAACGCGCCCGGCGCCTCGCGCGCGAAGTCCTCCGCCGCCAGCCGGGCCGCGACGACCGAGCCGGGTCCGGACAGGTCGGCATAGGGGCCGGACATGTCGTTGAGCACGCCGATGCGAACGGTGCCGGGTAGCTCCGCCCGGGCGGCAGGCGCCAGGGCCAAGGCTGCGGCGGCGAGCACGGCAAGGATCGGGCTGGATGGCAGCGTCATGGTGTCCTCCCACGGCGGGTCCGTGCCCCCCGTTGATTGACAGCATACGGAGCATCCGCATACTGTCAAACCAGTCCGCCGAACCAAACCGCCTCGCGGGGCCAGCCGGGATGCCTGATGGACAGCTTATATGACATGCCCGGCCACCTGATACGCCGCGCACAGCAGATCAGCACCGCCCTGTTCGCCGAGGAATGCGCCGGGTTCGACCTGACCTCGGTGCAGTTCGCGGCGCTTGTCGCCGTGCGGGCGAACCCGGACCTGGACGCCACCCGGCTGTCCCACCTGATCGCCTTCGACCGCTCGACCCTGGGCGGCGTGCTGGAGCGCCTGGAGGCCAAGGGCTGGCTGCAACGGACGCCCAGCCCGGCAGACAAGCGCGTGAAGCTGCTGCGCCTGACCCTGGACGGGGAGCGGCACCTGCGGGCCGTGGAGCCTGCGGTGCGCCGCGTGCAGCAGCGCCTGCTGGAGCCGCTGTCCATCCAGGACCGGGCGGCGATGCTGCGCCTGCTGGGGCGGCTCGCCGCCGTCCACAACGAGGTCACGTCGGCGCCGCTGCGCCTTGTGGACGCGGGCTGAACGCGATGGCCTCCATGCAGGGCACCCTGCCCATCCTGCCTATCCTGATTGCCGGCGGCGGCATCGGCGGCCTCGCCGCGGCGCTCGGCCTGGCGCAGCGCGGTTTCCGGGTGACGGTGCTGGAGCGTGCGGAGACGCTGGGCGAGATCGGCGCCGGCATCCAGCTTGGCCCCAACGCCTTCCACGCCTTCGACACCCTGGGCATCGGCGACGCGGCGCGCGGCATGGCGGTTTACGTGGACCAGCTCCGGCTGATGGACGCCATGACGGCCGAGGACATCTGCCGCATTGACCTGACGGGTCCGTTCCGTGAGCGCTTCGGCAACCCCTATGCCGTGGTGCATCGGGGCGACCTGCATGGCGTGTTCCTGCGGGCGTGCCAGGCCAGCCCGCTTATCGCGCTCCGCACCGGCTGCGGCGTCGCCGGCTATGACCAGGACGGGACGGCGGTGCGGGCGCGGCTGGCGTCGGGGGAGGCGGTCGCCGGGTCGGTGCTGATCGGCGCCGACGGGCTGTGGTCGCGCATACGGCAGCAGGTCGTGGGCGACGGGCCGCCGCGGGTGACGGGGCACACGACCTACCGCTCGGTGATTCCCACGGAGCGTATGCCGGAGGAGCTTCGCTGGAACGCGGCGACGCTGTGGGCCGGGCCGAAGTGCCACATCGTCCACTATCCCCTATCGGGCTGGAAGGTGTTCAACCTGGTCGTCACCTATCACAACGACGCGCCGGAGCCGGTGGCCGGCAAGGCGGTGACGGAGGAGGAGGTGCGGGCCGGGTTCGCGCACATCCACCCGTGCGCCCGCGACATCATCAGCCATGGGACCGATTGGCGGATGTGGGTGCTGTGCGACCGCGACCCGGTGGAGCGCTGGGTGGATGGCCGCGTCGCCGTGCTGGGCGACGCGGCGCACCCGACGCTGCAATACATGGCCCAGGGCGCCTGCATGGCGATGGAGGACGCGGTGTGCCTGTCGCACGAGATGGCCTCCTGCCCCGGCGACGCCGAGGCCGCGCTGGAGTCCTACCGCCGGCAGCGCGTGCTGCGGACGGCGCGGGTGCAGTTGATGTCCCGGGCCATCGGCGACCATGTGTATCATCCCGCGGGCGCCCATGCGGCGCTGCGGAACCAGGTCATGTCGGCGAAGTCCAACCAGGACTGGTATGACACCCTGGCCTGGCTCTACGGCGGCACCGGGCTGTCGGGCGCCACGGCCGCCGCTTGAACAGCCGGCTTAGATAGGCCCGCTTAGATAGAGAGAAGCACACCATGCAGGCAGCAGCCCCGGCCACCGCCCACGCGACCGACACGCCGGAGCGCCAGGCGTTCTATGACCGGATCAGCGGGCAGAACCTGACGCCGCTCTGGACCTCGCTCGCCAACCTGGTCACGCCCGAGCCGCGCAGCCCGTGCCAGCCCGCAAGCTGGCGCTTTACTGACATACGCGCCGCCATGATGGAGGCCGGCGGCCTCATCACCGCCAAGGAGGCAGAGCGCCGCGTGCTGGTGCTGGAGAACCCCGGCCTGCGCGGGCAGTCGCGCATCACCACCAGCCTGTATGCCGGCGTGCAGCTCGTGCTGCCCGGCGAGGTCGCGCCCGCACACCGGCACACGCAAAGCGCGCTCCGCTTCGTGCTGGAGGGCGGCGGCGCCCACACGTCGGTCAACGGCGAGCGCACGATCATGAACGAGGGCGATTTCGTCATCACGCCGCCGATGGCCTGGCACGACCACGGCAACCACAGCAGCGAGCCGATCTTCTGGCTGGACGGGCTGGACATCCCCGTCGTGCAGTTCCTGGACGCCTCGTTCGCCGAGCACCTGGACGAGGACGAGCAGCCGATCCAGCGCCCCACCGGGGACAGCGACGCCCGGTATGGCGCCAACCTGCTGCCGGTGGACCACAGGGGCGGCGGGGGCAGTTCCCCGGGGTTCAACTATCCCTACCTCCGCACGCGCGACGCGCTGGAGCGGATGCGCCGGGCCGGGGCGTGGGACCCGTGCCACGGCCTCAAGATGCGCTACAGCAACCCGATCACCGGCAACCATGCGATGGCGACGATGGGCACCTTCGTGCAGTTGCTGCCGGCGGGCTTCTCGACGGCGGCCTACCGGTCCACGGACGCCACGGTGTTCGCGCCCATCGAGGGGCGGGGCCGCAGCGTCATCTCCGCGCGGGACGGCGCGGACTTCGTGGTGGAATGGGGCAAGCGCGACCTGTTCGTGGTGCCGTCCTGGCACCGGGTCCGGCACGAGGCGGGGGAGGACAGCGTGCTGTTCTCCTTCTCCGACCGGCCGATCCAGGAAGCGCTGCACCTGCACCGCGAAGATCGCGGGAACGCCTGAGGGCGGGCGTGAAGGCGCGGCTTGACGCCGAGGGTCAGAGACCCCCGAAGCCCGCCCGTGCCACGCGGTAGTCCCAGGTGCGGTTCTGCGGCAGATCGGACAGCAGCATGGCGCGGCACTGGTCTATCTCGCCGGGCGTCAGGTAGGCCGGCGCACCCAGCGGCAGCATGCGCAGCAGGGCGTCCGCGTTCTCCTTCATGTAGATCGACACGAACACCGCCTCCCGCAGCGACGCCCCGGCACAGGTGGCGCCATGCCCGCGGATCAGTACGCAGCGCTCCCCACCCATGGCGCGGGCCATCGAGTGGCCTTGCTCCATCGTCTCGATCAGCATGTTGGTGTCGCCGAACTCGGCCTGGCTGTCCCACACCGGCACGTCATGGCCGATGACGGACGCCATATGGAACACCGGGCGCAGCTTGACCGTGCCCATCGTGAACGGCAGCACCGCCCGCGCGTGGTGGTGGGTAACGGCGTTCACGTCCGGCCGTGCCGTGTAAACGGCGCCGTGCAGCGCGCGCTCCCGATACATCGCGCGGCCACGCTGGTCCAGCGGCTCCCCGTCCAGCGTGAACTCCATTAGGTCGTCGCGGGTGACGATCTCAGGGCTGCGCGAGCGGGACAGGAAGTAGCGCCCGGGGTCCAGTGGGTGCCGGGCGCTGACGTGGCCGAAGTCGTCGATCACATCTTCCCGCGCCAAGATGCGGTTGGCCAGGACAAGCTGTGTCAGCAGGTCGTCAACGGCGGGATCGGTCATGCGACGCTACTCCGCCGCCGCCCGGGCCATCCTGCGCTCCGTCTCGTCCTCTTCCAGCCCGGCCAGGGCGCGCTCCTCGTCGGAGGCGCCCAGGGTGCGCCAGTCCTCGGTCTTGGGCACCAGCCCCTGGTAGGAGCGCAGCTTGGCCTGCGGCAGGCGCGGCGCGGCCAGGCCGATGGGCACGGCGCCGGCCTGGAACCGGGCGACGGCGTCGAGCATCAGGCGGCGGAACTGGATCACGGCGATGTCGCTGGCGCCCAGTCGCTCGCTGGTGCGGTCGGCGATGACGCCCATGCTCTCCCACATCGCGATGTCCTGGTTCGGGATGCCCGGCAGGCCCGTGAAGCTGCCCTGCCTCATCGCCGCGCGGTCCTGCAGGTAGTTGTTGTGCGCGTGCCGCAGGGCGGGCCGGAAGTCGGCGTCCAGGTCGGTGCCCACCTCGGCCACGCAGAACCGGCGCCAGGCGTCCTGCTCGATGCAGGTGGCCGGGTCGCCCCAGGCGATGAAGTGGAAGTAGCAGGAGGTGTCGTCCTTCGGCACGATCACGCTGGCGACGTTGTAGGAGCTGTTGGGCGGGATCAGCGCCGTGTAGGGCGCGACGAAGGTGGTGATGCGGACGTAGTCCTGCGTGGCCGCGTTCATAACCGGCCGGCGCACGGCGGCGTAGCGCATTCCATAGCTGGTGAGCTGCACCTGGATGCGCGGCGACTTGTCGGTGGACGGACGGGTCCAATGCGTGTCCTGGGCGCCGGCCGACGCCACGCGCGCCGGGCGCATGTCGGAGGAGTGCAGGCTGCTGCTGTGGGCGGAGTCGATCTGGCCCTCCATGACCTGCGCCCAGTTGCAAGGCAGGTCCATGCGCACGATGGACACGCGCACGTCCGGTGACGGCGCCCAGGCTGGCGGCTCGAAGGCGGGCGCCTGGTCCGCAGGACCCATATAGACCCATACGAAGCCGCCGACCTCCTGCGTCGGGTAAGCCTTATGTTTCACGCGGTCGGCGAAGCCGCTCTCCTTCGGCTCGGACGCCATCTCGACCACGTTGCCGGCCACGTCGAATTTCCAGCCATGATACAGGCAGCGCAGGCCGCACTCCTCGTTGCGCCCGAACGCCAGCGATGCCTTGCGGTGCGGGCAGAACTCGCCGAGCACGCCCAGCCGGCCCTCGGTGTCGCGGAAGGCAACCAGGTCCTCGCCGAACAGCCGCAGCCGGACCGGGGCGCCGTCCGGCTCGGCCAGTTGCTCGGACAGGGCCGCGGGCACCCAATGGCGGCGCATCAGCCGGCCCATGGGGGCGTTGCACTCCACGCGGGTCAGCAAGGTGTTCTCGTCCGCAGTCAGCATGGTGTCCTCCACAGTTGCGGTCTTGGGCAGCGCCGCCTGATATGGTTAGGTTCCTAAGTATGATGGCCAGTAGAGGACGTGTCCAGCCTGTGATGGACTGCCCGAGGCTGCCGCACATGGAAGGCAAGCGCCGTCCTTCTCCGGGAGAGGGACGGGGTGAGGGAAGCCATCAGGACCGAACGTGCTAAACCTGGTGCAAACCGTCCTGCATTTGGAACGTAATGCGCTTGTTGCCTCCCTCACCCCGGCCCTCTCCCGGAGGGAGAGGAACCAGGCAAGCCCGACGCTTTGCGTGGTAGCCTTGGAAGTGCCTTGCACTGATTTGCTTAGGCACCTAAGCATCCCGCAACGCCCGCCAGGGTTACACGGTGCAGGAGGCCGCGACGTGGACGGATCGAACCGGGACGGGCACAGCAAGGCCCCGGCGGACACCCTCACCCTGCGCGTCGAGCGGTCCGAAGCCGCGGCGGACGGCATCCAGCTCATCGAGTTCCGCGACCCCGGCGGCGCCTCCCTGCCCCCCTTCGCCCCCGGCGCCCACCTCGCGTTGCAGGTGCCGAGCGGCGCGACCCGCACCTACTCGCTCTGCAACGACCCGGCGGAACGCGACCGCTACGTGATCGCGGTCAAGCGCGAGGCGTCCGGCCGCGGCGGGTCCATCAGCCTGATCGACGGCGCCCGGCCCGGCGGCCTGATCCAGGCCGCGCCGCCGCGCAACCTGTTCGGCCTAGTCGAGTCCGCGCCGGGCTACATCTTCGTGGCCGGCGGCATCGGCATCACGCCGATCCTGTCCATGATCCGTCATATCCGCGCGACCGGCGGCAAGCCGTTCCAGCTATTCTACCTGTCCCGCAGCCCTGCGGGCGCGGCGTTCCTGGACGAGCTGGCAGCCGGCGCGCACGGCCAGGTCACGATCCACCACGACGAGGGCGACCCGGACCGTGCCTTCGACCTGTGGCCGGTGTTCGAGACGCCGACCAAGGCGCACATCTACTGCTGCGGCCCGCGCCCGCTGATGGACGCGGTGCGCGATATGACCGGGCACTGGCCGGACAGCGCGGTGCATTTCGAGGACTTCGGCTCGGACCTCGTGCGCCCACGCGCCGAGGACGCGCCGTTCATGATCCGGCTCGGGGCCGGCGGCGACATGCTGGAGGTGCCGGTCGGCGCCTCCATCTTGGAGGTCATGCGCGCGCATGGCCGCCGCGTGCCCAGCTCGTGCGAAAGCGGCACCTGCGGCACCTGCCGAACCCCGGTGCTCTCGGGCGAGGTGGACCATCGCGACATGGTGCTCAGCCCGGCGGAGCGGCAGACCTCGATGATGGTCTGCGTGTCGCGCGGCAAGGGCCAGATCGTGCTGGATATTTGAGCGCCAGCTTGACGGGAGGCCCAGCTTGACCGGTAACACTGTCAGGCTCGGAGTGGCCGGGCTGGGGCGGGCGTTCATGCTGATGCTGCCGACCCTGGCGCAGCATCCGCGCGTCCGGCTGTCCGCCGCCGCCGACCCGCGGCCGGCGGCGCGCAACAGGTTCCGCGACGAGTTCGGCGCCCGCGCCTACGACACGGTCGAGGCGATGTGCGCCGACCCGGCGCTCGACGCCATCTATGTCGCCACCCCGCACGGGCTGCACGTCCGGCACGTCCAGGCCGCGGCGGCGGCCGGCAAGCATGTCCTGGTCGAGAAGCCGATGGCGCTGACGGTCGAGGACTGCAAGGCGATGGTGGCCGCAGCGGACGCCGCAGGGGTCCACCTGCTGGTTGGGCACAGCCACAGCTTCGACCTGCCCTACCTGCACGCGCGCCGGCTGATCGAGGCCGGGGGGTTCGGCGCCGTCCGGATGATCCATGCCGCCAACTACACCGACTTCCTGTATCGCCCCCGCCGGCCGGAGGAGCTGGACACCGCCCTGGGCGGCGGCGTGCTGTTCAGCCAGGCGCCGCACCAGGTTGACGTGGTCCGCCTGCTGGCGGGGGTCCCGGCGCGCAGCGTGCGCGCGATGGCCGGCGCCTGGGACCCGGCCCGCCCGACCGAAGGCGCCTACGCCGCCCTGCTGTCCTTCGAGGGCGGCGCCTTTGCCAACCTGTCCTACAGCGGCCACGGCCACTTCGACACCGACGAACTGCAGGGCTGGGTGGGCGAGACGGGCTGGCCGCGCGACCCCGGCGGCTATGGCGCCGCGCGCTGCCGGCTGCGCGCCGCCGGGTCGGTTGCGGAAGAGGCGGCGCTGAAGGACCGGCGGGCGTACGGCGCCGAAGCGGACTCGGGTGCCAGCGCCCCGCCGCCGCCGTCGCACAACCATTTCGGCTTCGTGGTCGTGTCCTGCGAGCGTGGCGACCTGCGGCCGATGCCGGGCGGGGTCATGGTGTATGGCGACGACGAGCGCCGGCTGGACTCCCTGCCCGCGCCTGCGGTGGCGCGGGCCGAAGTGATGGACGAATTGGCCGATGCCGTGTGCCTGGGCCGGGCGCCGCTGCACTCCGGGGCGTGGGGCCTGGCGACCACCGAGGTGTGCCTGGCAATGCTGGCCTCGTCGCACGAAGGGCGGGATGTCGCCTTGCGGCACCAGCAAGGTGTGGCGGGCATGTAGGCGGTCAAGCCGGAGGGCCGCCAGGATGGCACCGTCCGCATTGCGTTGCAGGCCAGGCTGCCCTGAGGGGCCGGGCCATCCGGACCAGCTCCGCCTTCAACGGCAATGCCTCGGCGGCATCCCGCGCAGGCCACCTAACGGAGGCTGGCCAGTGAGGGGGTTGGGACATCGTCCTCCTTCCTGACCCTGGGTGCCTGCCTTACCGTTCAGGCTGAACCAGGATCGCCGCCGCCATGCCCCACGGCACGACCGCCACCTGCTTCCAACCTTTCCGGCCTTCTCCGAACGGACGTTCAGGCGTTCGGGTCGAGCAGGATTTTTCCGGTATGAGTGGCGTTCTGCATGGCATCGTGCGCCTTCGCAGCCTCCGCAAGCGGAAACACCTGGGACGTCACAATCCTGATGCGCCCTTCTGCGATCTTGGGCCACACCTTGTCCCTAAGCTCGGCGACCGTCCGGGCCTTGAACTCCGACGGACGTGTCCGCAGCGTTGACCCCGTGTAAGTGATCCGCTTCAGCATGACCGGCATCAGGTTGATCTCGACCTTGGACCCGAGCGCGAAGGCAAGCTGCACGATGCGCCCCCCGGGCGAGGCCGCCTTGATGTTCCGCTCGATGTAGTCGCCACCGACGATGTCCAGGATCATGTCCGCCCCGCCCGCCCCGCGCACCACGGACACGAAGTCCTCGCTGGCATAGTCAATCACGCGGTCAGCGCCGAGTCCGGTGCAGACCTCGCACCGCTTCGCCGGGCTGTCGGTCGCAAAGACGCGGACGCCGAACGCCTTGGCAAGCTGGATTGCGGCGGTGCCGATGCCGCCGGCGCCGCCATGCACGAGCAGGGTCTCGCCGGCCTTCAGGCCGCCCTCAAGGAAGAGGTTGCTCCAGACGGTGATGAAGCTCTCCGGCAGCCCGGCGGCATCCCGGACCGAGATGCCGTCTGGGATCGGCAGGCAGTGCCGGGCATCGGCCACGCAGTACTGCGCGTAGCCGCCGCCATCGGTCAGGGCCGTCACATGGTCGCCCAGCGCCCAAGCCGTCACGTCGGCACCGCGGGCGATGACCTTGCCCGCAACCTCAAGCCCCAACAGGTCGGACGCACCCGGCGGCGCCGGGTAGAGGCCCTTGCGCTGCATGATGTCGGGACCGTTCACGCCCGCGGCTTCGACCTGGATCAGCACCTGGGCCGCGGAGGGCTGCGGCACCGGACGAGCTTCGATCACGAGGACCTCTGGCCCGCCATACCCGCGCATCGTTGCCGCGTTCATGGTTTCCGGGATGTTCATGGACCTTGTTCCCTTTGTTCAGGCACGTCGCCTTGACGTCCGTTCAGCAAGCCGTTCGACAAGTGGACGGCACTGTGACAGCGCCCGGCAGCGGAGCAGGCGGGTTCATCGGTGCATCGGCCGGCCGGCGCGTACTTGCCCCGGCGTGCGCCTACCGAGGCCGGCACGACCCCTTGAGGCATGGACCACCTCTGCGCCGGTCCCCCGGAAACTAGGTAAACCGGATAGCGCAGTTAGTGACCAGGATCGTCCGGGAATGCGTCAAGCAGGTACCGACCCGTATCCAGCCATGCAGGACACTTGCGGGCCTGGACTACCCGGCATCTGCTGGCTTCGAGGTTTCGCGTGACGCAGTTTCAGCGATCCGCTTCTTCACGTCTGTCTCGGTTGTGCCGTAGCCGACAGGGCCTGCACCGTCAGGAACAATCTTTGCCGCAGCTTCCGGGGCCGATTGGCCGGCGTCAGCCTGGTCGTGGGTCCCGCCCGCTGCCTTGTCCCCCGCTGCCTTATCCATGGACGCAGCCTCGTCATCCGCTTCGCCGTAGCCGGGCACCACCGCCGGCGTTGCCTGACCCTGCTCTGCTTCCTTCGCCATGATCCGCTCCCGCTGATAACTCTTGGTCCGGTGAAGGCACTTCGGCGGCAGCGCCGGCCAACTCCGTGTCCACGTTGGCCGGCGTCGCCGGCCATGCGGCGTCAACAGGGCTTTGGCGCCCCATTGCAGGCATCGGCTGGCGCAACCGCATCAGCCCGCCCGGACATGATCGACCATGCCCGGGGGCGTCAAGACCGCTACGAGATCGCTGCGCCCTCCTGCGCCATCCGCCGGTCCGACGCCGTGTCCTGAACCCGGCGCAGCGGCTTCAGGACGAACAAGGCCAGAAGTACCACCGCGAAGTTCATCAGGGCCGCCACCAGGAACACGGTGTACCAACTTCCGGACGCCGTCTTGATCATGTTGGCAAATGGCACCAGCAACGCGGAGGTGCCCTTGGCGGTGTAGAGCAGGCTGGTGTTCACGGTGGCGTACTTCGGGCCGAACGCATCCGTGCAGGTGGAGGGGAACAGGCTGAAGATTTCTCCCCAGGTGAAGAAGATCAGCGCCGCGAACAGCACGAACAGCCAGGGCTGGTTCCCTACGGACCCCAGCAGCAGGTAGGACGCGCCGCCCAGGGTAAATGCGATGATCATGGTGTTCTCGCGCCCGATCTGGTCCGAGACCCAGCCGAAGAACGGGCGCGCGGCACCATTGGCGACGTTGTCCACCACCAGCGCCACCGCCAGCACGGACGCGCCGCCGATCAGCAGGGTCTTATCGATGCCGAAGTCGGATGCGATCAGCGCCAACTGCGCCGTCGCCATCAGACCGCTGGACGACACCATGACGAACATGCCGTAGAGCAACCAGAACACCGGTGTGCCCAGCACCTCGCGCGGGGTGAAGCTGCGCGAGGACTGCTGTATCTTCTTGGAAGGCGCGGTGGGCACCTCGCCCGGCTCCGGCATCCGCAGCAGCCATGCCACGATGAACAGCAGCACGCCCTGACCGATGCCGAACACCAGGAAGGTGTGCGCGTAGCCGCTGCTCTCGATCATTGCCTTGATCGGCAGGACCGTGATGGCCGCCCCGGCGCCGAAGCCAGCGGCGGTCAGGCCCACGGCCAACCCGCGGCGGTCCGGGAACCAGCGGACCGCGATGCCGACGCAGGTGGCGTAGACGAAGCCGGCGCCGATGCCGGTGACCGCCGAGCCGATGTAGAGCATCGTAAGCGAGCTGGCGGAGGCGTTGATGGCCCAGCCGATGGCGACCATGACCCCGCCGATGGCGATGGTGAACTTCGGCCCCCTACGGTTGCCGAGCATGTCCACGAGCGCGCCGCCGGCCGGCGTCAGCCAGGTCTCCAGCGCGATGAAGATGCTGAAGGCCCACTGGATCTCGGCGACCGACCAGCCCTGCTCCTTTCTGATCGGCTGCACGAACAGGGTCCAGCCGTACTGCAGATTGGCGATCAGCATCATACAGGTGACGCCGAACGCCAGTTGCCACCAACGCCCGCTTCCGGAACTGCTCGGTGTCGTCATGCTCATGGACATGGTGTGGTTCCCTCCCTTGTTGTGCCGGGTCCACTTGTGCGGATCACCGGCGGTTGCTCAGCCCCTCAACGCCTTGATCATCGTGCTGCCCAGCGACGCCGGGCTTTCTGCGACGTGGATGCCGGCCTGGCGCATGGCCTCGAACTTGGCTTCCGCCGTGTCCTTGCCGCCGCTGATGACCGCGCCGGCATGGCCCATGCGCCGGCCCGGCGGCGCCGTCGCCCCGGCGATGAAGCCCACCACGGGCTTGTTGCTCTTGGCGTCGGCAATGAACTGCGCGGCGTCTATCTCCGACTGCCCGCCGATCTCGCCGATCATGATGATGCTCTGCGTCTCGGGGTCGGCCAGGAACAGCTCCAGCACCTCGATGAAGTCGGTGCCCTTCACCGGGTCGCCGCCGATGCCGACGCAGGTGGTCTGGCCCAGCCCGGCAGCCGTCGTCTGGCTGACGGCCTCATAGGTCAGCGTGCCGCTGCGGCTGACGATGCCGACCGACCCGCGGCGGTGGATGTGGCCGGGCATGATGCCGATCTTGCAGGCGTCGGGGGTGATGACGCCGGGGCAGTTGGGGCCGACCAGGCGGGACTTGCTGCCGGCCAGCGCCCGCTTGACGCGGATCATGTCCAGCACCGGGATGCCCTCGGTGATGCAGATGATGAGCGGCAGCTCGGCGTCTATCGCCTCCAGGATCGCGTCGGCGGCGAACGGCGGCGGCACGTAGATGGCCGTGGCGTCGGCGCCGGTCGCCTCGCGCGCCTCTGCCACGGTATCGAACACCGGGAGGTCCAGGTGGCGCGTGCCGCCCTTGCCCGGCGTCACGCCGCCCATGACCTTGGTGCCGTAGGCGATGGCCTGCTCCGAGTGGAACGTGCCCTGCGCGCCCGTGAAGCCCTGGGTGATGACGCGGGTGCTGTGGTCGATCAAGACGGCCATTATGCGGCTTCCTTCACAGCGCGCACGACCTTCTGGGCGGCGTCGGCCAGGTTGTCGGCGCTGATGATCGGCAGGCCGGACTTGGCCAGGATGTCCTTGCCCAGCTCGACGTTGGTGCCCTCCAGCCGCACCACGAGCGGCACGCCCAGGCTCACCTCCCGGGCCGCGGCCACCACGCCCTCGGCGATCACGTCGCAGCGCATGATGCCGCCGAAGATGTTGACCAGGATGCCCTCGACGTGCGGGTCGGACAGGATGATCTTGAACGCTGCCGTCACCCGCTCCTTGGTGGCGCCGCCGCCCACGTCGAGGAAGTTGGCCGGGCTGCCGCCATACAGCTTGATGATGTCCATCGTCGCCATCGCCAGCCCGGCGCCGTTCACCATGCAGCCGATGGTGCCATCCAGCGAGATGTAGTTCAGGCTGAACTTGCTGGCCTCCAGCTCCTTCGGGTCCTCCTCGCTCTCGTCGCGCAACGTCTCCAGCGCGGGCTGCCGATACAGGGCGTTGTCGTCGAAGCTGACCTTGGCATCCAACGCTACGACCTCGCCGCCCTCCGTCACCACCAGCGGGTTGATCTCGACAACCTCGCAGTCCAGCTCGACGAACGCGCGATACATCGCCAGCACGAACTTGCTGAACGCGCCGACCTGCTTGCCTTCCAGCCCCAGCCCGAACGCCAGCTTGCGGGCGTGGAACCCGGAGACGCCGGTGGCCGGGTCCACGGCCACGCGCATGATGCGCTCGGGCTGCGTTTCGGCGACATGCTCGATCTCCATGCCGCCCTCGGTGCTGGCGACGATGGTGACGCGGCTGGTCTCGCGGTCCACTAGCAGGGAGAGGTAAAGCTCCCGCTTGATGGCACAGCCGGCCTCGACGTAGACGCGGCTGACCCGGCGCCCGGCGGCGCCGGTCTGCTTGGTGATCAGCACGTTGCCGATCATCGCTTCCGCCGCCTCGCGCGCCTCGGCCGGGGACTTGGCCAGGCGCACGCCGCCCTTGCCCTCGGGCAGGCCCTCGAACTTGCCGGCGCCACGGCCGCCGGCATGTATCTGGGACTTCACCACATAGATCGGGCCGGGCAGCTTGGAGGCGGCCTGCTCGGCCTCCTCCGGCGTCCAGGCGACGAAGCCCTGCAGGACGGCCACGCCGTAGCCGCGCAGCAGCTCCTTGGCTTGGTACTCGTGTATGTTCATGATGTCATCGCTTCGTTCATCTGCCGTTCCGCGCCCCGCCCTACTTGATCAGCCCGGCGCCGCGCGCCCACTTGTACTTCGCGCCCAGCACCTGGACGGGCAGCTCGGTCGAGTAGGCGTATGCCGGGATGCCGTTGGCGTAGAGATACTCGGCGGCCTCCTCCACCTCTACGTCGCCGGCGAGCGAGACGACGACGGGCTTGGAAATGCCCTTGGCCTTCATGTCGTTGACCGTCTCCACCATCAGGCGGGCGAACACCATCGGCGGCGTGACGATGGTGTGCCAGTAGCCCAGGATCAGCGAGTGGATGCGGTCGTCCGATAAGCCCAGGCGTACGGTGTTGGCGTAGGTCATCGGCGGCTCGCCGCCGGTGATGTCCACTGGGTTGCCCGCGGCCCCGAACGGCGGGATGAACTTGCGGAACGCGGCGTCCAGGTCCGGCGGGATCACCATCAGCTCAAGCCCGTTGTCCACGCAGGCGTCGGACAGCAGCACGCCGGAGCCGCCGGCGCCGGTGATGATAACGACGTTCTCGCCCGTGGGCGTCGGCATGACCGGGATGCCGCGGGTCAGCTCCAGCATCTCGCGCAGGCTGCGAGCACGGATGACGCCGGACTGCTTGAGAACGTCCTCGTAGATCTTGTCGTTGCCGGCGAGCGCCCCGGTGTGGGAGCTGGCGGCCTTGGCGCCGGCAGAGGTGCGCCCGGCCTTGAGCATCACGATGGGCTTCTTCTGCGACACCCGCTTGGCGACCTCGGCGAACGAACGCCCGTCCTTCAGGTCCTCGCAGTGCTGGGCGATGATATGGGTCTCGTCGTCCTGCTCGAAGAAGGTCAGCAGGTCGTCCTCGTCGATGTCCGACTTGTTGCCCAGGCCGACGATGGCCGACACGCCCATCTTGGCCGAGCGGCTGAAGCCGATGATCGCCATGCCGATGCCGCCGGACTGCGACGACAGGGCGGCGTGGCCCTTCACGTCGTAGGCGGTGCAGAACGTCGCGCACAGGTTCTTGGGGGTGTAGTAGAAGCCGTAGATGTTCGGCCCCATCAGGCGAATGTTGTACTTGCGCCCGATCTCCTGGATTTCGAGCTGGCCCGCTTCGTTGCCGGTCTCGGCGAAGCCGGACGGGATCAGCACGGCACCGATAATGCCCTTCTCGCCGCACTCCGTCAGCGCGCCGGCGACGAACTTGGCGGGTATGGCGAACACCGCGATGTCAATGTGCCCCTCCACGTCCTTGACCGACTTGTAGGCCTTGTGGCCCAGGATCGTGTCGGCCTTTGGATGGATCGGGTAGATCTTGCCCTGGTAGCCGCCGTTGATGAGGTTCTTCATCACGGAGTTGCCGATCTTGCCGTCCTCGGCGGAGGCGCCGATCACCGCAACGCTGTCCGGGCGCATGATGCTGTTCATGGCCTTGACGATGTCGTCGTGCGCCGGGCGGTAACGCGGGGTCTTGGGGGCGAAGTCCACCACGATCCGCACGTCGGCGGCGATGGCGCCCTTGGCTGTCGCGAACACCGGGTTCAGGTCCATCTCGGAAATTTCCGGGAAGTCGCTGACCAGCTCGGACACGCGGACGATCAAGTTGGACAGCGCCTCACGGTTGACCGGCTCGCTGCCACGGACGCCCTTGAGCATCTCGGCGGCCTGCAGGCCGTCCAGCATGGACAGCGCGTCCTCGTTGGTGGCGGGCGCCAGGCGGAAGGTGATGTCCTTCAGCACCTCGACCAGCACGCCGCCCAGGCCGAACGCGATCAGCTTGCCGAAGCTGTCATCGGTCACGGCGCCGATGATGACCTCCTGGCCGCCCATCAGCATCTGCTGCACCTGGACGCCCACCACCTTTGCGTCGGCCTTGTAGGCTTTCGCGTTGCCGAGGATGGTGTCGTAGCCGCGGCGCACCTCGTCGGGGGTCTTGAGGCCCACCAGCACGCCGCCGGCCTCGGTCTTGTGCAGGATGTCCGGCGAGACGATCTTCAACACGACCGTGCCCATCGTGGAGGCCATCCGGACGGCCTCGTCGGCGGACGACGCCACCCCTTCCTGGGGGACCGTGATCCCGTAGGCGTCGCAGACCAGCTTGCCTTCCGGCGCGGTCAGGCTGTCGCGGCCTTCAGTCTTGATGGCGTCCAGGATTTTGCGGACGGTGTCCTTGGCGGTCTGGGTCGTGTCGAGCATCGTGTTCTCCGGAACTGTGTGCTGGTGCGTTCGGGTGGGCCGACGCTGCCGCCGGCCCGTCGGCTACTCGGCCGCCATGCGGGGCTTGACGCCCAGGGCGCCCGACTGGTGGATGGAGGCGATACGGTCGGGATCGTAGCGCAGCACGTCGCGCAGGATCTCGTCGGTGTGCTCGCCGAGCAGCGGGGACCGCGTCACCTCGGTCGCGCTGTCGGACATCTTGATCGGGTTGCCCACGGTCAGGTACTTGCCGCGCGTGGGGTGGTCCACCTCGACCACCGTGCCGGTCGCGCGCAGCGACTGGTCCTCCGCGATCTCCTTCATGGACAGGATCGGCCCGCAGGGGATGTCGTGCCGGTTCAGCTCCTCCATCGCCTCGAACTTGGTCTTGGTCATCGTCCACTGCTCGATGCGGGCAAAGATGGACTTGAGGCGCGGCAGCCGGGCTGCAGGCTTGGCGTAGTCGGGGTCGGTCAACCAGGTCGGCTCGCCAATCACCTCGCAGATAGCCTTCCATACCGGGGCCTGGGTGATGAAGTAGATATAAGCGTTGGGATCGGACTCCCAGCCCTTGCACTTCAGGATCCAGCCGGGCTGCCCGCCGCCGGATGCGTTGCCGGCACGCGGCACGGCGTCGCCGAACTCGCCGTCCGGGAACTGCGGGAACTCGCGCAGCGGGCCGTGCGCCAGGCGCTGCTGGTCGCGCAGCTTGACCCGGCACAGGTTCAGCACGCCGTCCTGCATCGCCGCCAGCACCTTCTGGCCGCGCCCGGTCGTGTTACGCTGATACAGCGCCGCCACGATGCCCAGCGCCAAGTGCAGGCCGGTGCCGCTGTCGCCGATCTGCGCACCCGTCACCAAGGGCGGGCCGTCGTCGAACCCGGTGGTGCTGGCCGAGCCGCCGGCGCACTGCGCCACGTTCTCATAGACCTTGCAGTCCTCATATGGGCCGGGGCCGAAGCCCTTGACCGACGCCATCACCATGCGCGGGTTCAGCTCCTGGATGCGCTCCCAAGTGAGGCCCATGCGGTCGAGCGCGCCGGGGGCGAAGTTCTCCACCAGCACGTCGCAGGTCTGGATCAGGCTTTCCAGGACCTCCTTGCCCTGCGCGTGCTTGCTGTCCACGGTGATGGACCGCTTGTTGCTGTTCAGCATCGTGAAGTAGAGGCTGTCCACGTCCGGGATGTCGCGCAACTGCCCGCGGGTGATGTCGCCCTCTCCCGGGCGCTCCACCTTGATCACGTCGGCGCCCAGCCAGGCCAGCAACTGCGTGCAGGTCGGCCCCGACTGCACATGCGTGAAGTCGAGTATCTTGACGCCTTCAAGAGCCTTCATTGTGTTCCCCCCGTTATTGATAAAGCAGGCGTTGATGAGCAGGCTTTGGTAAAGCCGTGTTACTTCTTCTTGAGCACGCTTTGCGGGTTGAGGCTGCCGATGTTGCCGCTCTCGCTGCCGGCCGCCGGGTCGATCACCGCGTTGATGAGGGTCGGCTTGCCGGAGTCCATCGCCGCGTCCACGGCGCGCTTCAGCTCGTCGGGATTGGTCGCGTTGACGCCGACGCCGCCGAACGCCTCCATCATCTTGTCGTAGCGGGCGCCCGGGACAAAGACGGTCGTCGCGACGTCCGGGCCGCCGGTGGGATTGACGTCGGTTCCGCGGTAGATGCCGTTGTTGTTGAACACGACGATGCAGATCGGCAGGTTGTAGCGGCAGATCGTCTCGACCTCCATGCCGCAGAAGCCGAAGGCGCTGTCGCCCTCGATGGCGAGCACGGGCTTGCCGGTCTCCACCGCAGCGGCGATGGCGGACCCCATGCCGATGCCCATGTTGCCCCAGGTGCCGACATCCAACCGCTTGCGCGGCTCGAACATATCTATGATGCCGCGCGCCAGGTCGAGCGTGTTGGCGCCCTCGTTGACGAGGTAGGCGTCCGGCCGCTCCTTGATAACGGTGCGGAGCGCGCCGAGCGCGGCGTGGTAGTCCATCGGCGAAGAGTTGTTCATCAGCTTCGGCGCCATCTTGGCGATGTTGGCCTCCTTGCGCGCCTTGATGCCGCTGACCCACTCGGCCGGCGGGGCCGGCCAGTTGCCGTCAATGCCTTGCAGCAGGGCGGCGACGCAGGAAGCGATGTCGCCGACCAGCGGCGCGGCGATCTCGACGTTGCTGTCCATCTCCCGCGGCTCGATGTCTATCTGGATGAACTTCTTCGACCCGGGTGCGCCCCAGGTCTTGCCCTTGCCGTGCGACAGCAGCCAGTTGAGGCGGGCGCCGATCATCAATACGACATCGGAGTCCTTCAGCACCGTCGAGCGGGCCGCGCCCGCCGACTGCGGATGCGTGTCGGGCAGCAGGCCCTTGGCCATGCTCATCGGCACGTAGGGAATGCCGGTCCTTTCGACCAGGGAGCGTATGTCGTCGTCGGCCTGCGCGTAGGCCGCGCCCTTGCCGAGGATGATCAGGGGGCGCTTGGCGATCTTCAGCAGATCGAGCGCGCGCTTGACGGCCGCCGGGGCGGGAAGCTGGGCAGGTGCGGGGTCAATGACTTTGACGAGCGACGCGGCCCCGGCCTCCGCGTCCATGACCTGGGAGAACAGCTTGGCCGGCAGGTCGAGATAGACGCCGCCCGGGCGGCCGGACACTGCGGCGCGGATCGCGCGCGCCACGCCGATGCCGATGTCGGTGGCGTGCAGCACGCGGAAGGCCGCCTTGCAGAGCGGCTTGGCGATGGCGAGCTGGTCCATCTCCTCGTAGTCGCCCTGCTGCAGGTCCACGATCTCGCGCTCGGACGAGCCGCTGATCAGGATCATCGGGAAGCAGTTGGTCGTGGCGTTGGCCAGCGCGGTCAGGCCGTTGAGGAAGCCGGGCGCCGACACCGTGAGGCAGATGCCGGGCATTTTCGTCAGAAAGCCGGCGACCCCGGCGGCATGGCCGGCGTTCTGCTCGTGCCGGAACGAGATGACGCGCATCCCTTCGGCCTGCGCCATGCGGCCCAGGTCGGTGACCGGGATGCCAGGCACGCCGTAGATCGTCTTGATGCCGTTGACCCTGAGCGCGTCGAGCACGAGGTGGAAGCCATCGGTCAGCGCCTGCGTTGCCTCGCTCTCGGTCGCATCGGCAACAATGCTCTGCGTTATCACTGACATCTTATTTCCTCTGGAAATACCCGTTATTGCATCGTTTCAGCGGAGGATGCGAATGGTGTCCGCGCCCTGGTTCTTCGGCGCCCCGGCAACGAGGCATCCATGCGGCAACGCCCCGCCGTCCCGGCGCCTTCGCCGGGTCGTGCCGCCAGCGGTGGACGAGGCCCTGGCCTGCGGTGTGACGGAGGCTGCTGCTGCTGCCATGGCGGTCGTCCTCTTCCGGGGGGGGTTTATCGGTCTTTTGCAGGCCGGCCCGGCTGGGCGCCCTGCGCTGCCGGACGCGCGGCCGTCCCGCCCGGTTCCAAGGCCCGGCGTTGCGTGTCCCTACGCGGGCGGCTGGCAGGCGTCCCCGTGGCCGGCGGCTGCCGGGGCAGCACGTCGAGCGCGCCGCCGTGCTTCTCCACATGCGCGGCCAGGCCGAGCGTGTGTTCGCGCACAAGGCGCTCCGCCAGGTCCGCGTCGCGGCGCTCAAGCGCCTCGACGATGTTCATGTGGTCCGTGATCGAGCGCGCGGCCCGGTTGTCCTGCCCCATCGTCACGGCGCGGACCGCGCGCATGTGGATGAAGAGCGAGTCGGTCAGCTCGGTCATCAGCCCGCAGCCGCCCGCGCGGATGATGGCGCCGTGGAACGCCATGTTGGCCTGCGAGTATTCGCTGACGTGCGTGGACGGGTCGTCCTTGAAGGCGGCGACCAGGTTGTGAAGCGCATGTAGCTCCCCTGCGCTGGCGCGCTGCGCGGCGAGCCTTGCCGCCATGCTCTCCACCGCGGCCCAGACCGTGATCATCTCGACGATCTCGCGCTTCGTCTTCCGCACGACATAGGCGCCGCGGCGCGGCACGGACCGTATGAAGCCCTCCTGCTCAAGGAACCCCAGCGCCTCGCGGATCGGCGTGCGGCTGACGCCCAGCTCCTCGGACAACTGGCGTTCGTCGAGCCACAGCTCCTCGGCATGGCCGTAGATGTCCATCTCCATGATCGCTTGCTTGATCGCGTCGCAGGCCAGCCTCCGCAGCCCGAGATCGGCATTGAGCGGCTTGAGGTTCAAGCCGGAGAACGACGTCACAGGAGAAGCTCCGCCATGGGCATGACGCCCCTCGTGCAGAAGCTGTTGGGCGTCCCCCCAAACCTGGCAGGCATCAGGTCAAGCCCGCATCAATGAAGGCGTCCAGCGCCAAAGCTGCGTGCGGCGTCAAGAATGCCATCAGGCCGCAATCCACGACTGGCTGCATGCCATCCCTCCCCTAACCGATCGCTTGAACAGCGAATTATGGTTGCCTTGCCAGACCCGCAGGCACGGTTGGAGTTTATGCATTATACCAGAGAAGGCGCAACACGAATCTTGCCGTCCGGAGCCTGCCCCGGACATCGTGTGAACCCGCCATGCGTTCCGGGGCCGCTGGGCCCTCGATCAGGCGGCACGGAGGAAGGCCGTTGGACGCCCCATGGCGGCCAAGGACTCGCGTGCCGGGTGGCGGTCGCGGCTCAGAAGGCATGAGGTTCGTCCGATGGCCATCATTGCGGGCAACCCTCCGAGGAGAACGGACGGCAAGGCCGCGCTTGTGCCCCGGGATCGTGCGGCAAGGCCGCTCTCGCTCAGCCCCGGTCCCAAGTATTCGAGCAGCCGTGGCCACGGTGGACTCAACGGCCCGGCCCCGCCGGCGGCGCCGTCTAGACCCCTTCGGCGAGGCTGGCCTGGATCGCCGTAAGCACGTCGCTGGGTTTGTAGGGCTTCAGCACGGAGCGGTCCCGCGGCCCGGGTGTTCCGAAGGCCCGCAAGGTGTCGGGGCGCCCGGTCACGAACACCACCGGCACCTCCGGCCACAGCGCCCGCACTTGCCGGGCAATGTCAACGCCGTTGAAGCGGCCCGGCATGTGAACATCGGTCAGCAGCAGGTCGAAGCGCCGTTGCCCCAGCAGTTGCATCGCCTCCTCCCCGTTCGTCGCCTCCGTTACCTCAAGCCCGGCCTCGATCATGGTCTCGGTGAGGATCATGCGGATGAGTTCCTCATCCTCGACGAACAGAACGCGGGGCTGCAGCATCGGGGTCTTTCGGACGCCGCCGGCATCACCGGGTGGGCGATTGCGTACCCGGCAGTAACCGCAAACGGGCCACCTTGTTGCACAGGCCCGCACATACATCTCAGATCACACAGACACAAAGCTGCGAGGCGGGTGCCGGCTGCCTCCTCGATCCGTTAGCAGCTTCGGTGCGGCACGAACACGAGGTGGCGATGAACGACCAGGACCATACCACGCCGATTCGATCCGAGCTTGGCGCATCGGCGCGCGGCCTTGTGGAGCAGCATGTGTTCGAGGCGGCCGTGCACAAGACCCGCATGGTCATTGCGCTGTCCGATCCCAAACTGCCGGACTGCCCGCTCGTGTATGTCAACCCTGCCTTCACAGAGCCAGCGATTCTAAGTGGCTGCTGACGGTTGTGGGTTTCGTTGTCTCTGGCGGTGTGGTCCACGTCCTGGATGGAGCTTCTGGACACCCTTATGGCTGGCGTGCGCTCGGCGT
>JAABUW010003207.1_pt1 | contig 23630 bp, 24 predicted proteins | sample 5560081 | NCBI WGS metagenome assembly JAABUW01 (sample SAMN10711882, study PRJNA513363) | rock metagenome | isolation source: Antarctica rocks | place: Antarctica: Victoria Land, Knobhead sud | reverse complement strand
GCCGTAGGACGCCTGTGGAGCTCCGTACGATGGCGTGGGATTGTTGTATCCGCCATATCTCTGCTGCTGCTGAGACCCGTAGCCGCCGCCGCAACTCGGCTGCGGAGCTGGAGCAGCGTGCGTACTCTTCGCTCTGAGCACGAGCTCAACGGCGATGTGCGGCTCGAGTCCATCGTACTCCTCGAAGGACACGTTGCTCGCCCCTTTGGTGCGATCGAAGATCTGCAGCCCGATCTTGCCGTCGTTCTGGTTTCGACGAGCGAGCTTCACCACTGCAGCAACACCTTCCACGATCTGTCTGCGTACAACAGCTTGCTCGGAGAGCCGGGGCGACAGCAGGAGGACGTCAGCGCGTACGGAGCGCGAAGTAAATGCTTGCTCAATCCAGGCAATGAAGTCGCGGTCCAGGGAGTCGATCACGATGATTTGTACATCTGGGACGTCTCTTGGATCGCGCTTTGGAAGTGGCAGATCGTCGTCCACGTCACGGCGCGGACTCGGACTCCTGTACCTTCCGCCACCGCCACCGCCGCGACCATAGCCCGGCGAACGCGAGCGTGCGCGATATCTGTCTTCGTGTCTGTCGCGGTACGGTCTCGGCGAGGGTGATCGTTGACCTCCAGGTCTGTATCTGTTATTATTGGTGTTGCCTCCTCTCGCGTTTGAGACATAGCGGTCGACATTCGCACCTGGTCGTCCACGTCCAGAATCCACTGGAGAGCGAGAGCGACGCTGATTGGCTTGTGGGCGGTTCTTCTGTGGCTTGCTGACTTCGAGGTCTGATCATGAAGTTTTTTATTAGCATGCCAGCCACGTTCCGCACTGCTCCGATCTAAGGGTGACTTACGGATCCGCTTATCACGTATCTGTGTGCCCTGCTCTGCCTCCATCGCTCTCTGGCAATCCTCAGTGCGTAGAAACTGTACGAAGCCATATGCCTGCTTGATCGATATCTGCGCCAGTTCGCCGTACGCGTGGAACACGTGGTAAATGTCTCTCTTCGTGACCTTCTCAGAGCTCAAGTTGCCTGCATGTCGAGTCAGTGAACTCTTTCCATCACTAATACTCACCTTTATCTTCCGACATTAAAACCTCAATAGGCCAACACCCATCCCTGCTACCTGGTCACGCCTTTCGCCTCGCTGCCGCCTACCACACTGCGCTTTCCTAAATATGACAAAAGGAGAGATTATGTTTGACTTACCAACAAAGAGTCGTGCACCATTGGGAAACTGCTCCCACCTCCCCTCACTCACGTACTTCCTCTCCTCCTCGATGAAGTTGTCGTACTTCCTCTGTACACCAGCGTCCCACGGGCGGTCTTCGTTTCTCGCCTGCTCCACTCCATTCATGTTGGAGTCTCCGTGAACGTCGACCGAAGTACCAGTCAGGCCATGGTTGGTAGGGTAGGCGTACGTACTCATTGCGATGGCGCTGTTGGCGCTGGGTGAGCCGGCAAATGGCGCACTACCAGAGAGCGAAGTCGGTGCAGCCTGTCCATTGCTATAGATCGGAGTGATCGTGGCGTACGGATTCGATGGCTGTTGTTGGACTGGATCTCCAGCATTGGCGCTCGTTGGGGAGTGCACAGGTGGGACATAATTCCTACCTGTCGGGTCGGCTGCATTGCCTTGGCTACCGCTCTTAGCATGTGGCTGGAAGGCTGGGTTTGCAGCATGCGGATGGTAGTCGCGGATGTGCTGGGAATGGACATAGTTGGGGTGAATGAGCGGCTGCTCCTGGGGTGGTGGGCGTGGTGGTAGGCCGCTTGGTGGCGCACCAAGAGCCGATGCAGTCAGAGGAGAGCTTAAGGATGAAACGTCTTGCAGCGTGTGGTTTGCAAGCGATGGGGAGTCCGTGGTGGGTACAGTCATGCTATCCGCTTGGGGTGCGGTGTTTGCGGCTGCCGTAGGGGCGGTGGAGGGTGCGGTTTGCAGAGTGTCTAGCAATGCCTGGACATCCACAGCGTTGGGATCAAAGGCTGGCAGGGTGGCTGCGCTAGACTGCGCTTGGTCATCAGACTGTGATACGGGTTCTTGGGCGAAGCAAGCAGAGGTTGCATCTGCAGTGGGCGCACTGGGATCAGAAGATGGTTCCGGTGCATTGAGAGTGGCGAGAGGTGCACCTTCCGCGACCTGTGCTTGGTCGTTGGCTGGGTCGTAGGAAGAAGAAGAAAGCTGATTCGGCTCAGGCTCCAGTACTTGAGGTGGAATGAGGATTGCATCAGCGTCCGTAGAGGCTGATCCAGCGCTATGTGCTTGCTGCTCTGCGGGTATGGCCACTCCACCATGCTCGTTCGTATCGGACTCCATCGCCATCACATCCTCCGCTCCGGTCGAGTACGGAGTCATGTGGTCCATCGTGGTGTCTTGCACCTCACCACCATAGTCCTGCTGCTGCTCTGACTGCTCTGACTGCTGTTCGCTGGGATCACGCCAAAGGTCGGGTCGCACGTCTGTGTTGCGCGAAGCTGGATCATTCATGTGTGGTTCGGTCTGGTTGAAGCCTACGTCATGCTGCATTTCGAGGACGGGGATATTGGTGGGAGTGGGGAAGTGGATGGGCCTGGGAGAAGCAGGAGAGAGAAGACTGAAGTCGTTGCGGTAGTGAGGTTCCTCGGGGGGCTCAGAACTCATGTGTGTCGTCTAAGAGGTGCGCTTCAGCGCGATGCTGGTGGACTAGTTTCGACGACGCTCTGAGGAGGCCTTCTTCATAGTTTTATATGGGTGATGGGCTGGTAGGTGTGACTGCGCAGGGTGGGTGGGTTATTGCGACGGCGGTTCAGGAAAGATCGAGGCCGACAAGGGACGGGCTGGGTACGGTCAATGATGATCAAGATGTAAGCTCGTGGTCGAGGTGGGAGATGGAGTGACGATGATCACAGTGCAATGTTGGGGTGGTGAGTTTGTGGTCAGACGCTGGTGAAGTGAGGAAGGTGCAACCCCGAAATCTTCGGCTCATGATTCCGTTGTGCGCTAGTGCTCAATTGGGAAGGTGCGACCAGCAGAAATATGCAAGAGCGTCTTTGTGAAGATTGTTTCTGTAACATTTTTTGAGATGGACGCTTCTACCAACGACGACGGTTTCAAATGGTTCGGAGAAGGCTTCGATGGCTTCCCAAAACGACTGCCAGACGACTGCGTCGAATACATGATATATGTCATCGATGAGAAACAACGACAGAACAGCATCTCCGCCACGCGAAGCAGGCTGAACCAGGTCTTGAAAGGGGCCAACGATCTGAAGAAGACGCTACTGAAAGACTACATCTGGCAGCGGGATGCATTTGAACTGAAGCTGTATCCTCAGGTGTCGTCGACGATATCACGAGAACCAAGCAAAGAGGACCCAGACAACAATCCGAAAGCACCACATCTGAAAGGACGAACAAATGTCGGCGACTCCATAGCAGACGAGTGGCTCATCGTCTACCTCCTGCTCGAATTGAGCAAGCAGTTGCCTGACGCGTGGATCCGGGTCTACGACACCGATGGCGAATTCCTACTCATCGAAGCGGCCAGCGCCCTACCGAAATGGCTGAACCCCGACATAGCAGAGAACCGTGTATGGATTAGTAACGGGCATTTACGCGTCATACCACTGGGTGACGGTCATCCTGGCTCACGGAACCTAAGCGCTAAAGAGGCACTGGCCTTCATTTCCAACTCCCCGAACAAGCTGATCATAAGTCCTTTCGTCGAAGACGAGGCCTTCCACCGGATACGAGACTATCCTGCTGCCATCACTTCGTCTCTTCATCACGCTCTGTTGACAGTACCGAGGAAGCTAGCGTATATACTACATCATAGCCCCTCCTACATCAGTCCAGCTATCGAGTCCTTCTACCTCCGCGACCCGGTCTCCCTCAGGCCGCTAGCCACCAAGGACATCTCAAACCTACTGTTCAGTCCTGAAGATTTTGTGACGGTGAGCGTCAAGTTCACTAAAGTCGGCTACGCCCAACTGCGAGGTCAGATCTTCGAGGCGCCACCTGCCTGGACTGGCGTGTTGCCGAAGCTACAAGCTGGAGATGCGAAGGTCGAGATGGGGATGAAAGTGGCGTGTGGGATGGAGATGCTGATGTCTGATCCGCAGTATAAGGACAAGAAGGACGTTCGAGAGATCAACCTCTTGCTCGAGGATATCGCGAGCGGCGAGGAGACATTGCCTTCAGACGAAGGTATGGCGGAGTGGCCGCAAACACAGGACGACGAGAAGTGGCTTGATATTGATTATAACGATTTTGAGAAGGAGTTATCCGGCCAAAAAGGCGCCAATGGAGAGAAGTCGAAGCAGTCTGCTGGGGCAGGCTTCGGTGACAAGCACGCTCAGGAGAATTTGAAGAAAATGGTCTCGCGCTTTGAGGACTTCCTGAACGACGACAAGGCTGGAGCGGACGGCATCGACGACGACGATGTTGACGATGATGAGTCGGAAGCATCTGGATCAGATTCTTCTGATGGCGAAGACAAAACCGCTTCCTTCGACGAAGCGGAGTTCGAGAAAGCAATGAAGGAGATGATGGGTATGCCACCAGACGAGCTTGAGAAGCATGGTCTCTTGAATGAAGCACGCAAGCTTGCGCTTGAAGATTCCGAACAACCTCAAAACGGCAAAGACGAATTAGACGTAGACGAGGACGAGGAGATGAGAAAAGTCATTGAACTCATGGAGCAGGAACTTAAAGGCCACGGTGCACTTGATCTGAGTGACGGTATGCTCCGGAAGAAGAATCCTCAGCAGGGTACCAAGTCGATGTTCAAGGAGCAGTCAAAAGCGGAGCCGCAGAAGCAGAAGCAGAAAGTGCACTTCGGTCCCGAGCGACCACCGGATATGCTCGCGAAGGCAGAAGAAGCCCTCGAAAGTGCGGACGAGGAGATCGGGCCCGGCGACGGTGAGTTGAGCTCCGATGATGGGGAGTTTAATGATGTGGATCTCGGGCTCGCGAAGAATATGCTTGAGTCGTTCAAAGGCCAGGCTGGGATGGCGGGACCGGCGGGCAATCTGATGAAGGCGATGGGTGTGAATATGCCTCGAGACGAAGGGAGTGAGAGTGAGTGAGTGAGTAGCCCGCTGCTTGCTGTGTGCTAGCGGTTTTGAGAGGTGTTAGTAAACGTCTCGAAATTCGTGTTCTCCGATATCAGATTGAGCTTCAAAGAGTCTACTTTCGCTCGGCAATGCTGAAGTCTATGCCATATGGCTTGAGAAGGCTTCGGGAACCCGTCCGCCAATCTCCTTCTCAGTCATCTCCGCGCGGCGAAGCTGGAAGCGGGTCATGCACTCTCTGATCTTGGTCTCTACCTCTGGCAGGGGCTCGGAGAGAAAAACGGCTGCTTGATCGGCGAGCTTGCTGCTCGGTCCCCTCCCCTCCGCATCACCCGAGCCAAAGTGAACCTTCTCCACCCCCCCTTCAGGCGCGGTGCGACTACAGTCGCCGCACTGCTCACCCTCTACCACCTCCATCCTCGACGCCGAAGGGCTAGAAAATAAAGGACACCGCGACCCACAGCTAGGCAAGCTGTCGGCTGGATCGAGGACCTTCATAATCATGCCGCTCAACAGCATCCGATACCACCTCGACCTCACGCTCCCGTTAAGCGTTTGGCCTTCAGCCCCGGACTTTTCGCCGGTCAGTCATTGCTGGAGTCATTGTGGAGCGGCAATGAGGCGTACTTAAGCTGGATCCTTCCGGGAACGGCCAAGCAGTATTCCTCAGCTCAAGAACGAAGGGTGATCACACACTCCTACCCGACAACCCGATGCACGAGAGTGCGCTTAACCTTAGGCTTCAGGAGATGCGTGATGCAATTGGCCTTTTCCAAAGGGATACGATGCACTCGTTGCGTCGGACTGCCATCCTGGAGACCAGGCGAAAGGAGGGCACCAAGCTCGCACAGGAGTTGGCGCACCACGATACGGGCGGGCAATCCATTTTCGCGTGCGACAACGAAAGCCTGGAGGACTACGATCTCGCGAACGAGCGTCTCGACCTCGATAGTGTGAGCCGTGCCGATCTTCGTCGGATGTTCGTGCAGGCGAATACGGCCCGCGTCCAGGAGGATATGGCTCCTGCATTTGTCGAGAGTCCTGAGTCACTACTACAGCATCCCAACGCCGAATGGAAACGCAGGGCTCCTGAAGATCCGGAGTCTACTGTGCTGCACGATCGAGTCCGCCCATATTACTAGCAAGCAGAACAGCACTTGGTAACTTTGGATTTCGCTCGAGCGCTGCTTTCTGGGGACTACGACTACAAGGATCAACTACGTCAATTAGGACAGATCGACGTACGCTGCTAGGAAATCCTCCAGATGATCGAAGCTATACCTGCCAAGCGTAAGTTGGCGTTAGCCCGTCTCAAGCATAAGCACAAGCAGGCTTATAAAGCAGAGATGCTCCGAGAGGCCAAAGATATGCATGAACAGAAATCTACTCATCGGGCAGGCCATCGCGACGAGGGATCTGTCCACCCAACTTGAGTCTTGGCACGCCAAGCCAACTTTCGAATGTCCCAAAACGGCCAGAAACACACCGTAATTCAACCACATGCCTTCCTGAAGCCTCCAATACATGCAAACAATCATAAAAAAGTATACAACAACATAGATGCAAAAGATTAGAGTTGTCTCTCCCCTCCAGGGTTCGAACCAGGGACCTCAAGATTACAATTCCATTACAGTCTTGCGCTCTTCCAACTGAGCTAAGGAGAGTACATCCGCGACTGAAGTCGCAGCTTAGCTTACTCAACGAAATTTCTTAGTATAATATATTCTATACCCGCTTTCAACCGCGGTTTTTCCGAAGTCTGGAGTCCAACCATGGTAACGCTCTACTGGTTGTGGACCTCGATAAAATGCGTACCCTGAACTTTGTATCATGTACGAAGAACGAACGCTTCTGTCACATACTTTCAACCACAATCAAGTACAGTGGCATACAGAATCGGAATTCTTGATTTAGGACAGGGAAATAGAAAGCAGCCTTGAATTCGGCAACACCGTCGATTTACGGTTCATTGTGCCACACGTCTATAATAATCAACTATTCCCTCTCCTTCTTCGCTGTCCGCGGATCCAACACTTGATCCACTATACCCCATTCCAACGCCTCCCGCGAACCCATGAAGAAATCCCTCTCCATCACTCTCTCGATCTCCTGAAGCGAATGATTCTTCGTCAAGTGCTTCTTGTAGATCTGGTTCAACTGCTCCCGCACTCTCAAGATCTCCTTCGCGTGTATTGCAATATCACTTGCTTGACCCGAGTACCCTCCACTGACTTGGTGAACCATTATCCTCGCGTGCGGTAGACAGAACCTCGAACCCTTCTGTCCTCCACACAACAGCAGACTACCCATCGATGCAGCTTGTCCGAGACATATCGTTGTCACTGGTGCTTTAATATATTGCATCGTGTCGTATATCGCCAACCCTGCTGTAACGCTACCGCCCGGGCTGTTGATGTATAGATTGATGTTCTTGTCTGGGTTGTCGCCTTCGCAGCTGAGAAGTTGCGCAACTATGCTGGCAGCAGTCGTCTCGTCGATTTCGCCATTGAGGAATATGATCCGTTCTTTCAGTAGTCGGGAGAAGATGTCGTAGGTGTGCCAGCCGCCTCCCTGCGCTGTTAGTATAGAGTGGTACTTGAAGTACGACTATGCTTACAGTAGTCTCCGTAACGAAGGGCATGGGAAGTGCTGCTTGCGGTGGTCGGGGTTGCATCGCATCGTGTCTTTGTGGGAATGGTGAGAATGATGATATACAGCGAGTGCTTGATCTGGGCCCATGTCTGCGTATGTGTGAGCGCGCTGCGCGCAGGACTGTTCTTGATAACGGCTCCATGTTGTGGTAGGTGTTCGAGTCTCTCTAGAGCTGCAACTTCCAAATTGAGCGGCGCCGATCACTGCCCAGAGGAGATGTTTGCCGATCACTTCACTCACTTTCGGGACCACTACTGTATACACTGTGACACCAGACCCGGCATGAGATCACTTCATGCTCAATGCTAGATGTCCGAAGGCGCTGCGATCCTCACCCACATTCTGGAGGATTCGAAGGTATGGACGATATGTCGCTCAGGATGCCCGGTCGAGCTTCAGGACTCGAAGCGTTCTCCCACCTCGTGAACAGCCTACAGTGATCAATGAAGACGGGACGAGAACGTTACGACAACGCCAACATGGCAACACAACGCTCCCACTTCCTCCTCTCATGGACCCAGTGGCGGTACAGGCCAAGGAGCGGCACAAGCAGCCCAAAGCACTACGGAAGCCTGGCGAGTTGACCGACTTCCAGAAGGAGCTGGCAAACAATCCATACGGCGAGTCGTTCGTAGAGACTCTGCGAGTACGCCTACAGGCTAACGTCTAACGTAGCGCGCGCACTCATGACTCCTATTCGACAATGCCAGTTTACAAGTGCTCGGCTACCGTCTCATTTGCTCCAGCGCTATTCTGCGGTGTTCGAACCGGTAGAGTCCAATGAAGGCCGACTAGATGCGAGCATTGTGCCTCAACCATCGAAACCTTCGGCGCAATCTGGGACTATATATGGACCATCTTCGAGCTATGTTATCAGCCATTGCAAGGCTGTGGAATATCTGAACACCAAGAGGCATTGGGCGCAGCTCGTTACTGGAAGGATGCGAGAGGCATACGACGCTAGAGCGGTGGGCAACAAGGCGTCGGCGACCAACAAGTGGTACAAGGAGTGGCACCGCGATTCGAAGATGCCAGATACCATTCTCAAAATGCTTAGATCGGACGTCACCGATGGGATCGAGGAGGTGGTAGGGAGTGAGGATGGTACGAGATATCTCATTCCAATGGACAAGCTCCAAGGACTTGCGTCGTTTGCAGCATTGCCAACGGGAGTGGCGTCTACACATCACAACCGATCTGCTACTTCGATGGGCTATGTGGTGATTCCAGCATACCGACTTGATCATTTGCTCGATGGAGACCTGCTAGCTTCTACCCAAAGGCAAGAGGAAGTTGATAGATTTCGCCATGTTGGTGTTATACAACACACGAAGACTGTAGCACTACATCTGGCTCTGCGTCGACTTTGCGCCTACTTGCGCGATGAAGAGAGTGAGACTTTGACGAGTGTCTCTCACGCAGAACTTGCACGGATGGATCAGGAGCGATGAGATATTGTTAGGAGTGAAGAGCCTGCGGCGGGGTCGGAAGCTGATGCCGACCATGTGATCTGCTCTTCACATCTGCTCTTCACATCTTCACATGATCCGAGCTCGGACCACCGCATGACTTCATTATGCCAGATTCACCAAATTTCCACACCTACCACTGCACCTCTTCACCACCAACGTGCCGTGTGAAATAACATGTCGCTCCCGTCGCACCGTGCACCAGATGGTTCCGCCACGCAACAGGTGGCTTCGACAAACCACCACCAAAGAGCAAGAAAGTGCCCAAGATCGTGGAACAGATGAGGCAGGGCATGAAAGATCCGAAAGTGATGGAGGAAGTGCGAAAGTTCAGTAAGCGATCGCCCCATAGTCTACTTTACCTTTACGTGCTAACTATTGCATAGGTGAAGAGCTCAAGATAGAGCAAGCGGAGGAGTTCGCGAAGGTCCGCAACCTGACATGCCTGCAATGCAAGCTAGATGGGACCGTGCCGTACACCAAGAAAGAGGTGTACTACAATCGCGCGGAGCTGGACGGACATGTGAAGGAGGACTACCACTCGCGCAAGGCGCAGCTAAAGCGCGCGTATGTGATTGATCACGGTGAGGGGAAAGGAACTTGCACGCTTGGCGCTCGAGAGTGTGCATCGAGCGACGACTTCATCAGTCATGTCGAGTCAGCACATGGTGAGCAGTTGGCCATCTAGAGCACAGAGACTGGTTCGAGGCTGCTAGATGTCGTCTGACACACGAATTCAGATGCTTCAGTTGATTCATAAAGATTCCCAACCTAACATCTCGCTCACTTTCCTGTAAGACCTCATGGCCCTCGTAGCAAACTCAACTGGAACGCTTTCACTCTTCTCCCCAAGAAATCTTGAGAATATCTCCATACTGATCCAACCACGATAGCCCAGTTCGTTCACAATCGCCTCCGTGATCGAAAGAACTGGCAGGAACCCGCCCAATACCTCCTCGCAAGGAAACAGCCTGGCGTTGCGAGACCAGCTCATTCGTGCTGGCTGTCCAGCTTCATAGAATTCGTGCCCTTCCACGAGCGGGCTTTCAAGCTTCTCGGCATCCGATAACTGGAGGTAGAAGACCTTCTTCACGTCGACTTCCTTCACCAGCTTTAGGAGCGACTCCACCAGATCCGCCTTCGCGTTCGGCATCTGCCCGGACTCTGAAGCTGGATCCGCAAAGACTCTGGCAGCGATATGATAAGTATCCAAGCAAAGGCCAAAGTTTGAGCGGTCGACCCTCTGCACTACCTCCCAGCTCTGCTCCCAGAGATCGATATGAGCACCCCACGATAGAGCCTCATATGCCAGTTTGACAGCCGGATCGTGCTTTGCGGCGAGGTCAGCAATCTCGACCATGTCTGCCACAACCTTGTCAAGGTCGCCTGTGGTGCCGCTCGCCGTGGCATTGCTCGGGATCTGAATGGTATCGCAGCCTAGTGCTTTTGCAATGTCAAGCCAGCGCTCGAATCTTGCCACCATTCGCTGGTGTAGCTCGCTGTCGAGCAGACCATCGTAGTGAGAGAAGGGCTGGAGAACTATGATGGTTAGGTGGAGCTCGTCGCATTGGCGCTTGATGTCCTTTGCGGCTTCGAGAAGTTGGTGGTGCTCGACATCGTCGGACTTGGTTGGAAACCGTGAGATGGCATGATGGACGAGGTTATTGTAGCAGATCTCGACACCTTTGAGTCCGGCGCCAGCTATAGCCTTGAGGATGGACTCGATGCTGTGGGTTCCTGGTTTTCCGATACTAATAGTTGCGGTTGCCGGGGCTAGAGGAGGTGGTGGTTGCGACATGCCGTGCGAAGACTCGTCGGTATCCCGGCGCTGAAGATAGGAGATGGAATTGGTTTTAGAATATATGGGAATTGACAGGTAGGAAATGCTCACGTCTTTGATCTCGAGTTGCGCAGAGGCAGCCAAGCTCTATCAACAAGGAAGTGGGTATGATCTTATCCGCAGACTATGGTCGTCAAGGTCTCGAACTTCACACGGTCTGCCACGTTCGATAGTGTCGAATTCGAGCCCGGAAAACGTGCCCGACATTTCACGAGAGAATGAGTGTCGTAAGGTAAAGTAAGGTGGTTGTGCTGGGGTCGTTTTCGGAAACCGCGACTTGTGCCGAGCAGTCGAAAAACGCGGTTTCCTGCTCGCGTTTCCAAATTTTGAAGATTTCCGGAAGCTCAAGAAACGACATATGACTTGATACCGTGCGCACTATCTCGACTACACCACCGTACTACCGTCCACAGTCCACCCGCTCACAATCGGACTGCCATCATACCCCACTGAACAGCAGCCAAAATGTCCTTCGGCGGGCAGACGCCGACGATCATCGTTCTTAAAGAAGGTAGCCTTGAACCAGAGCAACACATGCGATCTGCACACCCTGACATACCACAGGCACCGACCAGTCGCAAGGACGAGGACAGGTGTTATCCAACATCAACGCCTGCTTAGCGGTTCAAGCCACCGTGAAAGGCACGCTGGGTCCATATGGCGGCGACTTATTAATGGTCGACGAGAATGGCAAGCAAACAATTACCAACGATGGCGCGACTGTCATGAAGCTCCTTGATATTGTACATCCAGCCGCGCGGATTCTCACAGATATCGCACGATCACAAGATGCGGAGGTCGGAGACGGAACGACATCTGTGGTGGTGCTGGCGGGCGAGATCTTGAAGGAGATCAAGGAGCAGGTGGAGCAGGGTGTGAGTAGTCAGATCATCATGAAGGGTCTACGGAGAGCGGGCATGATGGCTGTGCAGAAGGTCAGGGAGATCGCTGTGGACACGAAGGAGAACAACCAGAGGGATACCTTGAGGAAGCTTGCGGCCACGGCGATGAGCAGTAAACTCATCCACCGGAATGCCGACTTCTTTACCAAGAGTAAGTCAGGATCACCCTGCTAATATGAGAGTAACGCTAACCGAGCTTGCAGTGGTTGTTGATGCTGTGCTTTCTCTGGACCAGGACGATCTCAACGAAAAACTCATCGGCATCAAGAAGATCACTGGCGGTGCGCTACAGGACTCTCTCTTCGTTAATGGTGTCGCTTTCAAGAAGACATTTGCCTACGCAGGCTTTGAGCAACAACCCAAATCCTTCTCCAACCCCTCCATCGTCTGCCTGAACGTTGAGCTAGAGCTGAAGAGCGAAAAGGACAACGCAGAAGTACGAGTAGAGCAGGTCTCCGAGTACCAGGCAATCGTCGATGCGGAGTGGCGGATCATCTACGACAAGATGGAAGCGCTCTACAAGACGGGCGCAAAGGTGGTGCTCTCGAAACTCCCGATCGGCGATCTTGCGACACAATACTTCGCTGACCGAGACATCTTCTGCGCTGGCCGTGTTGCCTCCGAAGATCTCGAACGTGTGTGCCAAGCAACAGGCGCCAGCGTTCAATCTACCTGCTCCGACATCCAAGCCAAGCATCTCGGTACGTGCGAGAAGTTCGACGAGCGACAGATCGGTGGTGAGCGCTTCAACTTCTTCGAGGGCTGCCCAGCAGCCAAGACGTGCACACTCGTACTCCGTGGAGGCGCAGAACAGTTCATCGCCGAAGTCGAGCGCTCGCTCCACGACGCCATCATGATCGTACGACGAGCTATCAAGAACACCTCTATCGTCGCAGGCGGTGGTGCGTGCGAGATGGAAATCAGCGCCTACCTCCACAACTTCGCCGACAAGAATGTGCCGCACAAGCAGCAATCGATCATCAAATCTTTCGCTAAAGCGCTGGAAGTCATTCCGCGCCAACTTTGTGATAACGCCGGCTTCGATGCCACCGATATCCTTAATAGGCTGCGCGTGGAACATAGGAAGGGCAACATCTGGGCTGGCGTCGACTTCGACAACGAGGGGGTTCGGGATAACATGGCGGCGTTTGTGTGGGAGCCGAGCTTAGTCAAGATCAATGCGATCCAGGCTGCGGTGGAGGCGAGTTGCTTGATTCTGAGTGTTGATGAGACCATTAGGAACCAGGAGAGCCAAGGACCGCAGGCGCCTCAGAGAGGACTACCACCTGGGGCTGCACAGCGGGCGATACGTGGAAGGGGGAGGGGGATGCCGACGAGAGGGAGGTGATGAGGTGGGTGGGTCCACTATACCGACGGGCTGTACTTGCGTGCACAGTATGCATAGCGTATGACGGCGACACATATTCTGTGGCCATGCCCACAATAATCCAACGTACCCTCCACGGCCCGTGCTACCGTCTCTGTGTACGAATCGTTCTTCGTGCTGAGATGTGTGAGGTGTGGCGGTCACACCGGATCAAGACCACGTGGGCATGTGAAAATTACGATGAAGGCTCCGATTCCGACGCAAGCGAGCGGGATGGCGTCGACGGAAGTAGTATAGTGTGCGATCTCGAGATCTGCACCGTCGTTGGCAAGATCGAGTCCGATCTGACAGGCCGGTGCAGGCAAGATCTATCGTTAGCGCGATCGAAGTTCAGGATCCGAGGCTTCTTCCATCGACGTGCATTTCTGACATCCGGTTCTTGCTCATCGGCTCTCCTGCGTTGTGCTTGTCATCGTGCTACGGATCTGCGCTGTCACTACCTGCTTCATTGCTGTTTGCTGCGAGATCTTGTCTTACGATCTGAGCTGGTAAAAAAACTTCTTCCGCCAGGAATTTGCAAATCTCTTCAATAGAGGATATCAGCGCGTGAGTGGACGGGATGCCGCAGGCTAACAAGAAGCGCGGACGGCGCATGGAAGGGAAGAAGCGGAAGCTCGAGGATGACGACGTTCATGGCGATCCGGAGCTGGCGGAGAGCAGCACGAAGCGCCGAAAATCTGCCACTGCGAATGGCGACGCTGAGGTCGCGAATATCAGCCACATTGCATTCGAAGATGGCGCAGATGACCAGGCTGACGGCTATCCACAAGCTGAGAAGGCATTCTTCGGTGTGCTGGACGATGAGGAGCAGGAGTACTTTAAGAAAGCCGATAGCATGCTTGAGGGCAATGCTTTCGCCGACCACGAGGAGCGGATGCTGTTTCTTGCTAATGTGTATCGGGAGGCGGATGGGAAGGAGTTGAAGATTGCGCAGAGTCAGTCTTGCTCGCGGTTGATGGAGCGGCTCATACAGTTGTCGACTGCGGCACAGCTAAAGGCACTTTTTGAGAAGTTCGGTGGAAAGTATGTTATATGAAACTCTTACTGTGGCTTCTCGGGTGCAATACTGACCCTGTCTGCAGCTTTATACATCTGGTGTCACACCGGTTCGCTTCTCACTGCTGCGAGGCGCTGTTTCTCCGCTCTGCGCCTGCTGTGACTGAGGAGCTGCTTGCTGGCTCCAAGGACAAGCAGAACGAGTCAGCGACAGATTCTGCGAATGGCGACGAGCAGAGCGCTTCCATGGAGTCGCTATATCTGCGCACTCTTGCTGAGCTGGAAGGCAATATGGGCTATCTTTTGACCGACAGATATGCTTCACATGTGCTCCGCGTACTGCTACTGGTACTGTCAGGCGAGGAGATGGATACTGCATCCACGAAACAACTACTCCAGAGCAAGAGGAAGGAGACCAACGCTGTGCAGGGCGTAGGCCTTGCAATTCAGTCTCTGGACAAGGCACGAAGTGTTCCGGAGTCATTTGGGCAAGCGTTGGAGAACGTCATTGCAACCAGCATCGCTGGTCTCGGTACCGAACAGCTCCGTGCTCTCGCTACTCACCCGAACGGCAATCCCACGCTTCAGCTGCTGTTGAAGCTCGAGTTGGCACATTACGGCAAGCAACGAGGGAAGGACGAGAACTCGATTATTCGGAAACTACTCCCCGACGACCCGATCAAAGCCGATACCGGGAGCGCGAGATTCATCAACGGACTGGTGTATGATACGATTGGATCACATCTGGTGGAGCAGATCATACAGCATGCACCCGCGAAGATGTTCAAGAACCTGTACTCGGAATTCTTCAAAGAGAAGCTAGCCACATATGCACGGAATGAGGTTGCTGGGTACGTGGTCTGCCGTGTACTTGAACGTCTTGGCCACGACGATCTTCTTGAGGCACATGAGCAGCTGATACCGGTGGTGACGCCATTGCTGCAACGCGGTCGAACAGTTGTAGTGCGTACGCTGATTGAGCGCTGCACGGTCCGCAACATCGATACTCAAACTATCGCGGTACAAGTGTTTAACACCTGGAACGATTCGGAGAACTTTGAGGTCAAGAAGTTGCTGAAATGGGGCCACGGTCTGGACGTCGACGAGGCTAACACGCCCGTGGACAGCGTACAAAGCAGTTCGGCCAACGAAGCGGAAGCAGCGGACTTCAAGAGATCGTCCGAGCCTATGAAGGCTCACTTCAATATCCTCGCCCAAGCGATGCTGTTGGTGCCAGGATCGCTAAGCGGGCTGGTTCTGGATTCTCTGATCATGCTCGAGCCAGTCACTCTGATCAACATGTCCAAGGACAACATTGTCTCTCGCACGTTGCAGACAGCCCTCACCTCTCGGAACGCATCGATCATCATAGTCCGCAAGCTCATCCAACGATTCTACGGCCACGTTGCCGACATGGCACTCGACAAAGCAGCATCGCACGTTGTCGACTGCATGTGGGAAGGCACGCATGGCCTCGCATTCATCCGCGAGCGCATTGCAGAAGAGCTAGCAGAGACCGAAGGACAGATGCGAGAGTCTTCGTATGGGCGGGCGGTATGGAAGAATTGGAAGATGGATTTGTACAAGAGGAGACGGCAAGATTGGATTAAGCAAAGTAAGGTCAAGGCGAGCAATGATGGATTTCAGAGCTTTGCAGAGCTGGATGAGAATAAGGAAAGTACAGGGATTGCGAAGACTCCAATTGAGATTGCAAGGGAGCGGCATGCGAAGAACAAGGATAGCGAGAAAAAGAAGGAGAAGAAGAAGAGCAAAAGCAGTGCTTCGAGACCTATTATTGCGCCTTCTGGTGCGCCGTCAGGCGTGGCCACTGGTGTTAATGCGGTGCCAACGGCAGCGGCAGCTTCTTCATAGAACGAAAAGTCGGATTCGCTGTCGTTGAAGAACCGCCAAGGCAAGCAAGGTGGCGTTACCAGGAAGGCGGACAGCAAGCGGGTGCTGGGAAAAGCTCGAGGTTCTCGTTGAGTTCAGCGATGGCGTTGGTCTTCTATAACCCACATGAGGCTTTCTCTAGATTGCAAGGATTGAGATATCATTGTGCAGCAGTATACATGTATCTAGCTACATGTACCCATGGGTGGGATGACGACTTGAGATCTCTCGAATTTTTGGCCAAGACGACCAGCATTGCATTCAATGTTATGTATTTTCTTCTTCTTCTTCTTCGGTTGTTTTCACATTGTGTATAGTAGCAGTGGGTGACACATGATCTCGAGGAACTTTTCACAATGACTGTCCCAAACGGTACTTCGACATCAAATGGCACTTTAGCCAAACAAAAGCCTCTGCAGAGAGCAGAGGAGGCGAATGAGGTAGACTACGAGGTCCTATGAACGATTCAGAGCCACCCGCTAATTTCCTTCAGCTGCTCGACACTGTCAAAGGGCTCGTAGTCGACTTCATCCGTGCGGCCGACCTAGATGCGCAACGCAAAGATGAATATAACAGCGGATCTAAGCACTCGGACGACGCACCGGCCTCACAACTACTGGACTACCACTCTCCCAAGGCACTACAGCAACGACTACAGTTCGCACTGCCAGAGCATGGACTGGGACGGGACGGTCTCGTCTCCATCATACAGGATGTCCTGAAGTACGGCGTCAATACCTGGAACCAAGGTTTCCTGGACAAGCTCTATGCTTCTCCTACCCCAGTGGGCATCGCAGCCGACATGCTCCTGTCTTCGCTCAACACAAACGTACATATCTACCAGGTCTCACCAGCTCTGACGATCATCGAGCGGGAGACATGTAAGGCCATGGGGTCTATGTTCGGTCTGACAGGGCCGTTTGCAGGAGGCATCTCGCAGCCTGGAGGCAGCGCAGCGAACCAGACATCCATGGTCGTCGCTCGGAATAATCTGTTCCCGGAGACGAAGTCGGATGGGTATGGTAGGAGGCGATTCGTCCTCTTCACATCCGAGCACGGCCACTATAGTGTCGACAAGGCGGCGCAGATGTTCGGCTTCGGATCAAAAGCTGTTCGAAGCGTGCCAGTCGATGAACGAGGCTGCATGCGTGCAGACGCGCTCAACGCTGCCATTGAGAAGGCTATCTCGGATGGCGAGACGCCGTTCTACGTAAATGCTACTGCCGGAACGACTGTCTTAGGCTCTTTCGACCCTCTAAACGAAATTGCAGACGTCTGCCAGAAGCACAACCTCTGGATGCATGTCGATGGGTCGTGGGGAGGCCCGATAGTGTTCAGCGAGAAGCAGCGACACAAGCTGAAAGGCATCGAGCGAGCGGACTCGATCGCCATATGTCCGCACAAGATGATGAACGTCCCACTCACATGCTCGTTACTGCTTGGAAAAGACTCGAGACAGTTCCATAAGGCTATGACACTGCCAGCTGGATATCTCTTTCACAGCAATGACGATAACGAAGAAACGAACGGCGAGCCCAACGGCGAATTGAACGGCCACGACGAGGAGTTCTGGGATTTGGGCGACTTGACACCTCAATGCGGTCGTCGAGGAGACAGTCTCAAGCTCGCACTGAGCTGGATCTATTATGGTACAGAAGGCTACACGGCGTATATCGACCACGGCTTCGAGATAGCTGCTCATCTCGCTGACCTCGTCGTTTCGAACCCGAAGTTCAGCTTGGTGTCGGAGAACCCACCGCCTTGTCTTCAGGTCTGCTTCTACTTCAACAAGCAGAGTGGCGGGAGTGCTTCAAGGACGAATAGTCGTACCACCGCCCGCATAAAAGACGCGTTGCTAAAGCGAGGGTTCATGATAGACTACGCACCTGGCGATGAAGGTAGCTTCTTTCGCGTAGTAGTCAATGGTCAGACTAGGAAAGGGACGGTTGATGCGCTGGTCAGCGCTATCGAGGAGGTTGGTGAGACGATGAAGATTTAGAGCCTAGACCGGCGTGCTAGATGGCATTAGACTGCTTGCAGCCCATTTCACAGCCTGAACATGATATCTCGAAGAGCATGCTAGGTAATATAAACCTAGCTCGTGAGCAGCTTGTTACTACGGCGGTTGCTGTAGTGGATTTCAGTAAGTGTATAGTGATAGGCCACTTGCATCGCCATAATTCGACCTGCGGTTGATGCTGGGACCATGAAAAGGTTGAGAGGTCTGTAACAAAACAACAACATCATTCGATTGACACTTATCTACCACTACCGAGCGACGCGTGAGCAGGACTCTGCGGCGCCCTCGTTTTCCCAGGCGGCCCGATAACCCCAACCGCCGAAGCATTCTTGCCTGGAACAAAAGGCCAAGCATCTGGTCGTGGACTGTTCGACCCAGTACTACCGTTCGCCAGAGAAGCAGACCCAGAACCCTCGCTTTCCTTCCGATCGTCATGCACCTGCATCACAGCTCCAGCACTAACACTCGTAGCCATGGGGAACGAGTTCTGGTGACGAGCCTGCTCAGGAGCGAAGTTGTACTCTTCACCGTTGTCCGTGAAACCAGAGTACTGGCTAAGCATTGAGGAGCTGCGGCCGCGCGGGGCGATTGCGTGGGTGTTGGAGAGGGAAGCCTGAGCGGAGTGGAAGGGTGAATGGAAAGGCTGCTGACCGACCATGGGAAAGCCATTGGCATGCGGGCTGCCGAGAGATCCATTGGTCATACCAGAGATGAAGTTCTCGGGCGTCGGAGGCGAAGAGTAGCCGGGATAAGGTGGCGGCTGAGCGGAAGTCCAGCTATCAGGACCAGCGATCTGCTGATACGCGTGGCGCGTCTTGATCGCATACGTCTGCAGCTCGTTGTCGAGTCCGTTGAGCAAATCTAGTATGCTACTTCGCTCCTGCTCGCGATGGTGCTTGATCTGCTCCCGGTCGTACTCGCGCCTCTGCTTGGCCGTCATATCAGCTTTCTGCTTCTCGCGAAGTTTCTCCAGGTCCTGGCTACGTTGCGAGTTGCGGGCGGCAAGCTTCTCCCTCTTTGATCCCGTCTGTTGGATCTCCGAACGCATTGCACTCAGCTCACGATCCGCTCCAGCTTTGCAGTTGTCCAACTCTCGTGTAGCGTTACGCTTGGCGTTAGTAGCAGACTGGTGATTGCTCCGCTTCACTTCATACTCAGCGAGCTGGTCTTTCGGGACCTCACCAAGAGCCGCGAGTCGCGTCTTGAAGTCCGCTGCTGCATCGTCGGCTTGCGCCTTGTGCTGGTTAATCTGCTGCAGTCGTCGTTCTTGCTTGTCGTCGGTGCCGCCAGAGGACTCAAGCTTGCTTTTGAGCGTGTTGATCTCGCGCTTGACGTCGGCATGACCGGCACGCTGGTCCTTCTTACTCTTCTTACCACGGTTACGAGTCTCGTTGAGCTTCGCTTCGGCTGCTTGAATGGATTGCTTCAATGTCGTGATGGGTGAAGACGGTCGGAGAGCTTGATGCTGTGGCGGTGCACTAGTGGACACGGCCTGTTCCGGGCTTGGGGCTGGTTGTGTGATGATGTTGAGTGAGCAGAGCGGTTGCTGACTGGCGATGCTGACGAGCTCGCACCTGTAGTTGCTATACGGCGCGAGTCCGAAGATCTCACCCTCAAAGTTGACTCCTTTCAAATGAGAAGAGTCGTCGTCTGGTGATGCCGACACAATCCGCGTGGAGCTCCATGTAGCACCATTGATGGTGATATAGAACGGCTTGGACTTGTCAATGCCGGCCCCGACACCTGACCCCTCCTCCAGACTCTCGCCGCTTTCGATCGTAGCATTCGTTGCCAGCTGAGCTGAAAAGAATATCTCGGTGTCGCGCACATCCCGTATCCAGAAACGGGCGGTAGAGGTGGTAGTGTTGCTTGTGATGTTGTTTATTGTATTTTCTCGCATGCGAGACGCTTCGCGTGCATCTTCGACAGCGTCTCGCTGCTCCATTTCCTTAACGAAAGTGACCTTGGTACTTGCAATAGCTGCCCAAAGCGGTTGCTGGCTACGAACTTGATTCGCCTCCTTCCGCTTTTTCTTCGTGTTTGACTCACGAGGCCTGCTATCCCGACGAGCAGGAGACGGTCCAGGTGGACGCCCATCAGTACTCGCGGCAGTAGGGCCGTGCTGGTTGAGCTCGCCGAACGTGACGCCGGCTCGGCTGTTGAAGTCCACACCAGCCGTGGGCCCAGTGTCTTCTCTCGTGATGGCAGGTAAGCTAGCGCTCTGTTCGTTGGCTTTGACGAGCGAGCGGCGAACCCAAGTTGTGACGCCTTGGGAGACGATGTGTATACCAAGAATGGTGCGGATGACGGTGTGAAACCATCCTCGATCAATACCAGAAAATGAAACATAATTCGTTGCAAAGGAAGGAACATCGAGTTGCACTCCAATGCCCGTTTTGTGTATGACGGAACGAAGGTAGTCGAGCACGCTGAGATGTATTGCTTGGTACCGTAGCAGATGGACCAGACAGACGATGGTTGTCGTTGTCGCTATACTGTAAGTCGGCCCGCCGGTACTCGCTGCTGCCCCACTGAGAGATACCGCAATGACTGCTTGCGATAGGTCGAGGAAGACACCCTGTATTGGTTTCCAAACTGGAAGCCAACAGCCCCAGAACAATAGGTCGACTATCATGATTGTGGCCAAGGCAGGATAGCCAAGGTTTGGCGAGTAGAATACCTCCTTGATATTCGGCAAAGTGGAAAACGAGATGCTGGTCGTTGGCGGGACGAAGGTAAGCAAGGCGAACAACGTCTGGATCACCAGGACCAGCGTCGGGGGGAGAGAGAGGAGCAAGATGAGGATTGAGATGGCATCGGCAAGCGGGTAGTAAGCCAAGATGGTCTTGAGGGACGAGAGCGTGCTGCCAGATTGAGGGGGAACCGGGTACTTAAACTCTGGTGGTGGTGCCTCCGTCGTGGGCGATATAGCATCGTGAAGGTCGGCCATATCGGCGCCCGGTCTGGCCTCGTCGAACGAAGCGTCCGAGTATGTCCTGTCACGTTCCGCGCAGTTTCGCGGAGCCGCATGGTCTTGGAATGTCGTCTGTGGAGCAGCGGCCTCGAGCGACTCGGGGGACCGCACCAAAGCAGGGCTCGGGCTGACTCCAGACGACGAAGAGGGATGGGCTGCGGGCTGCACGGCGGGGACAGCCTTGCCCTCCAACTGCCCGTTCAAATGTCCATGTGATTGCTTCTTGGTCACTCGCTTTCCCGGTGCTGCGAGTCCGCTCTCGTGGCGCTTGTCGTGCTGGTTCGCTGCGTTTCCTCTCGCCTTGCTCTTAGGAGGCATGAACCTACTGCCCCCTCAATCTGGTCGCTGTTCCTTCTGGCCCGTCTCGAGGGTGACGGCGAGCCAGTAGGAGTCACGGGGTCCAGGAAGAATAGATATCGATGTCGATGTCGGAAGATAACGCTGGAGGGAGGAGGAAGTGAAGTCGCACAGGCAAACAGTACTGTCAAGTTTCGGCAGCACCTTCTTGTTTCTTGGCGCTGGTACCCGCCAGCAAGAACCTACGAAACCTTAAGGTAACCTGATCCCCGGAAACCACAGACTCGAACTCGATCAAACTCTTCTGACGCTAGAAAGCAAGGCTATGCGCTTCCTTGTCAGCAATGACAGTCATACAGAGTGGCTACTGCAAAACTCTGCGCACACCGGTTCCCTGTAGGCTGTTGCACACAAACACCAGCTGATGCGGTCGGACGTGGAGTCCGTACTGTCGATCTCCCACCCCGAAATCGGATAGGACCCGTTACCCACGTCTCCGCAATAATCACCACTATGGAATGGGAGGTTTCTATACGGTCGACTTGACACAGCAGGCATCACTAGGGACATCTATCGGGAACGAGCACTTCGTGCGCATGCTCGAGCTCACGAGGTTCATCAGATAATAAGTGTACGGTATCTATGGCTGAGGTGTGCTTGCTTTTGCTACAGTACTTCCTCCAACTCTGAAACACGAACAACCGCGATAGCGCCCCACAGACCTCGAAAAACATCCCGGCAGACCTCCGGCTGTAGATCGCCAGCGCATGCATCACATACGTGCTTGTGTAAGAAGAGCTCCACCCTGACACCTGAAAATCGCTTCTTCAAGGCTGTTCGCGGCGCTTGCTTGCGTAGTGCTTGTCAGCCTCCGCCAATCGTTGCTAGTAGCACTCGAAGTGAGTTGCAACTAACGATAAGCTTGAGACCTTAGGCACGCATCATGTGCGACTGATGAAAACTCCTCTACCTCACGAGGCAGTCTGTGACAGGTGTTGGACGCACGGCAGAATGCCGGTACAAGTGCGGCGACTGGCAAGAGGAACGACAGGATAACGAGTTGTTGATATCACGGAGGACTTCCCAATTCGATCGTATGCAGCAAGTATACTTCTCGGTAGTCGCAACACAGCAACGAAGAGAACGGAATGCATAGCTGTACGGTAGGATAGCTCTGAGGCACACCGGTCTGTCGAAATCTTAGCTTCCCACTTCTTTCAATCGAGACCCTGAAGGCCGCATTGGAGATCTTGAAGAAGAGCCGAGTTCATCGACCACTCGAGCCCATATCTTCTACAGCGTCCTCTCTATCCCACGATTCTACCTCTAGCATTCGCACCCGGTCGAGCAAACCTTGCACTCGCGCGCTATTTGCTTGTTTCGCAGCCTTCTGAAGCTCCCATGTTTCCCCGAGGACATCAACCATGAAGTCCTTCAGCGGCGTCTTCTTCCCTAAGCGATAGTCGTAGTATACACAACTCTCGAAACAACGAGCAGCTATCCTCTGATTCAGCTCAGACAAGATGACAACGTCGAAGATGAAGGCATCCATGCCCGGTTTCGGCTTCGTGCCGAGTTTGTGGTACACCGAGATGTGGTCTGGATATCTCATAGGCTGTTCCATATTAGATCCTATACTCGTCTGGCATGTTCATACACCACTCGACACTCACAAACTTGAACTCGGTGGTGATCTTTCTCAAGATCAGGCCACTGCCTTTCGGCGTCATGACCTCCTCCCACTCCTCTGCATGCTCAGGATCAATGTGTCTGATATACTGCTGCACCCACTCTATCCTGCCGGACTCCGCGTATCGGTTGTACATGACGTTGTTGACATGGCCCTTCCAGAACATCTTAGCCAACCTGCACACATATATTCAACAACCATGTTCGCTACATCAGGGTCGAAGGGACTCGTAGCATACCATGGCGTCCTGCTCGCCCCATACCACCCTATGTCTGAACAGCCCTCGCCTCGTCGGCGACGTCAGGAACCCCTCGATACCGCATAGCAGTTCTCGCCAGTCTTGAGACACTTCTTGGAGGATGAGGCCGGCTTCGCTGGTTTGGTGTGGTTGTAGGCCGAAGGTTATGCATTTGCCGATGCGTTGTTTGACGTCCGAGAGCCATCGTGAGCTCAGGGAGGCGGTGGTG
>JAABUW010003205.1_pt1 | contig 23640 bp, 30 predicted proteins | sample 5560081 | NCBI WGS metagenome assembly JAABUW01 (sample SAMN10711882, study PRJNA513363) | rock metagenome | isolation source: Antarctica rocks | place: Antarctica: Victoria Land, Knobhead sud | reverse complement strand
CCTGCTCTCACACCAGCATCGCTATAGCTTGTCCTTGCCAACTTGCTCTTAGGGGCAACAGCAGCACCTGCCTCATGTTGCAAGCCTCTGCAACAAAAGAAACTGTTCTCTCAGCAGGTACCAGTACTTGTTCTCTCAGCAGGTAGCAGTACTTGCCAGTGTTGACTTGAGATTGATGAAGTGGCTGATGTGATGCCATGCTTTGCCTGATGAAGTGCTTGTCATGTCTGCCATGCATATATGAGCTCTGAAACCAAAAGTAGCGTTCAAAGGCTATCTCACTGGAATACTGCTGGAATACCGTGTGCAAAGCCAGCTGTGTTATTAGGCTGCTGACACTCCTTCGTGTGTGCTTGCCTCATTCATTGTGCACAGCAAGCATCAGAGCAAACATCTCCAACATTGCCAGTTGTTTTGAGTGCCGGCAAAATGCACCAACTTTGGCTGTCGTTGACCAACACAGCTAAAGCATGTATTGAGCAGTAGCTCCCAGCATGAAAAAGGACAGGCAAAACACTGCTGTAGACGTGGTAGACAATGTCATCACATGTCTCCAAAGAAGTGCAGACACAAGCCATTGCAACGCATGTATCAGATTTAGTAAAAGTTGTCATGCAGAAATTCACCGTTTAGTTCTTAGCTGCCCATTGGTGGGACTGGAATTTTGAGACTGCTGCCTGAGCAGCACTCTAGCAGGCAGCCCATACACACTAGAGTCCCCACTTTGTGGCATCTGCCCATGTGCATCTGAGAACCCACTCTGTGGCATCTGTGGCATCTGTCCATGTGCATGTGTGTATCCACTCTGTGGCATCTGTCCATGTGCATTTGTGTATCCACTGTGTGGCATCTGCCCATGTGCATGTGTGTAGCCACTTTGAGGCATGTGGTGGTGCCTAGACTGGCCTGAAGCAGCAGTGTCAGCATGCATCCAAGGGGCTGGCACACGCTGGCTTGGATCCACACTGCTACTGGCGTCGCTGCTGGTGTCACTACCTGGCTTGCTGCCGCCGTCTGACTCGCTCAGCTCAACTGGGTGGTCTGAGGTGCTGCCGGCCACAGCTGGGGCACTCTGGCGGCCAGGCATGTGTGCACTGTCAAGTGACTGTGATGACCTGGCTTCTTGCTTGACACCTGTGGTGGCGTCATTTGGATGCTGTACTTGTCGATGCTGCGCCAGAAGCATTGATGCTAGATTGGACAGCGTGGACAGGTCTGCCTTCTGCCAGGGAGGCTGAGCATCAGTCTCCTCCTGCTGCTGCTGCTGCTGTTGCTGCTGCTGCTGCTCAGCCTGTTGTTGGTGTTGGTCAGCTGCCTGTCTCTGCTGCTGCTGGTGGTGCTGCAGGTGGTCAAAGTAGTGATGCTGTGGCACAGGCTGGTCCGGGTCAGGTGAGGGAGAGAAGAGCATGTGTGCCGTTGGGCGCACTGGTGAGTCATCCATGATCTCCACATCATCGTCTGAGTCGCCAGCACGGACAGTCTCCACTACCTCTGGGCTTTCCTGCTTTGAAGACTGACCACCACTTGCCTCTGCTTCCTGATCACAGACAATCTCAGCTTCTGCCGGCTGAGGAGCAAAGCTTCTGCTGCGTGTGGGATCAGCGGCATCTGGATCCACAGCATATGCTGTCTTGGTAGCAATGCCTGTCCTGCCAGCAGGATCAGTAGTGACTGTGTCCAAAGGGATGGATGGCTTGACAGCCTGTGAAGGCGCTAATGGTGCATGCTGGTGCTGCTGGACAGTTGCGTGGAGGTTGGCAGGCTGTGTGGCGGGTGCAGGTGCATGGGGTTGCTGCTGAGGCTGCCTGCTGAGGCCAGTGGGCTGTATCTGGGCATCCGGAGCAGGTTGAGTGCTGCTGGACTGAGTGGCGTTACGTGCAAGGTGAGATGGCTCAGCTTGCTGCGGGTTGGGATGATGATTGAGTGGATGCAAGCCAGCTGGAGCAAGGCCCATCTGGGTTGAGAGAGCCGGCTCATCTGGAGGAGCTGTGCTGGGCTGGTCATCATGTTCCCTGCCAGTGTGCTCATTGGACCCAGGTCCTGTTGTTGTAGCTTTGCCGACCGCATGCTGTGCCCGCTCAGCTTGATCATGTGCCAGGTGAGCAATGTGGCCTGCCTGATGAGCCTCAGGATCTGCCCTCTCAGCAGCCGCATCTGCTGTCCCGACAGGCCGAGAGTGATCTGCTGCAGCAAGCCCAGCCGATGTGGTGCTGGGCTGCTTACTGAGACAGGCAGGAATGTGCTGAGCCTGTTCAGAGGAGCTGAAAGGCGCAGATGGAGGGGCAGCCCGCTGCTGCTTGACTGGGTGTACTGCCCCTTGGTCCTGTACAAGCTCACGTGGTCTGGCCATTGCACGATGAGCAGCCTTCAGCCTCCGCAGCAGACTACCAGGCCTTACCTCATCCCGGCTTGGCTCAGTTTCAGTAGGGAGGTTCTGTGCTTTGAGCCCTGCTGCTTGTGAGGCAACATGCCCCTGGCCTCTGCACACTGGCTCAGGTGAGTCAGTGCCCACAGGGGCTCTGTGAGAATGCTGCCCTGCTTGAGATGAAGTGACCCCCACATGCCCATTGAGATTCTTGTGCCAACTATTGGGCGAGTTAGTGCGCGCTGGGCTCTGCAAAGTAGAGTAGCTGGCACTGAATGAGTCAGCATCTGCGTCAGCCCCCAGACCAGCAGTTGCTGAAGACGAATGATCAGCGTCAGACATAGGCTGGTCATGCTTGGTCTTCTTTGCAGCAGGTGGGAGGTGCGCTCCGCTGGATGGCTGAGCAGCAGACACATGCTCAGACCATCTGTGCTGACTCTGGCGAGCTGAGTTTAAAGGAGAGGAATGACTCTCAGGCCATTGCCTTCTGCGCTTGTTGGCATGAATCCTTTGAAGCTGGCTGACAGCTGCTGTCGCTGCTCTGCTCACACAGGGGTCTGAGTCTGCTGTGTAATCTGACACTGGGAAGTTGAGGTTGTTCTGGACCTCAAAAGTGGGGCGGTGCATCAGGAGGGCCCTGTCATATGCCCTTGCAGCAGCGTATTCTGCAAAGTTGACAGCAAATCAGTCACTTTGAACTCATCACAGCCACCAAGCACAACTGCAATTGTATGCCCAAAATGGGAGAGACAACTTCAAAACATGACACTAGCTATATTTGGCACTAGCTGCTAGCTGCTGCTGCTGCATGAATTGTGCATTTGCAACAGACACATTTGACAATGCAGAAACATGAATTGCAACAGGACAATTGCAAGAACAGAGATGCAATTTACCTGTGGAATAAGTACCAAGACTCTGCTTGGATTTGGATCGTCCATATCCAAGCCTGGCTTGCCAACCTCCTTCAACCATACGCACACCATTCAGCCTGCCCACCACTGACGGTGTGTTGATAGCGCTGCCGTGAGCAGGATGCTGGTGCTGCTGCTGCTGCTGCTGGTGCTGCTGGTGCTGCTGCTGCTGACGCACAGCATGGTCCATACTGGACGCATGCTGCGGCAAGGAAGGTGAACCTTGCTGTGTTGGTTGTGCAGTCTGGGATGGCTGCTGGTGCCTGTCAGGCTGATATGCAGGATGCAAGCCACTCTCAGACTTGCTTGAGCCAGCAGCTGCAGCATCCTTGCTGGACAAATGTTGCCACTGCAAGCCAGCTTCGGCTTGATCAGCAGATACTTGTGAGCCACTGACAGCATTCTGGGGCGGGGATGCCAAGCCATGCAGCTGATTAACAGATCTGAGTCCGACATTTGCTGACGCTGTTCCCTGAGAGCCTGCTCTTGGCAAACCCTGCTGCGTTGTTTCAGCTGGACTGTGTGGCATCCAAAGGAAAGGGGGAAACGCTATGTTGCTTCTGGCAGCTGAGTCTGGGCCGTCCACAGGCTGTGGCTGCAGAACAGCAGAGGATGTGTGCATGCAAAGGTACACAGAGGTAAACAAGCAGAGAACGAGCAGCTTTCACAAAACACGCTGGATACAACAATTCTGGACCGCATTGTGCATGTTCGCATCGAACAGGGATACCACCACGTCTGCTAAAGCACTGGCATACCTGCGCTCCCTGATCTTCCAGAGTTTGTCGCGCCCGATTGAGTGTAGCAAACATCACTGCTTTCTGGCGCTCCGCAATCAGGAACGATTCCTGCAAAAATGGAGACGGTGAATGCTGCATGACCAAAGCAGCGGCAGTGTGGTGCACGGGCAGACTGTGTTTGGCTGTGCATGCGCACCTGCAACTCAGTCTGACGCACCAGGCGTCTCTCATCCAAGGCCATTGCGGGTGAGCGAAGAACGGCGTGCAATCATCAGCAGGCACACTACTCGCGACTCATGGACTGCAACCGAGACAACTCCCTCTACCTGTTGCAATTGTGGTGACTAAGATTGCTGTGGCCCCTGCATATCTGGTTTCGACAAAGTAGCAGCAAATGCAATGTAGTGACGGTGTAAAATTCTGTCCTAGCGCTTTGCATTCACTTTGCCTCAGGACGGAGCGGTTCATGGCCGCGCAGCTTCACAAGAGCACTAGAAAATGACCTGAAGTGATACAGTCTGTGGAAGTGTGCAATACACAGCATGTACGCATGAAATGGCATTGCAAAGCATAACAGATCAACCCGTATGACTAATCTTTACGATGCTTATCAAGGCGTCAAGTACACATTATCATTTTACACTGAGGTTGCTCTGCTTTTACGCGCTTGAGATCGTCTGCGGGTACGGGCGCGCTGCCACAGCCAAAGGCTACAAAGCAACCAGCCACCTGCAAGCACAGCAGATCACACATCTACTCATGTGATGTGCATATACACACATGAGTAGATGCTACATAGTGCACGATCTGCTGACATGTAAGTCAAGTGGGAAGCTGGTGCACCCTTTGATGATACAAGATGCTTGCTGCATGCTGGCGTGAAATGCAACATCGTGATTTAACAAATTTTGCATAATGCATTGCAGCCTGGGGCCATGTGCTTGCACACACATCTGGCATCTGACTGCCTTACCTCCAGCCACAGCAACGAAGGCATAAACGGCTGTCCGCATATGAGATCCCTGCAAGCATCATAGCATGTGATTCACTGCTTGCATGAGCATGCAAAGAAGCAATATGCAAGCACTTTGACATCGAAGCACTCATGTAATCAACCAGAGACACCGGAAGTCTTTGAGAAAGTTCCTAGTTGCCGTACATAGATCGCTATCATGCTTGCAAGGAAGCAGCTTGCGTTCATAACACATGCCTGAAAATATAGCATATGTACATGTCAACACAGGATATGAAACCAAACAGGGTACACATGTTCATGGCCGTGAAGCCTGTCATGCACATCACAACTCATGCAGGACACGCCAAAAACTTTGCCTCTTCTATGTATGCAACTTTCATCTCTGCTTGTCCGTGCTCGTCTTCGCAAGTTGTGCAAGGTAGCACAAAGTCATGTAGAACTCCAGCACCATTGCTTGGAACCGTGACTTGGGTGCTCACGGCGCTGTAGCCCTTCATGACAGCTGAAACATTGTATGTGCCGGGTGCAAGTGGTCTGCAAGCACAGGTTGCATGTGCACTTCTGTATAAGCTGTGGTGAGCAGTATGGCATTGTAAGAGCCACAGCCAGTGCTGCTGTCACAGACACAGGTTGGTACTTGACTGGCAGTTGAATGGACAACTGCAAATGTACTTTTCTGCACAAGGCTTTTTGGAAGTCAAAGCTGTTGAGTGAGTACAAGGATACAAAAGCTGTGTAGCACAGCTAGTTTCATATCCATTGGCAGGCAAGACAGTCATTCGCTTCATGCTGGCAACTCTGTGCTTTCAAAAGTAGCGTGCATTGCATGCATGGGCCATGCCGGAGCAACAGAAAGATTTCCGAGGTGTAAAAGGCAACCATGCAGGCAGCCAAGGCAGAGACACTCATGATCAACAAGAATAGACTCAGCGTTTGACTTTACCACCACATGAGAGCCCAGCCACATGAGTCATCACATCTTCCCTTCTGGGGAGAGGCTGACAATGAGTACAAGCAGGTGCTACAGGAATTGCTGCTGTCAAGCAGGCAGATCTTCTGCAAAGATGAAAAAGTGGGTTGCACAGAATTGACTGAGGACGAGGCAATGCTGACCTATAGTAATCTCCCAGGAGACCTGCCTGGATGGCATGGTCAATACTCTCCACATTGATTGTGGCCGGCAAAGGCTTGTCCAAGTCTGTTGTGTTGCCCCCAAGGGTGACCAGACGACCATGCACGCTGCCCCTGCAGATGATCAACATGGCTCAATAGGGGGATAACGGCTGCAACCGTTCTTCTTCAGGTTTCTGTGCAGCACACATGTGCAAGCTTTCTGCAGTTTGACTCACGGTAGTGCCCGCAGTGCAGCAGGCCAGAAAACACATTGGGGGACAGATGAAGCATTGTATGGTGAGCAGGCCCTATAGGCAATAACGGCATCGGGTGCTCTAGCATCAAAACAGAAAGTGGGAGTTTGTGACTTCTTTGTAACAATTACACACTGGACACCTGAGGGGTAGCAGTGCATCTAACAGGATGGTTCAGCCTCAAAAGTACTATGCCAGTGGCGTATCTGTAATGAAAACACACTGAACATATGAGGTGTAGCAATTACACTAGTAGGATGGTGCTAAATTCAGGGTAGCATCTGTGGCTTGTTTGAAAAGACTGCATGCTGGTGCTTTCTGTGGAAGAGTGGTTTCAGACTCAAAAATGGTGGTTGCACGTCTGTGTAGTGGACATGTGCAAATGTGAGTCGTATTGGTTTCTCTGATAAGGTTGTTTCAGACTCAACAGTCTCACTTGAAGCTTCTTTGTAATGAATGCGTATCTGAACATATCAGGCTTCAAGTCAGAGGCTACAGCCAAGTCAAAGGACACAACAACAAGCAGGTGCCTTTCTACCAGCATTTGAGACAAGAGATGCAGTCAGAGTCAACAGGACTGTTCTACACCAGCTACACAGAGCCTCACTCAAGAAACAGCAGCCATCAAGGCAATGGCAAGCAAGACTTGCAAAGCCAGCCCTTCTCTTCAACCCATACACGCCATAATGGTTGCACTTCTATGCAGCAACACAGGAATATCCCCTTGCCATTGAAAAGACCCACCAGGCAGACTGTTTGCTTCAGAATAGACAGGCAGTGACACAGCAGAAGGCCACTGCCTCCAGTGACAAAGCATCAGGCTACTGGGAAAGGGAACAGGCTGCTGGTGAAGGGAACAGGCTGCTGGGAAAGGAAGCAGGCTACTGGGATAGGGAGCAGGCTACTGGGAAAGGGAGCAGGCTACTGCGAAAGGGAGCAGGCTGCTGGGAAAGGGAGCAGGCTACTGGGACAAGAAGCCCACCTGAGACCAGAGAAGGCAGCCGCTAGAGGGAATGCCAGCATGGCTGGCAGGTTAGCTTTAAATAGGGCAGGCAGCTGCTCCTCAGGAGGCCACTTGTTCTGGCTCAGCTCCACCGTGAGCTCCATGCACTGCCCTGACACATATGCCCAGTCCTACAACAGGCCTCTGTGCTAGGTTCTCTGCCAGGCAGGTCACACCACACATCAGCTGCACAGCAATGGGACACAACCCACAGGGCAAAAAAAGCTGTTCAACTAGATGGAAGGAGGGCCCAAGGGGGGGGCCGGGAGGGGCTGGTGTTTGGTGCTACGTAGGCCATACGTCATTCCATCGTCAGCCATACAACACTCCACTCTCTGCCGCAAGCAGAGGGTAATCACATCTCTATGCAATATGCGTCAAGTCAACTGAGCTCTAATGAGTGCACACCTGAGCAAGCACTGCAGGCCTAGGGACATGTACGTTGATTGACACAGGTATGATCCAAGATGCACATCTTGAGCGATGGATGCTAGCAGGTGCGCACCTGCATTCCCCCACTGAGAGGATACCAGTGTGCTCCATTGGTGATGCCGCCAGGGAACTCTTGAGACTTGTGCATGTCCAGGTGGGCATTGGCATACACACTGGCAAGGTGGCGGAATGCAGCATCATCTGGACTGGCCGAATAGGATATGGTGGGGTTCGTTGAACCATCCCAGGGATAGTTGGCGACTATAGCACCCTGCACAGAGTGTGGTTGATGCTCAAATCAGCGCATACAGTAGACACATGGCTGCAGTGTGAAGGAATGAATGGCAAGGAGTGTAACTCTCCTTACCAAGAGACAATGCCTTGTTTCTGGTGTACTTACAGTTGTTGGCGGGCAAACAGCTGTAGTTCTTCCTTTCACAAACAGCTGGTGCAGTAGGTAGCTGTTGCTCATAAAGGCACACAGGTTTCTCAGCAGAGTGGATCTTGCTAGGCAGGAGTTGTCTGCAGTTCTCTGTTGCATCTGGGATTTGCTTGTGCAATAGACGCAGTCAAATGCCAGAATGGTGTCAAATGAAGGTGCTAGGATGACAGGTATTGCATCCCTGATTCAGCCTGCGCGATTGATCAAACCCAGAGGAGACCAAGCAGCAACAGGCTGTGCTGATGTTGAACAGTTGCACAGCAACACTTGCACCAACCATGTATGCTGGGAGAACTTTGGCTATGCACCGCACGGCGCACCTATTTCATTGCTGCCCGCTGCCCCATGTTCAGCAGCAAGTTGTATGAACATCAGATCGGTCTCAAATGGGTCACAACAGTCCATCACTGAAGTGGAACACGCAGGCACTGTCTGATGCAGTGCAGACTTTGCATCGCTGTGTAAGTGCTCTTTTCAATGTGTTGCCAATCATTACAAAGCTACCATGAATAGCTGTTAGCTGGTGCCATGTGCAGGGGCCAGCAGTGGTCTGCACCATGATTTCCATGACAATCTATACATCTTGCTGAGGGGCCGCAAAAGGTTCCGGTTGTACCCACCTTGTGAAGCAGGCAACATGTACACTCACGCCCAGGTCCAACATGTGCACCCCAACAGCGTATCATCTACAAAGGCCAGGTGTGTTGTGATTGCACGTACCAGCCACATACGTTTGTCTGTGTCAATGCCTGAAGCACTCCAAGCTCATCAAATACAATACACATTCCAGTTTGATAGCCGTTTCCGCATGCCCTGCCTGGGCAGTGTATTGCAAGCAGATGTTTCTCGGAAGGCACAGAGGTTGTAGCATGAGTCTCGAGCTGAAGAGTGTGCTTGCACCTCCTGATCGTGCTCAGCTGATCGGCAGCTGCTGTGTTTGCATCTGGTTTGGCCTGCATGCACAAGACCTGTTGTTTTTATGTTGCATGCAGCCAATGGTGTCAGCTGATGGCTCTGATCCAAGGGGGGTGAAGCAGTGGCAGCGGCAACAGGCAGCTGAGTCAGACCTGGCAGCTGCTGAGGAAGCTGTCAAAGCAGGCCAAAAGGTATGCGCTCTTGTTCTGCAGTACTGTTGTGAGACAGTCAAGTGCTTCTTGCTGTGCGTTCGCCTTCTCAAGGTCTCAGCTGACATGTGTGTGAGCAAGTAAGACTGGAAGAGGATGAGCTGACTCAGTTGCTGAGCATGCATGAGCATGTGCAACACTTTGATGCAATATTGGGCAAGACTGTTTGTACAAGCAGTCGTTGTACAAGCAATGTATGTGTCACATTGTTGTGTGACACTGCATTGCAAGCCCTTGTGTATGTTGAGTAGATGTCAAGTTCTTGAGCTGTTTTGCAAGCCCGCGCTGACAAGTCTGGAAAATTTCCTGCTTCAACATGTGTGTGGAAGTATGAGCCACACAAGTTTTTTGGTCTGACAGACCAACGCCCATTGTTGTCCATTGTATGCATGTCAAAACAGCATTGTCAGTTGATGTTGGGTTCCACAGGGAGCAAAGGCAGGACTCAGAAAGGCTGAGCAAGCACTGGAGGTTGTACTAGATGCACAGCTGGGATTCCGGCGGGAGAGTAATGCTTCCAGTGAGGATGACGACGCCAGCAGCTTCGGCTTCCCTGCCAACTTCAAGGATGACTACGTCGACAGCGATGCTGAAGCTAGCAGTAGTGATGGTGACAGCTCTCCCAACAGGGCAGCAGCTGTGGGCAGCGCTCTTCAAGCTAGGGGATGCCAGCCAGATTGCAAAAGCAGTAGAGCAAATCATGATGCAGGTCACTGCTTTCTTCCTGCTTGCTTGAGTGTATAGTGCTGAACTAGAGATTGGTTGATTTTCAAGTCTGGCTTGCTTGATTGTTTTGACTGGCCTTGCTCCTGTCCATGCTAAGAGCTGTGGCTTTTTTCGCATCTCAAAGTTTCAGTTCAGAAAGGTCATTTCTGCACTGGAAATTCAAACTCAGAAACATTTGGGCACAGTAACAACACGTTTCTACGTTGTGGAGATGTTTTAGTTGAGTGCAGGAGCAGATGGCATCAACTGGGAGGCAGTTGTTGATGACAGCAGTCCTGCAAGCTTCAGTCGAGTGGATCTAACGCAATCAGGAAAGGACATCTGCACACAGTTTCCCCTCTTTCCTGTAAGCAGATTTCACTGACAGCTCCTTGTCAGTAGGAGATACCTGCTAATCTGTGTTGTTCTGCGCACACTTGCCTGTGCACACTTCTTGCTGCTGCGGCCTCTGCAGACCACTGCTGATCAATTGCAGCATCTGTTGCTCAAGCTTCAACTTACAGATGCGAGGTTGTTATACCTGGCCTGTGTTGCATAATCACATATTGGCTGATGCGTGTTTGTAAAGGGCAGCATGGCTTTCACACCATGCATCTTGGTAATGCAGCGAGTGTTGACCTTGACTTCCTCATTATCACCCTGCAGGCAAAGCACAGAGGCCTGGAGTGCGAGTTGAAAGCTGGAGAGATGTTGTACATGCCTTGTGGTTGGTTTCATGAGGTGCGGTCGTATGGCAACTCCAAAGAGGGGGGGCATTTAGCCCTCAACTACTGGTTTCACCCCCCTGATAACCTGGACACCAGCCTTAAAGGCATGCAGAATCCCTACAGGTACCAGTGCAGAGCTCATCAATGCTGTCCAGCTGGCATGCCATGGCTGGTCACTGTATGCATGGCCTCTGGTGTGGCCCTATCTCAATGTGCACTCTCTGCTATGTGCAATCCAACTATGAGTACACATGCCTGTTTTTCATGGTTTGTTAGATCCCTTCTGCTTTAGCATATGCAGCATGCAGCAGATTGCAGACGTATTGTCGTAGTACTGGACGGTGCCTATCTCTGCTGATAGGAAAGTGCCTGAAGGACATCTGATCACATGCCTGCCCCTGCATGTGCTTGCCAACAGCAGTTGCAAGTTTCTTTGGCACTTCTCAACAAGGCACGCTGTGTACAGGACCAACTACTGGCATGCACACTGGGCTGAAAGAAGCAGGGACGAGCCAGGTGGTAGAAGGGTGCATCATGAAAGTGCGTAGCAGATTGATTACACTTAGGTTGCAATCAGCTTTAATTGCAGCATGGTGTCTTCCCTCATCAGGCTTTTGCAAGTACACACATTCTCGAAGAGCTTGTAGTCGTTGGATGGTTCATCGGTTACACCCTGCCTCAATCCTAGCATCCATAACTCTACTGATTTGGAGGAGGCAGAGAAAGCTGTAGCAGAAATATGGCAGGCCCAATGCATCATCATGCAATGAGTCTATCAGTACAAACATGCTGAGCTGCAAAACCTGTTGATCAACGGAGGGAAAAAATGCACGTATGCTGAGCAAGATCTCTCAGTGCTACTCAATTACCAGTTCTACAACAACAGCAGCAGCCAAGAAAGGGGCATGCGTGGCAGGACAGTCGAATTTATTGTGTCCAGTGAGGTAGCATGACAAGTGCAGTCACATTGTCTGCAGTGCCCCTCTGCAAAGCAACCTGCACAAGCTTCTGAGCTGCCCGACGGGCAAGGTTTGACTTGTCGCCATCTCCTCCCTCCTACACAAATGCAGATCAGTAGGTCAATATTCTTTCTATCTTTGTAAATGAAGGGCTCTGCAGCCAAATATGCCACGGGCATGGAATTGCTGGACAGACAGTAGCTACTGTGACTTTCCTACATCAACATGTCTGCCTCAGGCACATCGACAGCACAAATGCACTGCTACATTTCATGGGATGGCAGAGCGCAGGACGGTGCAGCAGAGCAGCTTGCCAGAGCGTAGGGTGTAGCAGCTGAGCAGCTTGCCACAGCTGCTAGATGAGATCTGTTCTGTGCACGGCTGTCAACATCATGCCATCAAGTTACAAAGTCTTTTTCATGTAGCACCAGAGGTGACAGAGGGCATGTACTGCGCATAGCTCCTGACACAACACCAAAAATGTAAGCTCTTTTCATGTAGCATCATGGAGGGCATGTACCTTGATGAGCTGATCAACCATGGTGACCACATCCTGGTCGCCAATGACATCCCACAGGCCGTCTGAGGCGATGATGACAGCTTTGTCCTCTGGCAGCAGATCCAACCGCCGCACTGATGCTTCAGCTGACACAAAGGGCTTGGGGTCCTTGTAGTCCGCATCTCCCAAAGCCCTGCATGCACCACTTGCTGTCCTCCACAGATAAAAGGGTTGTCTACTACAGACCACAGACAGAGCAAGGGAAACATGGGAAATCGTGGGAAATCATCCATCCCAAGGTGCAAGGAACCTAGCAAGGGCTGCCCAACATTGCTCACAGCGTGAATTGCATCTTCAACAAGCAATACTGTCAGCAAACCAAGTATGTGAGGTCTGCTTGCAGTCTTGAGTCCTGAGGCTGGCTGCACGACGAGATTTTACAGAAGCTGCAAAGCCAGGAAGGACATCAGGCTCACTCAAATCAGTACCTGCCTGTGGTTTAACGTCATGACCAAAGAGTAGCACATGGTACACATTACACACTTTGGCGGGTGACAGCCTCGACATGAAGTTACAGCCTGATGATTCCCAGTTATTGTCTAAAGACTCCCCTGATGAGTCCTAAAGACAAGAAATGTAATTGATTGATTGATTCAGCATGATGGTGACAGACAGGTGATGGTACCTGGACATGGCCAGCATGCTTGCTCTGCCATCATCCTTGGCATTGCTGAGCACGCGGTTGCCGTTCTCCACCAGCTGGCCGCCAGCCTCCTGGATGCGCTGCCGCTCCGCCTTCATGTAAGGTTTGTGGTCCTCCGTGAGGCGGTAGGCCGTGCCGCCTCTGTCTATGATGGCCCCACTGTCACCCACATGCGCCGTGTACAACACCTGTACAGGACAGGCCGTGTACTTCTATGCCTACTCGCGGTGGGTGGAATTGGTATGCAAGGTGGTATAGGGTGACTTGTTGTGGTGTTTTGCGTGTTGACATTTGCGTGGCAGGTGCGAGTGCCATGCAGCATATATGGTGAGGGGTTGCAGGGGAACAGGAGGAAACTGAAGCATCAATGTTTACGACCAACAAGGAGCTTTGTTGACAAATATTTCACAGGGTTATGTGGTAGTGAAAGGTACCAGACACAGCAGCAGCAGCAGAGAAGTGACATCTAGGATGCACATAATGAGCTTAGCAAATGCCCTGTGACTACAGCTGGTTTTGGACATGGAACACTGAGCAACACACCATGCGAATGCAAATGACAGTATGATGACTGTTTGCAGAGAGGCTCACATCACCCATGGCCAGGGCAACAACCGCCGTGCAACCCCCAAAGGCCCCTTTCTCCACTCCCTGCTTCTGCTCCTCTGCCAGGATCTGTGCATCCAGGTCTTTGAAGCTGGCCTTCAAGGCCTGAGCAATACGGTCCCCACTGTCTGGCCCCTTCAAGCCCTCACTGCTGTCAGGCGCCTCTGACCGCCCAAGGCTGCGCTCTGCACTCGCCACCGGTTGAGTCAACGCAAGTCAGACAACGGCAGCTTGCCAGTGCAAGAATTGTCTGTTTTAGTAGGTGCCTGTGTCTAAGGTGTTGAGTTTAAACATCATAACAGAGCAGGCAGGACTACCCTGCTGGGCACAAGTTCATCCTGTGGATCTGGCAATTTGACAAAGGTGAGGTATGCATGCCAGCTGGCAGTTTGCTATGACAATAAGCGTTAAACACTCGAGCTTTCATGTAAGAAAATTGGGAACAGCAATTGGTGAACGTTTGAGCCACACAGTGGACAAGGCATGCAAGTGACAAACTATCTGATTGGTTTGTCCCTGCCTTTGCTATTGCTTCAGCCAGGTCGGTCAGCCAAGTGACAAACGACGTAATGCAATGACCCCACCATGGCATGCAAAAAGTTTGTGTATGCAAAAAGACAGCAAGACAAGCAAAGGTTGAAGCAGAGAGATGCCATGGGTGTGGAAGAAGTGCTTACGGTCTGCAAGGATGCCAGGCATCTTGGCAACAGCTAGCTCTGCAGCCTGCTCACTTTTGTGTCCATCAAAGACGCCCACCAGGCAGCAATTCACCTGATCCTCGCCTCCGTGTCTGGGCTTGAAGTCTGGCAATGCAATGTGGCGATCCTGCTGGTACTCTCTTTTGCCTACATAAGATGCAGAGTGCGTTGCTGGCTAAAGAAGGATATGGAAGTGGAACCACAAGTAGCCTTGAATCATACAATTCATTGCCAAGTTGCCCAGGCAGGTTCAAGAGACCGTGAGAAGACATAGACATTGCTTTGCAGCTGGCAGGCACCAATTGCTGAGGCAGGCCACATGCAGAGCTGATGAAGCCTGAATTGTTGAAGCTGGAGCAAGGCACATATGCCTGGCAAAAAAAAACAACCTGGTGTTGATGCATTGTTGAGCATCGCCTGAATTACATGCATAAGCAGGCGCTGACTTTGCAGAGAAAGCAACACTGTGCCAACCTTTTGCTGTTGCTCCATCTACATAAACATGCTGCAACATCCCTTGAGCTGCACCGCCGGCTTTGCTGCTAGAATGAGAGCTGTGTGAATTGCTTGCTGACTTTTCCTCCGACCTGGTGAGCAAGGGTCTCAGTGTCAGCAGCGACTTACGCTTTGGCATAAGCTGCATGAGCCATTTCTTGTCGAGTACAAACCGTTTCAAGGGGTACTGACCTTGGCTTACTATCCAAATGCTGCTTGTCTTTATGACTGGAGACAAGAGAAGACTGCAGATGACCTGCTTGGTCACCAACGAACCTCGCAGCTGCAGCTCAACCTGATCTTATCTGCTTGTTCTTGTGTTGAATATCGGGTGTGCGAGGAATAGTCTGTCAAGCAGCAGCCTGTGACATAGGCAAATAAAAAAGTCGTTACCCGCTGCGATCGCGCTTGCCATGCAGCTATGCAGGCCGCAGATAGGAGCTGAGCTTGATCCTGGAACAGAAGCTGCTTTGACTACACAGAAAGTGCAATGCAACGAGTGGTGCCCGTGCGCAAAAACAGCTTGATTTGATCAAACTAAAGGCAGGGCTTGACGGCACGAGATTGGGGTCAATACCTGAGTACGCCTCTCGGTCCTCCGCAAGCTACCAACCTGACCGCGAGATCGGTACTTGCAGCAACGCTGAATGGTAAGTTCAACGGCAGCGTTTGCTGAGTCGTGTGTGTTCACAGCCAAGGAGGTTAAGGAGTCACGGCGTAGTCAGCCATTCAGTGGGCAACATCGAAGGGCTAATCGAAGGGCGAAAGCATTCAATGGTGATCGGCAAAATGAAGGGCGTCCACCATCAGATTGCCCATCGACAACCATTGGCAGGCATTGTCCTGGGCATTGTCCTCCATGCCATTCAGTTATCCGTTTCCCCGTTTTGCTGCCAAGCTCTCATCGTCATTTGAGTCGTCATTTGATTATCGTACATGGAAGTTGCAGTGCAGCGCAACATTTATTATGCATGCATAGTGTGCGCAAGAATGTTTCCAAGCAGTCACAGCCACAGCTAGCAACCAGTAAACAGCTTGCACCTTTGATGAATGTTCGACTCAGAGGTTTGGAATGCTACCTGTGCACAGCATATGACTTTTCCATGCGTGAACACACGCCTCGCGTCTGAGCGTATCGCAGTGCGTTCCATGGCTTTGCATTTACAGCTTACCGCTAGCCTTCCCGCGCTAAATACCAGATGTGCCGCACATCATGTGCGTCGTGCACGCCTGCGAGCCAGCCTGCGAGCTTCCTGCTGATGTGACTGGATTTTCGATGAGCTTCCATTTGTCGGATTTCTTGTCCGGACACTTTGATCCAGAGCTGCAAACCGCTCTGAAAGACATCGAAGCTTTTCCAGCTCATTTGACACACTGCATGCTGAGCGGTCCACCGCGCAGGTATGTGTCTGTGCGTGCACCTGCAATGAAGCGTAAGTATGCGCAAAGTGTGCGTCATCTGCAGCGGCAAGACTTCCATCCTGCTGCTGTACGCTTACAAAGCCGCTATCAGAGGGCAGCAGGTGGTTCTACTATGTCATCGAGACAAGATGGAACAGACTTACCCAACCCTTCCCCAGGGTGTGCATAAAACAAGCCCTGCTTGGCAAAGGGTTCGATTACGGTGAGCCACAGTGTTCAAAAGGCTGTCTAGCAGTGCAAGTTTCTCCAAAACTCCTCAGAGCTCTTTGTATGGTGGTGTGTCAGGTATCTTTCTACAAGTCAGGAACTACAGAAATACGCAGCATGTCTGCACCTGGCACCAACACCGCCGAACATCCTCATTGTGGATGATATATCAGAATTCATGCTTAGCAGGTGCCATCTTTGACGCCAGGCTGGCTAGGTGCTTCAATTTCTGCATGTCTGTAGCTCTGTTGTGTGCCCTGCACTTTGTAGCAGGAGTTTTATGTGGACGCGGGCGATGACCTGTTAACTTGCAGCTCAGACCCACAGATAAGAGGAGTCGTGAAGCTGAACTCATCAAGACCCTTGCTATGCTCCATGAGGCAACAGCAAGCCTGCACAGGTATCACGCACCTGCATGCTGTTTGCAATCCAGTCAGAGGAGCTTGATTTGGCAAGGTGGATGCCATTGACAGGCTAAATGCATCTGGCCAGCCTTGCTTGATGCTGATATCTGATGCCGGCGGTGGTGAAGGGCCAAAGTCCTTATACATATTCGAGAGATGGTGTCCTCTCATCTTGACAACTCAAAGTGAGCACATTGTCTACACACAATTTCAATGTGTTGCTTTTGCTGCCAAGCATTCTATCAGAGTACCAAACATGATAACTTTGCTTTCAAGTCAGAGCCTGTGCCTGTCAGACCATGCAATATCATTGGTCAAAGTGTGAGGGCATGATATGTTGTGTGACACATTGTCTTCACACAATTTCAATGTGTCTGCAGATGCGGAAGGCAAGCTTACTCTGTCAGCATTGCCAGCAATGGCTGAGAAGCACCTTCTGCATCCTAGCTGTTTCTGCCAAATGCATTTCTCCCTTACAACACACTCAGCATTGACCCTGGAGGGTCTGTCTTGGCCATGACCATGGTCTGTACTCTAATACCAGATGGGTGGGCAAGCACAAGCACAGGGAGGATTTGAATATACTTGTAATAGTGACTCTGGCACTGTTGCAAGGGTTAACATTCTATGCTCCTGAGTATGCCGTTCATTCCCACACCAGCATGTATGGCAATTTAAGTAATGACCTGCATGTGCCATAGACGCCCAGCTATACTTTGGAAGCCTGTTGTTTTTGCATTTCACGGGCTATGATCACACGCATGACTTCATTGGTTCCTTCCAAAATTGAATGCACACGAAGGTCCCTGAGCACCCTCTCCACGGGGTAGTCTTTGAGGTACCCATAGCCTCCATGCAGTTGCAGTGCATCATCAGCCACCTTGAAGCACATGTCTGTGGCAAATCGCTTTGCCATGGCTGCATCCATTGTTGCTGAAGGGGCCTCACAATCCAGCGCCTGTGCTGCATGTCTGCAGGCAATTGCATCATGCTAGCACAGGTAAAAGCTTAGGTACCGGATCCTAATGGTAATATATGCTTGCATGGCTGAGGGTGCCTTTTGCACCTTCGCATAGACAAAGTCAGTTCCATGCAACATGAAAAATCAATGACTATTCTTGGCTTATTCACTTGAACATCATTGCAACACAGTAAGGGATTTTTGGCCTCAAGTCAAATAAAGCATGCAAATAACAGGTGGACAGCAGTGTATACTTGAGCTGATGCTGGGATGGCAGCAGAATCTAGAGTATATAAATAGTAAAATCGTGCTCTATACAAATGTTGACTTGGGCTTTAGCTAGCCTCAAAATGCAACCACATGAGACACATACTTCACATAGCATGGTGTAAGATGCTGCAGAGACACCTGATGAACTGACTATGTAGGCAGCACAAGATGTGGTGATAATAGGCTGGGTGTATGGGTGCAATCGAAATGTTCCATGAGCACACTGAGCACGAGCTTACCTGACCATGACTCTTGATGCATGAACAGCAGTTGCCATATCAGCAAGCTTGAACTCAGTGTTTTGGAAGGTGCCAATTCGCTTGCCAAATTGATGCCGGCTTTGCACATAGTCCAATGCCACATCTGTGCAGAACTGAGCACCGCCAACACTGCAGCTGGCTATATTGATTCTCCCACCATTCACTACATTGACACCAGTCTTGCATGAAGGGCAATGTGTTAAGCCACAAACAGCATACTACCCATGCAAGCTACTGGGGCTAGCACACCACAAGCAGTAAGCCTGCAGGTGGACTTGCAAGCATGTCTCACTGTGTGTACCACAGTATAACCAAACATGATACCTCTGTACATGCTCATGCCACCATGACATGATTACAATGTGAGCACATACTGATACGCCAAGGCGGGATTTCCCGCCGACACAAGAGAGCATGTGCTCACATGCGTTCATGGCAATGTTGAAGCCTTTGCCCTCTGATCCAAGAAGGCTGGCAGCCGGCACTCTCACATTGTCCATCATGACTGCACAAGTGGGCTGCGCATTCCAGCCCAGCTTCTCCTCTGCTCTGCCAAAGCTCAATCCTGCCATGCCCTGTCAGCACCAGGCCCAGCGTGAGTTGCGGCAACCAGGTTTGTAGTCACAAGGCTTGAATGAAGCAGAGTGTCTTCACTTGAAGCCTCACAAAGCCGGCCATGCAAATCCAAAGCAGTTACAGGAGCTTATTATGCCCGTGGGAGGTAAGCGTGCTTGGTCAATATTCACTACAAGCTGATTGGATTGCAGAACACAAAACTGCATGCGCAATATAGACTTGCAGCACATTGTGTGGCAACACAACCAAAGCTGTTTGTTTGCAGCACCACAGAGATGACGATCATGCACATCAAGTTTCACTGTATGCAAACATGAAGCTGTTGCGGTACTACTGCTACTGCATTGCACCTTCTCAACCAGGAAGGCACTGATGCCTTTGGATCCAGGTTGCCCAGTCCTGGCCATGACCAGATACAGCTCACTCACACCTCCACCACTGATGAAAGCCTTAGCACCTGGTTTGGAGGCAAGATGCATGTCAAGCCAAAGGCATGGACATTCCTGGTCTCACACAACAAAGACTTGGGTGAGGACAGCAGGACTTGAAGCAAGGTGCGTATGACATTTGATGTCATATTTCTTTGCAGGTGGTGCACACCGTTCAGGATGTAGTCATCGCCATCACGCTTTGCTGTTGTCTGCAAGGAGGCAGCGTCACTTCCGCTGCCGGGCTCTGTCAGACAGTAGGATGCTAGAGTCTGCATGCATGTCAGCTGCGGCAGGTATTGCTGCCTCTGCTCCTCTGTACCATACCTGCATGCCACCTGCTATGTCATGAGTCAAAATGGCATGAAAGCAGGCAGGGTTCAGCCAGCTGAGGGGTCCTTACTTGTCTATGCAGTTGGCGACCATGTTGTGGATTGTGAGGTAAGCTGTGACTGAGATGTCGCCGTAAGCTAGTGCCTCAAAGATAACTGCAGCATCTGCTCTGCCAAGAGCACTGCCTCCTACAAGTCAGCAACTTTTGGGATAACAGAAAAGCTGAGGCAAATATGTGGAGGCCAAACAGCATTTGACTGCCAGCATAGTCTCTGTTGCATCTCACCAACATCATCGTTGACCAATATGCCTCCAAAGCCCAGCTCAGCAGCAGCTCTCAGCTTATCTACTGGGAAATGCTTTTCAGCATCCCATCTTGCAGCAAAGGGCAGAAGCTCTTTCCTCGCAAAGTCATCAGCAACTACCTGGATATTTGCTGGGTTTTCAGGCAATACACCACATCTCTCAGCCTTACACACCCCATATCACCTTGAACTCTTGCTGATCGCTCGTCAAACCGAATGTCACACCATTATGACTGCTGTTGTCCGAGAAGCATGCGGCGTGTTCTGACTGGCTGTACGCAGACTGCCGCCACAAAGCTGCCGCGGCTCCTCGACGCGCGCGCAAAGACAGCATCGCTTCTAGTTTATGTTTTGGCAGAGCGTGCAAGCACTACTGGACCTCGCATCAGCGCATCGTAGCATAGCAAATCACCATCACGAATGACCGACACACATGTTTGTTGCGAGCTTCATGGCAAACAATCGGGTCGACCCGAGGTGGTCTCGGAGAAACTGCAAAAGAAGCTCCGAAAGGTTGATTTGAAAAAGTGGTCAACGCCATTGCCGGGCGCCTTGCTGTCTTCCAGCACTGCGTACACCATATCAAACCTTGTCTCGTTGCCTTTCCGGCATCTGGCTGCTCATTGGACGTGATGATAGTCTCAACAAAGTACAGCCTGCACTTCAGTCGAAACAGGGCATACATGGTGTTGCGCCAGTGCCATAACAGCGGGATGCGTGCACGGATCACAAGAGCGCATGTTGTGCACGCGCGGTATGTTGCACAGTTCTTTCCATCACCTGTAAATCACGATATATCACATGTTTCGCTGGGATATTCAGGACAGACGTGAAGCTTGTAGTGTTGTATCGACCCGCAGCGCAGTTTGAAAAAGCACTGTGTGCAAGCATTGACATCTTCAAACGATTGCCTTTTGCTTGACTGGTTGAAGGGAGGAGCTGTTCAACTGAATGCGGCAATGCATGCTTATTTTGCAAATTCAGGGCGGCAAGCTCTCAGCCACAAGCTGCCAATACCAACCCCCGGAGCAAGACTGGCCCAACTCACTCTAGATCAGCCCAGAAGGGATTTGACGTTGACCTGGTGTGCCCAATCTGCCTGCAAACAGAGTTCAAGATTGATGCCAGCACTGGACCAACATACAGGTGACAAGTTTCAGATCTGTGCTGTCTGTGGCACATGGCTGGTGACAGCCAACTTACATCTTGCTCACATCACCACTTGTTGTAGGTCCTTCCCATGCTCAAAGTGCAAGCGTACTTTCACGTCTAGTAGAGGGGTGCCTGACCTGACCCTCACTTCTGGCATAGATCCAGGAGTGTATAAATCGGAAAGCTTTGCTGGCCAAGACATCTTCAGGTGCCCGGCACTTCTACCCTGTGCTTCAGCTTGCTGGCATCTGGCAGGCTTACTGAGGCATTGCCTGTTCTTGCTGGGTAACTGTGCCTGCTTGCAATTGATTGCTGTCCTTTATGAATTTGCAGGAATCCCCTTGTCAGCTTCATTTATGAGCGTGGCTGGCGGCAAGGGTTCAAGTCAGCTGGATTTCCAGGTCAGTACAGTACGTTGCAAGCATGAGTCAGTCAATTACTTCCCTTCACGTCAGTGAGGTTGTGGTGCACTGTATGCATCCAGCTTGTCAGCACTTGCTTGTGATCAAACACGCTTGCAGGTTCTGGTTTTATGCTGGTACACGCCTACAACCTTTGATGTTATGCAGGAGCCGATGAAGAGCTGAAACTGGCCATGGAGTTTCTCACACCAGCCTTTGGTGAGGTAAGCATGAACACCCAGCTCATCCCAAGTTACACTCCATGCTTGTCATTGTGACTAACAGTCTCCTCAATGCATGGTAGTTACACATCAAGCACCATAGTTCGTTCTGCTGACAATGTCCATTGTGCTTGAAAGTTGTTGACCTTGGACACGCAGGTGCTGCTAGACCTGAGCTGTGGCTCTGGCTTGTTCACAAGGCGATTCGTTGCAAGCGATAATTTCAGTGGTGTTATTGGAGCTGATTACAGTGAAAGCATGCTGCAGCAGACAAAGCAGCTGTTCAATCAAGATCAGCTACTAGACAGAAGGTATGTGTTCACATGGCCTCTAATGATGTTGGAGCAAAGCTGCTGCATATGATGTGCATGCCTGATGAGTCACCTCTTCCGGTCAGAATGTCAGCTTATCAAGTACTGCAGGGCAAATGCTTTGCTCCTGGACATTTCCTGTCTTTGCAAAGCTGGCACATGCTGACACATGTACAATGCCTCACCTGCCTCCTCATTCAAAAGGCTTTGCCATCTAGCTTGTGACACAAACATATATATGCCAAACTTTGCCAATTGTTTGCCTGGCTCTCCCAGGAAACTTGCCTTAGTGAGAGCAGATGTGGCACGGCTTCCCTTTGCAACAGGCTCCTTGGCTGCCATTCATGCTGGAGCAGCCATTCATTGCTGGCCTGACCCTACCGCAGCAGTACGTCACCCTTGGCACTGTGGAATGCTGTATCTACACTGTCTACTGCTATCTACACTACTGGAGATGCCTATACTGCTGCTGCACTTGTTTGCACCTAGAAGGGTGTCTGGCACGCTCACGTTGTTGTGTTGTGATGCCTTATTGGCAGCTGCATGGCATGCATGTCCTCTGGCAACTTTAGCATTGGCATCTGACTGACTGACATAAGATATGTGGCATGCCTGCACATTAGTCCATCAGCCATCTGAGGTACAAACCTGTCTTGAAATCCTGTGATCTGACTTGCCCAATTTGCTCTTGCCACTTTTCAGTGTGAAGTTACCTTGCAGATGGTGGAAATCAGCAGAGTTTTGCGGCCAGGTGGAGTGTTTGTAGCATCCACCTTTCTGAAGACATTCTCCCCACTGGGCGAACTATTTGGAGATGACACTGTACGACCGCTGAACCAGGTACAATCTGGCATGCAATCCATTGCCTTCATGCCTTTCTCTCTCTCTCTGTCTCTTACAATTTACACCACGTTTTTTTGACACCAGTGACATCTTGTCTTCTCATATGTTACAATATGATCTAGGAGATTGTCACTGCATGAACGTGCTCAATGAGTTTGGCACATGCAAGCCTCCTTTCTCAATTTGCAGTTGTCTTCTTCGAGAAGCCTCCCATACCGATGGTGGGAGGAACAGGAGCTCCGAGACTTGACAGCATCAATGGGTCTGCAGAACTTTCAAAGGCACCGTCAAAACAGATTCATCATGTTTGCGGTCAGCAAGCCACATGAAGCAAGGGAGCAACAATGAGGGATTTGTAACAATAAAAGCGTTCTTTGAGCTGTGATGCCCTTTGGAGATTGGCTTGGCCCCACAGGCAATTGACTGCACCAAGTCGAGAGCCTTGACGTTTAGAATCCGAGCTGACTGCAGAGATGCAGATGTGTGCAGCTCGATCTTGGTGTTGCCGGTCAAACGCGTACAGCCCATCTTCCGCTGAAGCGTAGACCCTTCAGACAACTGCATCCATCATCATGTTAGTTACACAGTCGCTCTTATCCGCACCACCTGTCCACGGCGACTGCCGAAAGATCCCAAACGCTGCTATGTTGCACCGGTACAGCAGAACATCACGCCCATGCACTTTGCTTAATCAGCACTGCAAACAGATTTGCCGAAAACGATTTCACTGCACAGTCAGAGCGTCAGTGGGTCCAAGTAAGCATTTCCACAGAGCAATTTCACCTGTGTA
>JAABUW010003202.1_pt1 | contig 23648 bp, 27 predicted proteins | sample 5560081 | NCBI WGS metagenome assembly JAABUW01 (sample SAMN10711882, study PRJNA513363) | rock metagenome | isolation source: Antarctica rocks | place: Antarctica: Victoria Land, Knobhead sud | reverse complement strand
AAACCAGTTCAATAGAGTCAGATTTCCGAAGCTCTGATTGAACCGTTGGTATAGCATGGTTGGATAGACCTAGATATCAATAGATCTATATACATTGTTTTATAACATCCTCGCGTGATATGGCCTGGTTGGTATGCTAACTGCTCACTATGCCTATCTCTGCCGCTTCCTTAGCCTTCAGTCCCCACTCAACGTACCAAGTCCCAGGTACAGGCCGCGATTTCAGCCCCCAGCGTTGTAGCTCTAACGTCTCATCGTCGATGGGCGCGGCGGTCTCACGGTAGTGCTCGAAATCCACAATAGAAGCACGCTTTTGTGCAGCATCCCAGAGAACATTCCGGAGTGCACAATCATATGGCGCGATTCCTAGCTGCCTCACTTCATTCAGCTTCGAGATAAATGCCTGTTGGATTTCCAGTCGCTCTTCATCTGTCAGAGACCAATATCCCAGATCCCAGAGCGTCCGGCCTGGTACAAGAGTCATGACAATGTATATGAGATAGCCGCCTGGGTGGACGCCATCCTTCGACTGAACGCCTTGCTTCCAAGTCACGAGATGCGGTACGCCGTCCAGTTTCTGATCGCCGAATAATCGGAGGACTTTCAACTCGGCTGCGGTGAATGGGCTTGGGCCAGCGTGAAGCAAGTTCTGCGGACCAGGCCACTGAGCCTTGATCTTCATGACATATTCGTTCTCCCGATCTTCGTCGGTGCCGTTCGAGTCTACTCGTTTGCATAGATAGAGTATTCTTGCTTCGCCAGGATCTTTGCGGAAATCAGTGATTGCATGAAGCCTCTCGAATTGACTGCCGTCCGGAAACTCGATGGTACTTTCCAGGAAGTCTTCAGGGTTGCCAGAGGGTGCGTTGACGTTGTCGGTCGATTCCATGCTGAGGTTTTTCCACTACACGTGATCGCCTGCGCATTGGCTTTTGATTGTACATGTCGAAACGATCTGACGTCTTTTCGAGGTCGGCAGGGAGCCTTTTGGCGGCCAAATGGATCGTGGGATTTGCAGCGTAGTTTCCAGCACGTGCTCACATATGCGCGTATCGCGTAGCTTCACGGTTCATTCTCCGGCTTCATTCTCCGGCCCTCGCGGCAACTTGCCCTCCTCTCTGCATATCATTTCAACTGTTCAAGTCCGCCTCACTCTGGGCTCTCACACTGCGCATAGAGCCATGAACGTATTGATTACGGGTGGGAGTCGCGGGATAGGTCGAGCGACAGCAATTCTGGCCGGCGCCCGCGGCTGGACTGTCGGCATCAACTATGCCCGTGACGCATCTGCGGCAGATCGGACAGTTGAGGACGTCCAGAAAGCAGGCGGGAAGGCGGCCAAGTTGAGATACGACATCACTCGTGAGGAAGACGTTGCAAACATGTTTGCAGCTCACGAAAGCTACTTTGGCACGCTCAGCGGTGTCGTGATCAACGCTGGCATAACAGCTCAAAGTCTACCACTGGCCGAATTCAGTATCGACAGGTTAAAGAAGGTATTAGACACGAATGTCCTTGGATCGTATCTCTGCGCGCGAGAGGCCTCGAGGAGACTTGCGAAGAGCGGCAAGAAAAACAAAAGTATCGTCTTCGTCTCGTCCGTTGCCAGCAAGCTCGGCTCACCTAACGAATATGTGGATTATGCTGGTTCTAAAGGCGCTATCGATACTCTCACGATTGGTCTGTCGAAAGAACTTGGGCCCAAAGGAACACGAGTGAACAATGTACGTCCCGGCATCATCAGGACGGATATTCATGGTCACTCTGGAGATCCAGGACGGGCTGACCGGCTCGGCAATATGTGCCCGCTCGGCAGGCCAGGTGAGGCGAGCGAAGTGGGCGAGGCGATTCTATGGCTCCTATCTCAACAAGCGAGCTACGTGACTGGCGCATTGCTGGACGTGGCGGGTGGGAGGTAACTTGAATCAAGACCCGAGCGGCAGTCGCGCGAAAGTCGAACCAGGTGTTCTGCGAACCACGAAATCGTGTACCCAACCCAGATCGCCCAGAATCACCACCCCAACTCGCGACCTCTGACCGACTGCTCAAGCCGAGTACGCTCCAAGGTTCCTCTGCCAGGCTGGTCTGCCTACCTACAAAAGTGGGACGACATCGTGAGGCATCCTTCTCCAGATGACGGAAGTTCCTCCGATGTTTGCTGTTGGTCGGAAGCTTGCGTTTTGGTACTCTCGTACTTCTTACTAGCCGTCGAGTGTCACGTCGACGGTCACCCGTGGTTCCATTAGCAAGCACCGGCCAAAGTTTGCAGTTGGACAGCTAAAGGGAGGATCTGGGAGACCATTTAACAGGTCGCCAACATAGGTCAAATCGCAGACACTTATCCCACAGCAGCTTCAGACCTTCGCCAGTGTCCCACCCCGGAGTCCACAGAGCTCTCGTTGGCATATATTAATCAGGTGTAGAATGCCTGAGGCTATGTCGCTCGGCTATGCAGGCTCGCAGGCTATGCAAGCTAGTTCTAGCTCGGGCTCACTCCACTCGTGTTTGCTGCATCGGTGGCACGACACCCCGATAGTCGTGCAAATGTTCATTGATCGACGTTAGCAGCCAGCGAGCTAAGCTGGCATCGATCGCTACGAGTACATGTACACCCTAGCAAGCGCTGAATGTTTTGAGGGTTACCATACCGAGACGGTAGTAGGATCCCGCGCAGAGCGACAACGAGTGACGTTGGAGGTCGAAGAAGAGAGGCCGCCCTTAGCGTGCATGAAGGCTAGCAGTGCGAAGTGCAAAGTGCAAAGTCGAGAGGCCAAGGAAGATGGTCACAAGCGGGCGGCCTCCACGGAATATATGTACATTCTGGTGCACAGGCCAATGAGATTGCGAACTCTGCCCCACTTCTTCTACGCCCTGATGCACAGTTGCCTTAGACTACTGACACCACAGTTTATGGCGACAATGACCCAGAACAAGACGTCTTGGGCAGTCAGTAGAGGGCGGCGGACACAACCGGGAGCATCGCTACCGCCTCACCTTTTTTCCTTTGCTTTGGAATTACATGCACTTCAAGTCAAGTCCGCACCTCGACTTTTTGTCGTTCGGACCATTCTCACTCAGGCCATGATCGACCTCACCGGCCGGTAATATGCTTGCTCTCTGTCATATCTAAAAGCGCTATCCTGGACAAGCTTGTGTATCACAGCAGTCTCAACAAACCGGCACACTTCGGACCACAGCACGAGGTGAGTGCATTGCATTTGTGACGGGCATGGCAGCCAGCCTTCTCATGCTTGTCAGTGTCTTTGGAGAGCCTCAGTCCTTGGGCAGCCGTACCGTCTCAGCTGAGGTCGCTCTCATTCGCTAAGACGTCTATAGTGAGACGATGGACGACCCGTTCCAAGGATATACGTACACCGGCTATCATCATGGGAATCAAGGCCCCTTGGAGTACCCTAACAGCGCACCACCACATTTAAACTACCATGGTTTCTCACCCTCAATGGTACCGGCACAAGCCACACTAGCTCCAACATCAAGCCTGTCATCGCCGAACGAGATCAGCTTTGCAGGCCTCAACGATGTTCTGGTATCGCCTCACGATACGCCATGGGCTCCGGGTCAGCCTCAACACCAAACACAACTTGTGGCTCTCAACCTATCCGGTCGGTCCTCGAAGGCTCACACTGTAGCTGGTCAATACCCTGCGCCGTTCCAGAGACCAGGATTTCCTCAACGGGGCTCGTTTCAGTCCACCAATGACTCGGCCTATCACTCCTTTCAGGGTGGTTCCCAGCGGCCGGAGTTTGGAGCGCCAACGTTCCAGCTCCACGAGGATGGCGACACCGATGTGTATTCGACCATACGCCCACCAGCAAATGTAAGATCGGCGCCAACAACAAGCAGACGAACAAGATCAAAGGCACACGAAACACGCTGCACCGAATGGGAAGGTCGAAAATACTGTGGGAAAGTGCTCAAGAACAATTCTGACAGAGAGTATGCTCCTCCATGCGCCGGCAATCCGTGATCAACTCTAACCAGGTGTAGGAAACATAGATTTCAGCACATCAGGCCATACCGTTGTGATGTGCCCGGGTGCACCCGTGTCCTGGGCTTTGCGACTACCAACGACGTGGAGCGACACAGAAAGTCGGTTCACCGCGCGGTGCCTAGAGTCGGGAAACCATCGGGCTACATTTGTCAGGCGTGCAACAACTCTACGAAGTGGTGGCCGAGGTTGGACAATTTCAAAGCACATATCGCCAGGAAACACAAAGACAGCAACCCATCATACTTGGTGCAGATGTAAGCGGGTGGTGTTGTTGATACGTTTCTATGTAAGCAGCATGCTGACACCCAAGTAGTTCAGAGATGATGTCTGGGCCTCAGGGTGTCCGGTCCGAATCAGGGTACGGGTCACAAATGCCTTACGAACAGCACCCGGAGGAGTCGCTCAGTCCTCACACGCCTCAGATGTCGAGACATCGTAGCTACGAAGGTGGACATGCTGTTCTTGGCTTCGATTCGAGCCCTACTAATCCGTTGGCTGGTGTGGGAATGGGCCCTATGGCTGATACCACCGATCAGCATGGCTCATACGGAAGCCAGTATCAGACCAGCGATTTGGACACTGCCGAGCCACTCGCCTTTCCACAAACGGGTTTGAGTGTGCGAAATCCAGCATACCCTTATTCGGTGCACCTTTCGCCAAATCATCCATTCTCCACAGCTCAACAGGCATTCAACAACGACCTGGCTTTGGCTGGGAACCAGCAACCAATCGACCGAGGATCATTCGGCCACCAACAAATTGTCGTGCCTATGCTGGGCGATGCACAGGACATTGGTCAGCCACCAGCAAAGCGCTCATTCACCTGCGTGAAGTGTTTAAAGGTCAAGGACCGTGAATGTGATCTTCGGTAAGTCTTCGTCGGGTTCAAGAGTACTCGACCTGACTTCGACGTTTAGTAAGCACATGAAACGGCATACTCGACCTTATGGCTGCACATTTGCAGAGTGCGACAGGAGGCTGGGAAGTCGAAACGATTGGAAGCGCCATGAAAGTTCTCAGCATGCCCTGACCGATAAATGGTACTGCAAGGATTGCAGATACTTGACCGAATCCGAGGAGACGTTCGCCAACCATTTGGAACAAAGACACGGTATCCAACGAAATACCGCGGGTTCTGTGAACATTTCCAATTGTGGCCGTCTCGGCAAAGACGCACATTACCACTTCTGGTGCGGCTTCTGCAAACAACTAATACCCCAAGAGGATCCAAGCATGCAGCAAGGTATGAAGTCGGGGACAACGGCGTTTGAAATCCGACTTAGTCATATCGGAGACCATTACGACAAGGACAAGTGCAGCATTGATGACTGGCAACGAATGACGACTCCGAGACGACAGAATACCTTACCAGAGCGTCCATTGAAAAACACAAGACGGTCACGACAGCGCAAGCAACCAATACAAGACGATACCAGCGAATTGGGTGACGATGGCATACCGGGCTTTGCTCGAGACTCTAACGGTTACGACCAGTCGGCCAATTTGGATACGGGTAACGAGATGATGAACTACCAGTCCACCCAAAACATGAACATGATGAGCAAAGATGATATGGGGATCTACGATGATGCGAGAGACGCGGATGGCGAGTTTGACGACAGCTACAACAGTCTTTGTTGAAGACAGGGAAATGGCTTGCGAGAATTCCTTTGGATGTCCACGGGAAACATGTAGGACATACTTCCTAGGAGCGTGGTGGTTCAGTTTGGTACTCCGACGGTTCCTGCGCGTGGGAGGTGTTTTGCATATTTGATTTGTAGATGTTTTGTCTTGTTCAAGTAAGAACCCGGTGGCGGAGCTGTATTCTATAGCTGTTTCAGTAGGTGTAAGGTACCTCTCTGCAAACTCAATTGGAAGCAGACTTGTACGTTCGCTCTCATCAAACGTACGGTGCATTTAGAGACACCGTACCTGAGGCCAGTATCACATGCGCAGCGGCTCTTGCTGCGGAGGGGATCTTGGGCCGAGGTCTCTTGCACGAGCATCACGGGCACCCGTTGCCGAAGCATCCTGTGATCGATGTTCGATGATCGATGTCCTTCATCAATCCTTCAGACGTCCACCTAAACCAATGTCCTCGGGTCGATAACACTACCTCCTCGCCCAACCACACATGACCGCCGCCATGGACAACCTCCAAGCTATACAGGTATCACACGAGCGTGACGTCAGAACAACTTGAAGTCTGACAATCAAAACAGAAGTACCTCGAGCGCGAGATCATCCTTAACCCGACCTACAAACAACCCTTGATCCTCCTCAAGTCCATCCGAAATGGCGCAGTATACGGAACCAAAGTCCGCTTCCCGCACGCCCTCGTCATGGTCTTCCTATTCCGCTCAGGAACGTTTCGAGAAAAGCTGTGGCTTACGTTCAAGGCTACACGGCAACACGCTATGAACCTGGCCAAGTTCGCCTTCCTATACAAGAGCGGCTGTCTAGTCTTGAAGAACGCCAATGGTGGGAAGGAAGAGAGCGTGCACAGCTTCCTTGCAGGTCTATTCGGAGGCTACTGGGTGTTCGGGCACGGCAAGGGAGCGAGCAGTTCTGTAAATCAGCAGATCGTGATATATGTCTTTGCTCGCGTGGTGCTAGCAATGGCAAAGCTTGCCGTACAACCCCCAGGCGATAACAGCTTAGTGGCTGGCAGCTACGGCGGGCACGGAGGCAAAGGTGTGCTGGGCCTGAAAGAGGAGCAGCTGAAGATGATTCGGCAGTACAGCTGGCCAGTCTTCGCGTCCTTCAGCTGGGCAAGTGTGATGTGGCTCTTCCGCTACTACCCAGACACGCTGCAACCCAGCCTACGGAGCAGCATGACTTACATGTACGTTGATTTTCTTATCTCTTTCTGTCAAGAAAAACAGGCAGCTGACGTGGTTCCTTCCTTTTGCAGTTATGATAACGCGGAGAAGTGGGACTCGACGAGGAATTATGTGTGGCATAACAAATGAGCTGGTTGTCTGGACGAACATATTGCCGATCTAGCGAGGCGTTCCTTGGACATTTTCCGGTGTATATAGCATTTGCATCTGCATATATGCGAGCTGTATGATCGAAGAGTCTGACATTATTCACCAGCTTCGCCAACTCCAATCAATGGCACGACTTCTGGTCTTTTGTGATGCAATACACGCAACCTGCGCTACCAGGCATGCCTACCAAGGTGGATCCATGAATGAGGAGTCGAAGGATTCAGCGAGGCATAATTGTCTTCCTGCGAGTTGACCAGCTGCTGCGATTTCATGGGAGGCTACTTGCTCTTGTTTGGGTTCGTCGACATCCTTACAAATAGAACGATCGCGAGAATATTGCACGCTGCTATATATCATACAATGTTGACACGACTCCCGTGTGTCCTTCCCAGGTCAGAAAAATGCAAGGTAGCAATAACAGTTACTGGCCAGCGTGTACGGCGGAAACAAAAGGTAGTGTTCCCTCTGCTGCTACCCTCATCACAATCGGATGGAAGAAATGCAAAAAGAGAAGCATTTTTGCGTCGGCCGGGAATCGACTGATAGCCTATTAGTACTATTCATGATCGACTTCTTGGTGCAAGTGAACTTACACCCGGGGCTCGTCGACTTCTGGCTGATAGGCCATTGGCAACGACGAATTTTACCACTAAACCACCTTGAAGGCGTTAGCGATGGGCGGATGATGCGGTGGATAGACGTGTCTACTCACCAACGCCTGTATCCTGATTGGATGGAAACATAAATTTTTGTAATTGTATATATTGGTAAAAGATACTCTTGGCAAAGTAAGTAGCCGGCTGCAAGGCTGGGTGTGGAAAAACGCGGCCCAGCCTTTCCCCAGATTTTGCCTGTCGATGGGCCGTCAATTTCCACACCCAGCCCTGGCTGTGCCGGGTTCAAAATGCCTCGTCGAAAAGGAAGCTGAAACACGAAGCGGTAACGACAGTTGTTTTTGAGTACAAACGCGCAAGTCTTATTTACAAACAGTCGGGGGCATTGCAGTTTCCCGAATAGCAAGCAGACTCGTCCATACACTGACCATACGTTACTGACCCGTACACACTATCCAATGAGTCTGACAGACAAGTATCTCCGGCGAAAAATATCACACAACCTTCGTACTGTGGAGGTGTCGGACCGTTGTCTTGGTATCCACCATCGAAGTGTTTCTTCCCATCTCCCAGCAAGATGCACTCGTTGTTGTCGGACACGTATTGGATGCCATTATCTACACACCCGTTGTCGTCCCAACCATTGAATATGACTCGTTGGCCAAGGACCAATGTCGCTGCTGAGATCGCCTGTAGAGTCCGGAGTGGGTTGAAGAACGGAGCCATGGTTGCTTGGTTGGACTTCTCTGATGAAAGAAGTGAAGGTAATCTTCGACTGCGAATAGTTTTTGGCTTGTGATGAAAGGAGTGAAGTCTTTGAGGTTTGAGTATGATACAGGAGCATTCAAGGCTGTATATATACCCACTTTCCTAAAGTTCGCGGTTGGTACCGTTGCATCAGCTGCCCTCGTCGCCATCGTCCGTCGAAACGAGGATTGAGTTCCAGTATCCTGTTATCGAATCAAACTGCACGTGTGAAGGTAAGGACGGGTCAGGTTCGACGATCTTCATACATGACCCTTTCATAAGGCGACAGTAACGGCTCAGCCATTACAACTGTAGGTCTTACCCTGTTGAAGAACCCCAAGATGCGCTCTCAAGTCTCAATGTAACATCATATCTTGGCTTGCAACATCCAGACCAATTGATGAGTGAAAGGTGCCGGAAGATGCGTGCGAGGTGATCCTGTTGATGTAGCGGGAGTGTATCTAGACCAGATGACATTCTCTGCCGTGTCTGCATTGTCGCGCGGACACAGGGAGGCCGCTATAGCTGTAGGATTCGGACGGGAAGGAACCTTGTCAAAGGACCGAACCCTAACAAGTTTTAGCTGCGGAGTTGGTAAAAGTTTCTTCAATAAGTCATCCATCAAGTCAGTTGTAACCGTAAAGGACACGGCAGAAGAGAGGGGTAGGCCGCTTCTCTTTCCAATCAGCTCTTCTCTTCCCCTACTCCAACCTTGCGGAATACAGACCATATCGTGTTCAGTCAATGTGTACAAGTTTGATGCGCATTGATGTTGGATGGAAGGCGCATTGGAGGCGTATGGGACTGCCAGTCGGGTTGTGGAGGAGGCTGGCAACGGCTTGCACCAGTCTCTCGGTCATAGAAGATTCCAGATAAGACAGGCTCGCGATGCTTCAAGGTGAGTCTGCCGTCGCCGCGCCCGAAGTGAGAGAGATACTCGCCCACCACAGTTGCTGCTTTCCGGTCACCCCAATCCTTCCTTCGGCTACTCCGCGACTGGGGCGAGCATGACCGGCCGATTGCTGTGTTGCACGCTGTGCGCTATGCCTTGCACAGCGAGTTCCTGCACATCACAGAGGACGAGCGAGAGCTGGTATCCCGCCCCGCAGCTCATCAGGCTCCCTAGATGGCGATCGATTTTCGTTGCATTTCCAGTTTTCGAATGGCGTGTCGCCAGATGGAACGAACCCCGCCGCAGCTCCTGGCCGTGATGGAGATGAGTAAGTGCACATTTTGACTCGTCCCTACGCGCGGCGCTTTTCATCCCCTGCCTCATTCACCATAGATCGACCGCTCTCAGGCCGTGTCCAGTGAAGAAGCGTTTTGCAGGCAATACAGGTGAACGTACCTGGGCCCCACATCGTGCAACTACCCAAATCTACATTCCAACGACAATATTTCGTTCGTTGTACTCATTTGGCCGTTGCTCCGCGGATCCAAGTTTTGACAGGAAGTCCAGTGGAGAGCATGCGGCGCTGCGGGGGAGGCATGTTGCTCGCACCACAGTCGTGCCTCCACCCTTCAAGTGGCCAGATCCGAATCGGACACATACTGGAAGTAACGTGCCGTGTTCCAGGGCGCGTTGAATATCACACCTTCATGTTGGAAGGGGGCTCATGAGCGGAATATTGCATGGCTTCGTGATAGACCTCAAACCTGTCCGCAGCCATATATCCAGCCCTGACTTACACTGTCACTATCTCGAAGGAGCACTACACCGTGCTATACCCTCACTGCGACTTTTCGTTCACGAACTTCGTATCCGCACCATCGCCCTGCAGCTTCTCCTTGCCCTCGAAGTTCCAGTTGTTCAGGTATCCTGTCCCAGCACTCAAGTACGTCGCGAAGCCCAACCAGCCCAAGTATGGCACCAGAGTCCATCCCGCGACTTCATCCACCTGTCCCCAGATATACGTGAGATAGCCAACGACGCCTGTAAGCGCGACGATGTCCACAGTGGCTTCGATGGGCCGTTTCATCCGGAAGAACAGCGGCATCCATATCAGGTTGAGGGCGAGTTGAATTGTGTAGAGTGTTGCGCCGTGCTAGCATTATCATCAATATACGTCCTCGTTTGAGCATGGAGGAGTGTCCTTGCATACCTGCGCCAAAGCCAACTTCCGCCCATCCACGCTATGCAACCCCGTCGTGTAAGCTCTATATGCAGCGTATCCCATCGCCCCATACAACGCCGTCCATACTGGGCCAAACACCTGCGGCGGCGGTCGCAGTGGTGGTTGTCTCAGCGCGAGATATGTTTGCTGTGTTTCCTTGGGTCTCGTGGAGTAACCGATAGCTGTGCCGGCGACGACCGGAAGGAGGATGGCGGCGGCAGGGTGCTTGAAGACGATGTCGGGGAGGGTAAGGGAGGGGATATAGGTCGTCATGATGGAAGATACTTGCTGGTTGATGTGCAAGGAATCAAGTGGGTAGGTACGGTACGGTAATCACATGTACCGGAGACTTTGAAGTGCTCGTGACGCTAGGCCGAATCGGCTGTACAGTGCACATGACATTGAAGGATAATTGGAACTCTGCTTCATATTTGTACAAAAAATTCATTATGCTCCTGAGTCGTATACGGGGGTATCATGATATCACAACACCCAGTCCAGCAGCCAATCACTCCGCACATCCGGCGCCGGCTGGGTAATCTCACATTTCCCTTCCTTCGTCAAGTATGCCCCTGCATTGCTGTACTGAAGCACTCTCCCGTACTTCTTCGACCGCTCAATACTGTCTTCCGAGCCTCCAGCCGGGTCCTCAGGTAACCAGATGATGGGTTGTGGCTCTCTAGTCACAGGATCTTGGTACGCGGCTCTGAGCTCTGCGTGGCGTTGCTCTGGTGTCAAATCGAGCAGTTCGTCTGGGTATCGCGATATCGCAGCCCCTAGCTGATCGGCAGCGTTGAGTTTCCTGCTGCTCGATGAGCCAACGTGTCGTGATGCGGCGATCCTATTGCCCGCAAGCTTCGCGTCGATGCGCTTGGAGAGCTGCGAGAACGTCTTGCGCGCGTGAGCGGCGGTCGTAGCACTATCCTTTCCTGATGATCTGTGCTTCATGACAGGCGTTTCTTGAGCAGGTGGGTCGCGCTCTCCGGCATGATCGCCGCGGTGTCTGCAGAAAGTCAGTATGATAGGTCGATGAACGTCTCGAAAGGCAAGACTCATATAGCGAGAAGCATGAGCCAACGTACCGGTTTTTGAGGACCTGATCGTCCCCCTTCTCCACGATGGGCACTTCGTCATCAGCCCCAGCACTCCCACCTCGATCCGAATCAGCACTCAGCCGCGTGTCACCACCTTCTACAAACCGAGCCCTCTCAGCGTCTGCCGCAGAGTCCTCCAAAGTCACCGGGATCAGCTCATAGAGCGGTTCCAAGCTCTGCTCGATGAGGTAGTGATACGCTGCCGTCAAGCAAAGTGCCACAATCATAATGATCGCCTGCGGCACGCAAGCAGCGTTATTGTCCGAGTCTCTAACAAGGAAGAACAAGCCAATGAGGGTGATCTGTAGAACGTATATCCCAGCTAATAGCTGAGACAAGGCGTTCTCGAAGAGTAATCCATGGGTGTCGACTTTGTTTCGCTGCACGTAGTAGTAATTGTGCCTGTAGGCGATCCAGAAGAGGCAGAAGACGGCCGAGATGAAGATGAGCATCAATGGAGCAACGACAGAGTAGATCAAGCCAATCGCCGCGAAATTTGTCCACATGGAGAAGACGTTCGCCCACATCTGATGCGGGATGGTGGTCTGGAGCCATGCCTCTTGTCTTGGTGTCTGCGTAAACCACGGCCAGATAAGCGTGATGTAAAGGACACGCAGGTACTGGAACAGGACACTGCCACTGAAACCCAAGGCCTGGATGATCAGGTAGTTGAAGAAGTAGTTCGCGGCTTTCGGTAGGTCGTTCGCTAGGATGGTGGCCACTATCGTAGGGTTATTGATGACTGAGGAGATAGTCGCGATGAGACTGGAAGATATGGATGTGACCAGCACAAGCTCGATGAATAGGAAGACGAAATAGAAGCTTTGCGTCACCACCTCGCGCCGGCTTCGAGTAGGCGTGCCTGTCAGCACTGCGAGCTTGCGACACAATGCAGGTACGACCAGTTGGATGAGTAAGGCCAGCAGAATCGCGGCAAGAGGACCTAGCATAGTCAGTCATAGTTGTCGTAATGTGGGATAGAAACCTTACCTGATATCAAGCTGATAAGCCACGAAGGCCAAGGCCTAAGCCATTCCAAGTAGTTGACGGAAGACCTCAACGACTCCAGCTGCGAAATTATACCGAGGAAGGTAGCCGGTATACCCCAAATGAACACCATGCCAACAAAGAGCACGAACGCGATACACTTTCTGTAAAAACGTCCGAGACTCGTGAGGCCCATGTTCGGCCATAGAATCTCGTGCGGCGCCACGTGCAGGAAGCGAGGAGCCATGGTGCCGGGCTTGTGGTGGCAGACCAAAGCGCAAGCCATGTTCGCCGCCATTTGTCGATCAAATTGAATGAATGCTGAGTTCTGTCGCTTGAAACGAGCTTCCTTGTCCAGATGCGGGAGCATGTCTTCGGTCTGTAAAGTAAGGCGGGCGATCTCGGCTCGCAGATATGCGACTTTTGGTACGGTTTTGTCGCCTTTCGACCAAGGCTTCATTGATGAGACGGGCTTCCAGCTGCCATCCTTTTGCTTGGAGAGCTTGATACTGGTTGCGTTCTTGAGGTAATTGCGCCACAGCTGCTTGTCATCTTGGCAGTCCATTTTGTAGGCTTGCTTGATGCTTTGGTCCAGTTCTTGTCGATTCTCATCCGGCTCGCCTTCACTGTCCAGCGAGGTTGGGGCTACGGGCCGACGATCTTTCACTTCTTCGAGCTCCATTCCGACCTCAGTTGCGGCCGTATTAGAAGACGGCTGCGGCGACGTCTTCGCGCCCGAGCCTCTTCGTCCGTTCTTAACGTACTGCTTATTCACCAATCGCAAGACGTGCAACTCCTCCTTCTCCAGCTTCTGGCAAAGGCTGCGTCGCTTATTGACCAGCGCCCGTAAAGGTCCATAGTCCCTATTTACCCACACATGCAGTCGACTTCGATCATCGTTATCAACGAAGACATCAAACAGAGCTTTTAGCTTCTCCTCGCTCTGGTATTCATTCGGAATATTCGTGACCAAAATCGTCCTCGCCGACGCCTTCATCCGATGCTCAGGCGATGTGAGGTACTGCTGTCGAACCTTCACAAAGTGCAGCTTCTCGCGTTGAAAGCGATACAGCGTCCAGCCAATAACCAGCAGCGCGCAAACCAGATGTGCCCAGTACCGGTTCGTTTGCGTAGGCGCGACGTTCTGCCAAGATAGGGTATCGAGGCCTGTGACATTGTAGTTGTGCGGGTGTCCCCCAACTTCGAACACGCGGCTGTTTTTGCCACCATTGAAGTTCGTCGGAAGTAGAATGACCACAATAACGACCATCAAGGGTACGAAAATCACAATCATAGCCCGTAAGAAGCGGATAGCGAAGTACCCATCGAGACCGCATTTGAGCTGCAGCTCCTCGCCCTTGATCGTGAAGATGCGGCGGATCCATGCGATCGGGTTTCTGGGAATCGCCTCAACGCGCAACCGGTCTTGAACTAGGTAGGTCTTTGGTTGATATATTCTTCGGCCGATATTCGAACTCTTGAGTAAAAAGAATCCCGTGATCTGCAGCGCGAATAGCCCCAGGCCAGTGGCCAAATTCAGCAGGAATGCCTTGGTCGTGATGCCGCTCGAGTCTTGCGCGGCGCCGGCGTTGCCATTGATGAAGTATTCGAAGCTCGTCCCATTATTGGTACCGTTGGCCATATGGATCTTGAAGACCCGAAGGCCGGGCAATGGAGGTGGTGGTGTTGTTGACGCGAGGGTTCGTGGTTTTGAATGACGGAGGAGGCGCGGGGTGGTCTAGATTATTATTGGCGCCACAGAAACGCCCCTTCTCCTTTGAAGATAGAGTTTGATGAATATAGACATTTGGGCAACGGCGGCTATACATAATATTCATAATAAAACCGGCAAGACTCATGTGTACCGTAGAGTCATTACGACAGAATGTATGGAAGAGACAAACAACGAATGTGTTTCGGACGTCTTCTTGCCATCTTTTTTTTGCCTATCAACACAGTCTGCTCTCGCACTTCGACAGCTAAATGGCCATATCAATCACACAATTCAGCCCGTCTCATACACCACCACATGGCTCTTGCACTCAATAATCCAACTCAGCAGTCTCCTTAGCCGGGTCCGCCGCATCAAGATCCTCGTAACTCCTCAAACTCCTCCCCTGCACCGCCTCCTGCGGCCCAACCGCTCCCGCCCCACCCTCCACCATGCCCATTCCCATCCCAGGCGGCATCATTCCCGGCATGCCACCTCTGTTCCCACCACGACCACGCCCATCGTTTCGCGCATAAGGCCCACCCATACGCCCGTTCATCATATTCCGTCCATTATTACGCACCGGCCCGAACCCACCTTGCATCCCTGGCATAGCCATCGGGTTGAACCCCGGCGGCATACCCATACCAGGCGGGAACATAGTCGGCATACCATTCCCTGGCATGGCGGCCATCGGATTGAAACCCATCGGCATATGCTGATTGAGATTAAAACCACGTGGAGTGCCAGTGGGCACATTGTTGCCAATCGGGAAGTGGCCGTTGGAGTTCGCATCGCTCCTGCTAGGGGCGATGTGCGCCGGGTCGAGGACATAGGCGTTGACGAGATCGACTTCAGCGCGCATCCGGTCGAACCATTCCGTATGGCGCTTCTCGACGTGCTTGCGCCAAAAGTCGGTGCCTTTGAAGAGTTTCGTGCACTCGGGGACTTTGCAGCGGTATTTGTTGATGTCCTCTTGCTTGACCCACTGTCGTATGATTAGTACTGGAATGTCACGAACACCAACGACAGGAACATACCTTGACTAGCTCCTCCTCCATTCCTTCCTCAATCGGAATACCACCGAGCTTCCTAATGTTGACGTTCTCCGGCTCCAGAAGCTGCAAGATCTTCTCCTCGAAGGTCTTTACCCAGTTGTACGCACGCTGCAGCTGCTGCGCGTTGCGTGCCGAAGGCTTAAGCATCGAGGGCTTCTTTTCCTCCGTTGGGCTCTCCAACATATCAAACGCCATCTCGATATCGTCTGCGGCCGCATCCGCAGCACCATCACGGCTGTCGTTCTTGCTGACGCCAGACCTCCGCAGCGGGAAAGCTTCACCAGAGGCAGAAGCACGAGCAACCTCCTTCGCGGCGCTGGTGAGAGAACTGCGAGGGCGGCGCAGATGACCTCCAGGGCACTTGCGCTGCAGCTCGTGGACGCTATCCGATTCAAACACACAGAAGAAGCAGAAGTTGTAGACGCGGCGGAGGTATTCAACCAGCAGGTCAAGCATCTTTTTGTTGTAGATCAATTCCTCGTCGTCGCTCTCGTCTTCGTCGATCATCCCTTCATCCTCCTCGCCCTCTTCGGCCTCTTGGTCCATGTCAGTGTCTTGTTTAGCCACCTTCTCCGCAGGTTGCAGCAGGCCCTGGTCCGAAAGCGACTGGACTCGTTCTTGAATTTTGGCATGCCCGAAGTACTCCTCGCCCAGCTCGTTGTCCAGCTTCCTGACAAGACGAGTCGCCAGGTCCAGGTCTCGGGTGATGCGATCAGGCGCAGAGAAGAGATCCCACAAAGCCTTCTTCCTCGGCACTTCCGGCGGACGATGCACGCCACAGTGGACGGTGAAGTTGCCACGCTCCGGATCTTCGATGGTCTTGCCGTTGATCTTTTGGAGTGCCTTCTCGCTGGTGCCAAGTGGACGGCTCGAGACCATTGCGTCTCCGTTCGTCTCGGCTTCCTCGCCCTCGATAACCTCCGGCTTGGCGTCCTCCACTGCACTCTGCTCTGATTCCGGATTCAGCAGAATCCATCCCATACGATGGCACTTCTTCAGCGGGTTTGGGTCAGAGAGCGAGAGGTGCTTGAAACCGCCTTCTTCTTCTCCGAGGTGTTCTTTGGCGAACGCTTCGAACTTGTCCCTGGTCACCGTCGGTGCGATGGTCTTGATAAGCAGAGTTGGGACTTGAGCCGCTGCGTCGCGTATATCACCACCTCGAGATGGAAGCAAGTCACCCACGCCCAGAACTTCCGCGGCAGCTGTAGCTTCGCCTTCTTCCTTCTCGAGGATGCCGCCAAGTCCGTTGGACTCTGTCTTGTAGATGCCTTCAAGCGTGAACTCATCAAAATTGCCGCTGGTGAGATCCTGCTCGAACTGCGTGAACAAGCCTTGTCGGAAGTCCATGAGACGCCGCCTGTATGCAGCCTTGTTCTCCGGCACATAGCGCTCACGAAACCAGTCTTCGTGCTTGTGCAACCGCACAAATGTCTGCGCCTGTGACTTCTGCAGGTTCTCCTTGTACGTGTCGTAGGCCGCCTGGATCTTCGGTCTCTCGGCATCACGATCTTCACGCGTCTCACGCTCGCCTCTCAGCCTCTGCGCTGGTCTGCCCGTCCGCGATCTCTCCTTGTCGTCTTTGATGCGTTGCTCGGTGCGCCACCACTCCGCAAACCAAGTGAAGCCAACCTGGAATTCGAGCTTCATCGGGTCTGCGAGCGGATTGACCAGTAGTTGAGGTGGTGGCGGCTCGGACATGCCGGGGACGTATCGGTCGATCGAAGGTGGCTGCGGCGACGAGCGACGACGTTCACGAGGGCCATCGTCTCGTCCACGTGAACCGTAAAAGTCGTCACGTGGGACGCGATCCGGCTGATAGCGATCGATGTTGCTGGGTGAGCGTGAGCGCCTGCGCGGTCGTGGCATATCGCGACTGTCTAAGTCATTTGGTAAGCACCGGTAATAAGAAGGTACATAAAAGTCAGGGTAAACAGCATCCTCACCTGGTGACCGACGTCTCTCACGGTACGGGTTGGTGCTGCGATATTCCTCACGCTCACGGGCAGCGGCACGTGGCGGCGATCTGGTGTATGCGTCGTAGTCCATGGTGGGTGGTGTGATATGTGCAATGGCTCTGAACAGTAGGATGTCAAGGTCAGGTGTTCGTTCTCTTACGGCGGATCCATCGGCCGACGTGTCCAAGCTCGTGCACGCAGCTTCGGCTTGATGAGGTGCGGTGCAGGTCTGTTTGCCATGGCGGCGGAAGTTAGAATGGCACAATCAAAGTATGTGTGAAGCGCGCGCAATTGAACAATGGAGTGAGGCAGGCGGGCGGCTATCTGTCCAAGTGATGGATGAGTGCTCGCAGCAAGCACGAAAGCTCGGCGAGGAAAAGGCGGTGGTGGTATGAAGAAAGGGTGGTACGAACAATTGACAAGTCGCAGTCTCGCAGCACGCGTCTCAGCAGTAACGCAGCTGGTCAAGCTGTGCTGTGAGGTGGGAGGACGAGGTGTTGGCGGCTGGGGATGAGGAGCAGCTCTTCAAACGGAAACACGCTAGTGCGGATGTAAGTTCCACCGAGCTCCGGTGGCGGAGTTCATCGAGATATCAATGGTTTAGACATACACTTGCCAACAATCGACTCGACATAAGCAGGCGCTACACACCACTCCGAAGTGAGCTGCTGTCCGCCGGGGGTCCAGTCTCCAAAGCACGTGGAGGATGTCCAAGTGCTCAGGACTTCCTTGCCGCCGAACACGGTTTGCTCTGCATTTGGAACGATGTACGACTGAAACCTAGTGAACGTCAGCGTACACTCGATGTAGCGCAGTTGCCAGTCAACTTGCTCTTTATCGACTGTCACGCAGTTCCCCTTGATCAGGAAAAGGGATGATCAGCCTGACTCTCCGTAGTGTCAAGTCAATGGGACCTACGTAGTATACGAACGCGTCTGAAGAGTCGCCGGTGGAGTCTGTTCCTGTCCACAATTGGAGGTTGACATGGGCGTTCACAGCCGACGCTGCGAAGATGCCCGCAAGGGCTGCGATAGTTGCCTTCATGTTTGAACGGATGATCGGAACAGAGAAGCTCGAGCGGTACGTAGACGTTGATGAATCTGCCGGAAAGCAAAGGTATCGCGGGCGCGATGGGGTGGATGGATTCTTAGAAACTGGCGACATGCTGGTAGCAGAGGAAAGAGCGCTGGACTGCGTGGATTTGTCTACTGGATCTCAACCAGCACTTACGATAGGGGGACATTGCCGCGGCCTCCTGTTGAATGTTCCAGATGGGAGGAAGAAACTAACGTTCCTTCGAGAATCCTGGCCACTTTAACCATCGAGCAACCTGTTTCACGCGCGTGAGGAGGTTTGATGAGGTCGTGGTAATGGATTTAAGCTCTGAAGCAACCTTCTTGGCCGGCTTGTGTGCTCTCGTCGCGCCTACAACTTTCACAACCTCCCCTCTTGTCTGCATAGGCGTCTTGGAAACGTCGAGCGCGGCTTGATGATCGCGCGTCCTCGTGCTCGGGATTCGATTTGTTGATGCTGCCACTACAGCTACTGATCTCCCTCCTCGACAAACAATACTTCGTGTGAGAACGATGTATAGAACGAGACTGCTTGACCTGGCGATACTATACCATCTCCAGTTTCTTCTCCGCGATTCGGCCACTACAGTCGCTGATCTGGCTATTCCACCGTTGATCCGCGGCGTGGGAACAGTGTCGCGGGGTCAAGTGCTTGTCCTGGCCATGCTGAGCTATCTCCGACTTGCTGCCGCCGGTACGGCTGCCACAGTCACTGATCTGACCACTTCGCCGCCAATTCGTAGCAGGAGATCGGTGAAGAAAGGTCAAGGCCAGATCATGCCATCTCCGAGTTCTTATACTCAACGGCGCCACTACCGTCTCTGATCCGCCCAGCTCGCCTTCGATCGTCGGTGTGAGAACGCTGTAGCGGTTGTAAGACTATGCTGTACCCTCTCCAACTTCCTACCACCGACTATGCCACTACAGTCCTTGATCTGCCCACCCCAACTACCCATCTTTCGCGGTAGCCCTCAGCCTCTCCAACACATACTCTCCAGCCCTTATCGGCGGGTACCTCATCGGATTCTCTGGCGTGATACAGCTCGGTAGCGTCTCGACCATCTGATCATAATTGATGCTAAAGAAGAACGGGACGCTGTATCTCCTAGTTCGTCGTCAGCATCATATCACCTCACAACCACTTAAGGGGATGACTTACTCATCCCTCGTCCGATTCACCACCCGATGCACCGTACTCTTATATACCCCATTCGTCCACCGCATCAAGAAGTCCGCCACATTGATGATAAACTCCCCTTCCACCGCCGGCGCAGGCACCCAGACATCCTCCGGACTCAGGATCTCCAGCCCTGGCGCTGATGAGCAGAGAAGAATGGTAAAGCACTCATAATCCGTATGAGCACCCAGCCCAATCTCATCGTCCTTTCGTTTCGGATCAAGCGGCTGCGGGTCTTTAGAGGGAGGATAGTAAAGTAATCTCGCGATACCGCCTGGGTGGGTCATCATCTCATCGAAATGGCCCTCGGGTAGATCGAGCGAGAGGGCGAATAACCGAAATAAGTGTCTGGCGAGATCGAGGATCTGGCCATAGTATTGCTTAATGGTGTCGTAAAAACCAGGTAAATCTCCCTCCTCCGGCCAAACATTCCCATTCTCCTTCCCACCGTCCAGCTCAGCGTACATCCCATCGCCGCCACTGGGGTCGAGGCCGGCTTCGTAGCCCCAGTTAAAACCTTCCTTAGTCTCTGGAGCGGCTTGTCCGCCTTCCCAATCAGCTGGGTTCACGTAGGTGTAGTCCGCAGGTTCCCAGCCGCGGAAGTAGTTCGAGTGTCGGACATGCAACGCCTCCTTCTTCTCCCGAGGGAGGGTGTGGAAGAAGCGTTTCGCTAGATCAAGGATAGCGGTCCGGGAGGTTTCTGAGATGCCATGACCAATGATGTGGAAGAAGCCAGAATTGGTGCAAGCATCGTGGATTTGGGCTGCTATCGCTTTCCGGTCCTCTAGGCTCGTCGAGAAGGATCGTGATATGTCTAGCTCTGGCACTGTAAAAGGCCGGATCTGGCTTGATTTCGTGGTTGTTGATGCGCCATTGGCAAGTCGAGAGTCTAGATATGCCTGAGCCGCCTGTCGCGCTTCTGTTTGGGTTGATGAGCGTTCGACCGCTGCTGCTGCCATTGCATTCGCTAGCCAGGTATGAAGAAATTCTACTAGGTCTTGGTAGAATGAAAGGAATCCTGATAGCTTCTTGTTCGAGCTTGAAGATAGCAACGAGCTGTCTGAAATTCGGTGGAGCATGGCCAGGCCGAGATCGCCCGGCCAATGTACTTGTGCAATGTCTCGACTTTGCTTCAACTACTTACAGGAACACGCCAGAATGCGCTATTTCGTACACTATGCATGTAAACACACCGACCACGAGGCTATCGCAGCTCCCGCATTTTTCCGATCCCACACCACTCATCGCCACCCTAATACGTCCGCTTGAACGGTGGCACAGCCTCACACTCCTTCTCATCCAGCGTATTCATCTCCACCTTCCGGTACCCAAGCTCCACCTTCTCGTGAGGCTGCTTCTGGAAGGTGATGGTGTGCTTCATCCATTCCTTATCGTTTCGCTCTGGATAATCCTCACGGGCGTGTGCTCCACGAGATTCCTTGCGGTTGACGGCGGATTCGGCAGTTTGAATGGCGCAGGTGAGGAGGTTGCGGAGCTCGAGGGTTTCGACGAGGTCGCTGTTCCAGATCATGCTGCGGTCCTTGGTGCCGACTTGGGCGAAGGAGGAGTCGACTTCTTTCATTCTGGTGTTCATGTTAGCGAGGCCTCTTACAGTGTAGATGAAACTGGGTACTTACCTCTTCACGCCTGTCTCAAGCGACTCTTGCGTTCGGAACACGGATACGTCCTCCTGCATCACTCTCTGCATCGCCTGGCGAATCTCGTTCGTGCTCTTCGGCCCGTCCGCGTTCCTGACGAAGTCGACGCTGCTGATCGCATCCGCACCGGCATCAGCCGCAATCTCCTTGTGCGGCTTGCCGGGTGAGAAGTTATCACGGATTGTGTGGCTGACCGCACGCCCGAAGACGATCAGATCCAGCAACGAGTTCGCTCCGAGACGATTGGCCCCATGAACGGACACACATGCAGCCTCGCCGCAAGCGTAGAGACCTGGTACAACCATGTCCTTGCCCTGCTCGTCAACTGTGACCACCTCACCAGTGTACTTTGTCGGGATACCGCCCATGTTGTAGTGCACAGTTGGAAGTACAGGAATCGGCTGTTTCCGGACATCGACACCGGCGAAGATGGATGCTGTCTCGCTAATACCAGGTAGACGCTCGTGGAGAACCTCTGGAGGAAGATGCGAAAGCTGGAGGTAGAGATGGTCCTTGTCAGGTCCAACACCACGTCCTTCTCGGATCTCCATCATCATGCTTCGGCTGACGACATCGCGAGATGCAAGATCCTTGGCTGTTGGTGCGTAGCGCTCCATGAATCGCTCACCCTCGCTGTTGAGCAAGTAGCCGCCCTCGCCACGTGATCCTTCAGTAATCAAACATCCGGCGCCGTAGATACCAGTTGGGTGGAACTGTACGAACTCCATGTCCTGGTTCGGTAGACCAGCACGAGCCACCATTGCCATTCCATCACCAGTGCAGGTGTGTGCTGATGTGCAAGAGAAGTATGCTCGGCCGTACCCACCGGTGGCAAGAACAGTGTGGTGCGAGCGGAAGCGATGCAGTGTGCCGTCTTCCTGGTTGTATGCCACAACACCCTTACATTCACCGTCCTCCATGATTAGGTCGATGGCGAAGAATTCGATGAAGTAATTTGTGTTGTGTCTGAGCGATTGTCCGTAGAGTGTGTGAAGAAGAGCATGGCCAGTCCTGTCAGCAGCAGCGCAGCATCGGTATGCCTGGCCGCCCTTTCCGAAGTCCTGCGATTGTCCACCGAAAGCGCGCTGGTAGATTTTGCCGTCTTCCGTTCTTGAGAACGGACATCCGTAGTTCTCGAGCTCGATAACCGACTGTGGCGCCTCTCTTGTCATGTAATGGATCGCATCTTGATCTCCAAGCCAATCTGAGCCCTTTACGGTATCGTACATGTGCCATCTCCAGTCGTCCTTGTGCATGTTTCCTAGCGCGGCATTGATACCACCCTGTGCGGCGACGGTGTGTGATCGTGTCGGGAAGAGCTTGGATATGCATGCGGTGTTGAATCCTGCCTCTGCCAGACCGAAGGCTGCTCGGAGACCTACACCATCTTGTTAGGAAAACGCTCGCATATCTCGCTTGACCATATTTCTTGACCTACCAGAACCGCCTGCGCCCACGACGAGCGCATCGTACTCGTGGTCGATGATGGGGTACTTGTTGTCGATTAATGGCGAAACCTCCTTGGCTCGTAGGTTGCCGCTGGGGGTTATGATCTTCTTGACAGACGCTGTGCTGGAGAAGTTGCGAACCGGGGCATGCCGGGCAACGCGGCGTAGCCCCGACGAGAACATGCTGATGGAAGCTGCAGCAAGTGTCCTGCAGTTAGATCGAGGTGGTTGATGGCGAGTTGTGGTTGGCGTGAGCAAGCAATGGCTATGTAGGTGGTGTAGGAGGCGAGTGTCGATGTCGTCGTCGATCCGTCGCCGTTGCGGAACTCAATCCAGCCAATGAGAATGGGCCTGTTGTAAGCCGCGGTTTCCAGTTGCGATGCCGCTCAACACGGGAATAAGAAAACATCACATGTGAACAAACATCTGAATGAGGCTGAGATGCACTCGTCTTGCACGTATGCTTCGATCAACCTCCTATACGGCCCTATACGGCCTCTCCAACCTCCGACTAGTAGATCAGAGGATGTAATCGGGATCACATCAGGCTGCTGAGCACATCTCAAATGCCAGTGGAGAAAAATATCAAGGCTCTCGACGAATTCAAACTCTCGATATGCTACTGTATCACACAAAGTCGTCCTGAAGACGCTGCTGCTGGACAGGAGAAGGTAGACTATCGCTCTTCAGCCAATCTCCATCCCCGATCTCAATCGTACTTGACCTCATGATCAGTACTACAAATAACCTCCTTCCACTCCTCCAGCAACTCCTTCGTCGAATCACACTTCGCCTTGATCTAGGGCGAGTGTTAGCAAGTATCCCGACCCTGTGCAGGAGTTAAGAGAGTGCAAAAGGTCTCAGAGCACGACCTAGCGTCCGATCGCGTCTCGGAGAACACTTTTCCTCATCAGACTTACCATCTCATAAGCATCACTCCCCAGCACCAACCGCATCGGCACCTCCCTCCCCCCCTTCTTCGTCAGCACCTCAAAAATGACCTTACA
>JAABUW010003199.1_pt1 | contig 23662 bp, 20 predicted proteins | sample 5560081 | NCBI WGS metagenome assembly JAABUW01 (sample SAMN10711882, study PRJNA513363) | rock metagenome | isolation source: Antarctica rocks | place: Antarctica: Victoria Land, Knobhead sud | reverse complement strand
TCGTGGGTGGCCTTGGTGGATTGTGGTTGTTGGTGTTTGTGGACGGTGGACTTGAGTAAGGGGATAACGTGGGTGGGGGGGTATGGAGTGGTTATGGGTGAGCGATGGTTTGTCGGAAGCGTGTGTTGATTGTTATTTTGATTCTGCGCATCGTATTGGAGGAAGAGGATGATACTAGAAAGACTCGCCGTTACATCGTGGTGAATATGAAGTGAAGCGAACAGTGAGGGGCCGGCAGTGACAATTGAGTTATCGACTAGGCAGTATCTAATCGATAAGCCGGGTATGCGGGGATTACATGAACGATGATACCACTTAGGCTTCATTCGTAAATGGGATTATTAAGGTATCTTACATCAGCTACTTTACCTGGCATGAACGTAGATTGGACGCTCAAGATCATCAGTTGCGTTCATAGATCTATGTATTTGGGCAAGCACTAGAGGCTCGCCAGAGACCTCGTCTACTGAACTTTATTGACAAGAATCGAAAGACAACTCGCTTTTGACCTGCCTCGTTGTCCATACATATGCCAAAGGCAAATGCGGAATGTTTGGTGACATGTTTCGGGCAAGATGTCAGAAGTAGAGAATCCCCTGCATAGGAGACCCTTCAGCGCACAGATCCGCCATCTCAAAACTCAGACTCGAGAGCGTGGACCAGCTCGCTCCGGTCAAGCTCCGTGTCGATGTGATAGTCGTCTACATACCGATAAGACCGTTCTTGGTCATCGCCACAAGCTTGCCACCTTTCGGAGCTTGGACGTTGCTGTATTGACCCCCAACATTTCCTGCAGGGTAGTAGTTGCAAACAGTGAAGAACGCAGGAGTGCCAGGGTTCGGGCCGCAGGAGGCTCCCTTCAAGTAGCTTTCACCAGTCGCTGGGTTGCAAAGTTGAGGATCGGCACCTGGAGGAGCACAAGAGGAGGTGTAGCACCCAACGGAAGTAGTTGCCGCCCAGATAATCTGAGTGAGATGACCCCAACCTTCGAACTGACCCATGTTTGGGTTGTCATTGCCCCATTGGCCACCGTACTTGTCGAATTCGTCATTGTATAGACCGTTGGTGAGAATGCTAGAGATATTGCCAGGTGCAACGCCGTTGGCAATATTCTGGCCATATCCTCCACCACCAGGTGCACTAGTAGGGGTTAGCAACCCTTCAACAGCACCGACAACAGATCAAATGCTTAAGCTTTACTTACAGGCTGTGTTTCCAAACGCAGGTCTCAGCGGTTGTCTTCGCGTAGTCGGCCAAAGTGGAGTTCCACACAAGAGCCGAAGCTGAGTGATTGGCACGGTGGATGTTGTGGTGCTGTAACGCTAGTTGCTGATATATAGAGCTAGTAGTGTCAAGGTTATCGACGAACGTGGTAGGTAAACCGCTGCTAGGACTGGAACTTGGCGAGGGTGCAGCTGAGCTAGAAGGAGCTGCGGTCGACGAGGGCACATCCGACGATATGGCGGATGATACGGGAGGTGCAACCACTTTATCAACAACCGCGACCGGAGGCTGAACAGGACTAGGAGAGGGAGAGGGAGAGATTGTTGGCGGTGGCTGTGGCGGTTGCTGAACGACAACCGGAGCACTGGTGGTGGTAACAATGACATTAACAACTGGGACCGGGCCTTGAGCAACAGGCGACGGCGGAGCTTGGCCAGCAGTCACCGTGGTCATGATGACATCGGTGACCACAACATCGTCCACCACCACGTCGGTCACAACATCTCGCTTGTTTATCGGAGAAGCAAAGGCGCCCGCCGCAAACACAACGGTCGTCAGAGTTGAGAAACGCATTTTGATTTCAGGTATCGATGAACGAATTTGATATCTGGTCGAGACGAGATCACAGATCTCGGGGAGTTTTCGAGTAAAGACAGCCGGATGTGTAAGGAATGTAAGCTTCCCCAGGAAGACGGTTTTGTGGTTCTAGTTGGTTTTGCAGGTCGGAAGGGGAGAAGTCGTTGAACTGTGAGTGGGAAGTGGCAGTTTCGACTGGCGTAACCTTGAACAAATGAATGAATTGCTTTGTACACTTAAAAGAATGGAAGTGCGTAAAGCTTGAAAGAGCGTGAATGAAGGAATGAATGGGGTGAAGAGGTGAAGAGGTGAGGTCGGAAGGAGAAGAAGGAAGGGAAACGAATGGTTAAGAATAACAAAGAGTGATTGACGGTACTCGGGTAGGCTAACCGAGGCCGGAGATCAGGGGCGAACCTCCGCTTAAGATGTAAGATTGCAGGAGGTCAATGATAATGAGAAGATAATTAATTTCCTTTTGCTCTTTGATGATGTTGTAACTTGTAAATGGTCTTCGAAGCCGATGAATATCGATCGGTGTCGGAATAAGGATTGATGGCTTATAAGGGATGCTTGCACTCCAAGGAATGTTTGAGGTTCGGGGGGTGACAGCCACCCCACATTCTCAACCTCATGAATGTTCGAGATCAAGACGCAATTGGTGTTTTCATAGGTATGCAGGACGGATCAAGCTCTTTGTCCTGTTTCCAGGTATCCAAACACGCATATCGTAGTGACGCGTTCAATGTGTGCACCAATGGGTTCTGCATTGATTGGATTAATAACACCAGGGCATGTTTCGCTAGACGCTTTCTCTAGGCATGAGATTAGGCAAGACTCGAATCACTCGATGCGTCGTAGGATTGGTAAGGTACAGCAAGATGTCTCATTTGCGGTAGGAGGATGGAGGTTTCAGACGACTGAATGTGTGCCCGACGATGAGCCGATGAGCTGTTTGTACGGAGTACTGACGTTCAAAATCCCCCCCTGGATCTTCCCCGGCGACGCTTGTGCACGCTTGCGTTTTAGTGCCTGCCGTAGCCGTTTCAACCGAGGGACCCGGGAACCCCGCCACGCCACGCTGACTTAATCGTCCAACCATTAGAGTGAGATCTGCTGCTGCGTGGTTTGGAACATGAAAATAACACATCCTGTGATTATCAATTGTCAGCAGAGGGTTGAGCAGCTACTCTCTCTCATAGCGCGGATTCCTTGATGGCATGGCAACTGAACCGTGCCTCAAAAGGTCGAAGTCGCGCCTCACACTCGACCTTCTCCGAGTTTGCAATTTTGCTTCTCGGCACGTTTAACATGGAATGTTAATGGGTGTGCTGTTTGCAAATGCCATGAGAAATGTCCCGGCTCTCGAATTCTGTGTTAGCTCCAACTCATACGGATAAGGTCCCCCGTACCTTATCGCCCTTACCTATTCCGCATAAGCCCTGTAAACCACCAGGTCCTCATCCCGGCATCCGTACCGTAGGCCACCTCGACCCCCTGGCCCACAAAGAATACATATCCTACGATTGGCCGTCGACGTGCATCTTTCCGCCTCCATTGGTTGCAAAGAGTATGCTTAGCCCCTCTACTTTCCCAATAATCTCCTTTTCACCCTTTCCCAAATCTGTTCGGAGCATGTTGAATTCACTCATCGGTGGCGCATACTCCAACGCCTTGCCCATCTGATCTCTGCTGCTTTTCGTGCTTGGTACCATCACCTCCTTTGCGTTGTGTGGCGAGAATGTTAGGGATGTGGTAAAGAACTCGATGCTGTCGCGCGGGGGCAGAAATCTGTGTTCAGGACGTTGTTGGAACGAGCCATGCCCTCGACGATGTCGCCCGAGAGGTATGCATGGGGAGCATCGGCAGGAACAAAGATTGCGTCGCCGGCGTTGAGCGTGAGGAAATTCATTGTTCTGGAGTTCAATAGTTTGCTGGTTGGAGCAAGTTTAAAGTAATGGTAATAGGAGCATTGCAAAAGGGCGACGAGATTCCCGGGGTCCTTCTTAGAGTACTGGCTTTGCAGACGAGAGAAAGATCAAGTATGTACGATTGGTTACCAAAAGACTCTTCAGGAAGTTTCCCTAGTTTTTCCTGAGTCTCTCTAATGACCTCGTCCGAGGCTTCAAGTATCGATTGACAAGTTCTCTTCAATGTCTCGTTATCGAAGGGAACATGTTGATCTGGCAGAAACTTCTTGAGCCGCTCTAAAGTGTTAAACAAGGATTCGATGTCATTGTTAGATTTCCACCCACCAAACACCCCGAATTTCCCAAGCGCTGCGGCGATTTCAGGTTTGTGGTTATCGTCGGTGAACTTCTCTGGGTCCTTGTGATGCAGACGAGTTGCCAGGTCCTTGTTCGGATGGATTTGGAGCGGCAAGGCCTTGGCAATTGAGAGTATCTAAAGATTAGCAGCTTGGTACGCCCGGCTATGCTGTAGATTTCAAGACCAACTTTTGGCAAGAAGGGTAACACCCCGTCAAACTTCTGGAGGCAGTGCTTGCCTATCAACTTTTCCTTGTTTGCATCTAACAACTTGTGTAATTCTTCGCCAGTCTCAAGCACCTTTGCCGGTAGCACTGGGTAATTTCCCATCTACATCTCTGCGTGATTTTTGCCATTGTCTATCTTGAAGCCAGTCCCTGGCGTCTTTGCGCAAAGTGTTGCAGCGAGTGACTGCGTTCCTTTTTCCCCCCTTGGATAGTTCTGCTTCAATAGTCAGTCACTGATTTCTTGCGAAGATCCTGGAGACAGACGTTGCAGGAACACTGAAGCTGAATCACGGAGGACACCATAGTACAACCTTTGATGATTTGTAGTCTGAAACTTGAAACTCTTTTTGTAATATGGTTTTGCGACTGCACACAAACAGTGTGTCGTTACAGCTACCTTAGGTATACGCGACCACAATGTGTGATTGTGTCATAATTGAGACATCATTTTCGAATGCGACAAAATGTGAGGGGTTTAGAGAATGAAATACCAACCGAGAATTGAGAGAAGTATAAATGGGGGATTTTGATTGAATGGAGATAGAAGAGATGCGCCCCAAAAGGTAGAGACAGCGCGCCGGATTAGGTAGTGGTTCGTCAATCTAGGGCGAGGGTAGTCCGTTACGATCACAGTGCTACCCGGTTTATCGTCCGCCAGACCTTTTATTATGTCGTCTAGACGAACCGGAGCCCTGTTCTCCCGTATTCTATTTCCTCACTACCGTCTATTGAGATAACAGGGGGAGTCTCTGGAGTGTAGAATGGCTGCAAGTCTTGATTCAGCAAGCGTGCAATTACCCTCGACTTAATCTAGTGAACGACTCGATAATTCGACCGACTGGGCAGCCAAGATGGATGGATAAATCGATGATATAGCGACTTAATCCCATAACGGATCCGACAAATCGACAAATTTGTGATGCCTAAAAAGGGTAGGAATGGCGAGACTTCGGCTTAGATGTCGTATTATATGAGGGCGACAGTTGCAAATCCTGCCAGTCTTGAAGTTGTGATTGATCGCCACGCCCCAAGATCTAATCGTTTGCCATGTCCGGTTTGACTGCTACTCGCGGTTGCTGGACCAGGAAGCGTGGTATCGGTATGTAGAGATCTGGTAGGGGAGGGAATGGTAACATTATTCGTCGTGCCGCTGCCTACTGAAGACGTATTTGATGCATTATGGTGTGATTCTGGCAATCTTAGGGTATTTTGGCCAATAACCACATTGTCCCCTGAGGACGGAAGAGAAACTGTGACTCTGGAGATTATTACTGGTGATGCGCCTGGGATCAGTGTTTGACTTCCTATGATGATCTGGGATCTAGTACTGCTCGGGACTGGGCGCAGAGAGCCATTGTTGAGACTGACTATGCTGTCGCTAGATTTCTTCTCAGCTATACTCAGCAAATGGACAGTAACGCCATCGATGACCATCACGGAAGCATATGGGGCTAGCGAATAAGTCGATCCAAAAATAGTGATTGGAGCTGCGCCAGGAATTAGAGTCTGACTGCCTATCTTCAGCCGAGATGAAACGTCAAAGGTGAGTCGCTGAGATCCAGGAACGAAGGCAGAAGTAGCGCTCGGGAAGACGGTGATTAGTGTCTGTTCACCATGCTCGGAATTTGCATATTGGTTCACGTCCGCTGCAGAAGCAGTAGAAGCCGTTGCAGATATTGAAATATCGCCAAACATGTACTCTGAGCCAGATTCCGGAGCTTGCTTGCCCACCACTGAGTCTAGGTCTGGAGAGGCCAAGCTCTCTACAGCCTTTGAAGCATCGCCAAAAGCGCTTAGTATCACAAAGCCAAGTCCTTGGGATCCCAGCGTAGTGGGAGGGGGTCCAAAGCCTCCTGGGCTTGTGGGTGCACTGAGTCCATGAGATAAGGTAGAATACGCCCTGGTGCTGGGGTGTGTTGGGCTAATAATAGCGGACTCTCCTTGACCAGCGCTTTTTCCAGGCAAAGACCGGAGTGTTGAGGCTGACAAAGACGGCGTGGCTAGGATTGCAAAGGTCGAGGCGGATAGGATTGCACCCGCAATAGCCGCTGAGATATATGATGTTGGGTCCGTTGAGCTTATCGTGAAGGCATTGGGAACTGACAGACCCGAAGCGGCCACGGTAGAGGCTGAGGGTTTCGAGCCTGCTGATATCGGTGAATACTGCCTGCTCTGTTGATGCGGGAATTGACGCTTCTGGGGTACTGGTAGGTCGGGATAATGCGGTAGAAAGAGAGGAGCTTGTTTGAACCTCTACTGTCGCTGTCGCTTTTTGGGTTGGACCTGCCGCTGCATCTGGAGTGTTGCTGATCGAACAAGCACCAGAATGAAAGCAACCTAAGCATGTAACCGTATAAGACAGTGAAGTTGTCAGGTCTGGAACCTCGGAAGCATATACTGGAGCTACTGGAGTGCAAGTAAAACCAGGGACTATAGAGGGTCCACGAGCCAGACATGATTTCAGGTGTGGATACTGCGGAACGTATCCAGACTGTTGGGCCATCCATTCGATTAGCGTTTTCGGTATGTAATCATAGTCTTCAGTAGCGGTTACAGAACCTTCAGAAGTGAGGGGCATCGAGTCTCTTTTGTCGTTGTGGCTTGCATATTGTGCACTCACATCTTTCAACGTTTCTATGGCGCCTTACAGTGGGCGATATACAAAAGGGTCCGAGAAGAAAATCTCAACGTGTCTGTAAGTTCTTGTTGCGCTAGGTAACGTTAACGTTGTTTTAGTAGGCATATTTGGTGGAGTCAGAATTATGGCTGTTCCTTTTACAGACCCAGAGGACCGGCCATCGGAGTCTCGCATACTGAAGTAGGCTTCGGCGTTTGAGTTCATTTCAGGATATCGTCGTTCAAAAGGTAGTGTACCACCGCAGTCTTGGGTAAGCGTGGATGGTGTTGCACATGCCAGCTGCCCGTTGCTTTGGGTAACAGCTGGTACAGTGATAAGTTTGATGGTAGAATATACGTAGAAGGCAACGGGTGATGTTCTTTATGCCAAATTAGTAATGGAGCGACCCTTAGGCCAATTACGACTTACATAGCTTGACCATAGAGAGTTGTCGCAGTGCCGTTCAGCTCAGCAACCCTTGTTGCAGGGAACCTCGATGCATAATTCCTCGGAGCAATGCCGTATTTACCAATATCCGTTGATGTTATATATGTACGATTGGAGGCTTTGATTGTTGTCTCATAATTTGTTACAACAGTGTCAACGTATTTAGTGAGTGATGTGATCATTGATGTCACATTGACTGTGCCGTAGGCGGTGGTCGTCGAGTAATCTTGAGGTGATCAGTCGGGTAGTCTATATCCCTTTAACCGCTGTCGGGAGGCCACTTTTAGCGTATTCGCTTAGTCCACCAATAGGAACCATAGAATATCACCCTGAACTGATTTTGTTGATGCTATTCAGATACTATTGTGATATGCAGCCCAACAAGGACCGTTTCTACATAGGGGGATATCACAGATATCACAGCCAAAGGTAGTACGCTTTCCCCGCTTGTTACCACCCAAATTTGGTGTGATTTCTTCGAGAATCCTTCGCCTCTTAGGCGTTGCTACCTGTCCTATCTCCTTGCATCCACGACAATCACCAAGACTCTTTCTTTTTCAGTGATAGGACGCAGATTAGGACGGTCAGTTCCTAAATCAGTTGAATCAGGTACTACGTCGCAGGAAGGCATTATCGAGGTGGGTCAGAACAATAGGGGGCTTTGTTGACATTGTTTCTATTTACAAAAAATAACCTTTTTGACGGAACCTTACCGAATCTGGTTAGGGTTAACCTTAAAAATTAACCGAATCCTAACAGCGGTTAAAGGGATAGAGGAGAGGACCATCTCATACGTGCCCAATATCTGACATCTACCTTGTCTTGAACCACAAAGCAGCAAGTCCTCGGGGATGATTCCGTATTTGTTGGGTAGGTGGCACGACTTGTCGAATTGGCAAATTGAGCAACAGCTTTGAACTATGCTTAGCAACTTGAATGTTAAAAGACACACTTCGCCATGAAGACACAGCATCAACAGTTGCAAGCTTGAGGATGAAATAAATCACGATAATCCAATTCTTCAACATCCATAAGCGCGAGTGAGAAAGTACGAGGCTACGAGCTTGCTGCACCTTCATCACATCCAATACAACATTTTATGGACTGGGTTTATAGGGGCTGTAAATGCTGTTTTTGGCAATACCCCGGTGGAAACTTTGCGGCTGTGCTACTCGTACATTATTGAATCCTCGGCGCACCATACACGATTATGACGGCAACCAAGATTTCTAATACAATCATTTTCTACCTCCGAAGTGGATACCACTCTCTCGTCAAGAAAAATAGCCGCCTTCGTCGATTCCACCATACCCTATTTCTACCTTCCCTTAGACATCTGTCAGAAATTCGAATCCGCTTTCGGCATAACTTGGAACAATGATGTTCAAGCGTATCTCATCAATGATACACAACATAGAGCTCTAGAAGCACAGAATGCCAGTGTCACTTTTACTCTCAGCAATTTGACAGTTGGAAGACCTGTCAATATTTCGTTGCCATATGCAGCCTTCGATCTTGTGGCTGATTATCCTCTTGTAATTAACTCGTCTAGATATTTTCCGCTCATGCGTGCTGCGAATGAGAGTCAATATACGCTCGGACGGACTTTCCTGCAAGAAGCGTGAGTATATTCTCTATATGTTAGCATAAGGCAAGCGGCCAGTTCTGACTTAGCGCAGATATCTCATTGCAGATTACGAACGCCGCAATTTCTCGGTTTCTCAGTGTGCCTGGAACCTAGACGTGCAACAGAATATCAAGACCATCCTATCTCCCAGTGTCCAAAGTCAACCTCACCATATGTCCGCTGGTGTAATAGTTGGCATAGCTATCGATAGCTTTACATTTTTGCTCATTGTTGTATCCATGGTGTACTACGTTAAGGCTGCTAGCTTACGGGCGGCCAAACTGCAGGAGAAACGAAGTTATGTCGAAGATTCCGATACCGGCGTCGCTGAGCTTGAATTTCGTCCACAGGCGATAGTTCAAGAGATTGATGGAGCTCAAAGCTCGGGTCAAGAGATCGATGGCTGCGAACACTACGGGCACGAGATCAGTGGCAATTTCAACTTTGCAAAAGAGCTTGATAGCAAACAATACGGCGCTCAGGAGTTGCCTATGGGAGAAGACCACAGGATCGAGCTTCCGGGATAGTGCGAAAGATCGTGTTTCCCCCACAAGAACCGCCTTTCTACCGCTATCTATATTTCTGTGAACTTCCGGCGACGTTGCATCGAGCTGTTTCAATTAGATACTGTGGTTGAAATACTGTCCGCTTCTGTGTGATGTGCAAGCAATGAAAGCAGTACATGATTGTTGGAAATGTTTTGAATATCCAGTGGAGCTTTATTTACTAGCCTAACGCGGACCACAAACCTAAGAACCTGCGTGCAATACTGTGAGCTACATCGTCATGATGTGCCCCGTGGTAGCGATAGTCGCAGGCTTGAGAAAGAGAAAGTAGAGCAGCAACCAAGACAACCAGATGTCAAAAGTCAATTGTTTGTTCACAGGTACGAATGCTTGGGATATGAGATCTCTTCGGCTACATTTGCGCCGGTTCGCTACAAAAAATCAGTCAAGTGGAAACCGTCTTCATTAGCAATTTTCCTCTGGACAAGCCATTACGAACGTCATACAGACGGCCAGTACCTCTTTAAACCCCCAAGCTTAACCCAATCTTGTTCTCATCTTCACTCTTTGACTCTATGCTAAACAATTATCAAGATTATCCACCTTTAAACAAAAGTTTAAAATACGCTTCTTCACAATCTGGGGCCGGTAACTTAGCCTTGCGGTTATCTTCCCGGTCCTCATTAATGGGAATCCGAGGGCTCACAGCAGGTGTTGGGTTCGAGCTCGACCACTCGCGGATAGGTCGTAACAAACACTCTAAATCCACCTCAGGACGACGAGAAGCGCACACTGAGGTGGTGGGATCGCGGGTTTGCGGAGATGCGATTTTGCGATCTTTTTATTTTTTTTGGGATTACACCTTCCTTTTGAAGGTGAAAAGTAAGGTGTGTCTGAATGATGCTTTTCGGACACATGTTATTCCATGCACCCAAACTCTTCACCCCTTAACACCTTTACCACACCTCACTTCAATTCACCCCACCTCATCTCCATTCACCACTCCACACCCCTTCACGCCCACTCACACCCCCCACACCCCTTCACCACAACTCCCACAATACTTCCCCTTCCTTCCGGGGGAGGACGCGTTAGCTCACCGGCAGCTCGTCCCCACCACATCTGAGGGTTCTTCGGAGGGTGATAGCAAAATTCCATGGTTCGAAACCGGCAGGCGAAAGGACGCCTGATTTGACATGAATCGTACATGCTTGCGGAGATGCTGCTGGGCGATTGTTTTTTGGTGCAGACGGGGGCGAACGGGGGCGAGGGGTGGGTGGTGTGGTGTTGGGTTTGGGGTGGGGTAGATAGGGAGGGTTAGGCTAAGAAAAAAAAGGGGCGAGGGGGGGGATGTTGATGTTGGGTGGTTGTTTGTGTCTTTATGAATTCGAGGGGGGGTTCTTTTCCTACTTGGAGGGGTCTCTAGTTGGAATGCTTTTATTTGGCAGGGATTGGATACACTGAGAGAAGTTGTTCAAGCGTAAGAGCTGCGCAGAAAACTTTCGCACCTCCATTTGGGGGGAAATCTGCGCTTGAAGGATGTCTTTTGCTTTTGCTGGAGAATGTACCATTTGAGAAGGCTTCATCCAATAATGATTCTTTCTTGCTTTGACTAATACTGCACTGATGAAATCTCGGTCCGGAAGACATCTATTCGAAGACTTTGGAAAGGATTGGATCAGAAATTCTTCGATGTTGCCTTCGTGAAGTCGAGAATTCTATTGCAGTCTTTGCAGGTTAACCTAACGTGCACGCTTTTCCACTCCCAAACATCTCATTTAGTTTCATACCTCGTATGCATTATAATAATCTTACATCCCCATTTCCCTCTTTTCCTTCCTCCGCATCCCAACCCTCTTCTCAACCCTTTCAGCTCGAACAACTACACATCATCGCCCTGCTCCCCCTCGGCACATCCCCACAGAACCTCTCTTCCTCAGCCCGATCCCACTCCCACTCTTCCTCAAACGGATTCAGCGCCATATGCATGACCCTGCCAAGAATCTCCCTCTCGCCACCATGCTCCACCCTTTGGATAAGCTCGTCCAGAATCCAGGATCTGGGGATGAATTTCGGGTTCACCTTCTTCATTTCCCGTTGCCTCTCCTCGTCCATATGGCCCCAATCTTCTTCAGCCCTAACCTTCCACTTTTCTAACCAGGTGGCTACGCGCTCGCGAGCGTTGTTTTCCGTGTTACCGAGACCGGTGACGCCCTCCGCGTGGAAGAAGACGGATGCGACGTCCTTGCGCTGAGCCTCGGTTTCGAGGTTTGAGATTTTGAGGGAGGAGAGACGGCGGAAGAAGTGGTTGAAGTCGAGTTCGAGGGCTTCCATGGTGTCAAGGAGTTCTGAGAATAGTTCTCCGAAGTCTGATTCTTTGTCGGATGTAAGGCCAAGGCGGTGGCGCATTAGGCGGGTGTACTCGGCTTTGAAAACGGCTTTGTATTCGTCGCCAACTTGGTGAATAATGGTTTCTGCGCGCTTTATGAGTTCAGGCGCAAAATCCTCGGTGACGCCTTTAGATACGAATTCTTGGTCATCAACGTGGGCGCCGGCGCCGATTAACTCGCCAAGGGATTCACCGAGGCGGATGAGGTTCCACCAGATGATGGATGGTTGGTTTCGGTAAGAGTAGCGGAGGGCATGGTCGTCATGATTAGGCGTGTAGGAGGGGTCGAAGTTGTCGAGGAAGGCGAAGGGGCCGAAGTCGAGGGAAAGGCCGAGAAGGGAGGTGTTATCGGTATTGAGGACACCGTTGGTGAAGGCATACGCTTGCCAGGCGGCGACGGTCAGGGCGTTACGGCGGGCGATTTCACGGTAGAGGCGGGTGAAACGGTTCTCTTCGGCACCGGAGGCACCTTGGATCATGGACTCGGAAACAGAACGGGATGGTTTGAGGGCAGTGATATTGAGCGGTCTGGATTGATCGAGGACGGCTGGAAGAGAAGACCATCCTTCGTAGACATGCTCGGCAACGTAGGTTGCCAGTGTACGTATCAGAGTTCTGTCGCCTCGGGCTCGAAGGATATCGAACGTGCCTATTCGAAGCCATGACTGCGCAAAACGGGCCACAATTGCACCAGGTTCAAGACGTTCACGTCGGACACGAGATGCCGGGGCCAGAGTAAGTGCGAGCGCACGGGTGGAGGGAATGTGAAGGGCGTTAAGGGCTGCAAAGACGATTAGAAAGGATATTAGAACCGGGAAAGAGAACAAAGCTATCCAAACCTTCTGATACGATAAATTCTCGAATACTCGAGCGAAGAACGGCTTTCCCGTCCGCAAAGCGTGAATAAGGGGTTTTGCCCGCCCCTTTCAACTGGACCTCGAAGCGTGTCTTGGTGGCAGGATTTGTAGATTCGAACAAAGATATTGCTCGCTATTGAGGAGTCAGACCGCCTATGGATTTGAGGGAACAAAACTTACGCCATCTCCGAGCTGGCCCGCCCATGAGCCACTGCCGATTTATTAGTACAGACGGCAATCTCCAACGTTTGACTTCGCATACAATTGCCAGCCTGCAGATAGATCAGTACCTTTATGATTTTAAGGCATCGGGCCGAAGAGAACCATACCTCCATAGCACTGTGCCCAGGGATATATGCCTGTCTCTGAATTTTCATCCCAGTATATCTTGTTACCTGCAACCATTTGCTTAAATTCCTCCGATTTCTCTTCGCCCTCCTTTAACCCGATGTCTCTCATCGCAGACCGGCTGACTCCCAGCAATTCCGGATTCTCTGTGCCCTCAGGCCTCACGTATGTATACAACGCGCCTTTGACCATTCGAGGTCCAAGTTTCCCTCGGGGTGCTTTCGCTGAGTCGGAAGGTGTCTTGAATTCGGGATCTGGAGGGAGATTCCGGGTAAAAACATTGGACTTGGGAAGGTCATGGAGAGATACACCATCGAAGGTGCCAATGCTGGTACCGTTCGTGGCGCCGTTCGATAATTGAGCGGTCATTTGAGCGAGGCGTTTGTAAGGAAGATGTGGGCGTCGAGCTAGGGACCGAAAAAGCATGTATGAGGGTGAGTAGATACTCAGGTAGTGAAGCAAAATCACCACTGTGCTCATGAAGAGCATAGCATACCTTACATACCTACCTTATAGCAGAACCCATTGAGTACCTTATGCACGTCAGAAGAAGTTCGTCATCCCGCAAAGTGGCAAGAATGACGCCAAACAGACCGCAAAAAAGATTATCCCCACCTTATCCCCGCCATTCACCCCGCCGAGGCCCAAGGCAAGGTATGTACAGTATGTATCTTGTCTTCGAAAACACTTTCATAGGGAATTATGGATTATTGTATACATGATCTGCATAAGCCATTCAGGACAGCTGTTTACAACGACTAGAATCACTATACCTAGCTTGATCCCAAGAGCTACCGCCCAACATCGCTCGACTGGTACGAGTACAGCAAGAAGAAACATGGCAACCTTGAAGAGGGAGGTGCCTAATCTGAAGCTTAACGATGGTACATCCGTACCCATGGTCAGTACTCCGCTGTCCTTCAATTTGCAGGACGTTGACGGTTCGTTGTAGCTTGGATATGGTCGTAGGTGAATCTATTTACCTTATGTTGGAAACTTCCCAAGCTCACGTATCATCCATCTAGTGGGTACCGCATGGTACAAAGCGAATGACAACGGCAGCATTGATCGCAAGACCATTGACGCCACCAAGTTGGCGATCAAGCTTGGCTACTATCACCTCGATGGCGCCGAGGTCTACAATACGGAATCTGAGCTGGGTATAGCCATTAAGGAGAGCAAAGTCCCTAGAGAAAAATTATTCGTGACAAGCAAGGTCATCACAAACATTGGAGACATACCAAAGGCTATCGACATGAGCTTGAAGAAACTCCAATTGGACTACCTCGATCTGTGAGTTCTGCTACACCAGATCAACACATAGCCTGGGCTTCTGACCCCAATTTCAGGTACCTCATACACTCTCCATTCTTCGCCAAGTCAGACGGAGATCTCCAAAACGCTTGGGCCGAGATGGAGAAAGTCAAACAGTCCGGCAAAGCCAAATCAATTGGCGTGTCCAACTATCTGCAACCCCACCTTGAAGCCACCCTCGCAACAGCTACCATCCCACCAAGCATTAACCAAATCGAATACCACCCTTACCTCCAACATCAAAGTCTCGTCCCCTTCCACAAGAAGCACAACATCGCAGTCGCAGCCTACGGTCCCCTAACTGCCGCAACAAAGGCCAAGCCTGGCCCCTGCGATCCCATCTTGGGGCAATTGGCAAAGAAGTACTATGTTAGCGAAGCAGAAATCTCACTACGGTGGTGTATCGATCAAGGGATTGTAGCGATTACGACTAGTGGAAAGGAGGAGCGATTGAATGATTATCTGAGAGCAATGACCTTCTCGATGACACCGAGAGAGGTCGACGAGGTTTCGGAAGCTGGGCAGAAGAAGCACTTTAGAGGGTTTTGGCAGGCGAAGTTTGGTGAGAGTGACCGGTCTTAAGAATCGGTACCGCTAAACTTATCCTAAATATAGCTAGAAACAGTAGATTATGACCTCGGGTACAGTATATATATAGTGCAGTCGTTTCAATTCCTGGATTTGTCTAGAGCTGAGGAGTCGGACATCTGGTTTCTACTACAGTAATTGAAACACAAGCGTTGGAAATAGGGGAGATGGTAATCTCCGCCTTCATAGGGCTGATAGGGCTGGGGTCCGCTAGTAGAGTTTTACCTGCTCGCTCCTACAGTAGATAGACTCCTAACAGCAACAACCAAAATATCAATATGCCCCCATATGACCTTGTATTCCAACAGATTGATCAACACCGTATTCCAACATTCCAATTGAAAGATTATGGTAGTCACGGGAACGCACCAGATGAGGTTGTCAACGTCGGCACCTTCAACACGATCGAACACCACGCCAATCTATTACAGAAGTACAGTTACTCCATCTGCTTTTCAGGACATGCCGGGAGCAATGCTCAACAAGCCAACAGACGTACTTGTTCTACTAATCTTTCATCGGAAACTTCCCAGCACATCGCATGGACAACTCAACGTGACGTCTTGGCACCCAGATACATCAAGCTTTGTCCAACCACTTGACTTGCGACTAAGCCTGTCGGCTTAAAGGTTGAGCAGGACTTCGCAAGAGCCATCTTCTTTTTCGTCCATAACGAAATATCAGTAGCGTTGCGTGGGAGATTTGATTTCGTGATCCCGCGACTGCGGCTCCTTTCGGCCCTGGCTAAGCAAGCATTGAGATTTTCTGTGGCGATAGGAAGCTACCAATAATGTTTCGCTTTGCCTCGTTGGATTCTTCAGCTCATTACTGTAATTTTTCCTTTTGTTGATGGTTGATTCTCTTTGTGACTGAGGACGTGGAGAATGCCACCACAAAGTATCGCGATAGCGAAGAGTCAAGTGCTTTTTCATTTATCGTAAATTTTCTTCATAATTGTGCGTCCTTTATGCGACAAAACTACCCTCACACGTCTCTTTGCTTTCATTCTTCTCCTACCAACGACCGTCCTTAGCGCGCCCTCTGCACCATCAGCAACCTGGCTCTACCCCGATCCCAGCGCAACTCCTACCTTCAATTATGTCGACACCCTTAACATTTCGTGGCAAAGCAACTATCCTAACGCCTATGTTATTCTATGGTGCGGCATCCCAAACCTCTCGAATATAAACCTCTGTAGGTACCCAAGAACCGCTATGCCCCACTTTCCAACTAAGTACTCTTTTTCAGGTTCAAACAACTCCGTTGCCTCGACAGGGAGTCAGCAACTCGGTCTCAATTGTGGCGGCGCCGGGATATGCTACTGTGAGATTTCATCGCCGAACCTCAGTCCTGCCGCGGATGGCACGTCGTTTAGTTCGGACAGTGGGGCCTGGAATGTCAAGGAGGATTCTAGTTTGAAACCCGTGGCTTGGAGTCAGAATTCAGCGGAAGCTCCTGCAAATACGAGTACGGCGACACAGGCTACGACGACACCAACTTCATCGACTTCATCGACATCGTCGACTTCGGCAACTGCGACGGGTTTAACATATAATCCAACCACGTCCAGTAGCCTCAGTACGGCTAGCAAAGCGGGCATAGGTGTCGGGGTTGGCGTTGGCGTGCTGCTAGCACTGGCGGGTGCTTTCTTCGTCTTTCGTATGCGGAAGAGACGACGGGTGAACAGGCAAGACGATGCACGGGAAGTGAACTCGGACACAGGGTTGATGAAGAAAGAGACGGATAATGTAGGGCTGAAAGGAGTGCACGAGCAGGGGCCAGGAGAGGCGCACGAGATGGAAGCAATGACTGAGACTCTGGCGGAGATGCATGGAAGCGAGGTACATGCTGAATTAGATGGAGCGTCGGCCGCTGTTGATAGTAGGTAAGGTTAGGGTCGCGTTCTAAGTGACTAGGCTTGCCATGTAGGTATTAATTTTATTAGTTCGATATAGTATATATTTACACTTGTTGTGAATGCTGAAGATTTCTCATGCTTTGGAAACAGACTTAGCTTTGCTAGCAAAGACGTTCTCGCTACTTTTTTTCAGGGACACAAAATATCCCCTTCGAGTAATGAAATCTTTTCACGAGCAGAAACTTTTCCATCAAATTCTTTCAGGTTTTCACAAGATTCTGATTAAGTAACTGAAATGTGCCCACTAGAAGAGATGTTCCCATTAAACTCTTTATGGGTCACAAAATATTCCCATCGGATAGGCGGAATGGTCCCACTAAGCTCTTCAAGGAACACGAAATATCCCCTTCGTTCCTGTAGGACTTTGTTTCTCGCCATGACTTCATCGACTATCACCCTTGTAGACCATTTCCCATCTGTGCTTCCATCCAAGGAGCCGCAATTGCTTTGTCTCTTATTTTTCTACCTGGAGTTCTTCCACCAGAATCATCATGGACGTTTTGTTGGAAAAGTGGTTCCCACCTTCCCACCTCTGGATTTGGTAATGGCGGCCCAAAGTTAAGATCGACAAAATCGTCATGGCCCGTAATCAAACTTGTAGTCTAGCAGATCGCATTCCGGTACCCACGTACTTGACTAATTTCCGCTCGATGGGAACAGCTGCAGCGGTAGCTACTCCAGGTGTTTTTGTGTCTAGAAACTGGCTTCGAACGAAGCCATTGCCGTTGTGGACCATCATTAATCTGGCTCTGTAGTCTATCAATGTACATGAACTCTCGTCCGAACGCAAGTGACGATAGACTTGACGGAAAGCTGAAGATTTCGTTTGTATGCAAAAACATAGGTAGAATTTCTTATCGAAAACTAGGGGAAATCTTAGAATCACCAGTCCCAGACTAGACTGAGTTGCCCTGAGGCTAGAACCCCGATCTAATCGGGCTAGAAAGGAGCACATAGGTTTGAACCTTTATGCATTTTGGCTGGACCTCTCCTAACGATTGCAATCGGCTGGCTCTAGTCGGCCTATCAGGCAGCCGAGCAGTACAAGGCATCCTATTTGGAAGCAGGCTTTAAACCGTGTCTTACATGTCACGTCTCAAGACATATTTTATGTCTTCGTCCACGTCGGGTCTGCGACATGGAAGTGCCGCGCGACACATATTGTCTGAAATCTTGCCTGGTCTCTTCACAGATTTTCTATATCATAAGCTAGCAGGGAATCCTTCCAGATGTCTTAAATCACTGGTAGTTTTGAGACATTTCCTTCGCGCAAACACTTGAAGGGTTTGGTCTCTACCTCGTAGGAGATTCTAGGGACCTACGGATTTCAGATTTCGGAAAATTCCAATCACACTTAGGGCCTTGGGATCTCCGTTTTCCGAATCATTTGAAGTTTTCAGTCACTTATGAGCCCTGGTCTCCCTAAAAGTCCAACCATGAACAAGTCCCTAGAATCTCTGGAGTTTGGCTCTATTAAGAGTATGCAAGACCGGAAGGTCTTTAAGGTCAGAAGGAATCTAAGTTCAAAAGGTGTACACTTTTCAGCCGTTTTACACTCTTAGAGAATGCATAAGCTCAAAACGTCTACACTTTACGTATTGGAAAGAGCATTACTGAGAAAGCAGTACTAGAGGGTGTACACGTTCAGAAAGAAGTGAGCCAAAAAGTTGCAGCCGTCAGCAGCTAATATTAGATCTAGGTCCTAGCTTGATTTAAACTCATAAGGGAGGATGGATCGTAACGACAAGCTAAGCTGGTTTTCCCAGGAGAGATCTTCGAGGCCAATACTCTTATGAGGTTCAACCGTCTATTTTTTTGTCATACCGACTCTACCTAACTTTATTCCTGGGAGAACGCACTTATGAGACTCCACAAAGGGCCAGGACGAGAACCACTTTCTCTCGGGTATCAAGCCAGCCAGAAAAACTTCCGAGGACTTATTGTGCTATATAAGACAGTAGAGTGAAAGAGACCCAGAAGCATGTAGGCCCAACCGCAACATAGTGGCGAAAGCCTTGCTCTAATTATACCTTACGCTTCCAGATCAATTGAAGTTCTCCACCAGGCGGGCTTCGATCACTCCTTTGGCCTCCTTCCCGCATCGAACACCAAAGGCCTTCGGTAAGGTTTCAGGCGACCCTCAAGAATTCATAGAAGAGTATATCGCAGGACCAACAGAGCCCTCAAAGGGAAGACCTCTTTCATGTTGAACTGAGTCCGCCACAAAGTCAGGCAACCATGTTCGCTTCTTCGAGCTTGGTCTTGATGAGGTGCTGCCCGGCTTATATCTCAACTGTGATCGCATAGAATTACGGTAGTAATCGGCGATTTCTGGTGATACAACAACGTTTTCATTATTCGCGTACGTCGGCCCAAGGTTTTAAATTTTCCGACCGCTTAACGAAAAGGGTTTTAGCTATTTGTATCTTTGGGGGTTTGCGCATACCGCCAGTAAGGACGTGTTTCGATTATATGCGACACTCAACGTACTGATAAAGGACAGTCTTCTTCAGCAGATCTCTGTAGGATATCAGCTCTATTTTATTGCATCGTTCTACAGTATTGTCGCTCATCCTAAGGAACAAGCAGACATGACGCCACAGCTGTTTTCTTTATTTGTCGTACTCACAGCGACACTGAGTTGTTTTGTCTCCGGTACTGTAGCATTCCGACATGCAGGAAACGATGTGCCGAGTCGTATCCAGCCCCGAAAAGCAGACCCATCGACAAGCACCATACCGGGAGCCCTGTTATCAAGGAGATATGCGGATATTCTTGACACCTGCTACCCAGGTCACACCTGTCCCGGTCTGTACGCTTCATGCCCCAAAAACCAGGCCCAATTCGATATCGTCAAAACCGCCATCCAAGACGCGGGCTACCTAGCCAATGCGGCGCTACGCGCCCTTAAAGCAGATATCACACACGGCCCCGCGCAACCGGCCCCCCATTATTACTTCTTTTTCGAAAACACGGCCACCGTCAGAGAATACGTTACCAGCATCTTCCAGAACATTGCTAACTGCATCGCCGGCAATTGTCCCTTCTCACTTGCGTTTTGTGGGGATAACTATGGTTGGTGTCCCCAAACACCGGGAACGCTGGAGTACGCACCTTCACCTGCGCAGAGCCTCAATGGCCAAGGCGGCGTAGTGTTCTTGTGCCCGGCAGCCCTCAACCTGACCAGGAACCCATTGCCTTGCAGCACCGCCGGAGGCGCCGACAGTCCGAGTTATGCACTTCTAAGGGCTTTGGTGCAGCTTCCAGGATTGACGGACCCGAACAACGAATGGTTTTCTACATCAAAAGTCGGCGTGAGCAGCATCACTGAAATGGGTAACCGCGGCAAGTGGAGTGTCAGCAGTTTGGGGTGGGGTACCAATGGAGATGGGTTGATGGCCAGGGGCAAGGGAAACGCGGAAAACTTTGCCAGGTTCGCAAGCTGGAGTTGGGATCTGGGATATGGTGGGAATCCATGGACGGGTGGAAATTGTAGTAGTGAGCGTTGGGACCCTTTTGTTACTGGGAATGGTTTGGTTCCGATTTCCTAAGCCGGGCATAGTAGCGTATTGCTGTACAACAATTGAAGCAACGCAAAGCAATAATATCAGATGTACGAAGGAAGCGTGTCTTGCACATTAAGGGATGATTGATATTACGATTCGCAATTTAGGTTACAACCAAGTTGCCTGTTCTGTGCAAAGGAAATTCGCGTTGCTGTAGAATCACACTATCCTGGAAATTGGTAATGAGTGCAACCTTGGTACCTTGGACGCTGATGCTCGCTTTGCATCTGCATACCTATTAGCCTGTGTCTGCGCATTTATCGTAGCCACATGATGTTTAAGGACCAGTGGAACTACCGCGATAAAACGTTATGCCCGTACAAGTGTGTATACAGTGTGAAGCACTAACCCCTCCCCAGGAATTACTTACCTTTCCAAAAACACAACATCATCACGCTTTTGCCTTTTGGCAACCACTCAACCCTGTCTCTTTGCCTTGCTTAAGAATGTCTCCAGAACACATAGTTTTGAACGACAGAGCTTTAAAGCAACCAAAATTTGTAGACAATGTCTGGCAAAGACGAAAAGCAAAACAGATCTGTGTCTTGTTCATGGGCATTCGCCATGGTATTATTGCTCCTATTGATTACGAATTTCGCAGGTATACTGCGTTTTTCAAGCAAGAACGAATTGGGTTATTGAGTCTCGTGGGGTGGGCACTTCCATATTGGCGGTCTTCTCACCAACCTGACATTTAGGTGTGAGGTCGATGTTCATGAAAGAACTGTTAACTCTGTCGGTGACGACAAAGCTGTCGCGACACATGACAGTCTGATGGGGAGCATGTCGGTTTGGGAGAACAGTCGACGGGGCCAAATGTTGGAGGGAGCCCAAAAGCTACATTAAGGCGCTGCTTGTCGGACTGGATTGGATTAATGTGCGGCTCGTACACAAACTCGGCCTCACTCGGGGTTTCAATGTCATCAAGCGGCGTTCGGCTTCTGATTGTTTCCAGCAAGAGATTTTCGCAGAGAGGACAGTGATTCCTACACCTTCTCGTGGCCGATTTTCTCATCAAGGTGGTAGTTGATCATGGCTTTTTCGCTAATCTGGATCTCGCATCTTCTTTAGGCGGCGCTGCTGCCACACAATTGAGGACTTTGTCTGAGCGTGTAAGAATCTAATCCGGAACGATAATTATCATGATTCTCTTCATACATACAACATACTTACATAACCTCAATTAAGTAGCTTGCTTCGCCACTCCAATATCCCGCTGCAAATAAATCTGTCCCGCACACAGCGAAGTCTTGCAAAGCATATCCATCAACTCCACCGTTCGCCGCTTCCGTTTATCCACCCCGCAGCACTCCTTCAGCTTCTTCAAACACCGTGTCATGGCCTCTTGTTCGAATCTAGCTAGTCGCAGAAACTCATCCTTCAAACCCTCATCGGAGCGCTTGCTGCCATCATGATGGGACTCGAGGAAGTCGGCGGCGTTCAGTGCTTCATCGCTTCGATCGCGCAATATGCCGCCGGCGTCGTTCATGAGTCTGTACATGGCGGATGTACGCTGAGCAAGAGCTTGTGCGTAGTATTTTTCCTCTGCGCTTGGGAAGCAATCGGCGTTATTGACATTTGGATTACCAACTTCTTCACTCCGGTGGCAGGCCATGAGAGCGATGGAGTGTGGAATGCCAGTACTGAAAGCAGCCGCGCCGTAAATCCAATCGAGAAAGTCTTTGCCGGCTGTGTCGAACACCGCGGTGGATTGTTCTGTATTTTCCCGCACCAGAAGATCTTTGCTGTCCGTGCATTGGATGATTTGTGTGAATTTGTAGAGTCGAAGCTCTGCAGCGAGTCGGTTTCGATAATAAGAGCTGGCTCGAAGTATGTCGGGGCGTTGCAGGAACCAATCTACGAAGCGTCCGAGTAGTTGCGTGCATTCATTGAGGTTGTCGGCTTGTAGTCCGTCGTTACAACTGTCGCCAGTCTTGTTTGCGCCATTGGACAGCCCATTCATAAGAGGCTTCGTTGCACTTGCTGCCTACTCAAAACTTGGATCTGGACACGAACTTGTCTTTTCTGACTTGAACAAGCCCATACTCTCCCTTACTCTCGAATATGTTCTCCACTTCTTCCCTTAGACGAATCAAGCTTTGCGCGGCAAAGGTGCCAACCACACTCTCGAAGAACATTTGAAAAAGAAGGAGCGAGTTTACCATGTGGTCGAACAGAACCTCAGCCGAGGCAAAATCACGTAAATATAAAGCATTGAAACAATGAAAAATGTTTTGCATGACATTACAAGTATTATCATCTTCAAGATTATGTGACTAACATTTGATGAGCTTTTAATAAATTCTAAAATCGACGTAGATTTTTGCACATGATGATACATTAACAAGATGAAAATATTTAAAAGTTATAATGACAGTTAAAAAAATCGAGGAAAGAACAGCAGAAAGCGAAGAATAACAGGGTTAAGACTAGTCGAATACGGCACGCTTTACTGTATAAGGTAATTCACTTGCACACCTGCACAGTACGCGCATCTATCAGACAATATTTGTTGATGACCACCGCTGCCTGTAGCCCTGATCTCAGCTGTCTGCTAAGGTAGACTTCAAAAATCCCCGTTTTAGCAGTTTGATACCTAACAAGCTCAGAATTGAATGCAACTTTTGGGTGGTTAGTGATTTTTGTCTGGGTTGATGGCCGTGGCCCTGTCCAACAATCTTGAGGTTAAGATTTAGACACTCTAAGCTAGGTGCCTACTCCGAACCTGATAGCGATTTCGAGACACGGTGACAGCCTAGTACAACAATGGCGGAATCTTTGAGTAAATCAAGTGACCAGGTGAGGAAGAATCTTACAACTGTGGCAGACGCTTTGAGAAGAATGGCCCCTGGATTAATTTGATCACCATCGAAGCTTGCTGTTCTTCATTCATTTCCTGCGTATGTAGAAACCTATCGTTAGCATCAGTTTAATTGTTGACCAACGTCAGGCTTCTGAACGAGACACGCCGCACCCGAACGGAAAAGCTTGACAGTATCATTGGCAACCTCGAGGGGTATCGTGCGGAAACAAAGTAGGGTTTACTTAGGCTCGCTTCATTGTTGTTATGTACGCTTACTTGTCGTTTCCAGAAAGAACATCATCGAACAGGCGATCCCAGAGAAAAATTCAGCGGCACCCATCCAAACAGGCAACAGTACTGAGGCACCCTCTGGAAGTACTAGCCATATCCG
>JAABUW010003198.1_pt1 | contig 23663 bp, 20 predicted proteins | sample 5560081 | NCBI WGS metagenome assembly JAABUW01 (sample SAMN10711882, study PRJNA513363) | rock metagenome | isolation source: Antarctica rocks | place: Antarctica: Victoria Land, Knobhead sud | reverse complement strand
AACGAACTTAATTCAGACACACGTACCCTCCACCCCAAACGCCCTTCAAGCATACTCCAGCTCCACATCCCTCCTCACAAAGATCCGCCCAAGCGGCACCTCATCCCCCTCGGCACCTTTCGCCGTATTGTACGACAGCACTGCAGCGCTATAAGCCTCTCCGGGGCGGGAGCGATCATCGCGCAGCTGCACGAAACTCCTCTCGCTGGTTTTCCTGCGCGACCACCGTTTCGGCACGGCGTGGCTGTTGCTTGGGTCGGATTTGCTGGGTGGGGTGAAGAAGCTTACGAGTTTCTTGAAGAGGTAGACCATGCTTGGGAGGCAGGCGCTGACGATGCCGATGCTTGGTTCGACGGAGGACCACATGGAGGGGAAGGTGTAGTTCCCTGTTAGGTCGGTTAGGGATGGGCTTTTTGATTGAGGGGATTGTTGGTCGAGCTTGGCTTACAGGTAACGTCTTTGTCTGTGTTTCCACCCAAGTGGACGAACGTGGTCAGGCGGACGATGGACATTACTACCACGCTGCGGTCATAATAAGTAAAATCTCGTGCGCCCGTGTTGGAACTCGAGGCTTACAAGCCGCCAAGGAAGAAGATAACGATCAATGCAACTTTTTGAGACCTGGGCACCTGTAATTTCCACAGTGAAGGCAATGGCAGTAACAGTATGATCCCATCGGTGATAGAGTTGGGTATCGCTTGTCCAAAGTAATAGGCGTGAAGGTTGATGCACTTGCCCGGTATGCTGGGATTCCACGACTTGCGGATCGGTATACACTGAAGGGCCGACGTAAAGGTCATCGAGACTCCCCAGCCCACGACCAAGAAAGCGACTATCCATAGCGCTTGCTTGAAGCGATGTCCGGGAAATATGCGCCGGTAGAACAGGAGGACTGACAATTTGACCAGTGCGAAGCCGACTATGTACAATATCTCCTCTGGGTAGAGAATGGCGAAGAAGTAGGCTGATCCCTCATGAACGGCTGTTGCATGTTTTCCAAGACCGTGAGCAGCATCTAGAGGGGTGGTCAATCGGGTGAACATCAATTTTTGGAGGCAAATACTGTACATACGAATAAAGAGACAAACGTTGACACCAATGATCAAGGGCTACATATGGCATATCAGACATTATCTGGCCTCGAATCCGATGGGCTTTGACGTACCAATGCGCCTAAAATTAGCCAATCATCCCACCAAAACCCGGCTTTCGATAAATATCGCGAAAGAAATCTAACAGCTACAGCAGTAGTTTCTAGAACGATCAAAGTAAGAGCGACGGTACTCAAAGTATGCGAATTGTCCTCTGTCAGTGTTTGGGCGGCGTTTAACTCCATGGGATGATTATAGGTTTGAAGAAACGGAACTTCGCAAAACCGTAAAGGTCTCTAACGGTGATCAGGCTGAGCCAAAAACTGCACCAAGCGAAAGAGACGAAAATGGTAACTCAAAGTCTCATGGGGTCCGCATTGACGTGGGAGATATAGCCTGGCCTCAGTTGAAAAGAAAAGTTCGTGCCGTTGATATTTTACTTTAATTCAACGCAGATAGAAGACGATCCTGCATGGCGTGAGTAAATGTTCGATCAGAAGATGAGGATTGTGTTACACGATGACTTGATCTTCGACCCCACTTTAAGGCGAAGCTGCAGGAACTTCCATGTGGCACGTTCGGAGGGATCCAGAATATCAAGAAGATCAGCATACTTCTCAGCTGGAGATGTATAGCCTATGGGAAAGCAAGAGAACTGTACACCAATGAAGGAACACAAGGGCCGTAAGACGCACGTCGTGTTGTACATGAATAACTATGCGATTGTATGGTTAATCTCTACATAAAGCAAAAAGACAACCCACCGCTCATTGAAAGATGTGGAGGAAATGGAAGACGCCTCGTAGGATTTAGGGCATTCGAATACAGCGGGCCAAAAAGTTCTAGCGACACTGTGAAGTCTGTCTTGTACTCTGAACTCTAACTATACCTCAGTACGGAGTACGTCTATTGTAGCCTGTCCACAGGATACCCACGGATGTCATGCGTCAGGCTGAGATGCGCCCCGGTAGCCTTAATTCGGACATGTGTTGCGAGTTTGGTCCTAGCTTAATGCAGGCAAAACCAGCGCTGAGTAATACCACGAGCGTGGGATGCATATTGGGGGATTTATTGGTACTGTACGGAGGTACCAGTGAGAGGTTCGGATACTTGCAGCCAATAACCCTGCAGGGTGTGTTCATGTCACATCCGAAGAAAGCAGATAACCCACTGAAAATCTTATCTAACACTCGTATCTTCGAACCTTGGTTCTTCTCTTGATCGCTCTATACCCTCATCTGAAAGATCAAGGAGGGCGTTGGGAAACAAAGGCACCATGAGCCTAATTATTGTGCAAGAGTTGCACCCTAGCAGACAACTATATCTGTGTTCAAGCCCGGCAGGTTTATAGAAAGCTAGGAGTTAAAGAGGGTACAAGAGTTAGCAATAATTTAGGTGTGGCTGATCCGAACCTCATCAGGATCGAGAAGCAGATCATAGCAGGCGACTGGCAAGGTGACGTTGTCGGCATGGGTAGCAGGCTCTTGGGTGTTGAGCTCTACTGGGTAGTATGAGTGTACCATCTCTGGTATTTCTCCTTCCACAAGGTGGACTAGCCGCTGATTTATACGCACTGGAGCATTTTTCGGGCGGGCGGGCATAAGTGGGCGTTCATGCGGTGCTTGGCAAAGGCCTCAATCAAAAGCCCACTGGGCTGGCTTCTCACTTGCGTGAGTAAGCACCCATGATGGAGTTAGCCAGAGCAAAAAGCGAAGTCCCACTTGAGTAGCTTCTCAATTGCGTGAGTGAGAGTCGATGTGAAGTTTAGCAAGGGGCACAAATCGAGATCCCACACGTAGGGCGTCTCAAATCGCGAGCGGCATTTTGCACAAGCCACCTGTCAGATTCGTGGAGGGCTAGGAGATTGTGGTCTGAATTGGAGTCTCCTATTTTTGTTTAATTTCGAAATGTAGAGCGCTCGACTTGCGAAGTCCAAGAAGCAGAGTCAGGTAGAGGACTTATGGCCTAAATCTTGGTCTGTAAGCTCAAGCTCTCATTGATTCTCGAGGTGCAAAAGTGTAGATCATTAGGGAGAGAAATCGATGCCATAGATTATCGGACGGAAAGCACTTAACACCGCTTGAGAAAAGGACAAATTTTCAACAATTATTCTCAAGTACCGCAGCGAATCTTCCGATCATCTCGATAAAGGAGTCAGCTATAACCAGAATAGAGAGGCTTACTAAAAAGAATTCGATCATAAACCACTGCGAATTTTCCTTTTCCAAATATTCAAAGCTTCAAAATCATACGCGTTGACGATTCAGATCTTTTGGGAATCTCTCCCGAGGCTTTTCCTTTAAGAGCTCCCTTGTATTGCAATCTCGTTTCCAAACAAGACATTGCATCCATGGTTCTTTCCAAAGCGGTCGTCCCCTGCTCGATAGAGGATTCCAAAGCAACTTTCCAGTTGACGCCGAAGCCACAATCTGATACTGCCAATTTGAAGACAGTAGAAAGCGGATATTGGAAAGCTATGCCGTGGCCAGGAAACCATGGAAGTAAATGTGTTCCCGAACAGGTAAATGGCATTGCAAGCGTAGATCATTAGGAAAGTGTTACAGATTTCATGTAGTAATACACTAAGTATAGACCGGGAACGCTCCACCGCAGTTGAAGTAGTTGAGCCGTCTGAAGGAGTTGAATCGATCGTAACAAATACGCGGTGTATTTTGTTGTGCTTATCACAAAGATAAGGGGCTTCTGTACAGCCCAGAAGTTAGTTTCCGCTTTATTAGATACGGGTCCAGCAATGCTACACCTAGTAGTGCTTGTGTTTATTTGAAGGGTGCCAAAGAAGAAGAGCTTGTCATATAGTCGAGCATATCGCATAATATCATTCAAGGAGAGTGTTAAGGTTACCCAGCAGCCGCCGTTGCTTTGGGACTTGACAATTTCAGGTTGGTAAATCCAAACTCCAAGAATTGTTTCCAGGCTAGTTCTCGCTAACGATTTTAGATGATGTTGGGAGTCCATTGAATTGGGCGTGCATCCGCAGGTCAACTTGCCACCATGTCTCTTGTATGCTTCGTTCGAATGGCCTCCTGGACAGCAATTCTCCATGTGTTCTACTGAGCTCTTGGCCTTGACCCTTTGGCTATACCTAGTTGTAAACAATTCTGAAGGACCACGGTATAGCAATTGAGATGGAATTTAATTGCTGGACTTTGAAGATTTCGGCAGCAAACCACAATGAAAGATGATCTGAGAAGAGATCAGGAATTTAATTAGAAATACGAAGGCGAATGTTGACCTGCCAATTATGGAAATTCGCGGGCTCTTTCACACCACTGATAGAAGTAGCCTGCCGATGGTTAAGCCAAGATCTAGAGATTGAGACATTGTATCCCATTGAATCAAGACCTGTGGTTGAGCAGGTCTCGTCCATTGTGAGAGACGAAAGTTATTACCTTACTTTAATGACGAAGCGAATATTAGCGTCACTAGACAATGGCCAGCCCTATCAGCTAGTCATCAGTAGCAGTGCTTTCCCAACTCCCAAGTATCCTTACGGCCTGCAGCTCCATTTACAAGTGCCAGCACATCCTCCGAGCAGTAGTACGGTATGTGGATACCACTTCCCAGATCCAGAAGAACCTGGAGCTCAGTATGCGCGTACTACCCACGGATATAGAGTATTACATCAAAAGACAATTGGTCACTATGGCTTAGACCTCATTCTGCACGCTTTACTGGGAAACACAGTGGGCGAAATGTACAATATTGGGTCCTGGACGCCGAGGTCATGCGCCACAGAAGACAGATCGATATGGCTCAAGTCCTCCAATCCGTACGTACCTTATTTCACCTTTGCATCCATTTGCAACCGAAGCTTTAAGTCTGCAAGAGATTTCAACCGGGAAATCTCAGGAGTACCAAGTCTTTGAATGCCATTACAGTTCAGCCTTCATGTTCTTGTAAACATGGTCCTTCGAGGGACAGGACAGAATATGAATCTCTAATATGAACAACGGATCCTGCTAAATCATCCAACCAATGGACTCCAACATCCATTCCACCAATCATGAAATATCATGTCGGTCTCTTGTCATTTACGCCTACTAGACAACTGCGGATGAACTACTCTTCCCGGCGTATTGCTCACTGGCCTATTTTGACCACACTTAAACCCCTTGGTTGTTGTGAGGAACAACCCAGCCCATCCACCAAGGGTTACATTCTCGTCTGCTTAGTACCACTACTCCGACAGAAGCAAAACGGCTACTTAAAGACTAATTCCTTTCCTTTCCTTTCCTACCTCTTGTATTCCACCAACTATTGTTGAGATCGTTCTGCATAAGCCTACAGGGAGAGCGAGAGAAACAGTCTGCTGTTGATATTTGATTTTCTGACAAGGTATGTAATTGCCGGAAAGTAAGACAAGGCTCGAATCCTTCACTCGTTCTCTTTTGCATGATCGAAAGCCGAGAAGCCTGTCTCATAATGCTGTAAGGCTATAAGATCTCGAAGCTGAGCCAGTAAATCCACGATAACCTTGCTTCATCTCCTTTTCTTCGATGACAATGCGGATTCGTTTCAATACCAAATGTTTCTGGTCAATGGAGCGAATTTGCCGCCTCTTGATCCCGAAACCAGCGATCTAACCATTGACCAAGATCTTGCCTTGTTTCGTGAACTACAACGCAGGGGATGTTTCAAGGTTGAAGGGATGCGGCGCATGTATTGGGAACGTAGAAGTTGGGGTGATTTCAGAAAATATGAGCATTTGGCGATACGAGGAACACTCTGGTGTGTAGAGCACCAAAGGTGGTTCCGAATAGGGCCACGGGATCCCCATCGGCATATTACTTTCGAAGAAGTATATTGATTTGGCGGACACAACCACGTACGAGCAAGAAGTTTCTTAGAACACTACGAATGAGTCAGCATGCAACACCTCTCTTTCAAATAGATCTCTAACTCAGGATAAGTTTTTTTTCAATTTTCAAGATAAGATGTATGCAAAAAATATTAATGAGGTTTCCTTTTTCTTGAGCGCACTAACCATCTTGTACCCAGAAGCCTTCAAACTAAATCTACTCAGCAGACTATCAAGCGAGAAACACATGCAGAAACCATTGCAACGAACAAAACTTCTGCAAGGAAAGAGAAGTATTACTACAACTCGCGTGGCACCAATGAAGTTGACCCTGCTAGGCTTTAGTTTTTTCGTGCCGCAGTCCTTCGAGTTATAGACTCTGACTCGGGACCAAAGGAAAGAGAATAATTCAATGGCTGCAAAGGAGAGTGCAGGTGCCACGATTGAACAGTCGTCAATCAATGTCCGTACAAGATTCCTGAGGTTACCAAAGTCATCATTTCCACACAACGCTCATGCACACAAAAACCCACGTCGAACTTTTCGAACCATCGATCCTTCAACGTAAACCTCTTTCCACCCGCTCACCGCACCCTTCTCCTTTCCAACCACGCACCTCTTTCCTGCACATCCGTCAAACGTTTATCCTCACACGTCTATTACTCCTTTCCACCTCTCATATCTCAACCTTCACCAATGCTTAATCGAAGCACGGAGTTTCATTCCAATATCACAGAACCCCCTATATGTTCTATAACCTCACATCCCCAAACCTCTCATCATACATTTTAGTATCGCACTATAGCCCTAGCACAGTAGATAAAAGAAGTGAAAAGTTATCTCAAAACTCCTCAGCCCCCTTTTGTAAACTTGCTCTGATGCATTTTAGTATCACTTCCCCATTCCCACTCCCACCCAACCACCACAACAACCACACCCCCCTCCCTCCTCACCCAACCCATGCCCCAACCAATCCACCGCATCTGCTATCCAACGCCTCCCACCCTTCCTGCAATCCTTCGCTCCAGGAGACGCATGTGGCTTTTCAACGAAAAGTAAAGCCTAGAAGAAGAAAAAATTAGATGAAAGGCTGCGCTGGTATAGTTGGATAGAAGAGAACAACTGTGTCGGGACACAGTAGATTGCGTTTAGTGAAACCCGAGTACGAAGTCTTCTCGATAAAATTGGGCGCTGAGAGCATCAGAGAGATAAAGAGAGCTTTAGTAACTGTAACACTGAGATCATAACACCTTCCCCTTTGCTCTTTCTAATCGTCCCAGCTCCCCAAAATATATAGAGGTCCCGTAGCCAGGTTTTCCAGTCATGAAAAACCCTGCTATTTCAAGTCAAAGGTTTTTAAACGCTTTTTCCCTCAATGCCACCGAGAAATCTACCGCTTGCGTTGCACAAAGCCGCCCTCCCCCCTGCCCCCCCCCCTGCCCCCCCCCCAAAATCTCCTTGTTACGAATGAAGCAACATGAATTCCCTAAAAGGAAACCTCACCAACCTCCCCCGCTGCCTCGTCCACCCACCAACAGCATCCTCTCCACATCCTCTCCACATCATACCAGCTATCCGCAAAACCTCGCACCTACAACCTCCCAACCCAACCTCAACCTCAACCAGAACGCCAACCCCCGCAGTCCTAACCTACCTCTACCACCCCCCACCCCGTTGCGGTAAATCCTGCTCCGACACCGACAGCTCTTTAGTTAGTATACCTAAAGAACGAGAAAGTGTCGTCGTGGTTTATTGCAACGTTTCTCTGCAAGATTCGCCAGAGCCCTGACAGTAGTTCCATGGCCGGACCACTATTCCACCCGTCTCTCTGTGACGGCGTAGTTTCTGGACGAAAGATGGGGGGGGTTGGTGGATGTAAAGGAAAGGGAGGTTGTAACAAAAACCATAATTCCCCAAGGATCGCTTGAATTGCCCAATGGGGATTCAAAACCCCCCAACAACGAACGCTGCCAAACAATGTCAGAAAGAAAAAAAATTCAATGACGGGGGGAGATAAAAGAGACATAGCAGATAGCGGATTTCAGACCGGGGTCGAAAAGAAATGTATTACTAGGATGATTTGATCCCGCTCCCACTGGTTCCGAGCTTGATGGGTGTTTGTTAATCTTATTGTGAACATTGAGTGTTTCTGAGAATGAGAGGTTCCTGAGGTACACGATACCGAGCTGGACGCCGATGACACGGGGCTGAGATACAAGAGCGGACTAATAGTAAATTGACATGATCGTAGACGGTTCCGAGCAGTTGAGCGGCTCCAGACAGTAGAGATCAAACGTCAGGATTGCATTTAAACATCAATCGCACAACGGATGATTAAGAGGGACTCTGAACTATGTACCTGCTGAAACAAAACGCGGCCAACTCCTCTTTAATGCTTCACAAGTATTATTGCTCAAGCGTAATGCGAGTCGCTATAGAGTAACAAGAACCATAAAACTCTCCCGTCGAGCTTACACTGCCGCATGACCAAACCGCCGACACACATGCAAACAAATTGCCAACGCAGCATCTAAGCTGCGCCAACATCACCCTAGAAGCAATCTCGGAGATAATCTTGTCCCTACTCCATCAACCTATAGGAACATGCCCATGGCAGCCAACAAGCCCATAGCAGCACCTCCAATTGCATGTTCAGCACCCAATTTCGGCGCTGCAGCCTTCGTACTAGAGGCAGGAGCTGCCGCAGAAGAAGATGCGCTGGCGGTGGCAGACGAAGAACTTGCAGCACTAGAAGAAGATGCCGCAGCAGCGTCTATCTTGGGTGCGTCGGTGGGGGACAATTTACCGCAATCTGCGCAAGCTGTTGAGCCAGGAGTCTGGATGCGGCACTGCTGGAATTGATATTGGCAGATATGGTTTGGGACGGTATCGGTGTAGTTGGCAATCATGGCGGGTGCGGTGCCGTTATTGCAGATGCATTGGTAGTTTAGAATGTCGGCCTGGATTGAGGTTAGTTCCTTTCCCAAGACGGCCAAGGGATGGGGGTGAACAAGGAAATGAATTCGAATGATAGGTTAGGAAGTCATAAGAAGTAAGCTCTTACCCCATTGCAGGTGTTGTTACCGGGCTTGAGGTTTGCTGGTCCACCGCAGAGAAGCGGGCAGTTATTGCGCTGTCCTTGACACCATTGGTCTGCGAGTAAATCAGTACTGCTCAGAAGGCATCGCCTTAGGGCCACAGCGCTTGAATCATCACGTACTCTTCGTGGTGAGATCCACTCCTGCGAGGTTGACGTTGCTGGAGTTCTGCGCGACGGCAAATCCTACGACCAAGGAGGTAAACAGTAGCGTGAGAGAATGCATGTTGATGCTGAGTTTTGGATATGTAGCGGAGTAGGATAGGTGCTTAAAGCTGTAAGTCTGTCACCCGGTTACTCTTGGTATGATACTTGTCAATGCTATGGAAAGGTTGGATAATTGAGGAAGTAAACGGAGAAAAATGCTTGCGCAATGGTGGTGAAGATGCAAGAAATTAAATTGCTTGGCAAAGTTACACGCTACTGAGTAGCTTAGTAAGCAAATTGTTGCTTCTGGATTCAGTTAGCGGCAATGCGAGTCTAACCGAATTCGATACAGGCTCTTTATACCCACTGTCGTATGGATAGTATTCGTGGTAATCAAGGATCTCTTGAATTTTATGGTATATGCACATGTTCGCCTTTCCAATCGAGCTTGTGAAGCCCCATAGCCTCAAGAGACTCAACCATTGGCAGCCACGACGCCGTGAATGTCCACTATTCTAAATTGCTGGGAAACTTCCCTCCCATACTCCGGAAAATGATTGCACGCATCGCCCGTCGCAGATTGTTGTTCCAAAGTATTCCGCGAGTCCCCGCTATCTCCATCTAACTCACTCCATGATCCCCACCGTGACCGAAACATCCGTACAGTGACTTTCTTCACAGCTCCTCATCCTCGTCAGGCTCCGTCTTGATGGCTTTTCCCTGCTCAATTGGCGGTAGTGTATCTTGTGTGACCCCTGACAATCCCAGCCCCAACCTCTGTCTCATGGCCTCATCATCTAGTCCTGACAGACTGGCTCTCTGCTTTTTCATTGGGCTACCTATTATAGAATCTAGAGAAAGGGTAGGACTAGGATCATATGAAGCGTTAGTGAGTAACGTGGGTGGGGTTGAAAGGATCGAAGCGTTTGGAGGTGTGGTTCCAGCTGTGGGCGTATTGGAAGCTGGAGACTTCCGTGTGGCTGGAGACCCTGCGTTCAGAGGTTCGGAAGAGTGCTGTCGTTTTAGCTAGGTAGCTTGTCAATCACTGATCAGAACGAAAAGGGGTGGAAACCTTACCCTGATTTTCTGGACTCCTTCGGCTAACTCCCCTTGACGCTTCGCATCCTCAGGCGAGAGCAAACCATTCAAAGCATCTTGCGACTCGATTTCTTCTGACTTGACAATGACCGTATCGTCATCTTCCTCATCGCTATCCATATCACTGAATTCTTTCTTTATAGCTTTGCCTTTAGCATTAGATGACGTCGACCGTGTATCCGTGTCACGGAAGTTGGAAAATCCTAGTGCTCCGCCAGGCTTCAGCGGCTTCAGATTAGCAAAATCCGTCTTCACCGATCTTCGTTTCGCCGTCGCTGCTGTAGGTTTGTCTTGGGACTTCGGAGTTGACAGTATGCCCATTTTTTGGAGCTGCTTCTCACCTCGGTAAAGGAACGTAAAGACAGCGAATGGTTTATCTGGCCCGTCTATACCTGTAACAGTTTGGGTACTGATTGACTTGGGATCCAACGTTTTTGGCTTAGCAAAACTCGTTGTATGATCAACTTCGGCTGCTTCTGTACTCTCTCCGTTGCTCTTTGCTCCGTTTCCCGAGTTCTTGACTGACTCCTCGTCGTCATCGTGGGCGTCAAATTGCGGTGAGTACTCCCCTCGCTTGATTTCTCCTGATGCGAGCACCCTGAACAGCGCTACTTTGATCTGCCCTGTCGACTCTGGTATTGGATCGTCGTCCGAATCTGAAGCTGACGAGAACAGCTCATCGTCATCATCCGACATCTGCTCCAGGGGCGATCGCTCGTCTGCACCATACCGGAGAACGTTTCTCTTTGACCGATCTTTGCTTCCCAACAAGGAAGACTCGGCCTCGTCGTCACTTCCTCGACGCTGTTTCCTCCTTCGTCGCTTCTTCTCCATCTTTTGTCTCCTCCTCTCAATTCTGGCCGCAGTGTCCTTTCCTTCCAGGTCCAGCCCATTGAGCCATCTTTCCAAGCCTACTTCTCGAAAAAGGAACTCTCGCTCCGCAAGACCTCCACCTTCTGACTCAGGTATACCGACCCATCGCGAATTTACCCAAGTCTCCTCCCCTCGCCGTAACAGTGTAGCTACCTCCTCTTTGGCCCGACCATCGAAATATATGTACGCAGCAATCGTCTCATTTGGCGATGTAGTCAAGGGTATATACGGGCCAATAGCGCCCGAATACCTTCCCCGCTCGCCCGATAGCTGTGATAGACCGCTCACTATTCGCGCTCGTGGGTATGGGTCTTCTGGTGTCGGTTTTGGTTGGGAATAAGGGACGTTGAGGCCTGGAGTTAGGAGGGTGATGGAGATAGCAAAAGTTGACTGCTGGGGTTCGTTGGTTAGAGAATCTGCGGGTATCTTCGCTGGTGGTACTGGTATATAGGAGCTGATCCGCGAGAATCTAGACTGCTTCTGTATAGAATATTCGGGTAGTGGGCCTTCTGGTGTGTGAATGCTGACCGCCAGTCCCTTGAAACAAGGCATTTTCTTATTCTCAGAGACCGGACGGGTTTGTGCCGTTCCCACGAGGCTACTGCAGAGTTGGGACCTCAGCAGCAGATAGGCTGAGAAACAGCCAAATGAACGGAACGTAAGAGAAGGCCAATGCAGTAACGATGCCTTGAAGCACGAGTGCAGTAGCTGAATATACTATTCTCATAAACCTGTTCGCAGAACTCGCCTGCTGAAGGCTTACTACGCTAGCAAAGCCCAGGCGTCGACTCAGGTCCAAAGCCTGAAGCTTTGATAATTCCGTTGTCGAGCTCTTTTCGGGAGCAGTCTGATAGCACTAGGAGATAAAGTTTAGAGTCTCCAAAAGTTATCCAGTCTGCAGCTGTTCAAGTGCTATGTCGTGTGATGTGTCGTCGGAGGTGTTGACCTGTGACGTTGATGGAGAGGTACGGTAGGCTTGATCACGTGAGGTACAAGTCCGGATGATTCTCTCTGACCAACCATGAAAGGTCCCTCGGGCTAATATGGAAAGTAGATGTAGCGGCACTAATGAGGCTACATTTGTGAAATGTTGATTGCGGCTACGCCCATCACTTGCTACATCAGGTTCATAATGATTCCCACAATTGTGCTTCCAGTGAAAAAGCAAGGCTTATTGCTAATCGCCATCAGTGTTGCTACTGCATCAGAAAGCATGAAAAATCCCAAGATCATCAAACGCCCAAGTGACCCGCAAGCCCATATAGAGAGACCGATCAATAGTCATTGCTTCCCACTCGCTTGCGTTGCGCCCCAAAGTCCTATATCAGTTTTCCCTACATTTCCCTTGTGATGCAAAAAGATAAAAGCTTTGTTCTTAGACCCATATAGCACATCCCATCATCACGAGCTCAGCCATTGACACCCACATTGGCTTTCCGCCGTGTCCCTTCTCTCGACAGCCTCGTCTCTCTTAAGATGCCAGCTTCTCCGCCTGCCTGGCGGGCCCTGCATCAATGATTCTTGTAGCAGCGATTCATTCTCCGTCAGATTGACCCTGATGAGCTGACCCGTCGAATCTCGAAGATTGCCTGGCATATTCGTGTATAATATTTGCATTTGCTGGCAATATGGCTGAACCGGGTTTTGTACGTTACGGCGCTCCTCGATCTTAACAACCTTGGGGAAAGAAGCTAGATTTGTGGGTAGAGACATAGCGCGCTTTGACCAAGAGCCTGGTGTTGACGATGCTCCTAGAGGGCCGGCACTCGTCAAAGAAGGGATAGGGTTGCTGCCGAATGGAGGTTGATCAGATGCAGGCGAAGACGCGGATGTCGAGGCGTTGATGGAGCTTGAATCTAGGGTGATGAAGATAAATCCTTCCAACATCGTGCCATTCCAGAAGCAGAACCAAGGCCTGCTAGGCGGCGTAGCGATGAGATCTGGGGACCCATATGGCGTAATATCGCGATCCTCAAGGGCTGCGAATTCATCATATTCTCCGGTTTCGCTGAAAGAGCGTTTCTTGCTTGTGGCAGAGAAGTCCGATTCCCTCACCACAACAACTTTGTCAAATGCTTGCTGGAAGAAGAAAGCCGGACCTTTGTTCCACCCAGCTCTGTCGTTCATAAGCTGCATACTCGTAGGACCCAGAAGTTGTGGTGGCTGAGCCCCATATCGTATTGGCGCGTTCGGATCTGGACCAAGAAGGTTGAATTGACATCCTGGCAGGATCTCAAAGTTGAGGTCTGTCCCATTTGTACATTGCCAAGCGCTGCCTTGAGTTTTGTTGCTCAAACAGGAATTTTTTGTGACTGAGGGGGAACCAAGCTTAAGAGCAAACGAGCCAGTGGGTAAAGGGGGCAGATCTGAAGGTGTTGCGGTAATCGGCACCGCATCCACCAGGGAAGTCGTGGTAACAAATACAGTGGACGCCCTGACTTTGTATTAGCCATAGCTTCGTAAAATCTATCGTTTACACTTACACTGCCGCCTGTGGTGGCGCTACTAGAGAGTGTATAGATTCCGTCGCTTTCTCCTGACCAGCTTTGTGTCCTAGTATGCCACCAATCACAGAGCCGATAAGAATACCAACCACCAGTAAGAGTAATACGACGGCCCATATCGGTAGTCTATCCCAGCACACCCTCCTTTTGCTCTTCTCAGTTATGCTTTCTTTGAAATTTCCACTCTCATCTGGCTGGGCAGGCGCATTGGCAGGTATCTGGTTTAGCTCTGTGGAGCTATCATCGACCGTAGGACTTCTGGTCTCGGAAATGTTCGATTGCGCTGCTACTAGGGTATCTTGTGCTGTCAGGGTATCTTGCGAAGCTTCTGGATGGTTTCCTTGGGCTGCGACAGGAGATACGGGAGACACGGCAGACAAAGCAGTAGGTGGTACTGCGGGAATAGCGTCTTTGGGGGGAAGATCATTAGGATAGCGTGTATATGGCGGAAGCTGTTCTGTGTGGCCGTCAGGTCCCACAAGATCAGCAACCTCCTCACCATCTGGCCCAAAACGTCTTCGGTAATCTTGAGATAAGCCAGGAAACCCAACTGGTGCAGGGGTGATGCCGTCAACAGGGCTCACTTCATCCTCAGGTACAGTGTTCTGAGGATACATGCTATAAGGTTGAGTAGGCCCAACTGGTCCCGTGTATATCCTCTCTGGCATCCTGACTGTTGAAGTCGTAGCGGTACTTGGTGTTCTCGAAATGCCGATATCTTGAGGATATAATCCATAAGGCTGACTAGGCCCCGTCGCACCTTGGTAAGGGCTTTGCGTCCTTGGCATGGTGAAAGTTGAAGTGCTGCTAATTGACCTGTGGGGTGTGGACGCACCATTTGGGATGTCTGTGGAGTGAAGTGGAAGTGGGGAGGTTGTGTCTTGACGGGATGAGAAAGAGTTGCGTCCGCCAAATCGTTGTGACCCAGTACTCCTCCGTGAGAGACCGCGAATAGATCCCGGAAGATGCTGCTGGGGTATTGATCTTTCTGTGTTGTCGTGCGGTCGGGTCGGTGAAGCGACACTTGCGAAACCGTCGCCTTCTCGTAAAGGCGATCCAAATTCATTCGAGATCTCGAATGGGTCCAATGCAAACTCATCACTGAAGATATCGGGGTTAGAGGAACGAAAGGAGGTACGAGAATGTCGTGATGGGCGTGATGATGTCGACGACTGGCGTTCTGCCATTCTGGCTGGTCTTCGCTAGGGCGACAGCCAGTTCAGGCTTCGAGTCGTATTGCTTGAGCTGAATGAGTCTACTCGAGAATTATTTGCGTGGGATGTCCTATGATCATCGCGGGCTTTAACGATAGACTTGACGTTTAGTGTCGTTGAATTGTTGCGTGAGGCTGAAGGAGTAGAGAAAGTCCTGTCACGAAGGAACGGTTCGTTTCGGCAAGGCTTGCAACCGCCAAAGAAATCCGAAACCTCCCTGCCCCTCGTGCTCTCAATAGCCTTGCGATGCTACCTGCCTCTCCTGTGACCCATGTTTTCCTTCCACAGCCATAGCTAGTCGAACAATGGAGACCACATTAATGAGTATTCTTTACGGTATAGAAGTCTCTTATCCCGTATCAACTATCAATACATTCGGCGCATGAATGCCGAGCCAATGAATTGGAACAGACACCGAGGGCACTGTTCTATCCTAGAGCCGAGGGGGCCTCATAAGTTTCTGAAGAGAAGACCACTTAAAAGCTTCCAGGGAACAATTCATTCAGCATTGCGAAACGACAACTGCGTTGTTGTACCCGGCATAAATTCATATCTAATAAATGGGGCAGCCTTTGTGCTATGCCATCTCTATCGCTCTGTAAAAGCCACTCAACCTATCTACAAAGTCGTAGCGACGACCAAATAAGGATAGTACCAGACGGTGATTGCTGGTTGCCAGCTTTTTCGCGTCCTCCATTTTGTTAGACGTATCCCACGCGATATTACGCCTTGATATCATAATGTCGTTGGAACATGCCATCAACTTTCGTGAGATAGTAAGTGCCTGTGGTGATTGTCTCCGGTTTGCCCTTAGGCGTGTAGTCCTTCTGCAAGTGTGCTTTCTCCCTCAGTACGCACATCTGGCACCACTGGTTAGCTTCACCGAATAAAAGGTCTAGTCAAAAAGCTACAAACCTCGTCATAAACCTCTGGTGCTACTGTCCGTCGGGCATCTAGCCTGTTTTGCAGATCCAGTTGTTTGGCCATTCTGCTCGTATCACCAACGACTTTGAAACTGAAGAATGAACTTGCTAGCCCGCTTCCGTAGCTGAAAACGCCCACTCTCTTCCCCTTGAGCTGCTCACTGGTAACATTGCTTAATAGACTAACTAGCGCACTGTAGACGCTGGCGCAGTACATATTACCGCACATTGTCGGCGCTTGGATAGCTGGTTGAACCCTTGTTTGGAATGTCTTCTTGGTCAGACCCATGAAGGTTTTTTCGACCGTCTTATCAGTAATCGAACTCTTGTAATCTAAATCCTTTATTTCTGACGGTACGGACTCGAATGCAGGATTCGAAGGGTTCTCCGTGTAGTCATTATAGAGCAGACGAGCATATGACTTAGCGACAAGCTTGCATGTTGGGGAGTGGAACAGTACGTGATCAAACCGATCTAGTGGTGTAGCAGGAGTCTCGTCGTGAGCGCCGTTGGAAAGACCATTCTTTCGGAGTGAAGCTTCGCGAGCGTTGTACGCCTTGTAGCAATTATCCACCGCCTCTGTGTAGCATCGTACAGAGTACGCACCGTCGATCACAGGATATTCGGAAGTCAAGTCAGGCTTATAAAAATCGTACGCATGCTGCATATACGTGCCTCGCTTGCCCGGCTCAAATGCGATTGGAGCATCGGGACCTATCAGCATGGCGACACACCCTGCACCGCCTGTTGGGCGGGCATTGCTCTTTTTGTAAAGAGCAATGTCTCCAGCGACCACAATCGCATCGCGGCCATCCCACGCTGACGATTCGACCCAATTGATAGCGTTAAAAAGCGCGTTGGTGCCACCATAACATGCGTTGACCGTATCAACCCCTTCAAGATTGGTATTGCCCGATGGCTCGAAAAGTTGCATGAGAACTGACTTGACGGATTTGGACTTGTCGAGAAGCGTTTCTGTTCCAACTTCGAGGCGGCCGATTGATTTGGGGTCTATCGAGTATTTGTGGAGAAGAGAGGAGACGGTCGTAAGGGCAAAGGAATAGATATCTAATTTCATCTTAGGTCAGACTTGGTCAATGAATATGGGCTATAGCATCCGGCCCAAACCTTCTCGATCATCGCAGAAGCTCATCTTGGTTTGGCCAAGACCAATCGTGTATTTCCCAGTAGCGACTCCATCGAATTTCTCGAGCTCATCCTGAGCAACGCACTATAGTACCGTGAGCAAACACTATTACGTGACCAGCGTCGGAGTTTTTAGTAAAAGCTCTGGAGCTTTGAAAACTTACCTGGCTTGGGAAATACATCTCAATAGCCTTGATACCAACATTTTGTGGTCGAGATGCCATATTGGAATGATTGAAGCGGTTATGTTTGGGGATTTTTTCTTTTCGCTTTAGGTTTGCAAGAGTGAGAGCTTCTGGAGGTGTGGTGCAAAGTAACAGTCGAAGAAACCTGGGGGCCTGGGGTAATAAGTGCAACGGTGAAGCTAGAGCGCTGCTATCGCAAAATAAGATTGGAGCCTGCCTGGAGGACGCGAATCTAGGGGAAATGTGTAGTTTATTCCGTAGGCGTCAGAACCGCTTCAATCCTTCTTAGCACACAATCGGAGCTCTTCAGTTATGACTTGACTGTTCAGTGATGTTCTGGCAGCAATGCAGACCACGGATTGTGATTCTCTACGGAGTACAGTACACAGCTTCAAGTCGCTGCACCGGAGTTTAACCAATAAGGCTTAGCGAATTGTTGTTGCTCTTTTCGGTTCACCGACTTTCAGGGTTTTAGCCGCCGTTGTCGACCATTTCGGAGCAATAAGGCATGTAAGGCTGACATTAGTGACACTCATCAGCTGCGCTAGGAGTAAATCACGACCCTTCACCACTGTGCATCCCTGAGCTTACTTGGCGTGCCCCGGTGGAGCTCAAAGCATCACGGCTGGAGGCGTAATATCAAAGACTCCAGCTACCTCGCAAACAAACATTCGTGATGACCGCCAAAAAACGTGCCATAGTGCTGACTGTTGATGCATTTGGTACACTGTTCACACCCCGAGAGCCTATAGCCAAGCAATATGGTTATGTAGCCAGGAAGCATGGGCTATCGGGATTCACTGACGAGGAAGTGGGAACGACTTTTCGCATTGGTAATCCTGAACACTTGAGGGTGGCCCTTTTGCAACTTTTGAGAGCTGATTCGTGCATTAGCGTTCAAGAAAGAATCGGGTGAACACCCCAACTATGGAAGAGCGGTGGGAATGGAGGCACCTGAGTGGTGGTCCAATGTAAGCATTTCAAGGGTCCAAGGTGCATTGTTTGATAAGCATCTTCATCCTTCAGACTGATGACCTTACGCATCTCATGTACTACTGTTGGTAACGCTGAGTGCCGCGTCGGCTTGCTCTGAAGGCCTATAATCTCTCTTTTTATGGCTGAAGCGTTCTGCCTAATACAGAATCTCGTAATCTTCTAACCACCAGCAGGTTATCCAATCCACTTTCTCCCCTTTAATCCCAGCCTCTTCCTCCTTACCTAAAAAGCTTGTACCCGATCTTCTCTCCCGCTTCAGCTCTGCAGAGGGCTACACCCTCTTCCCCGACGTTCATCCTTTCTTTGAAAGTCTGCGGGAAGCAAGAGAGAGATCTTGGCATAACCCAAATCTACCCAAAGTTGTTCTTGGCATCATCACAAATTCCGATGACCGCGTCCTTCCTATTCTCTCTAGCCTTCATACGCGTGTTACCCCTCGACGTTATCAACGTGATGCGGAAGCATACTTCCCAGCGCGGCAAGCAAAGGACGACAGTGATATCGAATTTGTGATCCTGAGTTACGACGTAGGTTTCGAAAAGCCTAATCGAAGGATATATGACGCAGCAAAAGAGCTAGTGCATGTAGAAGAAGATGTAGAGTGTGGATATATTCATGTCGGCGACGATCTGGAAAAGGATGCTCGAGGAGCCGAAGCCTCAGGATGGACTGGTGTGGTGCTGGATCGAGATGATCAATATGAGAGTGAAGGACTTCCGCGTGTAAGAAGTCTAGCAGAATTAGGAGACATAGTATCGGAGAGAACAAAGGGAGAAAAACTGTCAGACCCTTGGCATTAACCTAGTCCATTACCGCTATTGCAAAGCCTACAACAAGACCGTACGGGATAGTAAAAAGCCCTCTTTAACTCAGTGTATGAGGACAGGCATACAGCAAGAATAACAATAAGAGGAAAGTGAGTTTTGCAGGGTAACGCAGATACGTAGCTGGAAGCTACTACAACAACAGAAGCAGTAGTGTATCCGAATGACTTGAGAGATAAGCTCAGCGCCCAGGACAATAGACCGCCGGACGATTGAATATGGTGTTATTGATTGTAAACAGGCCTCCGAAAGCTCATTCACCATCCGAATCTGCAAACATATCTTCAGCTTTGGGTCGCTTCCCTCGGCCCCCTGGTAAGATATGCTTAGAAGTTCCACTAGCAAGTTCTTTGCCTATCTTAAATCCAACAGAATCTCCTCTGTAAACCTCTTTAGGCTTTCCTTCGATCGCACTTCCTCTGCGGCCGTTGTCATGTGCGGCCGCAGCATTTAATCCGAGACGGGGCGCTTTGTCGCCATTCAACTCATTGTCGTCTGAATCCTCCATCGGCTCACCATCAACTTCTTCATCATCATCCATTGGCTCACCGTCAAGATCTTCGTCGTCAACCATGGACTCACCATCCACATCAACATCCATAGGATCTCCAGCGTCAGACGGCGCTAGCTGATCGGCACTAGACCTAAGAGCCTCTCTTTCCTGTGCCTTTTCATCAACGGTCTTCCACCGCGACTTAGTAGCAAAAGCCGCTGCCAAAGCCTTTTCTGCCGCTGCATTGGCTGCATCTTCGGCCGCTGTAAGCGGAGGATTGGCAAAAATCGTGGCGAAATGCTCCTGTGATGCCTGCGGGAAAACACACCAACCCTCCCAAAGTCCAAGGACACTACATACGCTTCGTTTCCATTTTTCGGCGCGCAGACGGCCCCAAGACATTGTTTTCTCCAGCCGCCCAAGACCTTCGAATACTTTATTTTGCTTGAGTGCATTTTCGAATAATTGTCTATAGCGCCATGCGTGTCGAACTCCGCTAGTGGAAGATGAGGATAAGAGGTCCGATATGATGTAAAGCCCTATCAATTTGGAGGATGATGTGTCTTCTTTCTCGGCGGTCTTTTTGTCATCCTCGTTCGCATCCTCTTCATCCTTTGAAGCTGGATCGTCTCCTAAGGCCTTCTTGTTGGAATTGGCGCTGGAGAACGCAAAGGGCCTCAAAACATTAGACGTAATTATCTGTACTACTTCTTCAGCTCCTTCACCTGCATGTTGAATTGCAAATGCGGTGATGCGGGCAACATCCCCTCTTCTGAGCTTTGCATTTGTTGTAGGCAGTCTAGCCAGCAAATGTGTCAATTTAGCTTTTTCAAGGGGAGTAAGATAAGCTTGATCGTCACCGTCTAAATTAGCAGCATCCGGAGGTGGAGCACCTCCATGGTGGTGGGAGTAGCGACGTCGTCCTTCATCGCCTGAGTCTTCATCGTCCGAGGAATTATAATCCGAGTCTGAAACAATTTCTTCAATCCGGGTTGTATACTCGAAGGGTAAGCCTTTTTCAGGTGCCGCCCAAGGCGCTCCTCCTTCAAAAAGACGTTGTGAAGACGAAGATTTCCTACTCCGAATCCTAGTTTGCGCTCCTGTGAGAACATCCCAAATTCGCCAACGATACCATACACCCCCAACGCTGCGAGCATCCCATAACCAAGCCCACTTTCCATCCATTTGCACATCTTTTCGGCTCATTAGAAGAGCCTCAAATTCTGGCCCGTTAGCGATTAGAGCTTCTACGGTCTTGTGGATAAGTTTGAGCTGTTTGAGATCAGAAGGGGGCGTGACGTTAACCGTAACTGGCGGAGCACCTCTCCCATACTGTGTTGAGCTGGGTGCGTAGGACTGCGGTGGAGCGTAACCACCACGATGAGTATTTGATGGCTGTGCTCGGCCAAAGTTTGTACCAGGACCAATCTGTATAGGACGAGCGCCAAATGGTAGCGAAGACGTAGCAGATGAAGTTCCAAGAGACGGCATTTCTGTGCCTACAGCAGCCAAGGATAGGTGACGTGACAACGAAAGGTAGAAGCCACGACCCATATATCGATTCTGTAGGACGCTAACAGCGGTATCAATGTCAACCGCAGGCGTATCTTCCGCTAGGGTGACGATTGCTGAGAGCGATCGGCGATCTGAGGTACCTGGTCCAGAAGGAGGTAAGATCCGGACTCCTTCAGCTTTAAGATTTGACGGTAGTACCGACTTGATTACCGCAGGAGATGTCCCTGGTGGTAGCGAAGACAATCGAAGTGTAGGTCTCGGAGTAGCTCTTTCGGCCGCCCTTGGATGAGTTGTAATATCTTCATCATCGGAAGTCTGAAAGGCAGTCTTGGCATCCGCTGGATATGTAGAAGAATCTTCAAAAGCAAACAGCCCTTGATTTGTCTCTTTCCGTGCAGGTTGGGATCCATCGTATGCTCTTTTACGTGATATTGACGGCGGCGGAGGCCCTAAGCTACCTGGCCCACTGCTCCCTCGGCCTCTGGTAGCGGGTCCAGAAAAATGCCGTTTTGATTGACCCGCAAATGCAGCACCTCTTCCACCCCCAGATCCTGATCCCCCCCTAACCGAGGAGTTATTTGATGGACGAGAATCGTCTTCATCATCGAATGATTTGATGAAGTCTTCGTACACTGCTGCTGTCTCTTCTTGCTCACGCTGGCGCTTTGCTTCGGCTTCAGCTTTTTGGCGTTCGAACAGCGACTTCTTAGTCGGTGCAGTGAGCTTCGACCCAATATCTGGAAACTCCTTTATCTTGGAGTCTTCAGCCATAGTGGCGACACCCAATGTTAGACGAAGAATAGTGGAAGTACGGGTGACCTTGGAGTTGGCCATTTAGACATCGCTAGCGCAGCCCATACGGACTGTTGAAGCTTGAGCGGAACATTCCGCTGTCAAGCTTCACCTCGGCGCTTTCACAACATAAGGTAGATAGGCATCGATCCCGAAAGTAGGTCATAGTCGGAATGGCGACCGCGGGAGACGTTCAGGCGCTGCTGCGTTTTCTATCTCAGGATGCAAAGATACCTCTTCCTATCGCGATGGGCAAGATCAAAGACCTACAGAAGGCTGCCTTGACCTCGTATGAAACACCGAGAGGAAATCAAGTTCTCTGGCGGTGCTAATACTCTACAGTCCAAGTACTCTGGCGAAGTCTAGTCTACCGGTGGTTCAGGCCATCTTTGCTGACGAGAAACGGTCAAAACAAATCATCAGCGCAGCCAAACGGGTCACTAAGAAGAGGTCTTCAAGTGCCACTCAATCAGAGTCGCCAGCTAAACGCAAGAAGACAGTTCTTCTAGGGGAACAAGATACACCAGCAGCTATCGAGGAATCTCTTACTCTCCCTGAAGTCACCTGCAATGAAGAGGAACTAGAAGCATCAGCCATTTACACCAATCGGGCACCTCTAGTTCTTGCATTCGCCGTCACTCTTCTCAAATATACCATGCCTGAACAGCCGCTCTCTTCTCGACTAAGCCTAGCCAAAGCTGTGGTTAGCGCAAATAGCAAGACCAAGGCCAAAAGTCTAGGAATAGAGAAAGGAAATACTGCAGAAGACGAAGGATGGGGTCAAGGGCAGCCGAAGGTCCGTATCATGGGACGAGAAATTAGTGTGATGAAGCGCTGGGGTTACGATCCAACGGAGGGAAGTAAGGTGAGTGACTTGGCGATCGTTCAGGAAGAGGATGGCCACAGTCAGGCTGCAGAATCGCAATCAACGATACAAGGTGATGAAAATCAAGGTCAAGCAAGAGATCAGAAGCAAAGACCCCATCCTGGTCCACCGTTATGGGGGCTTGACCTTGACGCCCTCCGGTCTTCCAGTAATCCGCTCCCACCCGGCGTCTCAGAATCCCACACATCGGCCCTCCCAATTCACGAGCCCAAATCTGCAAAAGACTACCTCCTCAAATCATTCAGCTCTCCTCCCTCGCCATCGCCCAAAAAACAACCCACAAAAGTGATAGAAGCAGAGAAAACAAGAAATCTAGCTCGGTTGCTTCAAGCACTTGATCTACTGTATAGCTCCTGGGCGCATGTTCTAAGCCAGCAAGAACTTGATCGCAGAGCATGGGCTTGGTATGTGGGTGTACGGCCGGAGGTACAGGATGGAGCTGCGGGCTGGGGTGGTAAAGGCGACGTCAAGCTTTCGCAGATCCTGGAGTTGCGGAGAAGAGGATGAAGATGAAAACGGGTGCTATAATATATAGAAAACACTCGGCCGGAATTCCAACAAAAGTTAAGTCTGCAGGCTCCGAAGAACAGTAGCCGCGACAAGAATGATGCCTTGCATTGCAGCTGCAACACCAGCAAGAGTGATCTCTCTTCAGAATCGAAAGTCCGCTAGAGGCGTAAACTTCACGGATATAAAGCTTCATAAGGTGATTCTAGATCGCCACGTAATTCAGTTTGGCCAGATTGATTTTGTGTTGGGCACTAGCCTGGCTGCAATAGCCATTCGAAGCTGATTAGGAGAGTAGAATCTGTTCTTTTCGCCTCCTACTGCGAAGAAGATAAAGATAGAAACTGCATTACTCACCGCAGTTCGGCGTCGTGGATTTGGAGAATGTCTCTGACGGTTGCTTTCAATCATACAGCTTTATCCACCGTACTCGAATACCGGCAAGAGAACAGGTTTCGTATGCAAGCAACACTGGAGGCAGTGAATCACGAGTGGTTACGATATAAGTTTGAGATCCGTGTTGAACATCACACCTTCGGCTTTCGAATATACT
>JAABUW010003197.1_pt1 | contig 23664 bp, 43 predicted proteins | sample 5560081 | NCBI WGS metagenome assembly JAABUW01 (sample SAMN10711882, study PRJNA513363) | rock metagenome | isolation source: Antarctica rocks | place: Antarctica: Victoria Land, Knobhead sud | reverse complement strand
CCCTCCCTCAGATTCCATAGAATACAGCTCCATGCAGGCACGTCAACCAGTGTCGCTGGCATGCGCCAGGGTGCGCAGGTTGACAAAGATGACGGACCGTGGATGGGATGCTGCACGACTGGGCAGGCGCCTGAGTCTCTGCGGGCGTAGCCGAGGAACGCCGCCGCTGCGGTGACCTCGCTCCAGATGCGCTGCCCAGGCGTGCCCACCTGCATTTTGGGTTTTAGGTCTTGGGCCTAACTTCAGTAAGCAACCCATTTCGCGTTGCGGTAGAGGACACTCGTACACTGGACAGCCAACACTGCACTGCATGGCAGTGCCGGTCAATCAAAAGGAACTCACCATTGGCCGGCCTGTCATTGGGTCGATGGCGTCACACCAGAACTGCTGGCCCTCTAGCACTGTCTGCACAGCTCGTGCCCACTGGACGAAGCAGGCCAGCATCCTGTCCATTTCCCGCTGCCACAGCATCTGCGAAACAAAGCATGGACTTTGCCGACAGAGCACGCAAAACCACAGCACACTCAAGTACGCAACGAGACACACACAAGCCTTTTCCAAGCAAGCGCTTGTTCAAAGTCCTTGGGTCATGAATGAGTTTGTGCGTGCAAGTCAGATGATGCAAGGCAAAAGATAAGAAGAAGGGAGGTAGCGCCACCTGCGCGGCTGTGGGCGGATCGCTGACCGCCTCAGCGTCCGACACCCGCTGCATGCCGTCGGGCGCAAATTGAAAGGACAGCACCGCAAGCACGCCCTGCCCGTGCGGCGCATCCGGCAGCACCGCTGACAGCTCGGCGCGCACGTCGCGGCCCAGCCTGCAAACGGCGCGGCACTCAGCAACTTCGGATAACGCATCTCTGAAGGCATCAACAACAGAAACATAACAGCGCCCCTCTGTTGGCTCGACGCATCAGGACCTGCAATGAACAAGGCCCTTTGACAATGTCACCTGTGGATAGACACTTCCAGCGGGCCGGCAGGCGCCGCCACGGTGTGCGGTGGCTCCAGCATGGTCGACATGGCTACAGGTAGAGGGATGACATGTTCTCAAGGGTCACCGCCCATACATCGAGGCACTGACAACAGCCATGCGCGACACGTGCGGCAAACAAAGTCCGTTGACAGCCCTGCAACAGCATCTACAAACTAGCCTGGGTCAGCGCGCTGGCGTGGCTTTGCCGGCAGCGCCGATGACTGCCCGTCGCCTGCGCTCGTCGGCTGCAGCAGCTCCAGCGCCTGAGGCGGCAACGTGGCAATCACTTCAATCAATAAGGAGACTGACCAACATGGGTAGGTCGCACAGGTGGAGAGCAGGTAGACTTTCCTGCATGCATGTGCCGCAGCCTGCACGTCTGACTGTGAAACCTGCCAAAGCTGCGAGCCCAAAGACTGTGAAACCTGCCCTGAAGCCCAAACCCCAAGGTCACCTGGGCCAGCTGGTAAATACGCGCGGTCAGGCCTGCCAGAAGGGACAGGCGGTCTGACGCGTCCATCATCTGGCTGAAGCTGTTCATCAGCATCAGCGTAGCAAAGCAGGCGTTGGAGACCCGCTCCGCCGCTTTGCCGCCAGAGTCGCCCGGCACCGCCCGCGACGCTGCAGGGCGCACAAGCACAGAGTCAGCCGAACTTCGGTCCCACCCGCGGCCCCTCCCAGAGAGGGTTTAAGGGGTTTGGATGACTTGCAGGTTCCCTTCTTGTTCAGATCTCCGGGATATGCACTGAACACATGGACACGCAGCTCGGCATCGCTGTACAGGCGTCTCTCTTCGCGTGGAGTCGAGCTTGTGCAGCCTGACAAAACCGCACTGTGGAACACGACGAGTGCGACGCAGCAGTACGAGATGATGGCGCCAGCATAATCCAGAGCGCGGGTCAGCGCCGCCTGCGCGGCGTGCCACGCCGCCAGGCGCCGCTGGTTTCGCACCGCCGCGTCCAGGCGCGCCTGCACCCAAAGTCGAATGACGTCACCAGTCAAGGCTTGGGGCCTCAAGCCTCCGGCTGTGCACGCAGCTCTGTGTCCGAAACACATTCGCGCAGCCCTGGGTGGTCGTGCCCGTCAGCCAGGATGTGTACCATTCGGGGACATCATCGGCACAGATATGTGGAAGCTCGCCTGCAGCGCGGCCTGCTCTGCGGGCGAGCCGCCGCACAGCGCTGCCTCGGTGGCGGCAGCCCGCAACCGCGCGTGCGCGCTCCGCAGGTCACCCTCCAGCCGCTCCTGCCGGAACACCGCCGCCGCGATCGGCGCCAGGACCGCCCTGCGCAATGTTGTGAAGCGGCATACTTATTGAGTCATGAGGCACGACTTCTTGCTTGAAATTCAGGCGTTCTGGCATGTGCGAGCTGCCCTCAAGCCACCCCTGCCGGAACATCGCCGCCGCGATTGGCGCCAGCACAGCCCTGCACAGCGTGTCAAACTGGTTGTGATTGTTAAGCGTCTGCAGGATATGGTCCACAGATTCAGTAAGACAGGTTGGCTGTGAGGTCTGCAGGTCGCCCTCCAGTCGCTCCTGCCGGAAACCCGCCGCCGCGATCGGCGCCTGGACCGCCCTGCGCAGTGTTGTGAAGTGGCATATTCATTGATCATGAGACATGCCTTCTTTCTCAAATTCACGGTTTCTGGCGCATGCGAGCTCCACAGGTCGCCCTCCTGCAAACTGCCGGAACATCGCCGCAGCGATCAGCGCCAGAACCGCCCTGCACAGCGTGTTGGATCATTGTTCATACTACCCCAGCGTCTGCAGGATGTGGTTCACATTCTGAATAAGGCGACAGTGTCTGCGCGCTCCGCGGGTCGCTCTCCGGCCGCTCCTGCCGGAACGCCGCAATGGGCGACAGGACCGCCCTGCGCAATGTGACGAGGCATGTTTCGTGGTGATCGAGGCATCACCTGCTTCGTTAAATCAAACGGGCCACGTGCAAATGGATTGTGGGGCCTGCCAGCGTATGCCAGCGCACAGCTCTGGCAGAGCGCCGCGCTATGCACGTTGTTGTTCTGAGCATACAACGTGTGAACCGTTCAGCATGAGGCATCCAGGTCTTCAGTGGAGAAGGGCTCACCGCTGCAGGGCGGCGCTCACGGCAAAGAATAGGTACACCAGCATGACAGCCGGTGCCGACGTCAGGCGCGCCATCCAGTGTGTGTAGAAGACCACCTGTTCACGCATACAACTAGCAGTTGAGCGCCAATGGTTTCGCATTGTCCGACGAGCAGTCTCAATGTCATGGCTCGGTGGTGGCACACCACACAGAACCGCTTGCGGCGGTACTGGCGATAGCAGCGCTCCTGGCACAAATCGAATATGGATCCGACACGACCGGCACGTGCAGCGCAGCGGGTTCGAGGGTTTCTGAACCCACCTTCAGGGGCGCCGCGGCAAACACCGCGGCCAGGCGACCCAGCTCCTCGGCCCAGCGGCCCACGTCCGCAGCCATGCGCTGGTCGGGATTGTCGACCGCGGCGGGCAGCCGCGCGAACGCCGCGCCGCAGCAGTACAGCTGGTGCAGCCACGCCGTCACCGAGGCGCGTGAGCTGCAGGCGCACGGGTGCATGCCTTTGGGATGTGTCTGTTAGGCTTCTGTCAGCGCATTTCCCAGGGACTCCTTTGAGTGTCCACATCTGAAGCGGCACAGCAGCCAGGACGCGGAGTGGTTGTGCAGGGAGGCACCCCTCATGTTGTCCGTTCTGGTTTGATGTCAGGACGCAATGAAGCTGGGCGGCAGAGAGTCACCTGGCGGCGACAAGCTCCGACAGCCAGCGGGTGACGCCCTGCACGCACGCCGTTAGACAGTACAGGGCCGCTGCCAGCCGCACGGTGTGCCACAGCGCCGCCGCCTCGCGGTCCACAAGCACCCTGTAGAAGGCGCCCGCCACAGTGCCGCCTGAGGCCACACATTCATCACGCTGGCTCACATCAGGTACCATGAGCAACCGTCATGGAGCCGCATGGCAGCCTGACGCATGACATCATGCATTCAGGATAAGTCGTGCACCATACAGCGATTGCTACTGAGCTCACTTCTGGAGACGATGTAGGCCTCCAGTACGGACAGCGCCGCCAGTGTCAGCGCATGAAAGGGCCGTGCGACGCGGAGGATCGTCGGCAGCTGCCGCCATAGCGCGCCGTCCAGGCTCTGCTGCCATGCCCCCTCTGGATCGCCGCCGCCGGCATTCTGAGCCGCGGATGTGCGAGTCCACGCGAGCCTGGACTTTGCAGCCGCATCCGCCACCGGTGCCTGCGGGGAACGACAGGTTTCATTGCGGTGCCGTCACCATGAAGGTGCTTGAGTGATGCTCCGTGTCGCAGAGTACGCACCTGGCACCGCTCCTCGTCAGGCTGCACGCCGGCCAGCAGCGGTGTCGTCTCTGCGTGCATCGGGGAGTTCAAGCGCCGTGCACCTCACACCGACGATGGCATTGGCAAGTCAGTGGCCATAGATTTATGATACCGCCAAGAATCGAGCTCTCCTTTTAGCACAACTGTGCTGGTCTGATGACTCCAGTGTGAGCGGTTTCTGCCGATCTGCGGAGTTTTGGCAGCATGCATGCACGTGCGGTTTTTCCGACAGCGGCGTCCGATTCAGCAGCGGCGCACTTCTGTCAAATCGATCTTCAGAAAGCTCGGTATTGTCGTTAACATGCGATAGCTGGTCTGCCGTCCACGTACAGCGGGTGCAGCCGCCTCTCAAGAGTATTTGCTGCATCATGTCGGCACCAAGGCATGTGCCAAGGCCGCCTAGCAGCAGCCTGACTGCCGCGCTCCTCTCCAGCAGCCACGATGGCCACGAGGCTCGCATTGACATGCCACACACGCATGGTTCGGCGCAAAGTCTAGGCCTGGGCAGCTCCTACGGCGGAGACGCCCAGAGCGGCGGGCACACCCCCGAGCAGAACTCTTTCCTTGTGGGAAGCCCATGGTGCGTGTGTGTTGCACATCTTTAACAGTCTTAGAACTGGCATGTCAGCATCAGATGTGCTAAGCAACCCGGACAATAAGGTACTGACCGTAACGCACGCATGCCAGCACAGTGCATTTAGGCGGTTCGTGTACAGCAGCCTCATACGGGATACCCTGAATAATGTACCTCATGATGGTCCCAGGGGAGGCCCGAGGAGCGGCGCGTCGCTGTTCCTGCGTTCCACCAGCCGGTCCTACCGCCGCCCATCGTTCGATGAGTCCGCCGGACCCTCCGCCATGTCGCGCACCTACAGCATCAGCGAGGTGCCGTCGCTGGAGGCGGCGGCGTCGGGCCGCGTATCGCGCGAGGCCAGCCAGACGCTGCTGGGCGCGCTGCACGAGCCGCATGCAGACGGAGACGGAGACGCCGTTGCGCCGCCGGCCGCCGGCAGCCCGGCAAAGCCGGAGGGTCCGGATGCAGAGGAGGCCGCACAGTCAGCCCCGTTCACAGGTGCTTGCAGGACCATTCTGATGCTGCCGAGAGGCTGAATAACTTGGGTATCTGGATGCACAGCTAGGGCATCAGCTGGGGTATCAGCTGGGGTGTCGGCCGCAAAGTGTATCGTCTGCTGCCATGCTGCAATGGCTCAGTGCATGCTCAGGATGTATCGATGAGACAACGTTGCTGCTTTCGGTTTGCAGCGGAGGAGAAGGCGTCAGCCACAGCAAAGGCCAAATCGCTCTACACGGCGGTGGTATACGGTTTCATCAATGGCATCGTGGGCCTGCCGACCATGATCAGTTTCGTCGCGATCATCTTCAAGGTCCGCCGGTCGCCGCCGCAGTGCTGTTGCCGCCGCAGTGGCCTGCATCTGGCCGCCCGCACATCACCCATGCATCTGCTGCCACTTGGTTGTCTGTCGCCTGGCCTGTAAGACCCTGGCTCAACATGTGCAAGCAGCCTTGCAGGACCCGACATACACGAAGTACCTCAGCCAGCTGGCGAAGCTCGGCTTCTTCGCCTCCGGAGTGCACCAGGCGGTGCGTCTTCTGGTTGAACAGGATTATTGATGTGGTGTTATAAAACGGTTGCGCCCCGTCTGCCGGGCCAGCATGTGCAGCAGACACCATTGCAAAGCCTCCCTGCGCCGTCACACTCACAAAATGACGAAGCCAGCAATTGCGGGCTCAGGTTTGTTTTATCACCTCTTGGCCATATCGTGCAGGCGTTTGCAATCTTCAGCACCCTGCCCTATGCTGTCGGCCAGGTCCAGGATGTGGGTCTGATCTTCCTCAGGTAAGTTTTGCGGGCCGGCTGTCAACACGTGCTGTGTGAGAGCATGGTGTCTGTCACATGTGTGACAACGCATGAGTCTGACCAATGCATGCACGGCTCAGTGGTAGGGTCGCAAGATTCTCGTGCAGTCATGTCTCCATCACTCCTAATCTAATGCGCAATGTATTTGGCTGGCAGCGCCATGGCCACCTCCATTGCGGCCATGTGCACCGGCGCCGGGTCAGCGGTGGCGATGGGCACCTCGCTCACGTGGCTGGCGTTCTCGACCGTGGCCGTCGGACTGGCCATCATTGCCGTCGGCAAGAAGAAGCTGGCCACCCTGGTGCGATATTCGCTGCCTGGAGGAGCACAATCATTCGGCTGCCAGCAGCAGTAGTGAAAGTGACATGCCTGCAGTGCTCAGCACGCATAACGGTATCACGCACTGTGTTACTTGGCGATGACGTGAAACACGCTCCTTTGGTGCTCCGCAGGTCCAGTACATGCCCATCCAAGTGGTCGGCGCCTACCTAGGTGCGCCGATCAGTCTCGTCGCTGTTGTTCGGTCACCATTGACTGACACATCCTTGTGCCGGTGAATGATTTTGATCTCGCATCACTGTTCAATCTACAGGCTACGTCGGCTACTTCTGCATAGCCGCCGGGATCGGGCTGGGCGTCGGCAAGGACATCGGCAGCATTCTGTCATGTGGGCACCATTCAGCCTCCACTGCATGAAGGTCCTCCTCTCATATTCGACACACAGACGGCCATGCATTCCTCCCCTCCCCGGAGTGATGTTAAACAAGTCATGCATGCCGGGGTGAGGTCCGCACTGGCGTGGAGCGTCTCTTGTGGACATGATAAACGGTCTTTAACATAGCAAACGCGTTTGCCAACCTGCAGGGCGGCTGCTGGCCTCGAAGGATGCGCTCATCAAGCTGGGGCCGACGTTGGCGGCCACAGCGGCGCTGCTGACGACGCTAAAATGCAGCCGCAGCCCTCTGGCGCTGCCCGCGGTGCGATCAGTGTGCTGCATCAAAGTCGTCTCGAGTTGGTGTATGACCCGCCAGCTTTTATGACATGTCAGGCGTTGTTTGGAAGAGCATGACTCTAGACACCTGTGGTGCGTTCTCTGATCAGGCTGCATACGCCAGGCTGCTGTCATGTTTGAAGCGCTGTGGCCGCTGCAGGTGCTCGTTGCGATACCGGTCATCTTCCACATCGTGCGAGTCTCCATGGGGTACTCAATGGACGACGCCATCGCCACCGGCTGGCTGATGAGCGGCCAGGCGCGCTCACAATGTCCACACCTGGAAAGTCGGACGCCTGCATGCATGCTGAACATGCAGCTTTGCCCTGCGGAGGAAGTGTGTCATGCATGATCATATGGCTCTGTCATTGACGACAGGACTAGATGTTTCTGGCGACATGCAGGGCTCGGACAAGCCGTTCTGGTCCGTGTACGAGCTGTACAACTGGAGCTTCGACGGCTGGAAGCTGGAAGGTGTGCAGTGGAGTGCCATGCCGCGTCAGATCCCCAGCCTGATCGCGCTATTCCTGGTGGTCACCTTCGGCAGTGCCCTGGACGTGGCCGCCATCCAGCAGGACACGCCGTGGCCGCTGGACTTCAACCAGGAGCTCATCACCGTTGGTGCGTCATAATTGCTCGGGAAATTCCCATCAGAAATGTGGAGAAGTAGTGGAGAAGTAGTGGAGAAGTAAGTGGAGAAGTGGAGAAGTAAGTGGAGAAGGAGTGGAGAAGAACGGCGGCCCTGGACGGGCCGCCGTTCAGCAAGACACGCCGTGGCCACTGCACCTCATCCAGCAGCTCAAGAATGTCCGTGCGCGTGTTGAAAGTAAATATGACGTCTAAATTCTGCCAGAGAGGGCTGCCTTCATTGCAGCTCAAGCCGCGCATGCCGCCACACAGCATTGCACCAGCACAAGTTGCACTTTCCTGTCTGCCTTGCACAGCCAAAACAGTACAATCTCTGTGCGGACACACTCGTTGCAAAGTTGGAATATACACCTGCATGGTGCTTGCAGGCATCTCCAATGTGGTGGCGGGTGCAGTGGGTGCCGGCATGACCGGAAGGTGAATCAACCCACCACTTTTGCTGTCCGATTTGCGCCATCCTCCTGTTCCTCTAGTGTGCAGACCTACAAATTATGTTTGATCACTGACGTGCTGTACATGTCCCATGCAGCTACATCTTTTCTCAGGTGAGGCCCATCCACCTACTTGCCGCATATCCTGCATTGTGGAACTCCCCTTGTCACGACATCGTCCTGAAAGCGTCTGCGTGCCCATACTGCGCCGCACACTTGCCACCTGGACAGCCTTGCAGACGGGAATAGCCAGCTACCCCTCTGATTGCAGACAATCTTCTCAATGCGGGCGGGCGTTGACAACCGCCTGCATGGAGCCATCATCGCGGTCATGGAGCTCGCCCTGTTCTTTGCTCCCATCAGCATCGTGCAGTACATGGTGCGACTCGATCATGCCGTCTCTGCGTCATGCGCGGCAGCCCTGCATTGTACAAGCAGCATGCAAGCTCATTGATTTGTGCAGGCGTCATCATGGCTGCCCATTCCAGGGATTTGAAACTGACAAATGTCATCATCTCGTGCAACAGCCCAACTACTTCTACGGATCGCTCCTGGTCATGTTTGGGATAGATATAAGGTCATTGCAAGGCCCCTTTTTGCTCAGATCCTGCCGCATGAGAGCAGCATTGAGCGAATGTGAATGAGCGGCATGGTAGCACTAATTTCGAAAAGCATGATGCCATCCGCCCTTGCAGTTCAAACGCTGACAGACGTTTGGCTTGTGTGCAGCAACGACTGGCTTGTGCACTCTGCCACAAAGGTAAGACCCACACAACCATGCAGCTGGCCCAGCAGCATTACAGCGTTTTCGGCTGTGTATCTTCCAATGGCAGCGTCTCATGGATTCGCTATTGTCGCATGCAGGTCACGCGGGCAGAGTATGCGCTGCTTATTCTCAGCTTCTTCGCCATCCTTCAAAGTGAGGCCCTGCGCCAAGCTTCCAGCTGGAGACCTGTCTGGTTGATCACGAGCACCGTTGCACCGTTGACATGCCCGCCAATATGTGTGAACCAACTCTATCTCTGTGCAGCCGGGCTGGAGGTTGGGATCCTGGCCGGGCTGGTGGCCTCGACCTTCTACTTTGCGTTCTGCTATGCCAGGGTGCCCTGTCCCTCCCATCCTGCACACCTAATCCGCACTCCGCTGCTATTAAGCATCATTTGTTGACCACGTCTTACCACTTTGTGTCCTGTCTGACGCATCGTTTGTTGCGGCGCCTAACAGTGGTGCCCGCCGCTCAGTGTGACAGCTGTCTTTCTGCAGGCGCACCTGTCGGACTTTAGCATCGTGCCTAGCCGCAGCGGCGTCATGCGCACCTGGGACCAGCGCATCATCCTCGATGTGCGTTTTGCTGACTATCTGTCCCTCAAAGCTTCTTATCTGTCAACTGCTCCTTGACGACGTCAAGGCTTGCCGATGCTTTGCCAGCACGTCTTCATGGACTATCATCCGCCCACCGAGCAGACGACGCTGCATGTTTGATTGCCATTTGGCAATGCTGGCGAAGCGCCCTTCACCCTGTCTTTGCACACCTGCGCAGGTGTTCACACAGCATATGGTGACCATCGCCATGTCTGGTTACATATTCTTCGGTGAGCGTACCGTCTGTGACGCCGTGCTTTCATGCCATACACGATTCGGATCACATGCAAGAGTGAGAGTGACACGATCGAGGCTGCAGTAGAAGACTGACAGATCTCTGGGTGTTGTTGCCTTGCAGGCAGCTCCATCGCAGTCAGCGACAGAGTCCTCAGCGTGCGCTTTTTGCTGCACGCTGCCCGGCGGTTCTGAGTCGATGCTACCTGCAAACTTTGTCCCAAAAGAGAATCGTGTGCAGGCAGCAAAGGCATTCCACGGTCAAAGCTTGGCCGGCAATCTTCGACTTTTCCAAGTTCACCGACCGTGTGCACAGGTTGTGGAGGACATGCTCGAGAGGGACCTGGGTGAGGCGGGCGTCGGCACCATCGTGGGCCAGGTGCGGCTCGTCTTTGTTACCTGTCATCCAAGCGTCGAACACCTTGATGTTTGTGCTATGCTGGCTCCTTCAACTCAGCTGATGAATGCATTGTCCGGGAATCCACACAAGGCACACGCAGGTGCTGTTTGCATCCACTCAATCAAGCACCAGATTCTGCTTTGTGCTTGTGACAGGTGCGGCGGAGCGCGTCCGCCGGCGACCGTAACGCGGGGTGCGGGGGGCGGTCGCTGGAGGACCGCGCCCACGCCGCGATGCGCACCTGCCCCCGCTTTGTCCTGCTGGACTTCAAGTGCGTCTTGCGCACTGCCGTGGGCAATCAGCGTCGCCGCAATAGGGCAGCATAGAGAAACATAACTCCGCACTTGCCTGTGTGTCTTGTGCAAGCAAAGCAGGTGGCCTACATCCGCTCTGTTACGCCTGTGCCCCCTCGTAGATGCAGGAAAGTGAAGGGTCTGGACGTGACGGCGGCGCGGACTATCGGCATGCTGCATGGCACGCTGAGTACGCCTTGTCAATCCTAAATCCTGCATGGATGCAGGAAGGTGCAGGGGCTGGACGCGACAGCGGCGCGCACCATCGGGACGCTGTACGGCACGCTGCACGGCCGCGGCGTGCAGCTGCTGATCGCCTGCTTGCACAGCGCGGAGATCGTGCGCCTGCTGCGGTGCGCCATCCCTGCCCTGCTCCAGACTCTGACCCCGAGAGTGACGCCGCCCGCCGATCCAGCGGCTGGGGTAAGGAATCCCGAGCGAGTGCGGCCGTGACTGGCGTGCCGTGCTGGACTGCCATCGAGGAGGCTTGTGTGCTTGCTGCGTGACGTTGCGCAGTGGGCTGCTGGCCAACGCTGAGAGGAACGGCCTGATGGGATGCCTGCTCAAAAAAATGAGTACACATCTGCTTTATGCGAATTCCAGGGCGCACCGCGCACTGCTGGCGGAGGGCGCGGCAGGCGCCGGCGCTGGGCCTGCAGTTGTGCTCCTTTTTTCTTCATACGGTTCTCAGGAAGCGGTGTCAACGCCTCCAGTCTTATAAGCTGCAGGGCGCACGGCGTGCCGCTGGAAGAAGGTGAGGAGGCGGAGGCGCAGGGGGCGTGCCGCTGCTTCCCCTCCCTCAACGACGCCCTCGTGCACTGCGAGCGCGCCTATCTGCAGGTGGGCAGCATTGGGCTTACCGTGCCGTGCTCCAAGCAATGGTCCAAATGTATCATATGCAACTCACCGAAGGTAGCTCTTCAAGCCACACACTGCTAGGTAGTGTGGTCACGGGCAGCAGGGCTGGAGAAGACAGGCATGATCCGCAGCAAATTCCGCATACAGCCTGCAATGCCAGGCTGGCAACCTTTGCGCAGTGCCCGGTGCGCGCTGCCTGGTATGCGCAATCTCAATTCAATGCATTCAAATGTTTATCTCTACGCAGGTGGCGGCGGACGAGGGGCTGTGCGAGCTGAACCAGCAGACCATGACGCTGGCAGACATATTGCGCAGCCACCTGCAGCAGCCGCAGGTGGCCCCTCCCCGCCCGATTGTCCCCCCTAATGTGCAAACCGCGCATTGCCCAATCGCCCCTCCTATTGGTGGTCGGTCCTGTCCTAGCACCACCCTCTCCTGATGCACCGCACCTGACAGGCGGCAAGGGCGGCAGGGCAACCAGTCTCTTCGGCTGCGGTGCACAAGCTCATATATGTTGGAACATGTCATTGATGCGTTTGTACACAGGCGCTGTTCTCGGACGCGGTGGACGCGGACAGGGCGGCGCGAGACCTGCAGCGCGTCATGAAGCGTCGCCAGCTGTCGCCGGGGGAGTCCCTCTTCGAGGCCGGCGCCCCCGCCGAGGTGCGCATGCATTTGACTTATCTGGTTCGGACGCCGGAACTATGGGCGCCTGCGACAGCTTGTGTGTGTTTCACAAGACAGCAAACACGCAGGTGAAATAGATGTCAAGTGCTTCTTCATGCATTGTGAGCTGTCTTGTTCCAGCAGTCCTGCTGGCCTGGCACACTCACCAGCTCGCCGCTAAGCCGTCGCCTGCGCCCGACGGCTGACGCTCATTGTTTGCTGGAATAGAATATCAACAACACTATAAAACGACAATGTTTCTGCTCAACCTGCAGGAGCTCTACTTCATCACAGCGGGCACGCTGCAGCACACGCTGTCCTTCAATTCGGACGGCGACAGCCGGCTGTCGCTGCCAGGGCAGCCCGCCGGCGGCACAGTCGAGCGCGTCTTCACCTACGGGCCCGGTACACTTCATTGGCTCAGTCACTTTTCTTGTTGTCGTTCAAATTTTGCTGCCGCCCGCTGCTGTTATACTTGTCGTGGCACAGTCGAGCGTGTCTTCCCCTACGGGCCAGGTGCACACCTTGTTTGCTCCTCTCAAATCGCTGTCTTGCCCGCAAAAAACATATTGACTCTACCTGTCAGCGTGTGTTCATTGCTTCCCAAGCACCAGCAGTGGTCCTTGCCGTCTTCGGGGAGCAGGTTGCCTGCGTCTGATGTCCTTCCCTCTGACAACTCAAGACATGTGGCAATGAGGTCCGCTTGCGCTCATTGTCGACTCCCTAAACCCCAAACTCCCCAAACCCCAAACTCACTAAACCCCAGACTCTGAATCCTTTGCGCAGGCACCATCCTGGGCCAGGTGGACTTCTTCCTGAGGCGGCCGCGCAGCGCTACGGCGGTCGCCGGAGATGAGGCGTGCACCGTCAACGTCGTGCCGCGGTCGGCGTTCGACGTGCTGCGGCAGAAGTCGCCAGAGGTGCTTCCTCTCTGCTATACGTGCATCTGCACCCTTGCGCGTTGTCTTGCAGTGATGTTGGAGACGATACAGCGCCTGCTGTGAAGGACGCAGCAGCCTTGGCGACTGCGTTCTTGAGATAAGGCTCCTGAGATGCAATAGAAAGCGTGCCTTTCCACAGGTTACGCAGAGTCCTAGCACATGTGGACTATCTCCATTGTGTAATTTGAGACTGCTGTTGTCTGCAGGCGCTGATCATCCTGACGTCAGCAATGCTGCGGTCGGCGTGTGTGACGGAGATGCACGCAGTGGAGACTCTCGGCGCGGCGCAGGCGTGAAGCCAGGCGTTGCACCTTTGAGCTGCCAGCTGCGACAGTGCCGATTTGAAGTCTCGATGTGCCGGCTGCAGTGGTACCACTTTGAAGCTTCATTCCACCAGCTGCAGTGCCGCTCGAACTCTCGATTGTGCTTTGTTCATTCTGTTTGATGCTGCTAGGTACACTAGCGACCCCACTAGGTACTGAGCTTCCAGACGGACGGGTCGCTCCAAAAACCCTTCGCACCATTCTGACTTCCGAGGAGGTAGAACACAGAGTAGATAGAACACAGACGAAGCTGGTGACTCGTTTGCTGTCAGTGCATGTTTTCAACTGAAGTCTCGTATTCTTCTTGATTAATACAGTGTTGAAAAGTTTCCGATTTATGCTGAGGTGGCGGCACGACCACAGTACTACGTGATTTTCCAGACTTCATGCGGCATCTCCAGTGGGAATGCATATCCAGCGTTCACCAATCGGCAAGGGAGCATGCTGCAAGCCACATGGGTTGCTGACACAGCTTTGAGGGGGTTTTAGGGGTCAACCTGAAAACCCTACAGCTTTGACGGCGGGCTGAACCAGTCCCAGGTGTCTGTGCTGGTGTACGTCGTGACCTGCTTCAGCGTCAGGTACGCCTGCGGGATGGGGCAGCAGCAGCGTCAGTTGGTAAAGTTCGTGCTGATGCATCTACTACACTACACTAACACCTTATGACACCTTTCCATCGCCGTCGGCGACACCTGGGGTGAACAGGGGCCGAAGATTGGTATCCCTGGTATGCAACCAAAATGCCAAGAGTGGTCGAGTACAGCGCACCTCCAGGCCAGCCTCGCCAAGCTCGCGGCCAAAGCCAGAGTTCTTGACACCGCCCCACGGAGCCTGCGGATCCCAGAATAAATTCGATTGAAATGCAGATATAAGTATAACATGCAGATACATGTTGACATGCAGATATGTGTATAACACAGACTGCATGCGCCTTTGCTAGAGATGCTAGACTCTGACAGTGAATCCGGTGCAGGCAGGCGAGCAAACTCAGTGCACGTGTGTTACGCAAGCAGCGCGGTCCAGGGACTTGCCTGGCAGAAGCACGGCTGTGCGCAGTTGATCCTGCGCAGCGCAGCAAGCCATTGTGTTGCTTTGGACTTCGACACGCATTGACGATGGCAAAATGCAATGCATCAAATAAACGTGCAATAACTATCTGCAGAGAGTGGACATCGGCTCACCAGGTGACGCCTGCCTCCAATGCTGCCGCCACCCGCCGGCACCGCTGCAATGGCACGAGAGTCACACTTTAGCACACTCTGTGCACAGCCGTCCATTGTGGTGCAGGGCTGCGTGCGCATCCTCATTTGTTGCTCGCTTGCGTTTGCGGCCTCGCCAGTACGGACAGAGATAGTGACAGCAGCAACCTCAGAGTCTCACGCAGGCGGACTGCAGCCACTGTCCGACAGGCTTCTGTGACTTTCCATCAACTTGTCGCACATTAAGCTGCACATTAACTTCCACAATTCCGCACCTCCGTGTCGGCTTAGATGACAACGACGCCAAAATTTAATCAGCCTCAGGCAAATCGTGGTCAGATTCGTTGATTCCGTTGGCGGTTACCTCCTCGTCGGCGGAGATGACGGCGGCGCCGAGGCCGAACTCGCTGTCGTTGGCCAGTCGCAGCGCTTCCTCCTCCGTGACAAAGGTGGTCGCCGCCAACACCGGCCCAAAAACCTGTCGCGCTCCAGAAGCAGAATGGTCAATGCGTCTCTCGCACAAATATGCGCCTGTCGTCATGCGGCATCAGACGACCAGCCAGAAAGCCGCAGCGCCTCACCCTCTGTCATAAGCTTGGTGACAGACACCTGCACTTGTACTTTGACGTTCCGGCACACACAGCCCTGACCTGCCGCAGGGAGCGGCCAAACGGCGGGCGCGCGGCTTGGCTCGAAGCAGTGCGGCGAGAGGCGCCACAGACGCTGTTGCGTTCATTTCCCCAAGGAGGTCCTGGAAGAAACATGAGCAGGGCACTGCCGGGCACAAATGCTGCCACGGCGCATGGAGACGGGATTGTGCAGCTTTCCATCAAAATTTCATTTCTAGGGCTTTCCGCACCTCCTCCCGCCAGATGCTGTCCTCAAGCGTCGTTATGAACACAGTGGGCTGCCAGATGGAGGTGCATGGAAATGGTGTATTTCTAGACCCTGAATCTCAGTTTTGTTCCGCACCTCCTCCCGCCAGATGGTGTCCTTGGGCGTGGCCATGAACACGGTGGGCTGCACCCAGAAGCCCCTGGCCTTGCCAGGCACCCGGCCGCCGCCCGTCAGCAGCGTGCACCCCTCCTCCTTCGCTTTCTGCGGTGCGGCATGTTGTGTGACATTGATGACATTGATGACGGCAGATGATCACAGTTACATGGTCCTTTAGCTGTGTTTGCCTCTGGCCTCGTCAGGCACCCGGCCGCCGCCCGTCAGCAGCGGGCACCCCTCCTCCTCTGCTGTCTGCGCGCACAGAAATGGTCAAGGATTACGATGGTTAACGTTGTGACTGTTTGCCTTGGCCTCGCCCAACGTCCGTCAGCAGCGTGCACCCCTCCCCCTTCGTTTTCCGCGCTCGGAACTTGCTGCCGTCAAGTGTTGCGGCTGTGCAGGACCTCAATTCGACTGACACTGCAACAAACTCTGACAAGCCTGCCGGCGGCACACTCGATGCCACCCTGACCGGCGTCAGTCTCTGGGTGGTGACACGCTGCAAAGCAACACAGTGAGAGCACAGCCAGAGTACAACCGGAAGGCCTTGCCGATGAAACCCTAAACCCTGGCGCAGTCACCTGTATGTAGCCCATCACTTTGTCGTACTGCTGCTTGTTGATGAGCGGCCCCAGGCGCGAGGTCTCGTCAAAGACGTCCCCGATCTTGATCTGCTCCGCCCGCACCTGCACAATCAATGTACAAAAATGAATGAAAGCACAACAATGACAAGTTCGACATCAAGGCGTCCCCATCTTCATGTGCTCCGCCCGCGCGTGCACATTTAAAAGTGAGCTGTGATTGAACATTGGATTGCGCTTTGCACTCATCATCCAAAGCTTCCTCGACCTTGATCTGCTATGCCCGCGCCTGCACACGCCGTTGGTGTGTGTCATACTGTATTGGAAAAAAATGGACAGAATAATCACTAGAAGCACTTTGAAAACAAAAGCCATCTTTCCCCCGAGCTGATGCTTGCCTGAAATAGTCACTGAGCACAGCCTGCAGCACTCCGTTGTCAGCGGCGCGGGCTTGTCGGATTCGAAGGCCATGCCTTTTCTACTGTTCTTTTTGAATTGAAGCAACATATGTGCGTTGCGAGGATGACGGCAGTATACCTACCTTGAGGAGGTCGAAGAACTGCTGCGCGATGGGCGCCGCCACGATGAGGCGCGACGTCGCGGTGCAGATCTGGCCGGTCGTCCAGAAGATGGAGAACTGCGCGCCACGGTGATGCTCTTGCGGTCCTTGTGTCTATGACCCTGGCGGTTCGAGGGGAGGGGGCTGCTGCACATGCGCAGGCAGGCAGGTGGATGCTGCGCGGCCCAGCAGTCGCATCTAGGGCGGATGAGGCAATTAGAACCCTCAAACATGCATCAAAACCCTGGCAAGGCGCTGCGGGGTGCGCACCATGGCCCACTCGACCGCCTTGTCAATGTCCACATCCTCGAAGACAATCATGGCCGACTTGCCGCCCAGCTCCTGCGATGTTTTTGAAATAGTCGAGGACTCATGTTCTGTTGCCTACCATGTGCCACAGCCAACATCAGCCGGCCATTGCACAGCTCCAATGGCGTTGCAGGGGTGACTGCCGAGTGAATGCTGCCATGGCAGGCTGGCGACAAGCACACCGGTGGCACGTGGATTCAGATGCATGATGTGCGGGCAACTGGTTCGCGAAGACCAGGAGCAGCAGTACACATGGCTGCACACACCATGCTGGTCGGCCGCAGGTTGGCGGCATCGCAACACTCCTACCGGCTCCCCAGGTAGATTCGACAACATGCGGCGTTCAGCTGAGGCCCATAGGGTTTAGCACTGCGCCAAGACCGGCCAGGAGCAGCAGCAGACAAGACTGCGCGCACCATGCTGGTCGGCCGCAGATTGGCAGCAGCCGCCAGATTGACGCGGCGCCCAGTTGCCACGCTGCCCGTGAATGCGACCTTCGCCACATCGGGGTGGCCGCTGCGAGTGACACGACGCATCGCCATGCACATACATGCTGTCGATTTCAAGCTGCTACACATTCATGCAACAAATCAGCGGAGCCCCGTCGCCACGCTGCCCGTGAACGCGACCTTCGCCACGTCCGGGTGGCCGCTGCGCACGGCGCACCAGTGTTCTGCGTCATTGTAGTTTTCAACAGCTACAAACCCATGCACACCGGCGGCGCCCCGCCTCCACGCTGCCCGTGAACGCAGCTTCGCCAGGTCAGGGTGGCCGCTGCGCAGTGACGCAGTAGCACGTGGATCACGCACAGCTGCGGGAATCAGTCGTGATGGACCCCAGTGCAGGGGCTTGGTCTTGGCCTGGTCAAGCGACGGCGTCAGGGCCATTCTTCAAGAAGGAGGCATGCCGTATAGCTAATGTGCAACAGATCAACGTGCGCCTGAGGGGCGCACCGGCGTCGGCGACGAGGCCGGTGATCAAGTTGAGCACGCCCGCCGGCAGCTGGACGGCCTCCATGACGACCTTAGAACGAGGAAACGAGGCAAGGAGAAGAGGTCAAGAAAAGAGAGAGGGGAAAAGCGATTTCGATGTCAGGCACCTGAGAGGCGCGCCGGCGTCGGCGCCGAGGCCGGTGATCACGTTGAGCACGCCCGCCGGCAGCTTCACGGCCTCCGCGATGGCCGCGATCTCCAGGCATGTCACGCTGGCATGCTCGCTGGGCTTCAGGATGGCGGTGTTGCCTGAGCAGAGGCACAAACCTCCCATTGGCTCGGAGGGACGAGTGAGCTGAAGCGGCAGCGCGCTGTCGACCTTGCTGATAGCAACGGAGGTTAATCGCTGACAACACCTCGTGTAGCGTCCCCAATGCGTGTGTCAGTGCCGGCCAAAGTGTCAAACAGAGGGTGCATGTCTCACCGGCTGCCAGCGCCGGCGCCACCTTCCACACCGCCCTGTGCAAAACATTGCACGGTCGTCATGCTCGCGAATGGACTGCACAATTCTGTAAGAACAAAACATATGTTTGCGATACTGGACGAGGCCGCAGGTATCATCATGTGTCGTTGAGAGGCCAGAGAGTTTGCTCAAAAATTCAGGAAGGTCAGGAGGACGAAGTCTGAGCGCACATTAGCATCGGGTAGTTCCTGTGGGCCAGGGCAATTACCAGGTTACATCTGTTGCCGTTTCAGAATAGAGACGGCGCGATCAGCAAGTCGCATCAATCACCGCGGAGAGCACCGACACGTTCGTCCAGAGCAAAACATACAATCATCTCCCTTCCTGACGGCTGCTTACCATGGAGAGATGAGTGCCACCTGCAGGTGCGGAGAGGATCCCTCTTAAGTGCAAAGCAGAATTGCGTTTAACAGCCGAGTCGCCAGGCCAATGCACGTCACCAGTCGCAGCCGCTGCATGGGTTCGTCACAGCATTCCGCATGGTTTTTGAAAGGGCTGTGACAGTCGACTTCTGTGCCCAACTCACCGCCCCCAAAGGCTCGCGCCGGATCTCGGACTTGAACCCTTCCTCCCCCAGGTCCACTGGCTGCCACTGGCGACCGTCCAGCTTCTCCGCCAAATCCGCATAGTAGTCAAAACACGCCGCCACATCATCCTGCACACCACAGATCCTCAGTATCGAATAAACCAAACTCCACTTGACTTGTTGGCGGGCATCGAAAGGTACTGCAGTGTGTAGACGGGGACGGCCAGCACGCTCCGTGCTCCATGCCGCGTGTGCGCATGTGCCGGCACCCACGCCAATGCATCCGGGGTTCCTAGGCTTCAAGGCGCATGCAAGCACTGGTGCGATGAGAAGGCAGAATACTCACGATGTCCCACAGCGACTCGGAGATGGGCTTGCCATTGTCCAGCGTCTCGTACCGCGCCAGCTGCTCCCGCTCCTCCTTGACCTACTTGACAGCAAGCGCACAGTGTTCATGTGTCGTTGTCGCCCCTTGTGGGGCACCGGGTGACCAAACGTGAGCAGAGTCGCATGCATCTGCCCGCCTGCGCCCCCATAGTGTATATTGCCTGGGCTGCGCATCATCATGCACCAAGCATCATCTGCGCGTCGCGGCAGGGCTGGGCATGACTCAGCGTTGGGCGCTGCGCAGCTCGCCTTGGAGGCCATCTTGCGCAGAAAAGAGGCTCTGAAGGCGCCCGTTGTCTTTCCCCAGGCGCCCTTGGCAGCCAGCGCTGCGGCCACACCGGCATCGACGTCCTCCATGGTCGCCAGGGGGATGCTGCCGATGACGGACTCGTCGTGCGGGCAAACCACGTCGAAGCGCTCCTTCTTCGCCGGCTGCACCCACTTGCCTCCGATGAAGAGCTGCCTCTCGGGAATGGAGGTCCCCATCCTCGGAAAACTCGGCCTGATTACTTCACGAGGGGAGGTAGGGACTTGGACGAAGTGCTCCTCCAAGATTCACACAAGATGTTCTTGCAGATGCAACTTTGCCATGAAGCAAATGGAGGAAATGCAAGAGATGTTACTCATGTAACACGCTGACCTGGCATCCTAAACTAAACTAAAATGTGCTGGGTCTCGCATCTCAGGCTTCCAAGCGGACTCAGTGTCTACCAGGACCATCTGTCAGCATCAAGGTGCAGCAGGAGCCGCCGTCAGCGCTGGCCGAGACGCCTCCTCCTTTTCTGCGGCCGGCGCTTCGCGTGCGACGCCCTCGCGGCGCAGCAGCAGCGAGTTGGACATCACCGCCACCGAGCTAACACCCATGAGCGCTCCTACGGCAGCCATTGCGGTGTCAGGAAAAAGCGGGTGTTTGTTGTATCTGTTGTGCCCGCAACAGCTTCATGTTATCCTGACAGCTAGTGCACATCCCATCAATACCTATGCGGTCATGCACCTACAGATCTGGAACCTACTCCTGTCAGATGTGTTCCCAGAAAGAGCACGAGCGTCACCTGCGATGGAGGGTGTGAGCGCAATGCCGTAGGCGGGCAGCAGCGCGCCGGCGGCCAGCGGGATGCCCACGGCGTTGTAGGCAAACGCCCACACCAGGTTCTGCCGAATTTTGGCCAGCGTCGCCCGACTCAGCCGCAGCGCATCCACCACCTGTGTGTGTTTGCCAGTGACAGGGGGCTCTCAGGCCAAGGGCTTGAATGAGCACTGCCTAGATCGCTTCTTGTTGTACGCTCCTATTGAGGCGTGAATGGTTGTGCATCAGCATTCACATTGAGCATCGGATGAGGCCGGAGCATGCAGCTGGCTGTCAGCCAAGGCAGACACCGCTGAGGCAGCGCACCTGAGGCGGACGGTCGCCCAGCAGCACGATTGCAGCGACCTCCGCCGCGGCGTCGACGCCGCCGCCCATGGCAATGCCCACCTCGGCCTGCGATCAGGCGCCATTGAGATTCGCACCGTCGCATCGATGCCGACTGCTTTTGAGTCCAACAAATTCCGACAGCTTGCACGTCCGCAGACTTCCAAGCCGCATGCAGGTTTGCGCACGAAACCTCATGCATGCATCGTCCTCATGCAGGTCCGGACCTGCTATGGGCTGGTCATGCGCAGGTGGCATGCCTGGAAAAGAACGGTCACGGCGTCGACGTTGTCGCCAAGCGTGGAGATGCCAGCACTAAATAATCAACTAACTATCTGCTGCCGTGAAACAAGCTTCAATAGGCACAGACCTGGGCCAGAGCGGCCGCGTCGTTGACACCGTCGCCGACCATCGCGACGCGGGCGCCGCCCGCCTGCAGCCGCGCAATCAGGTCCGCCTTGCCAGCGGGCTTGACGCCGCCGTATGCGTCGGCAGCGGCGATGCCCACCGCCGCTGCCACCTCCCGCACCGCCGCCATCCGGTCGCCTGCAGGCGCGACAGCCACAGAGCCTCATAGCTGTCTGCTGACAGAGCCAAGTATCGGCGTGCCAAACCGCAGGTCCTAAGCTGCGCTGAATGCTGGGTCACCCAAGAGCTTTACGCTGCTGCAATCTTAGGAGATCACACTAGACAGAGTGTGTGTAATGTGCTCTGTGGGGTTGCGGTTCACCTGACAACAGTATGGGGCGGATGCCCATGGCGCGCAGGCCGCGCACTGCTGCCTCAGCGTCCGGCCGCAGCGCGTCCGCGATCTGGATGGCCGCTGCCATGCGGCCGTCAATGGCCACAGCCACCGATGTGGCGCCCTGCACAGGCAAGGCGGGCAAGTCTCAGCGCAGCCTTTCAGGTCTCTTCTTGTATGTTTCTCGGGTAAATACTGATGCCTGGTTAGCCACTGGCTTTCAGTAGGCATATGTTGTGTGGAGTCTCAGGCCCCCAGCCAACAAGATCCGGGAGCACACCAGTTCCTGCGCAGCGGTGGAACGGCTTGAACCAGAAGTGGAACAGCTGTGCATCAATGAATGCCAGGTCTACCAGTACGCCAGTAGTCCTGCACAGCGCTGAAACAGTTGAGATAGCACTGAACAGTCTGCAGGACTACTGGCATCAAATGATGGCGGGGTCTTCGCCAGCAATGCCAGTAGTCCTGCACAGCGGTCAGACACGGTGAAACGGTGCTGAAACGGCACTGAAACAGCGCTGAAACAGCCCGCAGGACTACTGGCATCAAATGATGGCAGGGTCTTCGCCAGCAATGCCAGTAGTCCTGCACCGCGGTCAGACACGGTGAAACTGCAGTGCAGGACCACTGGCATGTTGCCGGCAGGCTCTCTGCCAGCATGCCAGTTCTCTTGCACAGCCCGTGAAACATCCATAGAAGGTTACGCGGCGTAACAAGCGCTGTTTCACCATCTGAAACGGAATCCTGGCTCCAATGACGGAGCTAGAATTGCGCCCCGCACTGCACCGGACACCCTCCGCCGCTCAGGAAGAGAGCCAGGACACCTGGTGCTTTGATGCGAAGCGCCTTCCTTGGAAAGGAAGCCTTTCTTATTCATTCAAAGCGGACCGGCATAGAATGCTGTCCGCGCACCTGCGGTCCGCCGGCCGGCAGCGCGGGTGGCGCACCCGCCACGCCGCGGGACGCCAACCACTCCCATGACCCGACTGCGACGTCGTGGCCATCGACGACGCCGCTGACGCCGCTGCCGGGCTCCTGCTCCACGCTGCCGTCCTTCGCCGTCAGCGCCGCTGCACCTGAGGAAAACCAGAAAGGACGATATTTCAGAGGGCTCGCGCGCGTGGATCAAGTGGGCCAGGAGAACCGCTGACGCCGCTGCCGGGCTCCTGCTGCACGCTGCGTCCTTCGCTGTCAGCGCTGCTGCTCCTATGCCAACTACAAAGCACAACGTGTCAAGACACAGAACCGGGCTCCTGCTCCACACTGCCGTCTTTCGCCGTCAGCGCCGCTGCCCCTGAGGAAGATGTTTCAGACGACTGACGTGCGCAGATCAGGTGGGCCAAGCGCACTGTCGAGACATGGCTGTCTCTGCTGGCCCGACATGCCTGCTGGATTCTGCCGACGCACACTGCTGTGACTTCCGCAATCCATCCTCGCTGGGAGCCAAGGTACCCTGTGCTGCAAGGCCCTCCAGTCTGCAGTCCAGAGCTGCGCGCCATTCGGATAGCATGCTCACCCTCGGCCTCTGCGTGGGCAGCGATGGCGACCGCGATGGGGTGGTTGGCCCGCCGCTCCAGGGCCGCTGCCAGCGCAAGCACCCGCGACTCGCTGAGGTCGCCCCCTTCTGCCACCGCCACCGCCTGGGCAGAAGTGCTCTTCACTAACAGACGCCGCCTTCTGCTTGCGGGCTGTTGCGGCTGCTGTGGCAGCGCTGTACGAGCCACGAACTTGAACATGCAGAAGGCAGCATTGTTTCCGTGGACGAGTCAGCATCATCGTGTGGCACTTGGGATGAGGGACAGCAAGCAAAGCCCCGAGCTGCAGCCCGCACCTTGACGGTGGGGCGGCCGGAGGTGAGGGTGCCCGTTTTGTCAAACACCACGGTATCCACGTGCGAGGCCGCCTCCAGCACGTCGCCGCCCCTGATGAGCAGCCCCCTCCTTGCGCCTATGTCACAAAATGCTGTTGACTCGAGGGAACTGCTGGCGAGGTCTCGGTAAGGTTTTACATGTGAGGCCGCCTCCAGTACGTCGCCGCCCCTGATCAGCGGGGGGGGGGGGGGGGGGGGGGGGGGGGGGGGGGGGGGGGGGGGGGGGGGGGGGGGGGGGGGCGCGGGCGGGGGGGGGGGCGCGCGGCGGG
>JAABUW010003196.1_pt1 | contig 23668 bp, 24 predicted proteins | sample 5560081 | NCBI WGS metagenome assembly JAABUW01 (sample SAMN10711882, study PRJNA513363) | rock metagenome | isolation source: Antarctica rocks | place: Antarctica: Victoria Land, Knobhead sud | reverse complement strand
GATCATCTGCATGAAACACGTCCCTAGCAAGAAGCCAACATGTCTTGCTGGCACAGCCTGACTAGGGTCCCAGCTTGGTTGTAACGGTTCGAAGTTGGCTGTATCCGGCTTCCCTAGCAAAGGATAGTTCTAGCGGGATGACCCTCATAGCTATGATTCCTCTATTATAATACGGACTCACCAATGTTTGTGATGCTTTGAAAAGACAGTACGGAATAGCCATGACTTCAATCATCCCAGCCATCTCAATCAATATCGCTGAAACCACGGAAGTACGGAGGTACGGAATACATATCACCGAACTGCGACAACATCGATGCTGGATGATGTCACTTCTTTGAAAGCGCCACCACGCAACTTGACGGGAAGTGGCACGCTTGACTTAGGTACCTTCGTACTCGGAGCGCAATTTCAATCCCAGTCGCCGAGGGGTCGCTCTAGAGTATTTACGTTTTGCCCCTTGGAGGAAAGAGGAAATAGATCTGCCGATGACTTCACACCCGAGACCAATCACCAAATGATACCCGAGTACCTTAATGTAGACTGTGGTAATTAATCTAGTAAGTAACTGTGTATCAGCCTGTCAATCTCCTGACTTTCGGCCTTGTGTCTGAGAGAGCTTTGTCGCACATCCTACTCACTCCCTCTTCCCTCTTCTTCTCTATTTATCACGACTCTCTCTACGCAGACAACAATCAATTCCCATTTCCTTGAGCGGCCTCGAGGTTGCGCATCGCCATGAAGCTTCAATTGGGTTCCCTCCTCGTCTTGGCTTCCTGGGTCGCAATCGCCAACTGTCAGATTTGTTACTATCCCAATGGCGATACGAGCAAAGAAAATGACATTCCCTGTTCATCATCGCCCGGCAGTCCTTGTTGTCCGCAAGGATGGCAGTGTCTGAGCAACGGACTGTGCTATCTAGACAATCAGAAATATTTTGGACGATATACCTGTACCGATCAATCGTGGAAATCCTCGGGCTGTCCCCAAATCTGTACGCACAGTAAGTCGCTGTATTCAATCCTGCGTGTGCGCTCTCATGCCATGTCGTGCTGACGCCTGAACAGGCAACACTGCCTCTGGAAACGAGGCCATCCTTGAATGCAGCAAGGGAAAATACTGCTGTGATGCTAATCGTCCAGACGTCGGATGTTGTGACACTGGTGCTACTCAGTTTCCGTTGCAGGATGGAAATGTCGTATCATCTGGCTCTTCTGGCTCAAGCTCCGGTTTAGGTTCGGGTGGATCCGACGTTCAGAATGGAACTGTTGCGGGCTCAATTTCCCCTCCCTCTTCTTCCTCCTCTACTCCTCCGTCGTCTTCCACATCTTCGACACCAACATCATCCTCGTCGGGTTCGCAGTCATCGTCAAATAGCGCAGCGGATACCAGCCGAAACAATGTTGGAGGGTCGACTAGTTCATCTTCGGGGAGATCAACTACTTCCTCACCCTCGCAATCTTCATCGTCGGCCAGTGTTAGCATCATTACCAGTGTCGTTACCAGCATCAGCGGCTCCAATACCGTCACCTCTAGCATCACCACAGCAGTCCCAGCTTCTCAATCACAGACACCCCAGCAATCGTCTTCATCGAAGAATCTGGGTGCTATAATTGGGCCCGCAGTGGGGGCTCCGCTTGCAGTAATCGCTCTTGCTGCCCTGGCATTCTTTCTTTGGAGACGTCGGCGAAATAACAGACGATCAATGCCGCCACCGTTCGATGATACTAAATCTATGGGCCATGGAAAGCCAGAGCCTGGATCAGTACAGGCTACGCCAGACATGGCGAGATATAGTGGTAAGACATTGACACAGTCCCCTCGGTTTTCGCAGTTTGGAGGATCACCGGAACTGGCGGGTAATTACCCCCAACATTATGATCCAAGCCGGCCACAAGTAGGCGAGCTTCCTGGGTCCATGTATCACCCTTATAATCCAAATCTTCCTCGCGAGCTTCCGGCCTAGGCGCGTGATGTGAACGATGATCCTGCTCAGTTTGTGGACAGAACTGAAGGACTCGGGCTCATGCACCGTATTGCTTGGTGAATATCTTACCAAAAGGGCCGTTCATGATAACGCCAAACTATTTATGGGCAAACAATTACGCTTTGTGTGTCGAGCTCTTATCGGTTTACGCGGGGTCCACTTTGCGATCCCTTGCAGGGCTTCAGAGAGTTTCGCCTGAAAGGCTTAGGCCTGAGTTAAGCCATCGATCTGGCCGTGGGCGACTGCCGGAAGCTGATATGAACACCCAGAACCGAGCCCGGTTTCTACTTGATGCGGTCAGGCTTTGCTGCGTACAGGACCCACAATATGTTTGTCTTGCAAGCATCCTGAAATGACCAGACTCGCCACGTCTTGCAGCAATCTAGCTATTGTGACGAATTCAATATATTCATGGAAAACCCGAGACGCCTCTGTGCAAACCAATGAACCGATAGAGACTGGTACACTTATCTGGACCATAGCCAGTGTCGGCTCTCGGTTAGCCGCGTTCGAGTACGCTCGTAGGTGATGGGGTGATATCGATTTGAGGTACGGGGTCCGAGGCATGCGGGATATCGCTGAGGTCGCTGTGGGCACAGACTACGACGAGTTCATGAAGATTATTGAACTGAAGAGTATTGCAATCGCCTTCCAGAAAGCTCAGTAATGTAGCAAACTGATGGTATCTAAAACAGATAAGACATTCAAGTGAATTACATCTTACTCTTACTTTACTATCATTCGTCGCCTGGAAATTTACAGTTTCGATCACTTTGGTCAACAACCTTCATAGATATACCTTTATACAAAATTTCCCACTTCACCTCTCATAAACGCTCCCATAAACGCTTCAACGCCTTCCCAATCCCACCCTACCACCTTCCCTATCCTGCCTCCCCACCCGCAATCCTAGCAACACCGCTCAGAATCCCCGGTCCCTCTACCACATGCCTAAAGCCCGCTCTCTTCTAACCGATAACGCCGGTCACCTGTACTCGCACAACAGGGGCTATCACCATGGTTATCACCCACCGTTGAACCATCTCACCATCAAACAGCTTTGACCGCCGCACGCACGCGGAGCTCGCAGCCGGGTAGAAGTCAAAACTGGTAGACAGGAGTCTGGTGTCCGAACTCAAACGGGTTTGGCGAGCGCGAAGGCGGACATATGGGAGATGGGAAGGCTAAGCTGCGCTGGGAGCCTTGGTTGGAGTGGCGAGGGAGCTCGAGGAGGTGGAGGAGGTGGCGGCGAGGAGAAGGTGGGCCGGTTAAAGGTAAAGAGAGGATGGTTTAACGGAACTGGCTGTGCTTGCGACGGCGTTGATGGGATGGGAGGGAGGTTGTGGGGGTAGTGGATTTTATGAGCTGGGATGTTACTCTTCTCAATGATCTCCATAGTATCCGACCGTTAACAAAAGCCACATTAACGCATACACTCAGGAACGGTTGGTGACGAGTCTATTTTTGAATCGTGGAGGATACTTGAGAGCAAACCACTGGAAATAGTGCAGAGCTTTGACATCGCCGAGTATCTGGATATGTATCCCCGTTACTTACTTATGGAGGTGGGTAATACGCAACCTCCAGCGTATAAGCCTGCCCTACTCTCCTTCCACCATTCCCTTCATACCGGTATTTTCCACTCGTGTGGGTGGTCCCCTACCTTTATGGCGGATTTCTTTTGGCAACCCGTTTCTTGTGCAATGCTCACCAACAGAACCATCCACGCTTCATTGCCACCGCCCATCCTCGACACCCTTGGCTGCTGGCATGCTGTCGGATGGGGGGCGTGGGAAGGAATCGTCTGCGGACTGTTGCTGGCAGAGTGTGCGAATGATTCAGTCGTGGGGCTAGAAAAGGGGGGTTGGGCGGCTTTTGGCGTTGCGATTGCGGGAGTGTGGGAATGGGGTGGAGGGGTTGGGATATGGCTCGGGATGGGGTCGGAGGGAGATAGTTCGGGAGGTGGATGTTCATGGCTTTGGAAATCGAGGATATCTTGCGTGATGTTCGAGTTGGTTCAGATTTAAGATGATGAAAGATGGAGAAAATATGTCTGTCCTACCGAACCTCAAACGAGTAGACCATAGAAGTGTTTTCAACAAGCATTTTATTTCTGGCCCGTGTTGCCTCAGTGAGTCTACTTGCCCATTCGAAAAGGAAATAGCTTGTATCTGACTTAGTAAACGAACAGTAAGGAATCCGAGACACGATGAAAGCAGAAGGGTATATGAATCTGTGGTACGTCTACTTTACAATATATCTAGGCGGATAAAGCAGCTTCGCGGGCCTGGCGATGAAACCTTGCCGTGAATCACTTCTGATCCCTTATTGCTCAAGGCTCTCCGTTAGTTAGGTCCCACGAGGTTATACTGCCATACTGTTAGATGTGAGATAACAGCTGCAGGATGTCCCTCCTGCGATATCATAAGTGGAACCACAAATCGTGTCCCTGGTAGCTTGAAATCATGCCTCCCACGATGTTATGGTCTATCTATAGCTGCGTCTATCTGTTACCTTCTCTGGGAACATGATATGAATGCGTACAACATCATAACCGACTGGGTGGATACTGCACCGTCGGGCTTTGTGACCGGAGCTATTACACAGTAAATGCCATGGCGATGGCGGTGGCGGTGTGTCCGAAGGAAATCTCCATTGACGAAACACATGACTGATATGAAGTTTTGTACCAGAGAGCTTGTATCATTGTTTGTTAGAGACACCTTTAGATACAGAGATCTTCCTGGCTGTCTGGAACTCTTCTATAGCGAAAGAGGAGGTTATCATAGTCATTGTGAGGGCTCTCATGCTTGGAACGAAACTCTGAAATGTCGTTTCGTCCTCAAAGCTGCAATTGAACAAGTCGCTCCACAGCATGGGTAATGCTCTTCGCAAGCTGCGTGCCTTCTCTCCAGATCTCATCGTGTTTCCCTGTAAGTATCTGTACGATATCAAGACGATTGGTGGCAAAACTACCTTCTGAAGCTGCTGGCCGCTGCTGGCTGAGAGCTGCCTTCATCCGGTACATCTGGTCCTTTTCTACTAGCTCGTCTTCTAGCGAGTGAGCTACAACAGTGAGCTTGCCATCTGGCCAGTGTTTGTTGTAGTCGCCGGATACGGGGGAACATGCAGCCCACCAAGCCTGCTAGATTGGTAAGCAATTACCTTAAGGTGGAGTCGCGACTTGCAGGTCTTCAAGGTCATGTCCGTTAAGACTCACCTCGTCGCTACCGAACACATTCTTCACCATCTGCTGATAGTAAGGCGCATCGCCATGGTTATCTCGTAGAGCAATAAGATCGTAGATACCCTCGACGCCTAGTATACCAAGCGGCTTTGTAAAGGCGGCAGCCAACATACTTTCTCCTCGCCATATCATCGCTACCTGAAACGCAATAGTCGCTCCACAGCTATGCCCGACAAGCAAGTATCTCTCTCCAAAACAGTATTCTTTCTGCAGCCACCTAAGCGCCGCCAGCACATCGTGGATTTGGTTGGGGTGTCGGGCGTTTCGGGAGGCATCGTCTGGAGAGCTAGGGTCGCGAGGGTGGTCAGGGTAGGGGGATAAACGATAATTGATAGAGGCAAAGCCGGCGATGCTAGAAACTACAGGGTCTTCCAGAAGGAGATCGAGGGCGCGATTCAGCTGGGTGGAGTCGATTTCCGGGTCGCGCCAGGCACCTCCGTGGATGAACCTAGGATCATAGTCAGCACGGTGAGGTCGATACTAAGAAATCGCTTCACACAATACCCAAAAACCTTGTGGGCCTTGTGGAAGAGGTGGGTGAGGGAGGCAGATGTCGAGTGTTTGTAGCTTAGCTTTGGAGTACGCTATGTTCTTTCTGTAGAAAGGGTATGAGCGTGGATGGTTGGCCGATGCCATGCTCTTGATTGTCAACCTTCATACACTACAACAACCGAGATGCACAAGGTTCCTAGAAGAAATGTGCGCTCAAGTAGTGGGTGCTGAGGTCGACAAATGGTAAAGAACCACACCTAATGGAGCTTTAGCGTTAAGCAGCACGTGACCTGCGTTGATTTGTAACATTTTTTTTTCCTATTGTAGCCCTCCTCGGTCTTTCATCTTCCCCATCACAATTGTTGGTCAACATGCAATCTGCAGTAGCGGAGTTGGACGAATTTCTCCACTTAAATGAGAATACAATGACAGGGCAGGGTCCGGATGCAATCACTAATTCTCACGAGCTGGGAGCGATCAATATGTCTAAATCAAACCATAGAAAGGCCGATGACTATGACACCAGAAGGCCATCTGAACGTACAGGCTGGCCGGAGCCTGCGGTAGTCCCACGCAGCAGGCTCCGAATGTTTGCTGTAATGGCAGCTCTTTTTGTCAGTCCGCCACTTCCTGTCTGTTCGTGTTGGTTCAAGTCCTAACATGACGACTGATTTCAACATTCCAGCTCTCCCTTTTCATATCAGCTCTAGATACAACCATTGTAGCCACTGCAATTCCTACTATCACGTCTCAATTGCATTCAGCGTCAGGCTACACATGGATCGGAGGGGCATACTTGCTGGCAAATACTGCTGCCTCCCCGGTCTGGGCGAAATTGTCAGACATCTGGGGCAGGAAGCTAATACTCCTGACTGCTGTCGCCTTTTTCTTCGCTAGTTCTATCCTGTGTGCTCTGTCCACCAGTATGAAAATGCTCATAGTTGGTCGGACCCTGCAAGGAACAGCCAGTGGCGGGCTGATTCCCCTTGTAATCATAACCATTTCGGACTTGTATAGCATGAGGTACTACTTACGCCATTATTGATAAGTAGAGATACTTATCATCTTTTCAATAGGAGTCGCAGCCTCTATCTTGGCCTCTTAGAATTGATGTGGGCTCTGGCTGGCGGTGTCGGACCGGTTCTGGGAGGTGTGTTGTCTGAACTAGCGACCTGGCGCTGGATATTCTGGATTAACCTTCCTATTTCTGGGACTGCATTCATGCTGCTTTGGCTATTCCTGGATGTGCACAATCCTAGGACCCATGTCATGGAAGGCGTGAAGGCGATCGACTGGTTTGGTAGCCTTTCCATGTTAGGTTTTACCCTGATGTTGCTCCTAGGTCTTGATTTTGGGGGCACCACGTTTGCTTGGAATTCGCCAACAGTCATCTGCCTTATAGTCTTCGGCTGTGTAATGTCTATCTTCTTCGTGTATAGCGAAAAACGGCTGGCAAATTATCCACTCATGCCTTTGGGTCTGTTTAGCAAGCGTTCCAATATTGCGAGTATGCTTGTAGCATCGTTGCATGGATTTGTATGTGGTGCACTTCCGTATGTTGTTGAGAGAAACGTCTTGGCTGATTGCCGCAGGCTCAAATTGCTCCAGAGTACTACTTACCACTATACTTCCAGTCGGTCAAGCAAGCTTCTCCGTTGTACTCTGGTCTCTTCATTTTACCCATCACCCTAACCCAAGCCCTCGCAGGTATCAGTACAGGCGTCATAATTCACCGTACCGGCAGATACTGCGAGCTTATTTGGGTTGGTATGACTTTGCTTACAATCGGTCTTGGACTACTTGTCTATATCAATGCCGAATCTACAATAGGCGAGATCATTTCTTTCGAAATAATCACAGGCATCGGAGCTGGTTTGCTTTTTCAGCCTCCACTTATTGCTGTGCAGGCCTCAACTGAACAGGATGATATTGCAACAGCAACGGCGACTTTCTCTTTTGTTCGTAACCTTTCTACAGCTATGTCAGTGGTTATTGGAGATGTCGTCTTCCAGAATGGAATGGACCTCCGAGTACCAGGTTTGCGTGCAGCGGGCTTACCGAGGAATATCACGGACCCACTTTCAGGTGGTGCAGCAGCAGCAAATGTCATGATAATCGGGACAATCATAGATCCGAGGCAAGCATTGGCTGTAAAGGAGGCTTTTGCATGGAGTATGAGGAATATCTGGATATTGTGCACATGCATCTCTGCTTGTGGACTTTTCGCAAGTGTCTTTGTTACCAGGCAGGTGCTGAGCAAGGAACATGTTGAGACTAAAACGGGAATCAAGGAGAAACGGCCTGTCGGTATGGAGATTCAGGAGCAATGAGGCCCTTAATCTAGGGATTGCACATATACCTGGCTTAAGTCGAGGGAAGAACAATGGTGGATCGCATTCTCGAAACTAGAGCTACCTTAACGTCGGCTACGGATGACGGCATTAGGATTAGGCGGACTTCATGACCGTAATACACGAATAATTGCTTTGACTCTACACAGCTCACAAACTGAGCGGTAGGAATAAAATAAGTGCTTCGCGGAGTCTCACTACATTTTCAGAAGGGTTTTTTTTGTCACTCGGCTAACCGAAGCTCAAGACAAGATATTATTCCTAGAAATACTGAACCTTCTGCCAACAACATTCCGATTCGCATGACTCAGCGCAGAAGGTTTCATTGTAGTTCCGATTATTTGTTTCTTGATTCCAGTCTACAGTCGTTACAGGTCTATGTTTTCTACGACAGTGCGAAGATCTACGATTGGCAATGCCGCAGGTTTGCTTCTCATATTTCCGGTCTCAGAACTCGAAGTAGACTAGCCGTGACTGATTGAGAATTGGTATTCAAGATCTGACAAAGCCCTTCGCGCTTGATCTACGGTCATCATGGCGGGATGGAGCGAGAGAAAGAGGTATATATAAGGCTGTTGGCTCTCTGCTTCTGAAATGCTACTTTATGTACAACGCCATTTTCCCTTCTGAATCTGTACTCAAATCTGCAGCATGAGTCCTCGCGTATTCTTCACTGGAGCGATCGGCTGTGTTGGAGGGCCGACCCTTTCCCTCCTTACTCGTATCTTCCCTCACATTTCTATTCATGCACTTGTTCGTACTTCTCAAAAAGCGAAGATTTTTCAAGTCAACTATCCTAATATCACGTGTGTGATTGGTGACCTCGACTTCTATGATGTTCTCAGGGCCGAGGCGGCTGAGGCTGACCTCATTCTGCATTGCGCCGATGCGGACCATGAAGCTGGAACGCTGGCTTTACTTAACGGATTAGCCTCAAAGGGAAATGACCTCGAAAAGGGGACTTTCATTCACATCTCTGGCGCAGCTAGTTTGCTTGGCCTGAATATCATTGATGATCATCTTGATGAATCTACGACAAAGATTTACCGTGATATTCATGAATGCAGAAACCGTATTCAACTTTTCTTCAGACCGAGTACATGTTGCTATTGAAAGGCGTGTTGTTTCCATTGGCAACGCCAATGGCGTCAGGATCCTGATACTCAGTCTCGCTCAGATCATGAGAGTTGAATCAAGCGTTGGTAAAGAAGAAACCTATATCGATGAGTACTCTAAGGCCGTGCTGAAGCAAGGTCATGCATTCATACTTGGAAAATGGCAGAATATATATGAAGCTGAAGCTCGGTAGGGGATGTAGCTACAGCCACTGCGTTGGTGGTGAGTGAGACTCTCAGCGAATCTAAAAGCAAACTCACGTTTGGCAAATATGACTACTAATTTATTGAATTCGAAGCGGTCACCATGCAGAAAGCGACGACAGTCGTTGTCAATAAACTTGTCGATTTAGATGGGTTATGAGACTAAGAAGTCAAGAGCATCGACGCAGAGATGACGATGAAGTTACATTCGTTTGCCAAAATGTTGTGGGGCGCTAGTGTGATCTCAAGGGCAGACAAAATGAAAGCGCTGAGTGAGAAATCGAAAGATAAAGATTGGCGGCTCTTTATATTCGATACGACGAAGAGAGTCTTTGAGAAGTGAAAAAGAGAACTCATTGAAGCTTGATTGTAAGTCTAAGAGTAGAGATCATCACACTTATCAAAGACTCTCGAAGAGCACACTCACATCACACAATTAGCAAGAGCATACTTAGCAAGCAGAGTAACAAACAAGAACTCTGCTTTTAAATGTAAAGATCAAACGCATTTATTGAGTTAATTAGACTGATCGTCGAGTCGAGTTTCGAGTTGACATTTTGAATTCGACTCGATTCGAAGTCGGGTTGCTCACATTTTCAACTCGACTCGAGTCGAGTTGAGCATATTTTCAACTCGACGCGACTCGACCCGACTGAGAATTGGGTCAACTCGACCCGACCCGCCAAGGACTCGAGCTTGGCGTCAAGAGAGCTAAATATAGAAAATTTTCCGGTTTTTGACTTTTGCATTACCTTTTTGCATTACCTTTTGATAGAAAGTCATGAAGAGAAACATGAAGATTGTTTGATAGAGAATCATGATGAGAAACATGAAGAAAAACATGAAGAAGAACATGAAGAGAAACATGAAGAGAAACATGAAGAGAAACATGAAGATCATTTGATAGAAAACAATGACGAGGAAACATGAAGATCGTTTGATAGAGAGTCATGACGAGAAACATAAAGAGAAACATGAAGAAAAACATGACGGAAAAACATGAAGGTCGTTTGACTTTGATAGAGAGTCATGACGAAAAAACATGATAGAAAGTCATGAAGAAAAATCATGTAAACTGTTCAATCAAGCTATTTACATCTATTTAATATCTTGTTGAATCGAATTGAGTTTTTGAATCGAATTGTCAAATCAAGCTTCTCAACTTGATTCAAGTGCTTGAGTTCAACTTCTCAATTCAACTCGACACTTTTTCAAAAACATTTTAATTCAACTCGACACTTTTTGAGTCGAGTACTCAACTCAAACTCAAGTACTCGACTTGACGTGATCAGTCTAGAGTTAATCTTCAACAAATATTGAATTTATTCTTTTAATAAATTATTTTTAATATATTCATAAAAAAAACTTATATTAATCAAAACAGAAATAAACTGACAACGAAATTCATCTGTACATGATGTCAACTATGAATTTTTTGATTCTATTCTATGTTTGAATAGAAGTCAGAAGAGTCAAGAGATTTCAATTCGATGCAGTTCAAACAATGTTAGAACGTTGCATGATCAGAAAAGTTATTATGTAAAGTTTTCACTCATGCAACAACACTTTTTTCTAACAGTCACAATTGATCTATGAAGAAGAGTAATGACATGTTAATGTCAGTAAAAGATGAAAAGATACTACTAGTGATTAAACAACTCAGATGCAGTCTGAAAGTTGTAACTGCAAGTGATTGAAGAGATGATGACTCATCAATCACATTGATATACTGAAACATCTTCATTACATTAATAGTATTATTGAGTAATTGATGAAAAGATATCAGATAGAATAATCATCTCAAGTATTGAGAGTTGTGATTACAATGCTTGAAGAAGTAGTGACTCGTTGATCACGCTGATATACTGAGAGAACTTGAGTTCATCTTTTTTACTTGACATCAAGTCATTCATTTATCTACATGAAAAATCGAGAACTCAAGAGAATGATCAGAACGCATTTTCTTTCATTGATCAAACATCAAATGATTGCGATCACACATTTATACTAACAATTCATTCAACATCTACATGACATAAGTTAAATCAAAAGAAGAAAAGAGTTACTCAGTACAATCATACTCTATCTTCTCATCATGTGCATCTCTCTTTCATCACATATTTCTCTGCTTAATGAATGATAATCATTGAGTAAAAGAACACAGCTTTACATATATTACAATCATGAGCATCATGAATGCAAAGAAAACATCTTTCATCTTTGAATCAAGAATCAAATTGAAACATTATTGTATAAAATATCATCAATGAAGAGTAAAGTAAAGACAATGTGTCATAATCAAACAATACAGACACTCATCAAGAGTTTATTCAAGCATCATGCATTGAATAAAAGTTATAAATTCATTACTTGATAACACAGTGTTAATCTTATTGTTTCAACTGCATGAAACAATCATATGAATGACAAGTGATTTTCTTTCTCAGAGAGTTTTATTCACTTGATATAAATAGCATAAAGTCTCTCATAAATTGAGTTTAAATTGATATCATAAAAATGTATGAATTACAATTACAATTACAATTACAATTACAAAACAGAAATAATACAAAAGTTTTTTATATTTTTGCTAAATTTTTTAAATTTATTATTTTTAAATTTTAAAAAAGAAAAAACTTCAGTTAATAACATCATAACTCATTATTCAATTTGATGCTCACATTATTGCTGTTTCTTTTTATTGCTTCAGCATCTGAACTAAAATCTCACTATTTTTATAGAAATCAAATTATCAAATTATTTCTTTCTACATGAATCATGATTAACTCATGATTGCTGTTTCAGATAAATTATAAGTAAGTCTTTAATGATCTTGAAAACTTTGCAAAGAATGTCTTTTGAACGAAACTGTGATCAAAAAGATGAGTGAAACATAAAGAGATTTTTCTGAATTCTATAAATGATATTGAAATGATAGTGCATCTCTTCAATGATAGCTTTAAAGTGTCAGCAAAATAGCAGAAGTTGAACTATTTTGAAGCGAAAAGCAGAAATAGAGAGTCAATCATAGTTGAAAATCACATTAATATAAGATTAAAAGTTTAAATAGTCTCATCTTCATCTGTTTGAGTCTGTTTGAAATGTTTGATGCTATAATAAATGTTGAAACTTTATCATTTGTAACTAACTTCTTTTCTTGAATCTTCATTTCTTCTGATCATGATAACAAATTTTTTTCCCAATCTTTTTTTTCTTTCTTCAATCATGATATTTTTTCTGATGATTCAATTATGACTTTTATAAAATCTTTTAATTATGAATACATAAAAGTTTCAAACTTTTTCACGAGTGATTTCATTGCAATATTCTGCTTGACATTGACTTTTTTCTGTCTGTCTTCAAGCTAAACTTCAGATCTGTTAATAGTCTTGAAAATACAGCTTTCACATTCATAATTCAAATCAGTCAATTCTGCATGTCATCACATTGAAAATAAAAGATGAGATTGATTAAAATTTAGAAACTTCTTTAAAAATTTCAAGAATTTCTTTTATTTTCTGACTTGTATCTTCTGTGTTTATTACGCTCATGATAATAATATCTCATCAGTTGAAATATTCTTTAACTTCATGTAAATGTTTTAAAATGACATTAAAACAATTTTTAAATAGAAAGAAATAATCTTCATCAATGATAGAAACTAAGCATTCTCATTTTGAAAAAGACTTTAAATCTCTGTTAAGAACGTTGAAACAATTTCTCATCAAGTGAGAGAAAAGAGAAGAAAGATAAATGAAATTGACATAAATGAGATTAGAGAAACATAAAAAGATGATGATGATTGAGAAATTTATGCAGTCACTGATGTCACAGACATTTGAAGTTTCTCAAAGTACACAGTGATACTTCTCACTTTTAAAAGTTGAGAGTTCGCTGAGAAAAGTATCTCATCAGAAAAGCACTTGTAAAGAAAGCACTTGTTGAGAAGTACTTTTCACGTTCAAAAGCTGAGAATCATTGAGAAAGTACAAAGATGAATTATCTCATTTTATTTCAGAAATGTCAAAGTCAACATTATATAAAGTCATGAACTATGCACAACTTTGATCTTTCAAATCAGCTTCATGTACTTAATGAAGTATCAATCATGTAATTTTCATATTTTGAATCTTTTTACATATGACAACAATGTGTAAACGTTTAAATCTTGAATTGTAGAATCAACATTGTTCTTCATTAGCAGCAATCTTACAACTAACTCATTATGCATGATGATTGTCAAGTACAGAAAGCATTTAATCATATTTATTCTTGTAATTTGACTCAATTTTAACATTTGCAAGCAGTAATTTGACTATCGCTTCATGCTCATTTCATGTTGTTCATGACAATGATGTTTAATCATTATGATCTTTGAAATTTGAATCAACATTGTCTTTTGTAAGAAGTAAGCTGACTATCACTTCATGTTCATTTCATGTTGCACATCACAATGATGTTTAACTGTGTATGTTTTTGAAATTTGAATCAACATTGTTTTTTGCAAGCAGTAATTTGACTATCACTTCGTGCTCATTTCATGTCACTCATAATAGTGATGTTCAATCAAGTATGTCTTTGAAATTTGAGTCAACATTGTCTTTTGCAAGCAGTAATTTAACTATTGTTTTATGCTTGCTTGATGTTATCAACAACAATGATGTTTAATTCATATTATTCTTGAAATCTGATTTCACATCATTTTTTGAAAGCAGTAAGCTGACTATTGCTTCATGCTCATTCAATATTGCTCAATTTATCAAAGTCTGATCTTTTCGAAAATTGAGATTAAATCACTTTTCAATGATTGTTTTAATAGTTGCTCAATTGCATTCAAACTCATGATTAAACTGAGCATTATGATGTTCATCATAATCATCAGAAATTTGAGCTACTGAAATCAAAAGTATTTGAATCATGTTTTCATTAACGTTGACATTAACTAAGATTGCATACAATGATGCAGCATAATACTCATTCTCAAGACATTCTTCTGCAGTATCAAAATATAAATCTCACTCTAGCTGAATTTAAATAAGATTACTGAAGTTTTTTTTAACAAATATGTATAGTAGACTTGCATCAGAAGTATGATGATGAACATGATACTTTTCAAAGAGATTGTTAAGCATGATTCAGTTTTTAAGAGCAAATTTTTTCAAGAAGACTTTTTGAAAAATATCTTGATCATTGATGATGTTTGCATGATAAAGCATATTGCATATCACATATTTCAGAAAGAGCAACTTCTCAAAAATCAACTCACAAAGATTTTTAGTCTCTTCAGAGAACGTAGTCTGCAACGTCATGCTGAGAGACAGATACTTAAAAGTATCAATCATCATATAGTTATAACAGCATTGTTTCAGATGATCTTGACTATCTTTTATTCTCAACATGATTCTCTGAGTTATCAGAGTTGATGACTCAGAGAAATTCTCTCGTCGCTAAATCATCAATGACTAGCGAGATCATCAACTTTCAATCAATTAATCATCAGTCTTGAACTTCTAGTAAATGCTTTCTGATGAAGAACTTTCGCTGACAAAGATTATAGAGTCAATTGAGATCAGTTCAACGATTTAAAAATCTCAGAAAAAGATGAAGATTTGACTCAGCAAATGAAATCGAAAATATTGAGGGTTGAGACTGCTCAATCTTTCAGCTGTCAGCATCTTTTCTCGTTTGAATCAACATATGCACACTGACTATCTCACATACTTTAAGAAGCATAATTGTAACTTTATCTTTTATTCTTGATTATTATCACTGAGATGATGCTCTCAATCTTTCTCGATGATGATTTGCTTAACACGTCAATTTATTATTTCATTCTCGATTAATTTATCATCTCACTTGAATGCTTTTTAAACGTTCTTGAGTTCAGTACTTTCTATGACACAAATTGTTGAGTCGATTAAAATGACTTGAACAATTCAGAAATTATGAAAAAAGATGAAGATTTAACTCAGCAAATGCATTGAGAAATATTGAGAGTGTTGATGACTTGATCTTTCAGCTGTCATCATCTTTTCTCGCTTGAATTGATTTCTGCGCGCTGACTATCTTACATACTTTGAGAAACGTAATTGTAGCACTGAATCAGTCAAGTTTAATGCTTCAAAAATAATTGAAAAATATTGAGATTTAATCTAGTAAATGAGATTGAAAAGATTCATTGCATTGAATGATCACTCACCTAGTAGTAATTCTTTCTTCGCTTGAATCAATTTCTGCGCATTGATTACTTAATATACTTTGAAAAAACATAATTGTAGCTCTGATTGAGCTGAATTCAATGCTTCAGAAATAATCAAAAAATATTCAGATTTGATCTAGTAAATGAGATTGAGAAGATTCATTGCATTGAGTGATTGCTCATTTAGTAGTAACTCTTTTCTCGCTTGAATCAATTTCTGCACGCTGACTATTTCACATACTTTGAAAGACATAATTGTAACTTTGATTGAGCTGAATTTAATGCTTTTGAAATAATTGATTTATATTGAGGTTTAATCTAGTTAATGAGATTGAGAAAATTCACTGCGCTAAGTAATCATTCATTTAGTAGTAACTCTTTTCTTGCTTGAATCAATTTCTGCGCGCTGACTATCTCACATACTTTGAAAGACATAATTGTAGCTTTGATTGAGCTGAATTCAATGCTTTAGAAATAATCAAAAAATATTGAGATTTAATCTAGCAGTTGAGATTGATGATATTTTGATGCGCTGAGTGATTGAATTTCTTGCATAGCAGCAATTTCCCAATCAACACTGCACTTCATGCATTCACTATGTGATAAAACTTTTTAAGACATGTTTGTAACTCTGAATCAGCTGAATTCAAATCTTCAGAAATAGTTGAATAATATTAATGTCTGACATAGCAATTAATATTGAAAGTATTGCGAATGTTAAAGTTCAACGTTCAACATAGCAATGCTCATTGCACAATTGACGTAAAATCACTACAGTTCAATAAACAACACTTTAAAAGAATAATTTTATATGACAAAGTTTTAATTTAAGCAATTATGATTTAAATAATATTAAACTCATTAAGTTTACTGCTTGCGTTGTAAATCAAAATGTCAAAGATCAAATATACATGTTCAGTTTTGATGTTCTGCACAAGCTTTTAATTCAGCGTTACTTTAGTAAATTTGCTTCATCTTTCTTTCAACTTCATGTCTTGTTCAATGTTAAAACATCATTGACAAGTTACATACAACGCACTCAACAACGTTGCTACAGTATTCATATTACTTGTGTTTGATTATCAAAGTTACATATATCAATTGAGATTGAATCTACAACGCTACATCTTGTGTACATGACTCAACATGTTTGTACATAACGAGCTCGTCAACGACGCAGCAATTGATCAAAGTCAACGTGCAAGATCTGCATCACAGTAAGTAAATATAATAATATATTTAATGACAAAGCATTATATATTAACTTATTGAATAGTAACTCAACAACATTTATGCAGAACGCAGCTGAGTGTATTTCTTTATCTTTCTTATCATATTACTTTAAGTTTTCTTTGTTACTATGTTCAGAATGTCATATTGCTTTATTTTCTGATACTTTTTCTTCTCACGTTAAATTTCATTACAAACAGCATGCAGAAAAAGAAAAACAGCAAGAACTTCTTTCATAAATTTCTTCTTTTTCATTATATACTGCTTCAGAAACATTCACTTTAATAAAACAATTGTCAGTGACTTTGTTTGCTTTTTCAAAGCTTAATATACATAAAAATGCATTTTCTTGCAATTTATGTCATCAAGTTTTGTTGAATAAAGAAAACATGAAGAGACATTGTTCAAAAAATCATTCAAGTGATTTTAAACATACTGTTACTTCTTGCATTCTAGCACAATCTTTACTTAAGAATCGTTTTTTCTTTCAAGTACAAGCATGTTCATTATTAACTGTTTTAAACATTGTATTAAATATTCAAAGTATTGAATCTGACAATGATAATGATTTACAATTTGATCTTGCTGTTTCAACTCTTCTGTCTTCTTATAAGAAGAAAGTTGAGAAGATTCAAGCAAAATCTGAGATCATTGATTTAAAACATACTTGAGAAGAACTCTTTGCTTTTCAAATTCAAACTCAGTATTTGAATTTCTTGAACAGATGAAATTATTCTTTTATGAATACTTTTGTGCAGTCAGCAGATAAAACATCTGAACACATTCTTTTTGCACTTTCTTTACAAATCAAACAACTTTTTCAAACAAGTCTTTCACAAGTTCAATACATGTCAAGATAACATCTTAATGTGTTGAATAGTTTTGAATTAAATAACATTCAAATCAAGAGTTTTAAAACTACGCAGAATTTATTTACTATTGATAAATATGTGAAGATTTTTGCTCAATTCTTCTGTTTTTTGTTCAGAACTGCTTCAGTTACAAATAAAGAACTGACTTTTACATCTGCAATTAAACTTGCATCTTCAAAAAATGAGAAAAAATCTTTGAAAAAACTGTTTCATTTATCTGACAAAAGTTAAGCTTTGATTAATAATTTGCATGAGTTTGTTGAATTTGACAAAGTTGATATTCTTTTTGTTGAAGAAGAAACAAAGAAGAAGAAGAATAAATGATAATAGAAACAAAAGCAAGCTTCACATTCATTTTTATCATCTTCTGATTCTGATTCTGATTCTTCTTCAACAAAATTAAGTTCTTCATTCAATGATGTATTTAATTCTTCTTTTTCTGATACAGATGAATCTGAGTCAAATGATGAAGAAACAACTGTTGCAGAAAGAAGAAAGAATGATTCTTCAAGCTCAGAATCTGATTCATCAAATGATGATTTAAATACAAACTTTGATAAGAAACTTTTATCTTATAAGTTAAACAAAGCACAGTCTTTACTTCTTGAACTCTTCATTTCATTACTGCAACAAAACATTGAATTCAACAAGTTTAACAGCTGTATTAACAGTTTTTTCGCTTGTTATTCTGTTAATGTTTGCACGAAATCTTTGAAAGATTCTGCTCAAATGTCTTAATCTTATTCTGCATTTATATATTGTGCACAGTTACTTACTCTTGAGCATTGTACACAATAATACTTGCAGAAAAGAAATGAATAAACAGACTGCAATCTTTTGACAGAGTTATTTTTCTTTATGAATACTTTCTTTTCTAATACAGCTGTTACTGCACTTGCAAAAATTCTTAATCTGCAAGCATATGCTTTCAAAGTTAACAAGAACAGCAATTCTGTATTAAATTAAATTATTATTCATAATAATCAATTGATTTCTTGCAAAGATATTACTGTTTCTTTGTCTGACATGAAAGATTTGTTCAAACAACTGACTTTAAAAACATATGAAATATTGTTTTCAAAACTATTGTTTAATGCAGACGTGATAAACTTTTCTGCTTTGACTTTATTTGCACTTGCAGCAACAAAGAATCTTGCAGATAACACAGCATACACTTATTTCTTTTCTCATAATATAACTCTTTCACATTTCTCTTCATATTTGCAGAAGAAAGTACTTGCAAACAGAACTTTAAAAGAACAAATGTTCTTTATGAAGAGAAATAAATTAATGTTTAAAACTAAATCAGTTTCAAACTATACAGAAAGTTTGAAGCGATTTCTGTTACATCTTCAACTGTTAATGCATTTTAATGCAAGTGTTTCTGCTAAAGCAACAAAGTTAAGCACATTAATGTACTGCAACTCAATTACTTTTGCACAAAGAACTTTGTTATTTGATAAGTCTGCATGTTTATTCATGTTAAGACTATGATATACAAAGAACTTTCATACAATTGAGCAAGAAGCATCTGCAGTTAAATATCTTTATGCTGCTGTTTCTCATATTACTGCTTTGTATATTGTACTTGTTTTGTTGTTTAAACATTTCATTAAAGTCAAGTGCTTTAATTGAACAGTCACTCATTTTGCACTACTTTTCAAACATAAAAATATTGCTTTTAATACACGACAGCTTTCTTTATTAATGCAAAGTTGCAACTTACAATTTATTCAGCAAAGATTAACTGTGTTAAAGTATCAACTTTTGAAATAAATATAAACAATCACAATGCATACATCACAAATTTTGAAAAAGAGCACTATAAACAAGACAGAGTGAATCTAGAAGACAATTAAATGATGATGAATTGCATGAATTGCAGCAATGTTGATTCAAAGATGATTATGAGTGATGTCAATTCATTGCAAGAAAACAAAGATGTAAAGTTGAAATACTTACGTGATGATGAAGAGAACATTACTAATATTATTGATCTACTAATAAAGATATCAACGTTAGAGAAAGAGAAGAGCAAAAATCATTTGTGAAAAGAAATAACATTGAAGTTGATTCAACGTTTTTAACTTGACTCAGAAGAAAAACATCATGCAAATCAGAATGTGTTCATCATGAAGAATGTACAGAAACTGAAAATATCAGTTCAACTGCTTAACAAGCAGTTGCATATACAGAGAAACACACGTCTTTCAATGAAAATCACATCATGAGTGAACGTGACAAGAGAAGAAATAGCAACGAAAGAGTAACATTCTAGAAGCGACTTGTCATCGCTTTGCAAGAAATGAGAAGTCATGATTAAAATAATGAACAGAAAAGAAATAAAAAAGATACAAAAGAAGTTAATTGAACAGATTCTACAGAGAATTGCAGACGTGTCAACAGATCAAAGAAATCTAATCATGTCACTTTGCAAGCTGAGCAGCAATGATATTTTTCTTCACGCAGTTAGCTCAGATGCTCAAGCAAACCTGAAAAAGACTCAGATATGAGCAAAAGAAATTGCAAGTTCAACATGTATAACACGTTGAATCTTTGCAATGCTAACATATGAAGTATGCATTACAATAAACATAAACAATCAAGAAAAAATTATTGAAAGATTGATAAAAGATAATGCAAGACTTCATGAAGATTTGAAAGTTTTAAGAATAGTCTGACTCAAGAAGATAGTAAATAGTGAAAAGACTCATTCATTGCTCATCATAAAGATCACGATTGAAGCGATGATGAATTGACTAATGAACATGAGCATGCTGAACTCATATCAAGAATGTGCATGCAAGCTATTTGAAAAGAACTGTTGCATCATACAATGCTTCAAATGTTACAAATTTGATCATATGATTAAGATCTGCAAAAAGAATCAACGTTGCAAAAAATGTGCAGACAAGCATCATATAAAGAAGTGTGTGATGTCTTTGAATAAAAGACGTTGTGTTAACTGCAATGAAAATCACGAACTTTAAAGATGCATCTGTTTCAAGTGACAACAGCAAATGAAACAAACGTTCAAAATTTATAGAAATAGATCATTCAAATACTTTGAAATGTTTAAATACAATTGCACACTTTTCTTGCTGTTTCTGAACTCTTTAGATTCAATGAACTCTTCAGATTCAATGAATTCTTTCAATTCAATGAATTTCTCAAACTCAGCAACAATTATGCTGAAAACATGCAGTTGAATCGCTGATGAATCAGCTTAATAAATAGTAAAAATCAAGAAGAGATGAGTTAATCTTTTCTCTTGCATGAATAGTGACTCAGATGAGATGACATCTGAGCAGATTCAGAAATGTTCAATCAGAAAGTGAGAAAGATTGTTGATGATCAAAAGCATACAAAGAGTCTTCTCATTGCAAAGTCAACAACAACTATGAATAACTTTATGATAAAATAGTTTTTTCTATGAATTTTACAGTACAACATCAGAAAATCATTAAAAATTCAAGAATCATTTTTAATTGACAGAAAAGTTCGTGAATTCAACATAATAACTATACAGAAGCAAAATCATAACAACAACAACTTGCAATTATTTAACTCAGCACACAACTTCTTTCATTTAGTGAAAAACTCGTCATCTCAATCAAGAACATGCATATACATTAACAAATATTTAAGACTTGATCAATGAATAGTAAAAACAGCTGAGTCAAACATTTGCTTAATCAAAATATTAACTTGCAACACAGATGATGAAATGCAGACGTTAAGACTTTTAAACATCTACAACTCATGCTCATTGTTTACTACATTCATAAAGAAATCTTCAATCATTTTTCGTTTGAATGAACTACTCAAGAATGATTGCAAATAACTGATCATAAAAGATTTCAATTTACATCATTTTCATTGAAAGAAGCAAAGATGCTTCACTCATCATATAATGATTGATACTTTACTAAACATCATTACAAACATAAGACTGAAATTATTACTGAAATCAGACATTATTACTTACGAAGCTCACAATCAATTTATGATGATTGATTTAGTCTTTAACAGCGAGAAAATACAGTTCATGACATGCAAGTGCAAGATACAAATCAATCTGCATCAAAGATTGAATCATCTTTCAATCATTACAGAACTATGTTTATAAACAATCTTAATGCAACTCTTAACTTGATGACTTTGAAAGAAAATAAATACAGAAGCATTAAGTGCTTATCTGCAAATACATTTATCTTTGAAACATTCTTTAGATGACAAGATTATGATGAATGTCAAAGTGTATAAGATTATCAAAGTGTTATAGAAGATCATCAAGAAATTTATTCTTTTGACAAAGTCATTAAATTAAGCAAGAGATTTTTGAAATCAAAGCTGCTTCAAAGTAGTAATGAAATCAAGACAACTGCAAATCATATGAAAAACACAAGATACATTAAAAGTGTGAAATGAATATCTGAAGCATAATGATCATAAAAACAAGATCATTCAACAAACAAAATGCACACACTTCAGAACATAAATGCATGAGTTAAGCGAAGCATTTAAATTGATATGATGCTTTGCAAAATGAGCTAGAATCAAAAGTCAGCTATTTAAAAAGCTTTCTCAGTTTTTGTCATTAAAGCAAAGCAACATCAATCATATGACAACGATGTTCAAGAAAAAAATCAAGATACTGCAAGAAAAGTTCTTTTTCTCATCTTTTTAAGTGAATGTCAACAACATTGCAGAATCATTCATATCTCTGACAGTCTCATTTAATTCACGCATCACAGAAGATAAAGTGAAGCAAACAATCAAATGAGTAAAAGCAGACAAAGCATTAAATGCTTCAGATATTTCAAACAGAGTGCTTCAAGCAAGTTTTGCAAAACTGATCTCAATATTGACAAGTTTATTCAATGCATATGTAATACATAAGTATCATTTGAAGCAGTTCAAAAAGACTCAGACAATAGTACTATGTAAATCAAAGAAAAGTGACTATATTGATTCAAAGATGTATCAACTCATTGCTTTGCTTGATATCATAAGCAAAGCATTGAAGTCAATCATGATTAAAAGACTGAGTGACATAGTTAAGACTCATTGCATGCTATCAAATGCTTAAATGAAAGCAAAATGCAAGTAATTCATGATCTTAACGTTAAATTTACTAATAAATTAAGTTCACACAGTGTAAGACTGTGAAATCAAATATGTGATCTTCATGCTAAGCTTAAACATCATTGAAGCATTTAATCAAGTCTCACATGTCAGACTTTTGCATATGCTGAAAATGAAAAGAATGTTAAGCTACATAATTAAATGAACATGCAGCTTTCTAAAGAATTGAAAGATATTGCTAATATTCAATGAACAAATGAGTGACATACGCGAGATAAACGCAGACATATCACAGAGATCTTTCATTTCATCGATTCTCTTTCTATTCTTCAACGCAAGTTTAATTAAAAAATGCAAAGCACTGAAAATTAAAATTGAAGTGCTTGACTTCATAAATGATATTAACATTCTAGTCTACAACAGATTCATTGAAGAAATTTGCAAAACATTGAGCAAAGCATATGACATCTGCGCGAAATGAGTTTGCACTCATGACGCAACGTTTGCATCAGAAAAGTACAAGCTCATGCATTTCACTAGAAAATTGAAAAGATTTGACATGATGATTAACATATAAATAGAAAGCTCAATTATCAAATTGAAATCAGACGTACAAGTTTTAAAGATGCAACTGAACATGAAACTGCAATGAGACGTGCATCTTTGACAAATAAAGATGAATCACGTCATAAGAATGCTGACACTTAGTCATCTTGAAGTTTTTACATGAAAAGCTATCTTCACAAAAGTGAGACAAGTATATTTAGGGTTAGGGTTAGGGTTAGGGTTAGGGTTAGGGTTAGGGTTAGGGTTAGGGTTAGGGTTAGGGTTAGGGTTAGGGTTAGGGTTAGGGTTAGGGTTAGGGTTAGGGTTAGGGTTAGGG
>JAABUW010003192.1_pt1 | contig 23678 bp, 21 predicted proteins | sample 5560081 | NCBI WGS metagenome assembly JAABUW01 (sample SAMN10711882, study PRJNA513363) | rock metagenome | isolation source: Antarctica rocks | place: Antarctica: Victoria Land, Knobhead sud | reverse complement strand
GGCTCTTGTGACACATCCGTGGGTGGTTTGAGGGGCCGCTGAGGTGCAACACGCCGTTCCCGCATAGGTTCTGGGCTGTCTGATGGTCCAGAACCAGTGATGCGGAGAACGGCGTGCGCGACGTCAGCCTATGGCGTGCCCTTTTGGGCGTGGAGAAGACCGTTATCGAGCGGGTGGAGTATGACGAGGACGCGGAGCTTTTGGTGGCCCGAGTGCGTCCGGTGCGCCGCGCGCAAGGCCGGTGTGGGCTGTGTCGGCGCCGGTCACCGGGCTACGACGGCGGCGAGGGCAGGCGGCGGTGGCGGACGCTGGACCTGGGCACGATCCAGGCGGTGCTGGAGGCTGATGCGCCCCGGGTGACCTGCCGCGAGCACGCGGTGGTCGTCGCGTCGGTGCCGTGGGCGCGGCACGGGGCGGGGCACACGCATGCCTTCGATGAGACGGTCGCGTGGTTGGCGACCCAGTCCTCGAAGTCCACGGTCACCACGTTGATGCGGATCGCGTGGCGGAGCGTGGGCTCGATCATCACCCGGGTGTGGGCCGACGTCGACGCCGGCTGTGACCGCCTCGACGGGCTGGCCCGGATCGGGATCGACGAGATCTCGTACAAGAAGGGCCACAAGTACTTGCTGGTCGTGGTCGATCACGACACCCGCCGGCTGGTGTGGGCCGCTCCGGGACGCACCAGTGCCACGGTCCGGGAGTTCTTCGACCTGCTCGGTCCGGACCGGTGCGCCCGAATCACCCACGTCAGCGCGGATGGCGCCGACTTCATCGACACCGTCGTCGCCCAGACCTGCCCGGGCGCGGTGCGGGTCGCTGATCCGTTCCACGTCGTGAGATGGGCCAGCGAGGCCCTGGACGAGGTCCGCCGCGAGGCGTGGAACGACGCCCGGAAACTGTCCCGGACCGAGCCGAAACGCGGCCGCGGACGTCCCCGAGCGGATGCGCCAGCACGACCAGGCAGCGAGCGGGCGGTGGCCCTGAAGGGCGCCCGCTACTCACTGTGGAAGAACCCGGAGAACCTCAGCGAGAACCAACGGGTCAAGCTCGCCTGGATCGCCGCCACCGACCCAAGGCTCTATCGGGCCTACCTGCTGAAGGAGGGTCTGCGCATCATCTTCTCGATGCCCTACAAAGACGCCGTCGAGGCCCTGGACAGGTGGGTCGGCTGGGGCCGCCGATGCCGCATCCCAGCGTTCGTGAAGCTGCAGAAGAGCATCGTCAAGCACCAGGCCAGGATCCTCGCCGCGATCGAACACAACCTGTCCAACGGCCTGATCGAATCGCTGAACACCAAGATCCGGCTGATCACCCGGATGGCGTTCGGATTCAAGTCCCCCCAAGCCCTCATCGCCCTGGCCCTACTCAGCCTGGGCGGCCACCGACCAACCCTCCCCAGGCCGAGAATGACCCACGGATCAGTCAGGAGAGCCTGTTATGTGCCCTACATGTCCCTCGTTCTAACACATATTTGGAAGTCTGGGAACTTTTATGGTAAAGGGACTTTTCTCCTTTCGCTGCGCCAACTTCGGAACTCCCATTCGCGGAGAGCGCTTTGCATCTGGCGACGAAGGGCCACCCAAGCAGGTCGTCACAGGCGAGGGATGAACCGCTTTCCCTGCATCGCCTCGAGGACCAGAGCTGAGCTCCGCTTCGCCGCCACGAGTCGCAGGCCCTCCACCTCCAGGTTCGCCAGGATCTCGGCCAAAGCCTCTGTGGTGACGTGCTCCCCAAGCTGGACGCGGGCCTCGCGATAGGCCTGGCGCATCGCCGACACCTGTCCGTCGATGTGGCGGTCGGCGAGCCACGCGAGCGCGATCGGGTTCTTGCGCCAACCGGCATACGCCCGGTAGTCCGGCGGGCAGTGGTCGAGCAGCCACATGACCGCCCGGTCCTCCCACGCGGGCGTGTGCGCGGGCGGGACCGACCTCGGCCAACCGGGTGGGACTGAAGCGGAGCTCACGACATCCAGTGTCTCAAGTCCTGGTGAGGCGGGCGCGTAGCTCCCGGACAGCGGCCCGTCAGCCTGGCGTTAGCACCTCACCAGTTCGCCTCGGCGTGCCGCGCCGGGAGGGGCCGGTCGGCCGGTCGGATGACATAGACGACCCCACCCGAGTGCGGCACCCAGACGTTCTCGAACTGCGCGCGGTCATAGACCACCCGGACCTGCAGGTCGTCGGGGATGAGGTGCGACGCCGGGTCGTTGACGACGACGTTACCCTCCGCGGTGAATCCGCAGATGACGAGGAGGTGCCCGTTGGTGCCGTAGCCCGCGCCGTCAAGCTTGCTGTCCTTAAACGAAACCGATGCGACGAGAGGGATGCCCGCCGCGATGAACTCCTCGGCCTCGGTCAGCGATCGCAGGCGCGTGACAAACGCGTCCAACCCGAACCGCGCGGCGTAAGCGGTGTTGAAGGGCCAGTTGCCAGCCCCGTCGTAGCGGTAGTCGAAGACGTTGCGCGCCGCGTAGTCGACCTGAGGGTCGACCGGTGGGTCCACCCACTCCGTGTCTGCGGCGCTCGGTCCCTTGTCCCAGAAGCCCGCGACCATGGAGGTCGAGGTCGGCGAGCACCACGCCTCTCCCCCGTTGTCCCACTCGGGGTAGTGCCCGACGTGCAGCTCCTGCGACAAGGTCGGCACGTCCAGCGTGATGCCCCGGCCGGCGCCAACTGGGCTGACCGCCACCTCCTTCGCGTCCGACAGCGCGCTGGCCATCGCCCCGGCCAGGCGCACGGTCGGGGTGGTGGTCGAGCCCGACGACCGCATGAGGAGCACCTGCAGCTGCCAGTCGCGGAGGGTGTGCCCGTTGAGAGTCACGAGGGTGTCGACGGAGACGGTCGCCTGTTCAGTTGCCTGCCCGCCGACCGACGTGCGGTGCAACGCCCCTCCGTCGGCGGGGTCCTCAGCCGCCCATCGGCCCAGGACGAACCAGCCGGTCGCGGTGCCGTCGTCGACGGTGCCCCGGACCAGGACCTCGACCCAGGTGCCGTCGGGAGTGTCGGCGTCCCACGACGCGACGAGCTCGGTGAGGCCGAACCCCGGCTTCACCACGGGTGACGTCCAGCTGCCCACGTCGTAGGTCACCGACACTGCCGACGTGTCGTAGGGGTCGACGTACGGCCGCGTCGCCGTCGGCCTTCGAAGAACAAGGCCTGACGAGGAGACCGCGGTGCCGTCTCTCGTGCCGGCTCGGAGCTCGGCTCCGCGCCAGGCGGAGAAGGACACGTGCCGGTCCCCTGGCGCCCTGGCCGCTTCGGCTCGCGAGGGCAGCCCAGCCAGCCCAGCGGCAACGGCGACACCCGTCCCCATGACCGCGCGCCGGCTGGGACGGAAACCTCCCGGCTGGGCGCTCGGCCCGACCGCCGGGACGGGAGTGCTGGAGTCAGCCATCGGGTTTAACCAATCCGGTTCGAGGTGCAGGGCTCACGAGAGGTCGATGCCGAGCGTAGACCCCGGCTGCCGGTCGGCCCTGCGAGACACCCGGCGGTGGCGGCCCCGGGTGCGAATGACCAGTCACAGACGAGGCATCCGACGAGTCACGACCTGACGGGTTCCAGCTCGTCGATCGTGCGGGTCGTGATGATCGGCGACCTGAGCAACCAGAGAAAGGACAGCGAGCCGCCGAGCGCCGCGACGACCATGGTGGGGCCGATGCCGATGAGCTGTCCGCTCAGGCCGCCGATTACCGCCCCGAGCGGGCGGATTCCGTAATTGACGGTCGAGAAGGCGCCCGCCACCCGGCTGCGCATGTCGTCTGGCGTGACCGCGGTCTGCAGGGCGTTGAGGTTGACGTCGAACAGCATGACGCCCATGCCGCTGAGGAGCTCCACGAGCGCGAGCGTCCCGGCCTTGGTCCAGACCGTCCCCGACGCGAGCGGCAGCAGGGCCAGCGGAGCGCTGAACAGCACCGCGCCGACGGCGATCGTCCGGCCCACCCCGATGAGCCGCGCGACCCGAGATGCCAGGACGGCGCCGACGAGCCCGCCGGTCGCGCCGATCCCGAAGGCCAGACCGATCGTGCCGGCCGCCAGTCCGAGCGTCCGGCTGGCAAACAGGATGACCAGCGCGCTGACGACGAAGCTGAAGAAGTTGATCGTCGTCGCGCAGGCCAGCGACGCCTTGAGGTAGGGATGGCGCACCAGGAACCGCATCCCCTCGTGGGCGCGGCGGCTGAGCCGCTCCGGGCTCTCGACCCGCACCCGGGCCGTCTCGTCGACGTCGACCCGCCGGATGAGCACTGCGGAGACGAGGAAGGACAACCCGTCGACGACGACGGCCACCGGCGCGCTCAGCAGCTGGATCAGACCGCCGGCCGCGGCGGGGCCGACGATGAAAGACCCCGAGCGGGTCCCGCTCAGAAGGGAGTTCGCCTGGAGGTACTGCTCCCGGCGGACGAGCGAGACGAAGAAGGTCGGGTATGCCGTCTGGTAGAGCACGGCCCCGGCGCCGGCGACGAGGGCGACGGCGAAGAGGTGCGCCAGGGTGATCTTCCAGCTGAAGTAGGCGACCGGGAGGGTGAGGACGGCGACGGCCTGGGTCAGGTCGGCCCAGATGAGCAGGCGGCGCTTGCGCTGCTGCTGGTCCACCCAGGCGCCGACAAAAAGCGAGAGGAGGTTGGGCGCCCAGACCGCGGCCGTCAGCAGCCCGACCGCCGTCGGGCTGGCATGGAGCATCGTCACCGCGATGAGCGGCAGCGCCAGCTCGGAGACGCGGTCCCCCAGCTGGGAGGCGGTCTGTCCACCCCAGTAGGTGGCGAACCGGCGGTCGCGCCACAGGGGCGTGGACGGCATACCCAGGTCGGCAGTGCGGGTCACGACGTCTGGCCCGACTGCTCGGGTAGCTCCGGGAGGACGTGGCGCAGGAGCCGCACTCCCCGCGCCTCGGCTGGGACCGACTCGGGAGCCGCGTCCTTGCGCAGGACGTACGGAGTCAGCAGCGCCTCGATCGCCGCCTCGATCTCGTTCAGCTCCGCGACCGTGACGAGCACGCGGGTGCTGGACCGGCCGGCCGCGTCTCGCCAGGCCAACTCGAGTCGTGGCTCCACCTCTGCCGCCCACGTCCCGGGGAGGTCGCCCTCGACCTGGGCGAGCACCCCGGAGAGCAGCCGCTGGGCCTCGCGTCCCGCCTCGTCGTGGGCGGTGAACCGGAAGCCGCGGCTGGCCGCCTCCCACCAGCGTTCCCGCCCGCTGCTGCCGGCGTCGGAGTCGCGGACCAGCTGGTGCTTGGCCAGGTGGCGCAGGTGCCAGCTGGTCACCGAGGGACTCGCGCCCACAGTCGGAGCCAGGGCGGTCGCTGTGCTCGGGCCGTGCTGCTGTAGCGCGAGGAGAAGGGCGAGGCGCACCGGATGGGCCAGCGCCCGCATCCCCTGTGCGTCGAGCTCGATGTCACCGTACGGGTTCGCCATGACGAGCACTCGCTAACGTGAGAGAGATGTATCGAGAGGACCCTCTCAGATTATTCTCACGCGTGCAACGACTTGGGGCTCAAAGGAGGGCGGCCCCAAGGCGCTGGCATGCCGCAAACCCTCGCTGCCGGTCCAGCGAGGCGAGAGGTCCGCAGGCAACTGAGGCTCGGGTATGCCGTCGCGCTGGCGGGTCAGCCGCTGGCCGGGTCAGCCGCCTGGCGGGTCAGCCGCTGACGAGCGAGCGCAGGACGTACTGCAGGATGCCGTCGTTGCGGTAGTAGTCCGCCTCACCCGGGGTATCGATGCGAAGGACCGCGTCGAAGGCCAACGCCGGGCTTCCCGCGTCTGCCCTCGTCGCGACCACCTTGACCGTCCTTGGCGTCGTGCCCTCGTTGAGAGCGGTGATGCCGGAGATCGAGAAGGTCTCGCTGCCGTCCAGGCCGAGCGACTCCGCGGTCTGACCGGCGGGGTACTGCAGCGGCAGGACGCCCATGCCGATGAGGTTCGAGCGGTGGATCCGCTCGTAGCTCTCGGCGATGACCGCCCTGACTCCCAGCAGCCGGGTGCCCTTGGCGGCCCAGTCCCGCGACGAGCCCGAGCCGTACTCCTTCCCGCAGAGCAGGACGAGGGGGACGCCCGCCTCCTGGTAGGCCGTCGCCGCGTCGTAGATCGTCGAGGGCCCACCATCGCCCCCACCCTCGAGGAACAGCCTTGTGAAGCCACCCTCGACGCCGTCGAGCAGGAGGTTCTTCAACCGGATGTTCGCGAAGGTGCCGCGGATCATCACCTCGTGGTTCCCCCGTCGTGAGCCGTAGGAGTTGAAGTCCTTGCGCTCGACGCCGTGCTCCGCGAGGTACCTCCCCGCCGGGCTGTCGGCCTTGATCGAGCCGGCCGGGCTGATGTGGTCGGTCGTCACCGAGTCGCCGAGCATCGCGAGGACGCGGGCGCCCTCGATGTCCGCCACGGGGGTGGTCGCCATCGTCATGCGGTCGAAGTAGGGGGGCTTGCGCACGTAGGTCGACTCGGGGTCCCACTCGAAGGTCTTGCCCTCGGGCGTCGAGAGCGACTGCCAGCGCTCGTCGCCCGCGAAGACGTCGGCGTAGTCCCGGGTGAACATCTCCTGGCTGATCGAGCTGGCGATGGTCCGCTCGACGTCCGCGGGCGTGGGCCAGATGTCCTTGAGGAAGACGTCCGTGCCGTCCTGGTCCTGGCCGAGCGGCTCGGTCTCGAAGTCGAAGTCCATCGTGCCGGCGAGGGCGTAGGCGATGACGAGCGGCGGTGAGGCGAGGTAGTTCATCTTGACGTCGGGGTTGATCCGGCCCTCGAAGTTGCGATTGCCGGAGAGCACCGAGACCACGGCGAGGTCGTTGTCCTGGACCGCCTGGGAGATCGCCTCGTTGAGCGGACCGGAGTTGCCGATGCACGTCGTGCAGCCGTAGCCGACCAGGTGATAGCCGAGCTTCTCGAGGTAGGGCCACATGCCGGCCTTCTCGTAGTAGTCCGAGACGACCTTGGAGCCGGGAGCCATCGAGGTCTTGACCCACGGCGCGACGGTGAGCCCGCGCTCGACCGCGCTCTTCGCGAGCATCGCGGCCGCCATCATCACCGACGGGTTCGACGTGTTCGTGCACGAGGTGATCGACGCGATGGACACGATGCCGTGGTCGATCTCGAACGTCGCGCCCTCGGCCGTCGTGACCGAGACCTTCCGCGAGGGGCGCGAGCCACCGTCGCCCTCCTCCTCGGGCTTGTCACCGCCGTTGGCGCCGTCCCTGCTGCCACCCGACGTCGGGTCGCTGGCCGGGAAGCTGCTCGCAGCACCCGGGTCGCCCTCCCGGTGCGAGACGTAGGTCGGCAGGACCTTGCGGAAGGCGTCCTTGGCGTCGGCCAGCGCGATCCGGTCCTGGGGGCGCTTCGGACCGGCGATCGAGGGGACCACCGTCGACAGGTCGAGCTCCAGGACCTCGCTGAACCGCGGCTCCACGTAGGAGGAGGACCCGGTGTCGTGCCACATGCCCTGCTCCCTGGCGTACGCCTCGACGAGAGCGACCGACTCGGTCGAGCGGCCGGTCAGGCGCAGGTAGTCGAGCGTCACCTCGTCGATGGGGAAGATGGCGCAGGTCGACCCGAACTCCGGGCTCATGTTGCCGATCGTGGCGCGGTTGGCCAACGGCACCGCCGCGACGCCCTCGCCGAAGAACTCCACGAACTTCCCGACGACGCCGTGCTTCCGCAGCATCTCGGTGATGGTCAGGACGACGTCCGTCGCGGTGGCACCGGCGGGGATCGAGCCGCTGAGCCGGAACCCGACGACGCGCGGAATGAGCATCGACACCGGCTGGCCGAGCATCGCGGCCTCTGCCTCGATGCCGCCGACACCCCAGCCGAGCACTCCGAGCCCGTTGACCATCGTCGTGTGCGAGTCGGTGCCGACGCACGAGTCGGGGTAGGCGACGACCGTGCCGTCGGTCTCCTTCGTCATCACCGTGCGCGCGAGGTGCTCGATGTTGACCTGGTGCACGATGCCGGTGCCCGGCGGGACCACCTTGAAGTCGTCGAACGCCGTCTGCCCCCAGCGCAGGAACTGGTATCGCTCGTGGTTGCGCTGGTACTCCAGCTCGACGTTGCGCTCGAAGGCGTCGGCCCTGCCGAACACGTCGGCGATCACGGAGTGGTCGATGACCATCTCGGCCGGCGACAGCGGGTTGATCTTCGCCGCGTCGCCACCGAGGTCGGCGACCGCCTCGCGCATCGTCGCGAGGTCGACGATGCAGGGCACCCCGGTGAAGTCCTGCATCAGGACCCGGGCCGGGGTGAACTGGATCTCGGTGTCCGGCTCGGCGTCGGGGTCCCAGCCGGCCAGCGCCCGGATCTGGTCGGCGGTGATGTTGAGTCCGTCCTCCGTGCGCAGCAGGTTCTCGAGGAGGACCTTCAGGCTGTAGGGCAGCCGCTCACTCCCCTCGACCGCGCTGAGCCGGTAGATCTCGTAGGACCTGTCCCCGACCTGGAGCTCTCCCCGTGCCGAGAAGCTGTCAACCGGTCCGTTGCCACCTGCAGCCATGATGGGGCTTCCTTCCTCGAAATTATCTTGACGTCAAGATAATTGAACCACATCAGCCGGGGGTTCGCCTGCCCACCGTCAGCGTATGCCTCCCCGACGGGCTCCAAGACGGGTCGCCGCGTCGGGACGTGCAGGTGGCGTCAGGCGGGTTCGAAGACGGCGATGCACTCCACGTGGTGGGTCATCGGGAACGCGTCGAAGCCCCGAAGCGACCGCAGCCGGTAGCCACCCCTGAGCAGGTATGCCGTGTCCCTTGCCAGTGCGGCAGGGTCGCACGCGACGTAGGCGATGCCACGCGGGCGGAGCGCGGTGAGGTCGGCGGCCACGGACCTCCCGGCGCCCGTCCGCGGCGGGTCGAGGACGACGAGCTCCACCGCGATCGACTGGCGCAGCAACGGGCGCAGGGCCCGGTCGACCCGGCCGGCGCGGAACTCCACCTGCGGGTGGTCCTCGGCGTTGGCCATACCGTCCCGGACGGCGCGGGGGTCGCCCTCGACCGCGAGCACCGCCCCCTGCGGGCCCACCGCGTCGGCAAGGGCCAGGGCAAACAGGCCGACCCCGGCATACAGGTCGAGGGCCCGCTCTCCCGGCTGCGGCCCGAGCTCGGCGAGGACGTGTTCGACGAAGGTGCGCGCGGCCCCCGGGTGGACCTGCCAGAAGCCGCGAGCGCTGAGCTCGAACGAGCCGGACCAGGTGCTCGTCTCGACCTGCTGACCGATCCGCGGGACCCTCTTCTCCGGCACCGGCACGACGACTGCGTCGTCCGGGTGGTCGGCCGCGACGACGTCAACGGCTGTGCATCCGGTCCAGACGGTGTCGAGCACGCCTGACTCGATGACGCGCTCGGTGGCGATGAGGCAGTCGTCGATCGGGATGACGTCGTGCGAGCGATGAGCCCGCAGACCGGCTCGCCCGTCGGCGTCGACGGCGAGCTCGACCCGGGTCCGCCAGCGCAGGCCCTCCTCATCGCCGGGCACCGCCTCGACCTCGACGTCGACCTCCAACCCCGCGAGGCGCTGGAACTGCTCGCGCACGACGGCCGTCTTGAGCGCGCGCTGGTGGGAGAGGGAGACGTGCTGGAAGTCGCACCCCCCGCAGCGCCCTGGCCCGGCATACGGACACGGCCTGGCGACCCGCTCGGGAGCGGCAGTGAGGATCTCCACCGCATCGCCGCGCAGGAACCGGTCCTGGGGCCGGCCCTCGGTGACCACCACGCGGACCCGCTCGCCAGGGAGGGCGTGGCGCACGAAGATGACGCGTCCCTCATGCCGGGCGACACAGTGGCCGCCGTGGGCGATGTTGCCGACGTCGACAACCCATTCGGAGCCGACGAGCTGCTCGGGGGACGCCTCGCTCACGAGGGGCCGCGTCGGGAGGAGCCCACCGCGGGGCCGTCGTAGAGATCGTCCTCCTCGGCCTGGCCCTCGGAGGAGCGGAGCTGCCACGGGACGCTGGCGACCATGACGCCCGGCGTGAAGAGCAACCGGGCCTTGAGGCGCAGGGCGCTCTGGTTGTGCAGGATCTGTTCGTACCAACGGCCGAGGACGTACTCCGGAATGTAGACGACCACCACGTCGCGAGGGTTGCCGCTGCGCAGCGAGCGGACGTAGTCGATGATCGGGCGGGTGATCTCGCGGTAGGGCGAGGCGAGCACCTTGAGCGGCACCGGGATGTCGCGCCGCGACCACTCGTCGCGCAGGGCGGCGGTGTCGTCCGGGTCGACCTCGACGGTGAGCGCCTCGAGGAAGGTCGGCCGGGTGGCCCGGGCATAGGCGAGGGCGCGCATGGCGGGCTTGTGCAGCTTGGAGAGCAGCACGATGGCGTGGACCCGGCTCGGGAGCAGCTGGGAGTCGTCCTCGTCGAGCTTGAGCTCCTCGCTGACGCGGGTGTAGTGCCGCTTGATGGCGAGCATGAGGACGAACAGGACGGCCATGGCCAGGATGGCGTAGCGGGCGCCCTCCATGAACTTGGTGATCAGGACGACGACGAGGACGGTGCCGGACATGAAGGCACCGACCGCGTTGATCAGCCTCGAGCGCATCATCCGCGCGCGGGCACGGGGGTCTCGCTCGGTGGCCAGGTGGCGGTTCCAGTGCCGGATCATCCCGCTCTGGCTCAGCGTGAACGAGACGAACACCCCGACGATGTAGAGCTGGATCAGCGAGGTCACCTGCGCGTGGTAGGCGACGATGAGCAGGACGGCGCCGGCCGCGAGGATGAGGATGCCGTTGGAGAACGCGAGCCGGTCACCACGGGTGTACAGCTGACGAGGCAGGTAGCCGTCCTTCGCGAGGATCGAGCCGAGCACCGGGAACCCGTTGAACGCGGTGTTCGCCGCGAGGATGAGGATGAGACCGGTGACGATGGAGACGAAGACGATGGCCGGCGTGAGACCGGCGAAGACGGCCTTGGCCAGCTGGCCGAGGACGGTGTCCTGGACGTAGCCGTCACCGACCGGTTGCCCGTTCAGGGTCAGCTGACGGGCGGGGTCGTCGGCGATCTGGATCCCCGTCGCCCGCCCGAGGCCGATGATCGAGGACAGCATCGTGACCGAGAGCAGACCCATGAGGAGCAGCGTCGTTGCGGCGTTCTTGCTCTTGGGCTTCTCGAAGGCGGGGACCCCGTTGGAGATCGCCTCGACACCAGTCAGGGCCGCGCAGCCCGAGGAGAAGGCCCGCAGGAGCAGGAACGCCGCAGCGATGCCGACGACCTGCTCGTGCCCGGCCTCCGGCACGAGGGTGAACCTGGCGCTCTCGGCCTGGCCGAGGTTGCCGGTGAGCGCCTTGACGAACCCGAAGAGGCCCATGCCGATGATGCCCACGATGAAGGCGTAGACCGGCACGGCGAACGCCTTGCCGGACTCGCGCACCCCCCGCAGGTTCATGGCCGTGAGGATGACGACGAGGCCGACGGCGGCCTGGACCTCGTGGCCGCGCAGGCTGGGGATCGCCGTGGCGGCGTTCTGCACCCCGGACGAGATCGAGACGGCCACCGTGAGCACGTAGTCGACGAGCAGCGCACTCGCCACCGTCAGGCCGGCCCTCGGCCCGAGGTTGACCGTCGCGACCTCGTAGTCGCCGCCGCCCGAGGGGTAGGCGTGGACGTTCTGCCGGTAGGAGGCGACGACGACCAGCATGACGAAGACGACTCCGACGGCGATCTGCCAGGAGTGCGTGGTGACGAACGCACCGCCGGCCAGGCCGAGCATGAGCATGATCTCGTCTGGCGCGTAGGCCACGGACGAGAGGGCGTCGCTGGCGAAGATCGGGAGGGCCAGGCGCTTGGGGAGGAAGGTCTCACCCAGCCGGTCGCTCCGCATGGCTCGACCGACGAGAAGCCGCTTGAGCACGCGACCGGAACCTGGCACCCGCACACTGTATGCCGGGCCAGGCGGGCCGGCGTGCGCGCCCGGCGGGGTTGTGGCGGTGTAGCGTCTCGTGGCGTGCACTTCGTCATCATGGGATGCGGCCGAGTGGGGTCGACACTCGCCAAGAGCCTGAGCAACCGCGGCCACGACGTCGCGGTGATCGACGCCGTGCCCGCCGCGTTCCGCCGGCTCGGCAGCTCCTTCGAGGGCATGACCGTGACGGGTATCGGCTTCGACCGGGACACGCTCAAGGCGGCCCGGATCGACGATGCCTACGCCTTCGCCGCGGTCTCGAGCGGTGACAACTCCAACATCCTCGCCGCCCGGGTGGCGCGCGAGACCTTCGGCGTCGAGCACGTGGTAGCCCGGATCTATGACCCGCGCCGGGCCATGATCTACCAGCGGCTCGGCATTCCCACCGTGGCCACCGTGCGATGGACCGCCGACCAGATGATCCAGCGTCTTCTCCCCCAGGGTTCCGTCCCGGCGCTGACCGACCCGAGCGGTCGGGTCGTCATCGCCGAGGTCCCGTTGTCCCGGCCCTGGATCGGTCGTCGGATCAGCGAGGTCGAGACCCTCACCGGCGCCCGGATCGCCTTCGTCACCCGGCTCGGTGACGGCATGATCCCGGGGTCGGACACCGTCTTCCAGGACGGCGACCTCATCCATGTCGCCGCCGCGACGGACGACCTGGCCAGGGTCGAGAAGTCCTTCGACCAGCCCCCGCCCCACTCCTGACCGATCTCGTCCGCTGTTCTTCCAGGAAGGCCCCCATGCGCGTCGTCATCGCCGGAGCGGGAAGTGTCGGTCGCTCGATCGCCCGCGAGCTCCTGCACAACGGCCACCAGGTCCTGCTCATCGACAAGGACGCCGACGACGTCCAGGCCTCGCGGGTGCCCGAGGCGGCTTGGCTGCTCGCGGACGCCTGTGAGATCACGGTGCTCGAGGAGGCCAAGGTCCAGGAGTGCGACGTCGTCGTTGCCGCAACCGGTGACGACAAGGCCAACCTCGTCGTCTCACTGCTCTCCAAGACCGAGTTCGGCGTCCCCCGCACGGTCGCCCGCGTCAACAACCCCAAGAACGAGTGGATGTTCGACGAGTCGTGGGGAGTGGACGTCGCGGTCTCGACGCCGCGCCTCATGACGGCCCTCGTCGAGGAGGCCGTCAGTGTCGGCGACCTGGTGCGGATTTTCCAGTTCCAGCAGGCCAAGGCCTCCATGGTCGAGCTGACGATGCCCGCCCGCAGTCCCTACATCGGCAAGCGGATCGGCGAGATCGACTGGCCCGACGACACCGTCCTCGTGGGGATCATCCGCGACGACCGGCCGATCGCGCCGAGCCGCGACGACGCCGTCGAGGCCCATGACGAGCTGCTCTTCATCACCACACCCGAGAGCGAGGACGCGCTCGAGGAGATGCTGTCGCCAGGCCACCGCGTCCCCCGCGTCGGCGACTGACCCACCACGCCCGGATGCCGGAAACCTGGCCCGAATGCCGGAAACCTGGCCCGTATGCCGGATGCGGGCCAAAGCAAAGTCCACACCGGGTCGGACCTGTCTAAGACGTTGCGGTCAGAACCGGGTTCGGCCGCACTGCGCCAGACATGCCTGAGACGTTGCGGTCAGAACCGGTTCGGTAGCTGCCAAGCCCGCTGGTGTGCCGTGCGCCGGCGTCAGCAGCGGGGCTTGTCCAGCGGGGTGTGGCCGCGCAGGAGGACCAGGCCCATGACGACGACGGCGAGAAGGTAGGCGGGCCAGCCGAGAACGATCTTCGCCACCCCGAGCGCGGCCACCTGTCCGCCGAGGTAGAGGGGCACCATGATGAGCAGGCGCACGGCGTCGAGGCCGACGATGACCCAGCCGAGCCGGCTCGCGACCGAGACGATGCCGGGGTGCCGACGCCACCCCGTGAAGGCCTCCTTTACGGCTGCCTCGTCGGCAGCGGCCCGGGCCCGGGCCTCCTCGTCCTGCGCAGCACCCTTCTTGCCACTGGCCTTGAGCCGGTCCGAGGCCAGGACGAGCTCCGGGTCGCCAGCCGCAATGAGAAAGCCGAACAGCGGCCAGCGCACGAGGTTGGCGGCGAGCATGGCCACTCCGAAAGCGGCCGTCTGAATCATCCCGGGAAGGAACGCGTCCTCGGCCTTCCCCGACCGCAGGGCGAAGAACGCGGCGACGGCCACCGCCACGGCGGCATACCCGAGGAAGCGCACGGTCTCCCGGCGCGCGAGCCGCAGTGCGCCCAGCGCGACGATCGTCACGGCTGCCGCCACCACGGCCGAGCGGACGTCCTGGCGCAACGTCCAGACGAGGACGAAGGCGATTGTCGGCAGAGCCGACTCCAGGGCGCCACGCCAACCGCCGATAACGGTGGACAGCCGCGCCCGAAGCAGCTCCTCGACCGTGAGGAATGCCGCAGCGGACGGTTCGGTCGGGGCGGCGGGCTCGGGGCTGACCCCTTCGCGTGCGCTCAGGTCATCCTCGCCGGCAGCCCAGTCCCCCGGTCGTTCAGACACTCTTCGGGACGATCTCGTAGAACGGGTTGAAGATTGTCGGGATCCCGCGGTAGTAGGAGACCCGCCCGGTGGCCCGCAGCTGGACGCCCGGCTGGATGCCGACGATCTCGCGCCGACCGAGCCAGACGAGGTGCAACGGGCAGCTGCCGTCGTAGATCTCGACGACCAGCGCAGGGACGTCCACCCGTGGCCTCAGGGTGACCGACCGCACCGTCCCACAGACGTTGGCCGGCTCGCGGTTGGCGAGCTGGACGATCGGGGTGGCGCCGACACGCTTGGCGTCGGCCTGCAGCTCACGGGCCTCGAGCTCGCGGGTCGACCGGGTCAACCGGTCGGCCAACCGGCCGAGGGCGCCCTTCCCGGCTTTGCCCGCCGCACCTGCCCCGTCAGCGCTGGGCGCCTGCGCGCCGGGGTCACGCACGTCCTTGTCGACGGTCATCTTGCCTTCCTCGGGTCGTTCTTCGGCATTTCGTCGGGCTCAGTTCGACGTTTGGGGGGTCGGCATGCTCAGCTCGTTCTTCGGCGTCCCATCGGGCTCAACTCGACGTTGGGCGGTGAGCATTTTTCAGCGCACTTCGGTGATCTCCGGTCCTCGCTCGAACGGCTTGAGCTCGTCCAGACGGGTTGCGCGAGGCTGGTCACTGCTCTGCTCGCCATCCGGCGGCGTGCTGTCGCCCGCGCCGCTCTCGTGCGCCGCGCTGTCACCTGGACTGCCGTCGCCCGCCGTGCTGTCGCCCACTGTGATGTCACTCGGGAGGCGGAGCCCAAGGATCTCCCGCGGCGGCTTTGCCTCGCCCCCGCGGACGATGACGACACTTCGCACCAGCTCGACGAGGGGCTCCGCGGCGGCCTCATCGAGTGCCGCCCTGCCGCTGATCACGGCGCGCAGGAACCAGCGCGGCCCGTCGACGCCGAGGAAGCGCACCGGCTGAAACACCGTGCGCCCATCAGCGCCGCTCGACGGCATCCGGGCGACCAGCTCGCGCCCGAGAGGACCACGGACGACATCGGCGGTGCCACCCTGGGTGACGATGCTCTGGGCGATCTCCTCGCGGATCTCCTCCCACAGACCCATGGTCCTCGGCGCGGCGAAGGCCTGCAACTGCACCCCCGAGTCCGCAATGAGGGCGTGGGCTCCGAGGACCGTCTCCTGCGCCTCGTCGAGCTCCAGCCGCAGCTGCATCCCGTCAATCGGCACGAGCTGGATGGAGCCGAGGTCGAGCCGGCTGGCTGCGTCGCTCGGCGCGTCCTCGGAGCTGTCGAACGGGCCGCGCGCCCTGCTGAAGGGCTCGTCGCCCGCGTCGTCGGCGTCCGATGGCTCCGCATCGGAGCCGTTGCCAACGGCATCCGGTGAGTCCATGTCGGAGCCGTTGTCGTCGGCATCCGATGGCTCGAGGTCGGAGCCGTCGACGTGGCCGTCATCATTCACGTCGGCGACCTCGGCGCCCCCCGTCTCCTCGACCTTCTCGCGGTCGTCGACCTTGCGTCCTCGTCGGAAGATTGCCAACGTCTAGCCCTTCGTCTCATCGGTTGTCGGGTCCGCGAGGTGCTCGTCGCCAAACCCGGCCACGCCGAAGCCACCACTCGCGCCGTGTCCAGTCTCTCCCCGCACGCTCTCCGACAGCGAATCGGTCTCGACGAACTCAGCCTGCTCGACCCGTTGGATGATGAGCTGGGCAATCCGGTCCCCCCGGCGAATGGCGAAGGCCTTTCGAGGATCCAGGTTGACGAGGTTGACGAGGATCTCTCCCCGGTAGCCGGCGTCGATCGTCCCGGGCGCGTTGACGATGGTGATCCCGTGACGCGTTGCCAGCCCGGAGCGAGGGTGCGTGAAGGCGGCATACCCCGGCGGGAGCGCAAGTGCCACCCCGGTCGGCACGAGCGCACGCTCCCCGGGAGCGAGAGTGACGTCCATCCTCGAGTGCAGGTCGGCGCCGGCGTCACCGGGATGTGCGTATGCCGGTAACGGCAGGCCCGGGTCGAGGCGCCGGAGAGGCACCCGAACAGCACGAGGGCCGGCCACGTCGTCGTGGGCCGGCCCCGTGGTGTCGGAGGTGCCGGGTGTTCTCAAGCCGCGCAGTCCCGGCATACCATCTGGCCGCCCGCCTGCTTGGCGAGCTGGCTGCGATGGTGGACGAGGAAGCACTGCGAGCAGGTGAACTCGTCGGCCTGTCGGGGAAGCACCCGGACCGACAGCTCCTCGCCGGAGAGGTCTGCGCCCGGGAGCTCGAAACCCTCCGCCTGGTCGGTCTCGTCCACGTCGACGCTCGACGAGGACTTGTCGACACGACGCGCCTTGAGCTCCTCGAGGGAGTCCTCGGACAGGTCGTCGTCGGTCTTGCGTGGCGCGTCGTAGTCAGTCGCCATGTGTGGTGTCGCTCTCCTGAAATATGTCGCGGGTGGTGGTAGCGGGAAGATGTTGTTCCGGTGTAACGCCGACACCCGTCCGTTTGTGCCCGCCGCTAGCCTGCATCGTTGTCCTGCGCGGCGCATTGTGCCCTACGAATGGGGTTTTCACATCCTGGTCCCACTCCCCGAGCCGTTCCCGGTGCCCGCCGCGGCCCATCGAGCCAGGGTGACCAACGCCACAGGGAGCGGTATCTGTTCAGGTCAGCCCCTGTTCTTGGGCCAGTGTTGACCGGATGTTTGCCGGATCCGGAGATGCTGGAGTCCCTGAGGACCCCCTCCAACGACATAGGGTCTCGGCAGGTCGCTGTCCCACCGCACCCTAGGCGCGTGGTCCCGAGCCAGCAGGAGGTGCTTCATGACCGAGTTCGTGGCAGAGCTTCGAGACCGGGCCGCGCAGGCGCTTCAGGCTCTCGACGAGGCTCGCCGGGTCGGCGACGACTACTCGGTGGGCATCCACACCGGCGAGATCGAGTCGATCCAGCGCCTCGCTGACGACCACGACGTCCGGCTCCCGGAGCTCGACGCGTTCCGCGGAGACGCGGCCTGACGGCTGGTGCCTCCCGGCGGCGATGCCGCCGAAGGCCACGCTCGTCCGGAGGACCTCGCCGAGCCGCTAGCGGTCGACGATTCGGGCGAGGGCCGCGTGGACCGCAGGGTTTCCCGCGACGGTCAGCTCGGCCGAGGGCGCTCCCCCGCCGGGACCGGTGACGACGCCGCCCGCCTCAGTGATGAGAAGCCAGCCACCCGCGAGGTCCCACGGGTTGAGGCCCTTCTCAAAGAACCCGTCGAGCTGGCCGGACGCGACCATGCACAGGTCGAGCGCCGCGCTGCCGATGCGTCGGATATCCCGGACCTCCGGCAGGACTTCGAGGAGCAGCTGACCCTGAGCTCGCCGCCGCGCCTGCGTGTAGCCGAACCCCGTCCCGACGAGCGCCCCGCCCAGCTCGGACACCTCACCGACCGTGAGTCTGCACAAGACCTCACCGTCGGTCGTCGATAGGTGGGCGCCGCCGCCTTGGCTCGCGTGGTAGACCCGCTCCCGGCACGGGTCCGCCACGGCCGCGGCAACGACCGCCCACTCTCCCGGCACCCGCGGGTCTCCCGTCACCGCGGCGACCGACACGGCATACGCGGGGATGTCGTAGAGGTAGTTGACCGTGCCGTCGATGGGGTCGAGCACCCAGGTGATGTCCGAGCCGCCTCCGTGGTCGTCGCCCTCCTCGCCGAGGATGCTGTCGCCCGGTCGGGCAACCAGCAGCCGCGAGCGGATCAGCTCCTCCGCGCGGGTGTCCATGATTGTCACGACGTCGGTGGGTGAGGACTTCGTCGCGGCGGCCACCAGCTGCTCGGGGCGCTCATCGGTGATGAGGCGACCGGCCTCGACCGCGGCGGAGACAGCGAGGCGCTCGAGCACGCTGACGTCGGTCGTCGTGGTCATCAGTCGCTCCCGCAGAGGGCAGGCAGGGCGCTGCGAAGGTTGGGGCAGCACCCGGCAGCGCAGGCGGACGGCATGACGCCGGGGCCGGCCGGCTCGATCTCGCCGCGGGCCTCACGGGCTCGCTCGACCACGAGGTCGACGAGGCCGCAGACGAACTCCGGGTCCGTCCCGACGGTGGGCACCCGGACGAGCCTGAGCCCGAGGTCGTCCGCCGTGGCCCTCGCCTCGGTGTCAAGGTCGTAGGCCACCTCCATATGGTCGGAGACGAAGCCGATGGGCGCGACGACGACGACCGTGCGGCCCTGCGTGGCGAGCTCGCGGAGCCGGTCGTTGACGTCGGGCCCGAGCCAGGGCTGGCTCGGTGCTCCGGAGCGCGAGCAGTAGACGACCTCGGTAGGCAGCTCCCGGCCGAGGTCGTCGTGCACCTGCGCGGTGACGGCGTGGGCCAGGTCGTGGTGCTGCCCCTGGTAGAGCCGGCCCTCGCCGTCGCCCGGTCCGGACGTCTCGTCCATCGCGTCAGGGACCGAGTGGGTGACGAAGAGCAGCGCGAGCTCGTCGTCCGGCACGTCGTCCAGCGGACGCAGCGCCTCGACCACCAGCCGGGCGTTCGGGCCGACGAAAGCCGGTCGACCGGCATACGGGCCGATCTTGTCGATCTCGACGACCAGCCCCTCCTCGCGTGCCAGGCCGGCCGCCTCGGCAAGGTTCTCGCGGTACTGCCGGCAGGAGGAGTAGCTCGAGTAGGCGCTCGTCGTCACCACGACGAGGCGGTGCAGCCCGCGCTCGTCGGCGGCGCGGAGGGTGTCGGCGAGGAACGGCGGCGCGTTGCGGTTGGCCCAGAGCACCGGCAGGTCGAGCCCCCGCCGGCCTAGCTCGTCCTGGAGGGCGGCGATCAGCGTCCGGTTCTGGTCGTTGATGGGGCTGCGCCCACCGAAGAGGTGGTAGTGCTCCCCGACCTCCTCCAGCCGCTCGTCAGGGATCCCCCGGCCGCTCGTCACCCGCCGCAGGAACGGCAGGACCTCCTCCGCACACTCGGGTCCTCCGAACGACAGCAGGAGTATGCCGTCGTACGGCGCGAGCAGGTCGCTTGCCGACGGGAGGGTGGGGTTCTGGGTCATCAGCGGGCTCCGGCTCGGAAGGGTTCGGGGTCGTTCCGGGTGGTTCGGCGTGGTTCTGGGTGAGGCCAAACGGTACCTGCCGGGCCACGGTGCGGCGTGGCCGCTTCCGTGGCCGTGGCGGCCATGGCAGAGTCGGACCTGACGACGGGCGACCGAGGAGCGTGTGATGCAGGACCTTCGACTCATCGGTGTGCACGAGGACGGGTTGCACCTGTTGCTCGCCGGTGCGGACGGCGAGCGGTTCCGGGTGCCCCTCGACGACGCGCTGCGGGCCGCGGCACGGCGCGACCGCCCACGCCTGGGCCAGCTTCAGATCGAGATGGACGGGGGGATGCGCCCTCGTGAGGTCCAGGCCATGATCCGGGCCGGGTCCAGCGCCGAGGAGGTGGCCGAGCGGTCCGGGTGGAGCGTCGAGAAGGTCCGCAAGTACGAGGGCCCCATCCTCGCCGAGCGCGCCAACGTCGCCAACCTCGCCCGCCAGGTCCGGGTGCGTGCCCGCGGCAGTTCAGGTGGTGGCAAGTCGCCCACGCTGAGCGGACGGGTCGCCGCGCGGATGCGCGAACGGGGCGTCGACTCCGAGGCCAACACGTGGGACGCCTGGCGTGCTCCCGACGGCGGGGCCTGGACCGTCGTCCTGACTTTTGCCGCCGGCGGCCGCCAGCGACAGGCCTCCTGGGCCTTCGACCTCGTCTCGCGCACCGTCGACGCGGCCGATGACGAGGCCCGCTGGCTCAGCGAGGACGAGCCGACCGTCAAGGGCCCGATCCCCGCAGGTCCGATCGCCTCGCAGCGGCCCACGGCCGTCTACGACGTCGAGGCTGAGGGCGGCGTGACCTCTGCGTCGCCTGCAGCCCCGCCCCGAGACGAGCCGGTCGACCTCATGACGGCGATGCGCGAGCGCAGCACGGTCCGTGGCCGTCGTTCCGGAGGCCGCCGGAAGTCGCCGACCCCGACCGAGCTGCCGGGTGCGGGCCGGGTGCCCGACGACGCGCTGCCCCTCGAGGATCTTCGCTACGACCCGGCCTCCGACGGGCCGCCGCCGCCGGCGCACCTCCACCCGGACGATGACCCCGACGTCACCGCGGCCGCTGACCCGGACGTCGAGGTGGTCGACGCCGGGCCAACCGCACCGCTCGACGAGAAGCGTAGCGGGGCCGCGGCCTCCACCGACGCCTTGCCCGAAGGGTCCCGCGCCGAGCACGATGACCCGGCGGTCTCCGGTGAGGACGGACCGCTCGCGGAACCGGCCGCTGAACCCGGCGCTGACGTCGTCGACCCGGCTACCGCGGAGGCGACCGGGCAGGAGCCCGACGACCACGAGTCTGACGACCAGGAGCCCGGTGTGCGCGAGCCCGCCGCGAAGGCGGACGTCCGCGAGAAGGGCGCCACCGCCCGCAAGAGCGGCCGGGCCTCCGTCCCCTCGTGGGACGACATCATGTTCGGCGCCCGACGCGACTGAGCCCTCACCGCTCGAGCCTCGTCCCTCTGCGTGGGAACCAGACCGCGTCAGACCGCTCCCCGCGGGACCGGGCAGACGTCGAGGTCGAAGGGCAGGACCTCGGGCGAAACTGACGCCGACCGGGCCGCGTGCGAGGTCATCCGCCGCATGTAGTGGCGCCGGCACAGGACCTCGTACTCGGTTGCGCCGCCCCCCGCCGGTGTGGCGTCACCCACCACGACCTGCTCGCCCTCGACCACCATGACCCCGTCGAGGACGCGGGCGTTGTGGGTCGCCTTGTTGCCGCACCAGCACAGCGCCTCGACCTGGAGGACCTCAACCCGGTCGGCGAGCTCGATGAGCCGCTGCGAGCCGGCGAAGAGCGACGCCCTGAAGTCCGAGGTGATGCCGAAGGCGAAGACGTCGACGGCCATCTCGTCGACGATCCGGGCCAGCTGCTCCACCTGGGCCCGGGTGTAGAACTGCGCCTCGTCGCAGATGAGGTAGTCGATCCGTCTGCCGCTCGCGGCCAGCTCGACGACGACCTCCCAGAAGTCGACGTCGTCGGTCACCTCGCGGGCGGCGCTCGACAGGCCGAGCCGGGACGAGAGCACCGAACGGCCAGCCCGGTCGAGCTTGGTGAAGATCAGTCCGGCGCGGCCCCGGGCACTGTGGTTGTGGTCCATCTGCAGGGCAAGGGTGGACTGCCGCAGTCCATCGTCCCGGAGAAGAAGGCGAGCTCAGCCACGAGCCGGAACTCTATGCGTTCCGGGCAGCGATGCGCACGAGCGGGATCGACCGCTCCTCGGCCGTCACCGAACCGTGCAGACCCCGCAGGGCGAGGACCTCGGGACGGGTGCGCCCGGAGTGCACGACGGCGAAGTTGTCCTTCATGAGGGCCAGGACGTCCCCGATGCGCGGCACGACCTCGTCGCGCACCGGCCCGAACCAGCCCCGCGCGATGACCTCCTCACGCGATGCCACCCATGCCCGGACCCCCATCCGCTGGTGCCAGGTCGCAAGGACGTCGTCGGCGGCTCCCGGCTCGCAGTAGAGCTGGAGGGAGCGTGGCTCTCCCCCGACGTGGCGCACACCCGTGAGCAGCTCGGGGTCGTGGGCCAGGTCCACCCGCAGCGCGTGCGGCGCGTCCACCATCCCGTGGTCGGCCGTGACGTAGACGGCCGTGTCCGACGGGACCCGTTCGGCCAGCGACGCCAGGGCCCGGTCGATCGACTCGAGCTCGTCGCCCCACTCCCATGAGGCGCAGCCGAACACGTGGCCGACCTTGTCGAGATCGCCCCAGTAGAGGTAGACGAGCGCCCGCGGCGTCGCCCGGACCGCCCGCAACGACGCCTCGACGCGGGCGTCGAGCTCGCGGCCGGCAGAGAACCGCCCGCCGCGCAGTGCGGCGTTGGTCAGGCCGGACCCGTCGAAGAACCCTGGACCGACCCGGGTCACGTCGATGCCCTCGGCGTGGACCTCCTCGAAGACCGTCGGCGCCGGCTGCCAGAGGAAGGGGTTGGGCCCGTTCTCCCAGGACAGCTCATTGAGCATCCGGTCCTCACCGGGCACGAGCACCTCGTAGCCGACGAGCCCGTGGGCTCCCGGCGGCAGGCCGGTGCCGAAGGTGCCCATCGACGTGGCCGTCGTGGTGGGGAAGCCGCAGTCGATCCGGCTCGCCGCCGGCAGGTGGGACCGCAGGAACGGCGCGTGGCCGCTGCGCTGGCGCAGCAGCTCGTAGCCGAGCCCGTCGACGAGCACGACGACCGCCCTCCGGGCCGGCCCGAGCGCGAAGGGGTGCCCCCCGGCATACCGGCTCGAGCCGAGGCTCGCGGCGACGGCGGGCAGGACCGCTGCGAGGGTGCCACGGTCATAGGCAGGCGCGAGCAGACCGGCCAGGCTCACTGGCCGCGTCCTGTGCCTCCTCCGCCGCCGATGGACGACGAGAGGGTGCGGGCGAAGTGGAGGGCGTTGGTCAGCGCGTCGTCGCCGTCGGCGTCGGCACTGATCCGCAGCGAGATGTCGTCGGAGGCGACGGTCCCCTCGTAGCCGTGGTCGGCCTCGCACTCCGGGTCCCCGCAGGTGGCGGGGACGAGGTCGAGCCGGCTCACCGCCCCCCACCCGAGGGTGAGGGTGAGCTCCCGGCCGAGGGAGCCCCGGACGTAGGAGTCCGGTGACGCGACGACGTGGGTCAACATCACCCCGCGCACGGCGGACAGCGGCACCGTCTCGCTCGTCGCCGTCGCGACGGCGCGACCGGGTTCGTGCTCGTCGTGGTCGTCAGCGTGGGCGATGACGAGCTTCGTCGGCGTCGTGGCAAGGACGGTGAGGTGCCGGCGCACGGTGTCCTGGTCGAAGGTCGTCTCCTGGTGGACCAGGTGCGACATGACGACGTCGTCTCCCAGCGCCGACTCGACGACATCAGCCACAAGGGCCGGGTAGTAGCCGGCCCGGTCGATCGCCGTCATGAGGACCGCCGGCAGCGGGGTGGTGGCGCGCGCGCCGCGTGGAGCCTTCATGCCTGCATCCTTGCACCACGCCGGGCCGTCGCGGTCTGGGCACGTCTTCCCGCGGCTGCGGTGGAGCCCGCTTCCGGTATGACCGACTAGCCTCACCGGTGTGCCCGTGAGTTCCGCCCGTGTGCTCGTCATCGTCCCCGCGTGGAACGAGGAGGAGAGCCTGCCGGGCGTCGTCGCCGAGATCCGCCAGGTCCTCCCGGCCGTCGACGTCCTCGTCGTCAACGACGGCTCGGTCGACGGCACGGCGCGGGTCGCGGAGCAGGCGGGGGTGCTCGTCGCCAACCTGCCGATCAACCTCGGCGTGGGCGCAGCGATGCGCACAGGCTTCCGCTTCGCGAGCCGCAACGGGTATGCCGTCGCCGTCCAGATCGACGGCGACGGCCAGCACAACCCCCGGGATGTCGCGGCC
>JAABUW010003190.1_pt1 | contig 23686 bp, 36 predicted proteins | sample 5560081 | NCBI WGS metagenome assembly JAABUW01 (sample SAMN10711882, study PRJNA513363) | rock metagenome | isolation source: Antarctica rocks | place: Antarctica: Victoria Land, Knobhead sud | reverse complement strand
GAAAGGAGAAGGGGGATAAGGGAACTATGAAATCTCTTTCCCGAGCAAGAGGGAGAAGAAGAGGGGACACGTACGGTGTGACTCTGCGCTGACGTCGGTGGAGTCCGTATCGTGAAATCCGTCCGGATCGTAGACGGCGAGGATTGATCGAGATGAAGGTGATGATCAAGACTGTCACCATCACAATCTTGCCCTGCCGTCGATTTCTCCCGGTCGACTGGTGGTCGTTGGGAAGATGATGAACCCGATCCCAAGACGGCGCGTTGATCTTGATGGGCACCATCATCACCACCTCCGTCATCGCGTTTCCTCTTGTGTGCTGTATCACCACCACTTCCTCCCGAGCCGCTTCCTCCTGTACCACCCCGGCCTCCACCAGGATCCCCATCTTCGTTTCCCCCTCCTGCTTCTCTTTCACCCACTTGGCTTCCTTCCCTACCACCACCGCCGCCACTACCTCCTCGTCCTCCTCTTCCACCACCTCCATCACCTCCCCGTCCCGGTGTAAAAACAACTTCATCCCTCCACCAACCCCCCAATTCCTCCTCCCTACCCGCAGCTAACAACACTGTGACCAACAAGCTCAACGGATTCCAGGCCATCGCCAAATGTCCATGATCCCTTTCTTGCCTCGGTCCAAATTCCGTCGAGTCCCTCGCGATGAGCTTTGGGATCTCGATGGTACATGGTGAGGTACGGTGATAGAGCTGATAGCCATCCCAGTTGGATAGAATGGTGAGGGGAGAGAGGTTGGCGTCGAGCCCGACTATGATCTGTGCCCAAGGTTAGCGGGCATTGGATCCAAACCCACTTGTTTCAGCACAATATCCACCACCGACCTCTTCCCCAACATCTCCCGTCTTATTCCACTCCTCCCCCGCCCCGCCCTGCCACCTGACGAAAGCACCCTTTCCATCCTCCTCAACACAAACCTTTATCCCACCTTTCATCAAACCTGCCCTCCATGAAAACATTCTCAACCATACAACTGCACGTTTCACTTCCCATAGAGGTGGATGACGGAAACCACCGTTGCCGTGGTCGCCTACGGCGAGGAAATCGGTTTTGCCGTCTTTGGAGATACGAGAGGCTGTGTTTGTCGCTCGTTTGAATTGTCGGGAAGAGGGTGGATCGAGGAGGACTGAACGTGGAGTAGTATTTGCTGCTGTGTTTTCGGTGGTGGTGGTGGTGGAGTTGATGTTGTGAGCCCGGGGGGAGAAGATCACGTTCAAAGCGAGGATCACCGTCGCCTCGAGATGTCTACAGACATCTTCCTCCGTATCATCACCATACAATCCCTTCCAAACCTCATCATACCTCCAGATAGTATGGAACTCTCCTGGCATAGGCGCGTCCGAGTCGATTGCTCTCGAATAGATATCGTCTAGAGCCGGGAGGATGTTGTCGGTGGAGATGAATCGGATCCCACTCGGTATTTCGTCTTCCTCTTCCTCTTCCTCTTCTGCCCGACGACGATGTTGTTATGCACGTCGACGGCGGTGTTGGATCTCATCAGGGATAGCCTTCAAAACACCTTGTACGACGGCTTCACGTTTGACTTTTGTTGAACTGATTGAAGAGCCACCACGACACGGGTGGTCTGTGTCGAGGCCCGAGAGATGTTGAGATGGGATGCAGAATGTGGCGATGATTTCTTTTGCCGTTCGTTGAGAGGGTGAACTCATGGATGTGGAGATTGGGATTAGGATTGGACGAAGATAGGGGAACTAACATCGGAAACATGAGAATCCTTGCCAAACCCACCGAAAACGCCGGGACGGTGTGGCACCCCTGCCTTTCGGATTCCCTCATCATTTTCAAGACTGTAGGAGGAGAAGATCGAGCCAACAGAGACCAGAAGGATTTTGCATGACCTCGCGAGTACCATGAGTTTTTAGATTCAGAGGTCTTTTGCTGACCCTCACCATTATTGATCAATGTTGACATGCTCAACTCGTACTCGCTGAAATTGCTGCATGCGTCGGCGTAATTCCAGGTGTTCTCATCATACATATTGGGGAAGTTATGATATGGCGTCATGGGACGGTCTGGGAGTGTGTGCCACAAACGCTGCTGGCCAGGGACTTCTGTCCAATACGAGCATGTAAAGAATAATCGCTATGAGCTCTACTGTCGTGGTCATACAGCGAGGCCGGAGAGAAATGCTTGAGCTCTGAAACTCGCCTGATATGCGACCGCATGACTCGTCAGCTCGGTTCTCACAGCATCGAGTTCCGTGAGCAGTGCAGCCTGCCGCACCTTGATGCATGTCAAATTTATCTCTGCCCTTCGACATGTCAAACGAGGCGATGCTCCCCAAGTGCAAGCATGGCACTGTCATCCGCCTCTTCGAAATAGCAAAGGTCTGCAATAGCGGCCCCAATCCTCACATAAACATGCACACGAGTTCATAGCAGCGTACAAACGCAGAATCAACATGTAAGATACTCACAGATCGACTTACATCGCTAGCCGGCCTCATCTCCTAATTGCGAACGACCAACTGTTCTGCAATCTGCTGTTCTGCAATGTCCTATTTTGTCGAGATCTCCCGCACAGCGGCGAAACCCACATGGACAGTGTGATCGGTGTGATCTGATTGTCAGCCTACCAAAAGACGGCCTGTCTTTTCGGAGCCTAACTTAGTGATGTAAATCACGGTTAGCGTTTCACGTTCCTGAAAAATGTCGCATTAATCCTGCGAGCTGCACCCAGCATTCATCTTCTTTTCAAAGCGACTCAACCGTTTGCCACTTAACCGCTCGAGATAGAGACTAGTCGCAAATTACAGGTCGCTGCGGTCGTCGGGCAGTTATTCGAGTCACAAGTAACAAGTAAAAAAAGAAGACCTGGCTCATCGTTGGCGGATCGCGATGTGGCCATTAAACACCGCTCGTCCACGAGGATGATTGGATCTTGAGCGTGCTCGAGCGCTTGGCAATGGCGCCCAGCATTTATTTGCTGGGCTTCGTTTGACGGAGAAGGCGCTTACCTCCTCGGGAAAGCAGAACAGAGCCGCTAAAAAGACACCAGTCACGACATGCTCTTGCTCGTTGACGCGTTCACTTACCAGCTTTATAGCCAAACCACTAGATAAGACCTATACCGACCACCACACATCCGGAATGATATCGTATCCCGGTTAACAAGTCTCCAAAACGTCCGTAACCACCTTATCAACGCCTTTGTCCAATCCTCCTGGGAGACGTTTTTCGGCAGCGCCTCAAGGCAGACAAGGGGCCGGTGCTCGTAGCGTGCCCTTCCTGTGGGTCGTGACCGGTCGGACGATGCAGGACGACTTCCATTCTTTCGCTCAGTCCTGCTATATCCCGAGGTGGACTTCCGACAATTTTGAAGGACGAGAACGCTTTCCGCCATGGCTCCGGCATATTACCAACATCGTCGCAGCGGGTTCTAGGTCGTGATCGAGTACTCACTTGAGCGTGGAGAACAGATTTGCTTCTTAATGATAATGAGGATTTCAGAACAGCCTTTTTGTCGAGCATACACGTATGCCTTAGCCAACAGTCAGGAGACTTCTACACCACTGGCGCTAGTGTTCTCAGTCTATTTGAGGTCCTCATTTTTCTTAAAGCAGTTGAGAGCGGGTAGGCAATGTTCTCTGGGATGTTGAAGACCTAGCAAGTAGTCGACATCCCAATTTGGCTTTTCCTTGTTCAAGATGATAAGGGGTCATGGACGGACTGTACGACCGAGCACTCACCTTTTCTCACGATGATGTAGGGTGCAAAACGGATCGTTTCGGACATGCTGGAGGGATGAAATGAGAGACATCTTAAATCTAGCAAGGCTCAGCATATGATTCCAGTGGGCTCCCGACGCGGCGAGCTCGGTGTGGTCTCCGACTACTGTTCCTGTTGAAGTTTTGTGAAGAATGCATAAGATGAACGAGCGAAGTAGAAAAGCTAATGATCTATACATGACGCGACGGGCCAAGCGATCTTATTCGAGCATTCCAACAAGTATTATGTCCAGTTTGAGCATTATCCTTCAACGTCCCCCATACCCCTCATCAAACCAACAATGCACCTCATTGGATGGTTGATGTCACGATCGTGAAGTGAAGCTCGGAGGGTCATCCGGCGGAGGGACCCTCCCACGGATGCGGTAGAGCTCGTCCTTCAGGGCGTCACCCAGGTCCCGCCATAATCTCGCCGAACGTCGCCGAACACCGCCATAATCTCGCCGAACATCGCCGAACACCGCCATAATCTCGCCGAACATCGTCGAACATCGCTGAACATCACCGAACATCGCCGAACATCATCGAAGAAAGGCCTGGAAGAAGGCGTTTAAAAGGGATGGACTTGAGAGTCGGGGAGAACCAGCGATTCGAGATTAAAAGTCATTGAAAGTCATTGAAAAGTCACTATAGCTACCTAGCCTACTCATAGCCTCTGCATCTCTAGCCCACGCTACTCGACCGGCACTTAACTCGGCTACACCCACGAGTGTCCTCGAGTCATTCCAGCTAAGTTCGACCACGGTAGTCCAATTTTGCCGAAGCTAGACAACCGTCGCCAATTCTAGGAGCTGAGCGTCGGGCCTATTTGCTGGTCGACGTAGCACCGTGACACTGGGACAGTCAATTCTGGAAGGTATTTACACTTTAACTGTAACAAATGGTCTTGCTCGGCCAGATGACCGTGATCGCCCCGCCACCACCGCCTCCCTTGGATAAGCCTCCCGTGCGCATCCGAGATCTCTGCCTCACTCCGCCTCACCTTACAGGCTCCATGATGTCATGAACATCTCACTGTTGTTCATGGCCGTCGACATCCTAGGCGGTGGTTTCTCGATCTTGAGCCGGCTCTTCAGGAGCGAATTCAATATCGCGCCATCTTCCTACCATGTCACAGTGAGGATTAATATAAGCTAGATATCATACTCGTTCTAGATCCGATAGGACGGAGTCCTCGTGGACCCCGAACTCCTACTCAATTCCATAGGGAGGAAGTGGCATGAGAGGGAGAGGGAAAGTCACCACGAAGTGAGCGTCGAAAGCGGGATTATCATTGCGCGAGTGAACCGAGAGATCTCGGTACCCTTCGAGAAGTCTATGCCTTCCTCAGACTCGCAATGCATGATTGCGATTCCGTCAGGATCCCTGGGCTATGAGCTTGTGTTGAAGAATCGACTCCTGTCATGGCATGTCGTGAGACATCGTATCGATTGAGCTCGCTCGTATCACAGCTCTCATGTGCATCCGAGCGAGCTTCAATGCATGAGAGCTGTGATACGAGCGAGCTTCAATCACAGCGAGAAGCGAGAGGAAGTCTAGCAAGATGTTCAAGGGACCGGAAGAAGGATGAACACATAGGATTATGAATGTGAGAGACTATACTCAGTAGAGAAAGAGGGAGGAGGTCATTTTACTTTAGAAACGGGCATTGCTCGCCATCAATCAAGTCTCTTTCTATGCTCGCGATTTTTTGAGAGTGGAGCATACGGTGCAGATGCTTCTTTGCTTAGACACTGGCTGTCGCCGAATGGTGACGTCTATCAAGAACCGAGTCCATGGCAGTTACCTCAGCAGATGTACTATTGCAGTAGGCGAGACACCTTTAGCTTCTCAGAAGGAAAGAAAACAGGTGTGAGGAAGTGAATGACGGAGGCGCAGTCAGCAACAATTTCAGCAGTTGGGGACATTCACTAGTAAACAATAACTCATGAGCAGAAGCATATGCTATATAAGTAGAGACATGAAACTCGAACGGCCGCCCAAGCCTACTACTCCCAGCGGTTTATCAAACGTCGCTCCCCCTCACTTCGCTTGGTGTCATTCCGACCGAGAAGCCCCGTATGCGCGCCATGACCGCTTGACCATAATGCCATTTGACAAGCCTGGGATTTGGAGGTTCAAAGAATGGCGAAAAGCGAGAAGGGGCTAAAGCGATACCGTGTAGCTTAAAATCATCTTCACTCCTCGGGATGAAATAGTGAACAAAGTATGTATCGCCCTGTCAGGCAATCAGCATCACAAGCATGTCCGAAGAGCGACAAAGCATCAAGACTGACCTTGCGGTAAAGAGACCATTCAAGGTGATCATACGCCCTGTGTAAGTTATTGGAGAGAAGGAGGCCTGCATCTACAGAGAACCGGTTGGGATAATCGTCTTCGAGGATGCGCCGATATATCTACAGGTCGAATCAGTATAGGGATTATTCAAGACGGTACTGAACAGGTAAGATGGATGTTGAGCCAGTGCATAACGCCAGGAGAACACCTACGTCGGGACGGCTTTGCGGAACTATATGGGCAGCTACACAAGCGTTTGGGTCCGTCTTGGTCAAAAGGCAAACGCCGTCGCGGCCGATGACTTAGGTCTTGAAGGACTTCTGTAGAGACTCTGTAAGCTTGAATCAACGGAATTGACGCACCTGTTCTGGGCGGCCTGTTGTACGACTTGAAGCAGATTCTGTATCACTCCCGATGATTGTCGGCTCTTTGTATCGGGAAGTGTACTCTGGGCTGCGCGCCAAGATGGGATCAGAAATCGGCGAGAGGTCGGTCCCTTTGATCGAGACGAAATTCAGTCATCTCCACCTCTGATTCGTTAGACACCGAAAAGATGGAAGGGGAGAAGGCTATTCGGTTGGGATCACGCACCTTCATCTTTATAGACGAATGTTCCTGGATAAGGAGCTTCTTCGAGATCGACTGATCGACCTCTACCATCGACAATGGCATTTTGCCCACCTGGCACCTGCTCGACTGATTGGCGGACCACATCGAGAATATAAGACCAGGTATTGATTCCACATGATTCGACGAAGCTGAGAGGGAAGACAGCAATTTCGGTGCCAAGGCTGGTTTCTATGCGGATGCGCCCGGTTCGCCTCCATCGTAGAACGGCGCGTTCGTATTCGCCAGTTTCTGGTGGCGTCGCCTTAGACATAGCTTAGTGCTTAGTGTCGCTATACGAACGGGCGGCGGCATCGGATTGGGAGATTCCCGGAATTACGGGATTTGCCGGACGCGGTGTCGTGGCGCATCCCCATTCAGGCCCCACGAGTTGGCCAAACGGGGCTCCGCTTGAGGAGTTTTCGGTGATGTCCCAAAGCTACTGGGCAAGGAGAACTATGTGAAGTGGAGACAGAGGATCACGCTTGCGCTTTCGCTCACTCGCTCAAGCTTGTTTGTCCTCCCATCAGCTACCCATTGCCCCTACTCACTTGCTTCCTTGACCACCCCTCTCTCCCTCGAACAAGCTCGGGCAAACACCGACTGGATCGATCGGGATCACCAGATTGCTGCAGCAATCCTCTCAACCACACAGGAGTCAAACCTCACGCCCACATTCACCTCCTTGATGTCAACACCGGTCGTGCGCAGACCGTCTGCTTGAGCGCTCAAGTCCCTGGGCTTCAGACGAACGGTATCCGATCACTGGATCTATGTCCGAAACAACTCCGAGGGCCTCATCATTGTGGGTGTCTATGTGGATGACCTCACCATAGTCGCTGCAAATGTCGATACCCTTGCTCGCGTCAAGACCGAGATGTCGAAGCGATACGAGATGAAGGATATGGGGGAGCTTCACTTCATCCTTGGCTTGCAGGTCAAACGAGATCGATCGGCACGAACACTTCACCTCAGCCAGAAGCAGTACATCAACACTGTACTCGAACGATTAGATATGCTTGACTGCAAGCCAGCCAAGTCGCCACTTCGATCAAAGACAGTCATGTCTCTGCGCAAGGACGGCGAGGAGAAGGCTGATCATGCATGTTTATCTGGCAGCTGTTGGCTCGCTCATGTATGCCATGCTTGGTACTCTGCCTGATCTCGCATACCCTGTTGGTCTACTCGATCGATTTGCGAGCGATCCAGATACAACACGAATTACATCGTCCGTTCGACAGGAATCAAATATTAAGAATACCGGATTTCCGAGCTGCCTTTTGCTTCATCCCCCTTAGAGCATCATGAGCATCGCCCCTGCTACCGACACCCAACAGCCCATCCCGACCGTCCCCGACCAGACCTGACGTCCCGCACCCGAGGTAGATCCCGAGGTACTCCCAACCTTCTGCAGGACCGCATTCGAAGAACCCCACGCGTCGGAGCTGGCTGAAGGCTTGACGGATCCAGATGTGGATGACGAGGATGATGCCAAGGAGGTCGACGTCGTAGGGAAACATATCGAGGCGACAGACGAACTGGCGGCCAGCATGCATTGCTGCATGGCGGAGGACGAGGCGGAGACGGAGCACCAATGAGCAGATTGAGATTGCGATGACGCGGTTGTCAGGGTTGTGGGGCGAATGAGGCTCTTTGTGCTCGTCGATGCCGAGGTCGTGATAGTATGAGTCTGTGTCGAGGCTGAGAACGCTGATTAGCAACGTGCATGGAGGGAGAGGAGAAGAACGAACAGTAGCAATCGGAGCCGCACATTGTGACTGTGATGGCCGGGACGGTGACAGTACACGTCTTGGTCAAGGTCGAGTAGATCGTTTCGGTGAAGCCACTGAGACTGATATCAGCAACCGTGACTCTTCCTGACTTCTTCAGATTCACCCTCCATTCCCGGCACCTGACCCTGACCCGACACTTGCTGCTCCCCCCGCCGCGGCCGCAGCCGTTCCACTCCCGCCGGAGCCTGCTCCACTGGTGGGAGCAGTGGTGATTCCAGCGCCTGCTGCCACCTCGGTGCTCGAGGCTGATTCGATCAAGGTCATCGTGGCGGTATGGGGTACAGCCGAGGTGACCGTGGTTCCGCCCCGGGTGATGGTGCTCAGCACGGTCAATGTTTCCACCTCCCCGCCGGTCTGTGTCAGAGTCTGGACCAGAGTCTGAGTTGTTGGGACGGCGAGAGTGGTAGTGACTGTGCAAGGTCAGCTCTGAACGACCTGTCTGGGGATGACATACCGACTCCCCCGGTGAGGGTAGAGGTCACCACGCGGGTACCGGAGATGGTCGTGGTGATGGTGGAGACTGTGGACGTGGCGGGTTGTGTGACGATCTCGGTGACCGTCACAGTTTCGGGTATGAAAGAAGTCAAGACGGCTGAGGCGATCAGCTCTGGTATCAAACTGGAGAGGGCGAAACCTACTGGTGGATCCGCCTCGAGTCACGGGGACCAGCTGGGTGGATGTCACGATGTCTGTGGAAGTCTTGGTGACTGTCTGGGCGGATTGAATGATAGTTGTCGGTATCACCGTTACCGTAGGCGCGGTGACGGTGAGGACTGTGGTACCCCCGGCCTGCGTGATGGTAGACAGGACGGTGGACGTGGTTGGTTGGAGCACCGTCGTGGTGATGGTCCCCCTTGGCAACGTGGAAGTGACGACGCCGGTCTCGATGATGGTGGTCCCACCTAGTACGATCGTGGTGAAGTCCGTCACGGTGGTTGGGATGAACACTGTACCGGTGAGAGTCAGCACGGAGGTGGTGACGGCCCCGGGTGCGGTAGAGACGGTGGTGATGGTAGATGCGGCTAAAGTGGAAGTGAATGTCGTTGGGATTCCGGCGACGGTAGAGATGATGGTTGTGACACCGCCAGGTACCGTGGACGTAATGGTCTCTACTGCTCCGGGCTTGGTCACGGTAAGCGTTGTGACCGCGCCCGGTGCAGTCGTGATGGACCCAGGAGCAGTAAACGTAGTCACGACTCCAGGCGCGGTAGAGACGGTGGTGATGGTAGATGCGGCCAAAGTGGAAGTGAATGTCGTTGGGATTCCGGCAACGGTAGAGATGATGGTTGTGACACCGCCGGGTACCGTGGACGTAATGGTCTCTACAGCTCCCGGGTTGGTCACGGTAAGCGTTGTGATCGCGCCCGGTGCAGTCGTGATGGATCCAGGAGCAGTAAACGTAGTCACGACCCCAGGTGCGGTGGAAGTGGTGACAGCGCCCGGCGCGGTAGTGACGGAGGTGACGGTAACTGGAGGTAATGTAGAGACGACGGTGGTAGGTGTACCCCCGATCGTCGTCCCGATCGTCGTCACTGACCCGGGTAAGGTCGTGGTCACCGTGATGACCGCCCCAGGTTGGGTACTGGTGACGATCGCTCCGGATTGCGTGCTGGTGACGGTGACAGTATTCGGACTGGCGGTGTTGCCTGACACGTACAGGTCAGAAGGTGTACTCGGCGAGGTTTCATGATGAGACTCACTCCCAGTGACGGTAACGGTGCCGGGTGCACAATCGGAGGAACTGTCTTGCGGCTGCATGATACTGGAATCCTGAATCGCCACCGCAGTCTGACTGAGGATACGTCCATTGATGGTCGATCCGGTTGACAGAGTGATCTGAGTTGCGCCGAGAGCGATACCTTGGAACGAGGCACCGACTGCTCCGGATCCGACGACGAACGTCCCAGCGACCTGCCAGAACACCTGAGACGCTCTCACACCGCCCACCAGGACGATTGCGGTATTTGCGAATTGGGCAAAAGTACCACTGGATTGTCAGCGTGACAGACAGTCTTGTAAAGACTCACGAGATCTGGAAGATGAAGACATCGGTGCAACTTCCGTTCAGGATCACATCGCTGGACACGGTCACCCCGGTGGTGAACTTGTGTACACCCGGTTGTAATGTCAAACCGCCGATCTCGCCACCGCCCTCGTTGAGGAAATCGTTGGCTCGACCGGCAGCGTCGTTATACGCTGCCAACATATCGCCCACCGCCGTCGTCAAAATTCCTGGGGTCGGACTTGCAAAATCGGCAGCGGTGACTTGACCGGAGACCATGGGAGAGGTAGCTGTCGGGATCAGATCAAGGTTCGAGACAGGTTGGGGGAGAGCCCTCACCAAATCTGCCACTACTATCCTTCATCAGGGCGAAACCGGTGATGGCGGACGACGCCGCGGGACTCAGACCAACGTTACCCACCACAAACGAGTTGGGCACGTTTGTGATGCCTGCCTCGGCGAGAACGGCATAATTGCCAGCCGACCTTAGGTCGACCGTGGTAGTGGCCACGACCGAACTCTATACTGTCAACCGTCCGCGTGGCCGCCAAAAGAGCACTCACGATTGCCAAGAACAGGTAGAATAACTTTGGGGACCACATTGTGTTTGTGAGGGATATCGAATGTCCTGGGGGTTCCGCTCGACAGTGGAAGACGGTCCCCTTATACCTAGCGATGATCATGTGAAATCATCATTCTATCGCGCCACCCGGAGGTCGATCGAAACCATGCTAGCTTTCAAGCAAATATGAACGGAAACAGTGATTTCGTTGGGGCCCTGGATCGAAGCCGCCGGACGGAGCTCTTTGGCTGGACGTCTACCCTTGGCTCACGCTAACGCTTCTGATCGAGAAAAGGGCATACCCAGTGAGACGACCCGACTCAAAGAAGCATATTCATGCCAGCGTCGTTGAACGCTGGCAAGGATCTAACTGCCTCCGGTCGTCTTTCACAATCTTATCATCGTGCCTGAAACTCAAATGTGACTTGACAGAACGGAAATGTCTGTCCGGCGAATCGTAAAACCCTAAGTAGGCCCGTCCCGTAGACCAGGTCCCAGGTACATTAAATCCCGGTATGTCAACAAACGCGATCATGACGGCAGTAGAGTTTCGGCTGTGACGAACTATCGTGGCGTCACCTTCTGGAGGGCTTGCTTTGTTGTCAACAACAAGCGCGGTCTCCCAAACTCGGCTTGCGATGATATGATAGTGATGAAAGAATTTGGCATCACCCTTTGCTCATCTGACTCCTGTCTGCGCTCTCGGGACTTCGCGGACAACACAGCGGCCTTGACGAGCGAATAGAGCCGCCAGTCGCGAGGTTTGGCTGTTCAAGGCAAGGTGTAGGCACGGTCGACCCGGTGAAAGATATGTATTACCCCTTTTGGAACTTCGAGGTCGCAGTCACCCCGATCGACCCTGTCAATTCGCCATTTGTGTCCGGTCTTGAATTTGCCCTATGTCCGCCTCGAGATATAGGTGCTTCACACTGGTGTCAAAGATCGAGGTCGTCCCCGCCTTCGACCAGTCCCTCGTCCGGGACCATGCCTCGCTACGCTCCCGAGGTCCCGAGGTGGGATGAGGAAGCTGCCGATGGTCAGCGGCACGGCAAAGGGAGTGGTGGGAATAGCCAGCGAGCCGGTGACAGCGCAGATGGTAAAGCCGCCGGCGAGCATATCGATCGAGCGGAAGGCCCTGGAGAGCGGGAATTGGTTTCTTGGTGTTCATCGACTTGTTGACGGATGCAATGTCGGCTGTCGTTGTCATGGAGGAGCACGCCGTCGAAGCGTGCGGCGAGGTAAGCATGGATGGCGGGATTGATTGGACTGGAGAGGAGGAAGGTGAATGGTCTAGGGTGAGGGGTCAAAGGCCTCGGTGTACAGCCGGATGTAGGCGGAGAAGACGCGCGGATGGGAGTCTTTCAAGTCATCCCCGAGGACAATCTTGTACTCTTTGACGAGCACGGGGAGATGTCGCAGCAGGAGCACGGCCGGGGCACATCGTGGAAGACCTCAGGGTTTGGAGCGACGGTTGATACGAGATCTGCTGATCGCCATCTTCGTGTCGTTCTTTGCCATGACCACGTTCTTCAGCTATGAACCATACCCGGTCGAATGGGACACCGCTCGTTGAAGGTAAAGTAAACCAGAAGAGAATCACGGGTTCCGATCCCGTAGAATGCATCCCGTGACGGCTAATGCTGCCTTCATCATTTGGAAGAATACTCAGATGGGTATTTCCCTTATAATCATGATCAGCGACGACCAGTGGATATTCGGCGTGAGACTAGCGCTGGACTGCCGCGGACAAGGTCACATGGCCGCTCGTAGCATGGTGTTCAGGACAGACTGCCCCAGCTGGATCGAGGAAAGCGGGAATGATACCATACGATTGGTTGATTATGACACGTACACCAAGGCCATCTTCCTGAACGACGTACGCTTCACGTATCAGAGCATCGTCCGTCTTCACATGACACGACTCGACGGGGATACCTCTCAGCCGGGAGATTACGACCTGGCTTGTACGATGGATTCCGCTACCTCTGGTGCGCGAAAGTCCACATTGAGCGAGTAGAGCTGTATATCTCGTGGCTCACTGTCGAGGCAGGATTATACGACATTTGGGTGACCCGCGATATCTGCTGTACCCCGCTCCGGACCTTCTGGCCGTACGCCAAAGACAAGGCGAGCGTCAGTCGAGTGAAAGATGAGAGACCATTCAACGTCGCGGCTTGTTGGAATGGCGCGCTGTCGTCGTTCCGACCGGACCTTACTTGTTCGACTCTGGGGAGGACAATGGCTTTTCATCGCAAGGATGGAGGATGATCGATAGCAGTGAGATCCCCTCATCCGCGTCGCTGGATGAGTGACTGACGTTCGTAGCCCGTTATCCCGGCTCCCGTCATTTGCCAGAACTCGCTCATCCCATCAAGTTCCGAGATTCCGGTATCGATGCATGTGATCACAGCGAATGCTTCTTAGTCAGCTACGACCTTCATCGACTCTACAACGCCACCAAGCGACCTCTGAGGATCTACCTGGATTTCCGTCCAGTCAAATGAGAATAGCGATGATCAAAGCATTCGGACCGCACGGCGTAGACCGAGTCTCAAAAGATGAAGACAAGCAGAGGGGTCATGTTGCCGGGAACATAGGCGAATGTGATGTTGCGGAGAATTTGCCGCAAACGTGGTACTGACTCATCGGAGAGACACGATCATTTATGAATGGGTCTTTAAAATATACATCACACGATCCTCTCATGCCTCTACAATCAATGACCGACCACAGGTAGCTTGTTTACCCATTCGTGCTTCCCCGGCAAACAATCGTCCACGATGAATCGCGCCACTTCCCGCCTATTGACCTGATAAGTCGTAGTCGTCTCCCCCACCCTCGTCGCTTCCCTCCCTTTCGGAGCGCTATCTCCTCCGGTAAGAGCCGCAGCTCTCACGATGATGACCTCCGGGACGAAGTCCTTTGCGGTCTTCGAGATCTCCTCACGAGGGAGGATGTCGGGCGGTGGGATGTGGGCTTCTGGTGCGGCGAGGAGTGTGGACGATCGCATGAGGAGGTACTCGAGGCCTTCTTTGTCGAGGTGGGGTTTGTGCAGGAACCACGGGTAGAGGATCTTGAGTTTCGTCAGCGAGGTATCCAATCAGGCAGAAATCTTTTGTAGACGCGGCGAGGGTAGTGAGGTTGAGCCGGGGGGACCTACTCGAAGCAACAGCGGCATATGCTGATGATTATCCCCCATCCCCATCGAGCTGACGGCGATGATCCGTGGGATGGGTTGGTGGATCGTCTTGAGTACCCTCAAGAGCGCGAGGGTCGAGTCGGTACAGACTGTCGGTTGGTCGTTCCCGATACCCCACCATGTCAATCTGGGTAACCCACCTGGGTATCAATCAGCTTGACATTCTTCCGTGACGAGTGAGATATAATGGGAACAGATTGAATAGCTTACCGATGGTGGTGACGAGTAGATCGACATGCTGCTCAAATAGCTTTGCGACATTTGCGTCGTTCGTTCCGTTCCCCTGGATGAGGGAGAGCTTCCCTTCGTTGATGTAGGGCGCGAGCTTGTCGTCCTGCTCGATGATCTCCGGTCTGCGGAGTAAGAGTGTGCAAGTCCAGTCACTGGTCGCAAGGAGGTTGAGGGTGACATGATAACCTATACCTCGAGAGGCTCCGATGAGGGGCGGCGTGCATGGTGAACGGTTGTTGGCGAACCTTTGGCTGCGTGTTGAACGGGCGAGAAGATGAATGAGACGGATGGTGGGTGTGTACCGGAATCATCGCAGTCTTTATACGTGTTCCTGGTGGTGAGCAATGACATTCAGCAATGCGCGCCCGATTATCAGTATTCGGCGATGTCTTGACGGATGAGCGGTTTGAAAAGCAAAAGGACTCGCGGGATGGGAGCCGCTTCGGACTCGGACTCGAACTCGGACTCGGACTCGGACTCAATCTCGGTCTCGAATCCGATCTTCGGCATTTTCGAAAGGCTGCTCGGCATCCTTCAAGGCACCTCCTCTTAACGCCACGTAGTCTGTACGACGATGCAACTAGATATACGCTTTGACAGCGCTGGCAGCTCCATCTCACCCTTAATCCCTCAGCGTGCACAAGCGCCACCCCAAATCCGCCAAGGATACATGCTGGTCCGTAGGATGATCTAAACTCTACGTCTCGCTTCCAAACAGCTCGGACACCTGCTGAGGATCGAAACTGAAATTGGAGATGTCAAACCCATCCGTACCCATCGCGGACCCCGGCGTCTGACCCGCTTTATCAGGTAGGAGAAAGTCGTCGAGGTTGAAGTTCACCCCTCGGTCGTAAGTGAACAGGGCCGACATGAATGCTGGGGAAGGTCCTCCCTTGCCTGAGAGATCCGAAACTAACAGATCACCAGAGAATGAGGTCGAGGTCGAAGCGGTCGAGGCTAAGTTGGGCCCGAGGGAGGTGTACGAAGTCGTCGGATCTGTAAACCCGCTATTCGAGGCGGTTCCGTACGGAGGCGTGTCGACGGCGGTGATGGACCCGCGCATGGACCCCGTTGCGCCAGGCAGGTGAGCGTGGCGGATCAGATCATCAGTGGTGGTGCAGATTGAGGTGGAGATGGAGCCTGCTCGCTCCTGCTCGGCAATCTGGTCTTCGAGCATTTTGGCATGCGCAGCACCGAGAGGGACACGTTCGCCGTATTGCCGTAACGCCATCCTGCTGGTGTCAGCCGACTAATGGGATTCCATTAGAGGAGGACGCACTGGAATACGCCGAGCTCCGATCCAAAGACCGAAGCGGAGATCTCATCGCCGACTTGGTTGGCCGCATGCACGAAGCGCAACAGGCCTTTCGCCGCGCCCAAGAAGACGTAAGAGATCGAGGCGGGTAACAGGGTGATATCGTAGCTCGTCGCGGTGACTGTATACTTGAGCATCTGTATCGGTACGAGACCCGCGTGCAACTCACTATCATAAAGCAGAGACAAGATTGTCCTGATAGCACCCAATCCCATCCTCGCGAGATCGTGTTGCCATGTATCTTTGGTCGCGAGGGGCTCGCCAAGGGCAACGGATGTCCCATGCGCGAGCATGATGGCTGCCAAAAGATCTCGATCTAGCTGTCCTCCAGCTGCCTGGTGTTCCGTCGGTCTCCCCGCATGTGCACCGGGATGCTGAGGCGGAACAAGTTGACCTGGGAGAGTAGGAGGTGAAGGCCCGGCTCGTTGATGTACCTGTCGATCGAATGCTTTTGACGCTGGTAGGATCGGAAGAATCGTTGAGCGTCTGCAAACAGCTTGACTGCCTTGATGAACAAGGGAAAGGAATCCAGATGTCGAGGTGGATGATTGATATACAGGTCCTTGGCATGGATTGATTGTACGCCGAGCAAGTCACCATAGCCCTTGTCATACGTCGACTGCAACACGGGCAGCTCGCAGGAAATCTCGTCCTCCGCCATTGCCAGTGGCCAGGTCGTCCACATGGATGCCGTCCGTTCCATCAATACGCCATCCACCACGTTCGATCCATTTCAGCCTGCTCAAGCGGGTCCTTGGCATCAGGACAAGCCCCGTCGCCGGAAGCTGTAAAGCTGCTCGGTGGGATCGCGCTACTTTGATAGATACGCATGGGGACGGCCAGACGTATGCATGAGCCCGCCATCTGCCATACATCGGCCCACCACGCGTTGAGCTGATCGGAGGCGGTGATCAAGATGGTCGCCTGGAGCAATTGTAGGAAATCTTGTCCTCGATCGACATACATCGTGACGGCTTCGAGGGCCTGCCGTCGATGCCAGAGTCGGAATCGACCCAGTGCCGAGCTGTCGAAAACTGCCGTTTTCCCGGAAGCGTGGAGAGCCCCAGTCAGGTTATGGAGGCTTTCTTGCTGCTTCTCGGATCGAATCTCGTGGTCCATCTCGGGGTGCGTGGTAGCTGCACTTGGCGTGCCGCTTGGCCAGTAGTCTCGGTTGTTCAAGACCGCAGAGGGAAGATAATCCGACGTGACGCAGAGTATGGCGTGCAGGAGGGGACGAGCCTAGTCTGATCAGCGCAAGGAACAAGCTTATTGTAAGACTTACTGGAAAGCGGGAGTGACTAGGTGGAAGTCGGAGGTTCTGTTGGAAAGCCGACCTGCGGAGCATCTTCGGCCAGGTTGCCACCTTGTCGAAAAAGACATCCACGATGTGCTAGCGTTTGTCAAAATCAAACCTAGACGGCGTGAAGACCTCACCTGCACAGTATCGATTGGAGGCAATTCTCGCGGCCAGCTGCGAGCGATTGATCCATGTGCAACATCGAAGCCGCCAGAACTCACTCTGGTCTCACTATGGCACCGAAAACTCCCGCCCCGTATCCGACACCCGTCTTTCGGATGTTTTTTTCTCTCGGTTCCCAGGCGGCATTAGGTCGCTCCGCAAGCTGATAGCCGTCGACGAGGTCGAGGATAGTCGGCTGAGATCCTAAACCATTGGGTTCGATCTGCTCGTCGCCCAGGGTCGCCCACTCTGTCGGTATGCGGTCATCGGCAAGACTCGAGGGCGGTCGGAGGGGCAAGGTACCTGGGATTTCTCCCTGCTCGAACGCGACGGCCCACGCGCCCGATGTATGAGGATTGGGCTGGGGATTGGATTGGGAGACAGGAGCAGTGGACAACGCGGCGATGCGGTCCTCGGCGTCTTGGATGCTCTTCAAACGAGCAGTCGTGACCGTTGCTTCCGTTCTGTGAGCGCTCAAGGTCTCCTCGAAAGTCGCTACTCGGTTAAGCATGACGAGGGAATCGTAAACAGCGAAGACTGACCGATTCGCTCGTCCAGTTCACCCCGTCGTGCCCGCTTGGTCCCTCCTGCTTCGTCACCACCCTCAGTCTCCCTCCTACGGTCAAACCCAAAGCCCTTCGGCTCGTCCCAGATACATTCGGGTAGAGATGGATTGAGCTTTTCGGACTTGGACAGCCCTCGAACCCGAGGTTTCGAGCAGTTTGCGCACTTCGGCCGACGTCCATCGCATTTCAACTTCCGTTTGCTACGGCAGCATCGTCAGCTCCCTACTTTTGAGCATCCATTGTTGGCGAAAGCGAAGGAAATCTGTTGGTAGTATGGGCCATCGTGAGGGGGTAGAGGACGAGATGCGTACCGGCATTGATGGCAGGCGGTATTTCTCATCGAGACCTTGGCCCTTCCATCCATATCGTCACTCGAGCCGGCCATTATTTCAACCGAGCGATAGATTGCGGTGCTCTCGAGCAGAACGCTGTCTTTTGATCAAAAGTCTAGGTGGATTTTTCGATAGACGTCCTTTTCGCCGCATTCGGGAAGCGTGGCCGAAGCTGACGTAATGTAGGCACCATGACGAATCTTCCGCGTATCACTGTTTTGACATGTCCTTATCACTGGTTTGGAACTTACGAGCCGTGGGAGGGAACGAGGGTCTGGTGATGTTTCGCGAGGCCATTTATCCTTTCCAACGGGTTTCCCAGGATCAGAGGATTCATGAGCAAGGACTTTTTCTTGGCGACGACCGGTCCAGAGCGCCTCTGACGCGTTGGATTCCCGAGGGAAGCTTCATGACGGTCATGATCGGAGATCGCGGTCAGATTTTGTAAATGTCTACCTCTCTTTGATCTTCCAGCCCTCGCCTTTACCAACCTTTGCATCCCCTTATGTCCGCTTCCAAGCTCGTCAAGCTCACCCTATTCGTCCATCGTAAACCTTATCTCTCCGTAAAGGACTTTGAGAATTACTGGACGCACAAACATCCCAAAGCGCTATCAGCATTCAACGACAAGCTCGACAGACCGATCCGACGATATATCCAATGCCATCGTAATCCTGCTTCCCCCTCGGATGGCGCTGGGGAGATGGAAAAGGTGTTTGGGAAGGATACGGAGTTGAATCAAGGGTACGAGGCTGTTGTGGAGGTTTGGTTTGATAGGTGAGTGCCCATCTCAATCGTCTCGGATGGAACGAGGGCGCTGACCGCTGTGATGTGTGTTGGTCGTAGTATCGAGAGGATGGTCGAGACTTATACCCATCCATTATACGCCAAGATGGTCTCACCCGATGAAGCGAAGTTTGGAGCCGGACCGATGGAGTGGACCGTTTCGTCGGAAGTGGTACAATGGGATCACACAACTTAGTCCTCCCTGAGCGCTCAGGGGTTCCTTGTAAGGTGGATGGGAGCGATCGGGATGCTCACTCTGCCATCACCGCTGTTCTGATCGTTTCTCTTTGTTCTGGGAATGATCGCCGACGAGAACGGGCTCTCCGAGGAAACGAGGCACGTGAGGTGTCCGAGAGACCCGAAGAGGGGCTGTGTGTGGAGGATCAGCGATGAAGATCGGAGTGACGATGTGGACCACCTTTTATACAGTCAGGCAGGACGGTCGGAACAGCTGAGCAGTACCACATCGGGGAAAAGGAAACAAGCAAAAATCCCACTTTGGACCACAGAGTATTATCGCGACACCAACAGCCAAATTGCTTCCATCGCAAGTCGTGACCCCCCCGTCCGCAACTCGGTCCTCTCCGTCCGAGTGCGTTTCAAGACAGCATGCCCCTTTACATAACCGTCCTCACGATACATCATGCACCAGAAAATGTACCTTGAAGGGCTCACTCCCCAAGAACGAGTACGTAGGCGATGCAATCACCTTATACCCCTGGGCCTCGTAGAACGGGAGGATGTACTCGTGTATCCGGGTGTGCAACTTCCGTCCGGCGTCGCGGACCTGTTACAGGGTGCGGATCAGCTCGGTCCGAGACGGGGCTACATGGCACTCACGATGTTCCGAGTCGCCTCGTCGAGGGCGTGGCCGATGCCTCTTCGTTGATGATCGACACTACGAGAGAATCAACACGATGACTTTGTATCCTCAGATCCTCTCGAACGCGGTGAGGGAATCACTCGATTGTGGTGAGACTCACTCGGTGACCAATATACTCGTCGTGAAGTACTCATTCACCTCCAACCCCACCTCCCTGTTTGTCAACCCCGTAATCTCCCCCCACCGCTTGACCCGCTCCACATACTCCCTCCCCGCCAGGGCAAGGAACCGATCCCAATCCACATTACCTCCTTGCTCCTCCGTCAATCTCTGTCCTCATCAGCTCCGGCAGCTCCAAAACCTTTGAGAGGTGGTGACATACGAAATCCGGGAAATAAGGCAACCTCCCCTTCCCGGGTTCAAAGAAACACCTAAACCCCGTCCATTCTCCCTCGACCCTCGCGCCGAGGAGTAGCCCGGAATGAGCTACACGATTGAGGTGGGAGGACCAGAATGTCTCGTGAAGGGCGGGGGTTGAGGTGTAAGAAACGGCGGCGAAAAAGATTGTTAGGGCGGGAAGGGCGGCTGGGGACGGTTAGTTGGGATCTATAGGTAGAAGGTGGAGGGAGGAGGGGAAGGGGAGGACTTACGAGCTGCGGCAAAGGATTGAGCCATCCATTTGCTGGCTTTTCGGGATTCGGAGAGGGAGAGACCGACGTTGGTGAGGTTGACGATCTCCATTGACGGTTTCCAGGTCGACATCCTTCCCCGTCGGGTTTGAGTTCATGGGATGACGCCGAGCGATGGGTATTGAAAATGCGGACAAAGCGAGAATGAATCCGAGAGCCCGAAGTCAAGGTGGATGGGGGCGTGATGTCTAGGTGAGGTGAAGGAATCGGAGATTGTCCCGGCGGTGATCCTCTGTTCGTTTGTTCACACTTGATCATTACAGCGCTCGTCATGAGGACGACCCGGATCGAACTCAGCCAGGTGACGGTCACTGACCGAATTGGCTACAGCGGCCAGGGTACGTCCCTTCATCCAGGTGAGGTCCGGAGGATGAGTGATAGGTTCATGTCTTGCTGACCGAGCTTACTTACGTCTTCCGCTTTCCGGATCTCCTTACTTTGTCTTTCTCACCCATCCCCTCACTCCTCCTTCTCCCCCACCCTGATGAACGCCGTCCTCACCCGTCCCTTACCCCCTCTGTTGGCCCTAGCGAACCACGGCACCAGTACCAAGCCTTCCTCCAACATCTTCCAGCTTCTGCCCTTCACCCCGCTCCCTCCCCCGACTACCCGATACGGCTCCTTGCTCCCCACTTCATTCAGAGCATACACCTTCTCCTTACTTGCCAACCCAATCATGGGGATCCCCTCGATCTCCATCGTATGTTCCGTAAAGGTGGTGGATTCCGACATCCCGATCCCGGTAAAGTGTGGGTAGGAGGAATCGAGGGAGTCGTTGTCGAAGGACTCGGCGGTGTAGATTATCGGTCCGCGAGAGACGGTCAAGGTGTCTTGGTTGGTCGCGGGGTGCGGGGAGAGCAGGCGGATCGGGAGGGAGAATGTGACGGTGACGGTTGAGGTGGACTTGGGCGTCAGGGTGAGGAACCCTGGGAAGGCTTGGTCCACGGGCTCGGAGACCTGTGCGATGCGGGTGTTAGCGAAGGATCTTAGCTCACTCGTGATCGGGGCACAGCGCCAGAAAGAACGACAGAGAGCCACTCCGGATGCGTTGTTTGATTGTCAAGAAGCCCCGTACTTCCCCTTCCTCCAGCGACTGGGTACGAGGCAGACCCTCCCCTCACCCGCACGGCCCCCCGCCCCCTCACAACTCACCTTGACGTCCGCCGCGTAATCCGGCTTCGGTACGCTGACCGTCCACTTCCAACCTTCCGGCGCCTCAAACTTCATCTCCGTCCTGCCCTTCCAAGGCATCTCGCTCTCCATCATAACCTTGGCCTGCCCCCCACCGGGGAGCGGGATGGTACGTGTGGCGCTCATCAGGAGGTAGACGTTGAGGTGGATCGTCTTGCCCGAGGTGTCGAGTCTAGAGGCCCAGGTGTACCCGCCTAGCATGCCGAGTGTGCGCGAGAGGTTCGGAGGGCAACATGGGCCTGGGAGACGTCAGCTCTCCATTATCACAGGGCTGGAGTAGGAGCAAGGTTGGATTGGAGAGAGGTTGGCTTTGGACAGCCAATCGCCCCCCGGGACTCACATCCGAACCATTCCTTCCTCGTAGCGACCTCATCCCCATACGTCGCCTGTTTATTCTCATAACTAAACCTTTTCCCATCCAAACTCCCCCCTCCGAGCACCGTATTCATCAAACACAGCTCCATCACGTCTCGCACCCTCCCATCCAGTCCATGACTCAGTATCCTCTCGCTCACCAACATACACCCGATACTCGCGCACGTCTCGACGTAACAACCGCCTTCGTCGGTGCTTTGGGGTAGGTAGTGTGGGATCACATCGAATCCCTCCCAACGAGGTTCGGTACCGAATCCACCGGTGACGTACATCTTGTTGTCCACCGCGTCGGCCCAAAGTCGTTTCGCGTCGTCCAGGAATTTCCCGCCAAGGTCCGCAGCAGCCGCGATGAGGTAGAAAGCCCTAACCGAGTGACCCAGAATTTCATTCTGCTCATGCAGCGGCAAGTGGGCTTGATGATACCATACGTCCTGGATACTATCGAAGTTGGATGGGTGGACGAGGTCATCGCGTTTATCCTCGGCTTCCCAGACGTAGTAGGTTTTATCGTTCTGGTCGGGTTCCTTGACCCCGCGGGCCGCGAGGAGATAGTGGGCGAAATCGAGGTGGGCGGGGTCACGTGTGATGTTGTAGAGGCGGAGGATCGCCATTTCGAGCAGAGGGTGTCCTGGGTAGCCGTGCAGCTGGTCTTTGGCCGGGCCGAACGTCTTCATGAAAAGGTTGACGTACTGTGGCGTGTCAGCGAGGCGTAGCCGAGCGAGTCACAACGACTGTGCCGAGCGGAATGCACGAGAAGAATTTATGTCGTCGAGAGGAGTGGAGGAGCAGGGAATGGAGGAGATGAGCGGAGGAGTACCAACCTTGATCATGCAGTCCAAGAACTGCCTCGATCCAGTCAACTGATGATGTGCCATCGCTCCCTCCAACAGATGCCCGCACTTATCTACGTCCCATCAGCCAAATAAAGCCACCGATTACACAATCAGAGGAAGAGAGAGCACTGACACATCTCGTGCATGTCCCTCAAGTTCTGGAACCGCCCCTCTGGATCAACGACGGTGAAGTAGATATCCATATACCCATCAGGCTGCTGCATCTTCTCGACTTTGTCGACGATCATCTGAATGGCGGACTTGAATTTCGCGGCGTGGGGGGAGGAGGCGCCGTCGGGCGAGGCCAGGAAGTAGCAGACGCCTTCGACCCTGCGAGCGAGCGTAAGCGCGGGAGGAGGTGGACAGAGGGCGAGCGAAGGAGGGGGAGAAGGAGGGGAGGGGAGGGAGGGAGGAGAGAGGAGGAAGGAGGAGAGAGGAGGAAGGGGTCGTGGGAGAGGAAGGCGGAGCGCCGGGAAACGTGGCGGAAGCTAGGGAAAAGGAATGTATGTTGGTGTTGGCGTGGTGGTAATGTGATGTAAGAGGGCGAACCACGTACCAAGTCCCAACATCCGATTCCCAAAACAGACTCGGCGGGATCCCATCCGGCTTGCCCCAGCCCGTGTCAGTTTCACCAGAACATAGCGAAGGAGGGAGCCGCGCACCCTCGTCCTTGCCCCATGGAGACGATGAACATCGTATTGTGGATGCCATTTGAGGTCAAAGATCTCGATACTTCCCTGTTTCTGGAATTGCTCGAGTTGAGTCTTTAGGACTTTTTCCGAGTAGAGGGAGCGGAGCTTGCCCCAGAATGAGGAGGGTTCAAATACTGGCGAGGCGGGGCGTCAGCGAAACTAGCGGGGGGGGGGGTAGGGGAGGGGGAGGGG
>JAABUW010003189.1_pt1 | contig 23687 bp, 24 predicted proteins | sample 5560081 | NCBI WGS metagenome assembly JAABUW01 (sample SAMN10711882, study PRJNA513363) | rock metagenome | isolation source: Antarctica rocks | place: Antarctica: Victoria Land, Knobhead sud | reverse complement strand
TTCTTGTACTTTGGGGGCTTGCCGCTAATGATAGCCTTGGTGCATTCGCGCCATTGACGGTACATAAGGTAAGGCTCTTCGAACTTGTATTTGAAAAACCAATCATGATGGCTTCCACTGGGTTTAGGATCTGTGCGTCTACATCGTATGACAAAGCCTTCGGTGTCTCGACCTGCGTAGGATCCAGTCTCAGCACATTCAGATAGGAATGTCTTCATCGAATCAACGTCATCTTTCATCAGGTACTGTGCTTTCTTAAACCCCCATTGATCGGCGAATTGATGCACAAGCTCGCTAGGGTATGTTGCAAATTCCGGTAGGTTAAGATTCATGCCATGAATATAGAGCCCCGCATCTTTGGGCTCATAGGCAAGTACATGCTCTTCAAACTGATCATCACAAAGCTCGGCGACCAGGGTGACGTTCCTCTTCCTCAGCTCCTTTGCTAGATCGGTTCTTATTTTTCCAATTGCTCCCAGATGCTTGTCTACCCAACGCTCTCCAGCGACAGCATGGCTCAAGTCGGCGTCGGCTCGCGCTCCCGTGGAATGCTTACTGCAGACTAGGAGGATATCTCCCTCAAGACCAGATATGAAGATGATGCATCCGTTTTCTTTGACACTGAGCTCGTACGGTCCTTGAGTCATGGACTCAACATTCTCCCACCTAGTTTCGTGTACCTCTCCGACGTTGAAGAATTTGTCGTATCCTCGTATGGCAATTTCTGGGGTACCATCCCGTTTCCGGTAGGTAAAGAGGCCACGAGCGTATGTTGGAAGGTCACGACGCTTGTAGTCCCAATCTCTAAATTGCCATGAGTCGACAGAACCAGCACCTTTGTCGAAACCTGCCACTTGGTAGGTATTTTTCTTCGCAGCAGCGCTATTCCGCCCTCCTCCGAATTTTTTCGTACTAGATTCTAGACTTTTGACAAGGGCAGTAACCTCTTGGATGTCCTGGGGAGCATACGGTGTTGATTCCTGGGAAGCCATGCTTCTTTTCGTCCAATGTTTTTGGAACTGACAGACACGGGTAATTTGGCAAACTGTAGGCCGCTCTTGTGTCGTTGTGGGAAATTTTAGGATCAAGGTGAAGAACCTGCGCTCAAGTACACCACGGACGAGCATCACCCTTTATGAGTCAAAGCCTGCGTCAACAGGAATCGACTGCGCCCCACACCTTCCTCTCGCAGTAGCTTCCAGTCAAATGTGACCGTTGGATTCTTCTGACGAGACCCATGAGTCCGAAGTCTAGAAGGAATCATCTACTAGTTTTAGGGGTCTGTACCTACCAGTGGTCCACGCTCATCATCAGAATTGAACTCATCCGGCTGATGATTTTGACCCTAGAGCTGGACCCCGGACATAACAGGCTTGGGGCGTCAGCCCCACAGGGCTGGGCCACTAGTAGGTTGCGGGCGGAACCATCCCTACGATTGCGGGCTTCGCGGTTGACTCTGTTGCTCGTCACCTTAAAGTATCTGCTCACGGCGCTCTCGATTACCTACTTCCATATTGACTAAAGATGGCACAACAGAACCCCTTCACTCTCGCTGCTGACAACAGCCCTCATCTACTACCACTTCTGCGCTCCAATCCTTCTTTGGCTTCCTCGCAAGATGCACACGGCTACTCTATTTTCCACGCCGCGGCCTCCTACAATCATCTTGATCTGCTCAGGACTTTAGTCAACGAATTTCATGTTGATGTCAACATCAAAGATGAAGACGGCGAGACCCCCCTATTCGTTGTAGAAACCGTTGAAGCTGCGCAGTGTTTGCTCGAGGAGTTGAAGGCCGATCAGAAGGTCAAAAATGTCGAAGGGATGACTGCGGAGGAGAAGATCAAGGCCGAGGGGGACAATGTCACTATCGCGGACTTTCTGAGAGAGTCAAGAGTTAGAAGTGCTCCGACGACTGGCGATGATTCGATGGATCATCCTTCACATGGACACCATCCACCACCTCTGCCTCCAAATGTGAAAATGCACTTGGGAAGTTTGGAGGATGAGCAATCAATTGGCGACGTCTCAGAGGTCGACCCCGAATTCAGACAAAGAATAGAAGAACTTGCGGCTACGGAAGACTTTCAAGGAGAAGAGGGGCAAAGACAGTTGAGAGAATTGATCAAGGACGCTGTCAGAGGTGCTGGCAGCGATGAAAGAACCGTGAGGCAGCGACTGGAATGAATTAGGAATTGGCCATTGGATAAGATTCGACCTTCTGAAGCGATGTCTTTCCTACATCTCTCGTCCGAAACACCAATAATATTGCAGGAAGTATTCAATGTGGCAGCCGATCATATGTCGCTTCTCATCTTCCTGAAAAAATCCATGACACCAGTGAAGACGACCAACAAGATACCACCACCAGGGCCCAGCCTGAGCACCTTGGGCACGAAGCCTTTATACAGCGCGCCGAACCCCTCCTCTTTCATTACTGTCCCAAGGGCGGGCCAGGCCCAGTTGTACTTCGGGACAGAACCGGATATCTTTGGTGAGTTCTGTATCCTGGACTTGACCACATCCATTGGCGTGTTCAAAATTGTACCGACTGTTCCTCCAGTTGCACCAGCTATCAGATCATTTCGGATCTGTTGTCCCTTGCCGTTTGCGTCCGGTAACAGCGACTTGACTTGGAAAATGCAACCAAAATAACCTGCGTTCCATAGAATGTGCCGCCATAGCGTACTTTCGAGTCCATTGTACATGGCCAAGGGACCTTCCTGCTTGATTATCTTCATGACGCAGTCAACCATTCCGTTGTATTTCCCAGCAGACGCACGATCCTGCAGTCGAATCTTGACAAGCTCGAAAGGGACCACGACAAAGGCTTCTGTTGCACCGGCAGATGCCCCTGTCAAGATGGACAATTGCTGATTCATTTTGGCCATGCCGAACATATTGCGATAGTATTTGCCCCAGGCATCATTTGCAGCGAATTTGGTTGCTCTGTTCGAACTGCTCAGCTATTGCTTGGAACGCAAGAGACAGTCAAGATGTTACCGTTTCGGAGCTTCCATTAATATAGGCGCCGTTATTCCTCGATACAGCCGTGAGAAACCTTCATTCTTGACGATCTTCCTAAAGCAGTCCACCATGCCATTGTAGTATTCCTCGCCAACGCCTTTGCCTTGTTGCAACTGCCTGCCATGGCGCATTAGCTTATCGATAGCTGGAAAATCGTCGACAGCTTACACTCTAGTCTTAACGACGTCGAGGGGATACCTAAAACCCCGTAAGTTTGGCTTTATTCCAAAGAGGGCAGCGATTTGTGGTCGTACATTGTTAGGATCTATGACATATTATATCATTAGCTATGTCTCCTTGCAATGATAGATTTAGGCAGCACTTGCCTCTGATACTCCGGCCACAGCACCAGCAGCGAATTGGTAGACGAACGGTAAAGGCTTGTCTTGCGACATGATGGCGGGATGAGAGGGGAAGCTGAAGAGAAGATGTCGGTTATTAAGATCCAATTGTGTCTAGAAAGGTCCTCAATTTTGTTACAAGGGAAGGCGCGCTGAAATTTATGTCAGGATTGAATAGCAGTTTCTCTTGCATCTGAACAAAGTGTCGGAGAGTTCTTTCAGGGTCCACCGATTTGGGTCACGTGTTGACGCGCTACCTAATCGATCTCAGACGCGCTTTCGGACGTGGATCACAACAAGTCGCCTTCAACGCGGGGCATCGTCCAATAAGCCTGCCAATCAGCGGACATCATTTTACATACTAAGCCCGGCTATGGCGAACCGACAGAAATCTTTCTTCGATCAGGACACAAAGGTATGCTCAATTTTCGACGCAACTCTACATGGAATCCAGCTGAGAGCTTCTCGTAGGCTCGTCCATATTGGCGTCAAGATAGGAAGCCAAATGACATACGTCGACCAGCCGAACCTCCTCCTAGGTTCCCACCCAACATGGCTCCAATAGCAGCATCATCGCAGTCGAAATCCAAGCTCAAGGCCTTCCGGTATGAGCAGAAAGATGCTGGATCTACTGCAATGACGGCCGAGGCCGACAAAGAGAACGCTCCTGATGGATCAGACACGGCAGATCTACAGATGATACCTCCGCCACAGCTTCTATCGCAGAGGTCTGCAACGAAAGATCTCAGAGAGTGCCCCCAAACCCCGTTGGGCAGGCTTCCCCTCGCAGACCTTCTAGCTACTGGTGAAGACACTTCCCGTGGACACCTCAACCTCACGCCCATCGAGCGAGTATTATGGGAAAACTCGCCTCGAGGCTCGAATCCCTCGAACTCTCTCCCCACCAGAAAAGGACGAAAAAGAGCCCATAGTTCGTCTCCGGCCTCATCATCTCAGAATGAGACTTCGAATCATTTCGTGAACGAATTGAAGGCAACCGACCTGCAAGCATTACAACGGGCATTGCGAACACCCAAAGCAGACCCTGCAGATGACCTATGGACTCGCTATTCCTTGAATACGGATACCATTGAGCGCCGGTCACCCACAGCTCCTGCTGGAGGCGGATTCACCCACCTAATGCATTCGTCATCACCTCAGACACCCGCAAGTTGCTTGCAAAAAGATATCGGTGGACTTCGGAGATCGTTGAGCTGTATTGAGTGGCCTACGTCAGTAGCCAAAAGGCGGAAATTGTTTCATCATACCAGCCAAAGAACCCCCGCCGGCATACCCATCGATGCAGATGATTGGAGTGGCAATGTTGAGAGGTCGAAGATGTCCAGGGTTAGCTTGCTTGTCGACAAGATACATGACGGCCTCGTAAAGCCAGCTGCGCGTCATAGCAACTATTCATCATCCGAGCCTTCTAGGTCTTCGCCTGGAGCAGAAAGGGATGACTCTCCGTCGTCGCCCAGGAAGAATGATGAGCTCCCAGATCAAGCAAGCCAAGAAGCTATTGACGCTGTTGTCACTGTACTGAGCCAAACGGCCGTCGTCCCTAGGGAGACTGGTGTTCGACCGCTTGTACTATCTGACGAGGAGATTGCGAGCCTTGAGAGAGCTGACTCTTCGGATTTCGATGACGACGATCTTGATCTAGAAATGATGGAGGATATTGACACACATACCCAAACGAATAGGCCGAATTCGACTGAATCAAGAAAGCTACCCTGTGCAGTCGGAGATTCAGGAGCAGGCCTGGGTGCTGTAGCGATAGACGCTGCGGCAGGCTTAGAGAAAGAAAATGCTCATAATTCTCACGGGACAGCGGAAAAGAAGGATGAAGACTATTCGAATCTATCATTTCCAACTGACATATCCTCCTCCTCCGTGAAGGTGTTACCCCCGAAGAATGATGAATTTGACGATGATGAGACCGACATCTTTGCCGCCGACCTAGAAGATGTCTGCGCCAAGTACGATTCTCAAGTACAGCACCAGGCCCGGAAAGACCGAGAAACTGCAGACCCGGCCGGGGCGCATACCATAATAGATTCATATCAAGGTGCTAAGTTGACGCGGAAGAGTGCAACGGTAGCTGAAGTCGAAGTGCTTTCCGATGATGAGGACTTTGGCAGCGACTCTGATTTTGAGCATATTGCTGCCGAGTGTGCTGAAGCGACCAAGACACCGCACGAACCACAACCTCAATCGTCTGTACGTACCGTCAGATTTGGCTCCTCTATATAGCTAGCTAAACAACGGAAGCATGACAGAAAGCCTCTCGCAATACAACGATACGTAATTAGAGCCGTAGTAGAATCAACGTATGATGACAATAATGGACGTACACGACCAGAGAAGGTAGCCGGACCCAAAGTCTTGTCATTCAATCAATAACTAACTTCAGAAGGTCCTTTCGGTCCAGTGTGAACGAACCAGGCTTAGCAAAGTAATTCTACTACGACAAGCGTGGACTGAGAGTCCCTGCAATCCCGAGGCTTTCATACATCTCATTGGAGATTTCGATCGCTATGGCCAGTGTATTGTGGATAACGCTCAGAATCTGCTAATCCTCCATCCTGATCATCTCATCTCATCTACTGTTGTTGGAGACTCTTTCACATGTACTCGGAAGGCAGTATTGCAGGACCGCGTCAAGGCCACAAGCGATGCGAATCAGTCGACGATATACGGGCACATGCTACACGAAATCTTCCAGGAAGCGATGAGGGCCAATCGGTGGGATGATGAATTCATGGCTACTACTATTGATAATCTAGCTACACAGTACCTAGAGACCCTGTTTGAGGTCCAGATTGAGCATACCATGGCTGTTGAACAGCTCAAGACCAGGGTGGTCAATTTGCAGGCGTGGGCAGAGATATTCGTTTCGGCAAAACCTAAGGTAAGCCTTGGGATTGAAAAGCAGTTCCGCAGCTAACCATGGTGAAGCCCAACGCGTTCGTCAAAGACCGGAACGGGGCACAATCACTTATGGCCGTCAATAAGCTCCTTGAAGTCGAAGAGAAAGTATGGTCGCCAACTTATGGTCTGAAAGGAAATGTCGATGCAACAGTGCAGGTTTTCCTCAAAGACGGGGACGATGAGAAGACGTTGACTGTTCCCTTGGAGTTGAAAACAGGCAAGCATCAAAGTGCAGCACACAAAGCGCAAACGTCACTTTATACGCTTCTGCTATCTGATAGATATGGTAAATGATGCCCTCTGCAAATCGTAATCGTTGTGCTTGCTGATAGACTCATATCCAGACGTTGAGATCGCTTCTGGTATTCTGTACTACATGCAGACCTCCGAGATCTCCAACGTTCCTACAATCCGACATGAGCTGGTGCCTATGATCATGCAGCGAAACGAACTGGCGACGTACGTTCGACACCGCGTTGAGCTCCCTCCAATGATTAAAAGACCGTATGTCTGCGGCAAGTGCTACGCACAGACTCCTTGCTTCATCTACCACAAAATGGTCGATGATGGCAACGGGGAGACGAGCGGTATGGGAGCGAAATTCGATGATCTTGTGAAGCATCTCAATCCTAACCACCAGCAATTCTTCAGCAAGTGGGACGACCTATTAACCAAGGAAGAGAAAGACGTGGTCAAGTTCCGGAGAGAATTATGGTCGATGCGGAGCTTGGAGCGTCAAAAGGTTGGAAGATGTTGGGGCGAAGTCGTTATTGACCCAGGCTCTTTTCTCGAGGTCGAAGGCGCGCCTAAGATTAATCGGTTCCAGTACAGCTTCATTAAGCAGAAGCCATTACCAGGCTTCCTCTTCACAGAGTCACAGATCACACTCGGAGAGCCGGTCGTGATATCGGATGAGAAAGGCCACTTTGCCCTTGCCAATGGATACGTGACCAGAATACGAAATCATAAGGTTCAAGTCACGATCGACCGGCGTTTACACAACGCTCGAGTGAAAGGCAAGAACTTTGATGACCAGCGAAACCAGTCGTTTGTCGGTATCATGGAGGTTGTTGAGGATGGTATCAGTCAATCGACCACTACCCCTAATCAGCCTGAGGAGCCTGTGGTCTACCGAATCGACAAGGATGAGTTCAGCAATGGCATGGCAATGGTCCGCAACAACTTGATCCGACTCATGGAGAAAGATGTCTTCAACGCTCAGGCTCTTCGAAGACTGATCGTCGAAAATGTGGCTCCCACTTTCAAGCCCAATGCGTCTGCATATGTTCTTGCAGGTACAGCAAGTCAAGCAGATCTAAATATTGATCAAAAGGCTGCTATTGAGAAAGTCATGAGTGCTAAGGACTACGCCCTGGTGCTCGGAATGCCTGGGACTGGGAAAACGACGACCATCGCCCACATCATTCGTGCTCTTGTAGCACAGGGCAAAAGTGTCTTACTCACATCTTACACGCACACTGCTGTAGACAATATTCTGCTGAAGCTGCGGAGTGACAAAATTGGCATCTTTCGCCTTGGTGCCGTTACCAAGGTGCATCCTGAGGTTCAGGAATTTGCAGACCTTGCCGGCAAACCTATCAATTCTGTTGAAGATCTGAAAAGGTGCTATACTCAACCCATTGTCGCGACTACTTGCCTTGGAATAAAGCACCCCATTTTCAATCAGCGAATCTTTGACTACTGCATCGTGGACGAAGCATCCCAGATCACCCTTCCTGTCTGCTTAGGGCCCATTCGAATGGCGAGGACTTTCATTCTTGTGGGCGATCACTACCAGCTTCCTCCTCTCGTTCAGAATAAGGAGGCTTTGGCAGGCGGCCTGGATATCAGCCTGTTCAAATTGTTGTCAGATAATCATCCTGCCTCGGTCACCAATCTCGAGCATCAATATCGCATGTGCGAAGACGTCATGACGCTGAGTAACACTCTCATCTACGATGGGCGTCTCAAATGCGGAACTTCAGCCGTCGCGTCTCGCTCTATCAGCATCCCCAACATAGCTGCGTTAAGACTGCACCATCACAACCCTATGAGCATACTCGCTGCCGACGCGAAGACAATCTGTACCAATCCAAGCCGCAGCTCCTGCTGGCTTCGCGACCTTCTCGACCCTTCATTGAAAGCCTGCTTCGTAAATACCGACGGACTCATACCCCAGTCACGCGAAGTCCTCGAAAATGGCTCACGGATCACGAACCCCACAGAAGCTACACTCGCCACGCAACTCGTCGAGGCCCTGCTCACCGTCGGTCTCAAACCTACAGACATCGGCGTCATCACGCCCTACCGCTCCCAACTCGCGCTCATCAAACAGTCACTCCGTCACCGCTCCGGCGTCGAGATGCACACCGCTGATAAATTCCAGGGCCGTGATAAAGAAGTCGTGATACTGAGTCTTGTACACAGCAACGACTCTAAAGTCGTCGGTGAGCTATTGAAAGATTGGCGAAGAATCAACGTTGCGTTGACGAGGGCGAGGACGAAATTACTTATTTTGGGAAGTAAAAGCACGCTGGTAGGTAATGATCTACTAAGGGATATGATAACCTTGATGGATCGAAGAGGCTGGTGCTACAATCTGCCGCCTGGAGCGTGCGAAGGGCATGTTTGGGAGGAGATGGCTACGTTGTCCTCTGGCAGAGGAAGCGCCGAGGAGAAGGAAACGATGGCAGTGGACACTAGCAAGTTTGCGCTGGGCAAGGGCAAGGAGAATATGCTGGGCAGAAGGATGCCAGCTAAGCAGGGAAAATTGAATATGCAAGCGCTGTTGGGGAGAAGGCCTGTGTTGAGGGATATTGTGAATGACTCGGCTTGAGTAAATAAGAAGTATCAAGGTTTTAATTTTAAATATTCATTGACTCATATTATATTCCAATATTATATTCCAATATAATATGTTGAGAAGAGATTTTCATCCGCGAGCAGCCGGCTGGGGAAAATTCTGTATGTTGAATATCGTAATATTCTAATATAATATCCCAACATTAAATCCTATGAAGAGATTTTCATCCGCAAGCACCCGAATCGGCAGCAAATTCTGCTGTTTTTCGATTGTCCGAGCACAGCGGCCACAATGACATGTCACAAGCATAGGAATAGCATTGAAAGAGTAAAAATGTGTACTATATTGATCTCAAGACATTGAAACTATGTCCCCGTGCCCATCATTGACCCTATATGAAAGACAAAAAGAAAACCCATTCCCCCAAAACTCCATCGCTGTGCCAGTATTTCCCAAGTAATGCCAAACTCCCTCCAACAAAGGAAAAGCCAACGGCGATGACGACCTAGATCCCCATCCTCCACATTCTCAATGCTGCTGTGAGTAAGGCGTCAGTGATGATGCTTGTGAGAAGTCGGGACGGAAGAGAAAGGCATACCTATTCCCACCACGGCACCAAGCCTCCAGCTCGGATCCCATCCTCACCAGGACAGGGCCGACAGATCCATCCCATTAATTGACAACGAACATCCTAGATCCCCATCCTCCACATTCTCAATGCTGCTGTGAGTAAAGCGTTATGGTGCCGGCGGAAGGCTGACGCGGGGATGGAAGAAGAAGGCATACCTATTCCTACCACGATGGTGAGCCACCAGGTTAGAACATACCCCCAAATTCAAAAAGGCCCGCATCATTCCCATCGATGTCCTGGTACCCAAACATGTCGTCAGGGTCCAGGGCTGCGGCTCCGGTCTCCACCGGCGGTGTGATGGCGGTCCACCGTGAACCTGGGCCGGTATATTGGGCCGAGGCTCCCGCTGTTGAAGCAGGCGCGGCCACAAGGAAGTTGTCGATGACGGGCGACGTCAGTGCTGACGGCATTGAAGTCTGGTCGAGGGCGAGGTCGGAGTCGTCAGCGTGGGAGGAGCTGGCGATGTCGGCGTGTGAGGTAGGTGGCGAGGGCTCCTGTTGTCGCTGAGCGGGCTTTCTCGCCCGCCTCTTCTTCTCTTTCTCGGGGTCCTTGAATTTGTAGCCCGTCCTCGGTCTGCTGTCCAGGGCTCCCTTGGGGCGGCCTCGTTGCTTCGCCGGCGGCTGCTCGGCGTTCTTGTCCTTATTTTTGGCGCCTGGGGGTCGGCCACGTCCTCTCTTCGTGATGGCCGGAGGGTTGTTGTCGGCCGCGGGGGGGTGGGGAGCGGCCTGGAAGGGGGGGAGGCCGACCTGTTGGGCAAGCTCCGGAGGAGTAGGTTGGGGGTGTGCCCAGGGTTGAGGGAACGCATATTGGCCGTAGCCAACAAAGAAAGGAGGACCGGCGGAAGGCGGTGGTGGCGATGGAAGCTGAGGGAGAGGGCCGAAACCAAGGGGGAGGGCATACCCAGCGGTAGGGTATGCTGTATATTGACCTTCATAGGAAGGTCCAGCGGGATATGCATGGCCATGCTCCAAGCTATAGCCGGCCATGTTGTATCTGGAATCCATCTTAGTAACTTATAGACGCTTACTATGATGGTAATTAGAATGAGTGCTTGAAAGGGATTCTGAAAGTTGATTGATGGTGAGAATTTTGTCGAGGAGTATGGTCCCAGCGTGCATCAAATACTTGTGCCAAGTAGGGGCGCCATTTGGCTTCACCGTGAGTCAGTATATATTCGAATATCCAAAGGTTAATCGTTCGGTTAGGCTACGGCTATTGGCCAAGTAGGCTCGCCACAGGGAGCGGTATCCACAGTGCATCCTGAAGCATCCTGACTTTCCCTAGATACCGGAAAATGAGAGAAGTGGAGCTTCAGAGCATGTAGGGTAGTAACGAAAGTCTTCCGCATAAGGGTACACAACAGTGTCAGCGAGTAAAAGGAACATCTGATGAGGAAGAGAAGCAACAAAGACCATGACAGTATCGAAATATATATTTTTGTAGCAATCGAGAAAGGAGCCAGAGAGTTGCAAGTCTGCATGGATTAAATCATTTCCCACAAGACAAAACTCTTTCTCTCCCGAACGACCCCTTTTGGGTCGTCTAACTCTGCTAAAGTCTGACCTCGCTCCCTACTCGTCTTCCCATCAGACAGACACAATACAGTGTAACCACATTGGCGTGCCTCAGAGTCAATGCTGAAGCCATGGGCACTCAACGAAAAAAATGCTTGGCGCTGGCTTACCCCTTTCCCCAATTGGAGGCAATTCTCGCTGTCCACCGGGCGTTCTTAGTCTTCCACTGGAACCAGTAGCAAGCGAAACTCACCTGGCTTTCATAAAAAGGTTGCGGATCCACTGTGCGGGCAGCAGCCCTCTCCAGGTTACGCTTACCATATCGAGAGAATCAAAATACTCCCGTGAGTCACCTTGAGGACACGGCAGCCGGTACCGGCAGAGAAAGGGGTCGACAGAATCCCCTACGAGGATGCGAGGACTCTCGATTCCAAGAAGACTCAGCCATTCATACGTCTCCAGAGCCCAGTCTTGGAATGCATCATCGGAATTCGCCGAGATCGCAGGATTCAAGTTGGGGAGAAGGACTGCTTTGTTCGTCCTCGTTTGCGGCGAAACAAGGGTCGTGACAGGATAATGCTTGGCAATTGGCCTTTCGATTGAGTCTGCATCACAGTCAATACCAGCCGTCGTATAATTCAGGTACGGAAGGTACGACTCACCGTCTGATAATTTCTCAAAATCATGAAACAGCCATGCCACAGACCGATTGAGCACATTCTTGAATGCCCACACGATCCTTTCGAAGGCCTTCTTGCCATGCAGCATGGAAGGTTGGCGAAGGTCAATCTCGATAGCTAAATGGTTAGTATGAGGGATCTCACGTGCCTTTGAGTGTCTGGACGAACATACCATACCTGGTCCTCAAATGCTTCCGTCCTCCATCAGAAATGACCTTTCCAATAAGTCCAGAGCACTCATATTGTTCTTTAGCGAGTTCAAGACGAAGCTGACCTGAGCAGGAAGCGAGAATGTCAGAAATAGGAGGCCACAACGCAGTCATACTTTGATAAACAGACCATCAAGGACATACCGTCTCTCAGAATGAATTTATCGTCTACACCAGCTCGGCCCTCGGAGAGCATCAAGATGTTGCCTTCGCGACACATGCAAATTAAGAAGCGGAACAACAACAGATACGGCGGCATTGAGCAGAAAGATATCTTGCGGAAGAGAAGGAGATTGAGGTACCAGTCTTGATATACGAGTTGAAGAAGTCTCCTTCAAGTAAAGCAGACAGCGACATGATGACTCGCGAGTATTGTAAATGACTTAAATTGTTGCTGACATTCTTCCAGATAAGATCATACAACTCTTCAGGGAGGAGTAGCTCAACCTACAACTTCTCCTCAGCATCGCTCACTCGCAAACTTCAGTGAGCAGTTATCTACCGTGTGAGTGAACGGCTGGTTCATGATCGCACTGAACGGTTGCTTCTTGCTTGGCGGTTGCTGAGGGTCTATCAACCTGGGCAGCCTTCCGATCGAGACAACAGCCTTCGACGGCGACATCTGAGATCTTGAAGAGCCAAACATCGCAATATATAGGTCGACTTGCGAATTATTCGGAATTATTGCGAGTGGAATAATTGCCAATAAAAGCGGGTCCACCCGTAGCCGAGAGTCACAAACTCAACCATTTCCTCATCTGGACAAGGAATCCATTGTCGCATTCACTTTGGACCGGTTACCATGCTCTCCTTGCGCACCCTTTGCCCCCTGCGGCTCACCTCGTGGAGGCTTCAGGAACAAGCTTGATTCGACGACATCTCCCCGAAGCTCTCTCGAAATTGTCGATCATGGCCCCTCCATATCCACGAAGACCAATAGCTAAAGATCGCTTCGCCGCCCTCTTCCCAACACTGAAGGCTCAGGCATACTATGACCCACCTCCTCGAGGCTCAGGCTCTCACACGTACGTCCACAGCTCTCTCGGTCCAGCCTAGCTCCCAGTGACCCTCTCGACAGCATCCGCACCTTAGCTTGGAGCCCAACTGGTCACCTCATAGCTACGGGCGCTGCAGATCGCACGTTGCGCATATGGAATCCAGACAAACCGCAGGTGAAAAACAGTACGGAGTTGAAAGGTCATCTCGGAGCTATTGAGAAGGTGGCATGGAATCCTACAAAGGAGGCGGAGCTGGCCTCCGTGAGCAGTGACGGAACGTGTAAATTCTGGGATGTGAGGAGCAAGACTTGCACCGCGACTGTGCAGCTAGGTGGAGAAGGCTTGACCATAGCCTGGGCAGGAGACGGCAGTGTGGTCATGGTCGGAAGCACTGTGAGAAAGGTACGGCTCTTGCGATTCAAATATCATGATTAATTACCTCTTGACGAGACTGAGACTTCATACAGGAAGGCGCCGACTATCTGGTCCCTATCACCGTCCACCCAACCCCCACCGCCAGCACACCCATACAACAACCTCTCCAAACGAACCAAGTGACCTTCAATCACTCCACACCACCCACCTACCTCCTCCTCACTCGCGGCGACGGCTCCGTCACCATCGCCCTCTACCCTTCCCTCCAAACCATCCACACCCTTCACGCTCATACCTCCTCCTGCTTCGCACTCGCCTTATCCCCATCCGCACGTTTCCTCGCCATCGGTGGTTCCGACGCGCTCATATCGCTCTACGACACTACAGACTGGGTATGCAAACGGAGCCTGACGAGCGCGACGGGTCCGGTCAAGAGCGTCGGGTTCAGCTTCGATGGAAGCTTCGTGGTTGGAGGCGATGATGAGGGGAAGATGTTGGAGGTGGCGCATGTGGAGAGTGGCGAGTGTGTGGGGAAGATTGAGACTGGCGGTGGTGCTGGGGTTGTGGTGTGGCATCCGGGACGGTATTGGATAGCTTATGCTGGGGAGGGAGGGGGGTTGAAGATTCTGGGAGCGGCTGGTGGACAGATGTGAGGGCTGAAGCTGTCTTATGAATGTCCTCATGATGCTGCAGTCAAGGGGGAATCCCGGGCATGCTAGACTGCTGGAATTTTCACCCACGATAAATAATATCTACTTATTTTCCCTCCTCACCTTATTGAAATCCTATTCCATAGCCCCAAGCAAATCAAAACCATTGATCTTTCAACTATGCCTTATGAATCCCTCTCCACACCCCAACTCTCGCTTCTCACCGTCCTCTCGTAGCATACTTGTTGATCCTACAGTTCACCCCACTCTTGCACACGAGTAGGTGTGCAGACACCATTTCTCATCCTCTCATACTACTAAAGGACGCAATAGGAGAAGAGGTTGGATGGTTTATATACAGAACTGAGCTATGTAAGGTACTGTAGCTGGCTGGGGTGATGTGGGAAGTAAATACACTAATTGGCTTGTGTTCTAACTTAGCTAGTGCATTTTCGATGATTGTTGTGTGCATGTGTGATCGATATCTGAGCGAGTGAGATAGAGAGTGAGAGCAGGGAGAGTATCCGGAGTGTTGTGGACGTTGATGTGGGCGTTGATGTGGGCGTTATCTTGACGGTGATGTAGTAAGGGGGGTTTTGTACATGGAGGTTCACAAATGGGAGAACCAAAATATACAGTTGATTTGTGACAGTAGATGGGGAAGTATATGTATGTCGCGTTTATTAGAAATTTGTCTGGATTGGTTGGTAGATAAGAAAGCGAATCTACTTTTGCAAAAGGCACTCCATAGAGAAGTGGTTGGTGAGAGGATTCTTATGTGACAAGGCGAACAATACATATGAGTGTGAGTGGGTAGACAAGACCTAGTTCGCGACGTGTAGGGGAGGGTTCGGTATAGACAGACATGACGACGTTGAAACGCGATGAGTGAAAAATAATGGTTGCAACGCATGGGACTTCAAGATGCATTCGTCGATAAAGCATTTGACTGTGCCACGAGCTATGCACATGCGGGCCCATGTCCAAAGTGGAGCCATCTCTATGGAAATCCAGCCAATGTAATGCCAAAGCCCGATCGCAGACACAGAGCTTGCAGAAGCCAATATGAATCAGCCACCCTACTTTGCTCTAAGGCTCTACTTACCATTGTCATCAAGCTCCTTCGATCCCGATTGTATGCCTTACCCGTCATTAACGCAGATGCAAAAGAGGAACTCCCACATCCCAGCAGCGCCTGATACAGATATAATGATGCCGCACTGGTGTGGTAGTAACAATGCTAAGGATGGATGCAGGGGGATGATGAGTGCTAGACACACTAATGTCCTGCGAGTCGTGTACAGCAACTTCATCCAAATTTTTATCGTGTCGCGGAAAAGGAAATTCGGAATTTAGATGACTGAGGACTATGATTGGAATCGCCACATGCGGTCGTTGCACGTCTCCGTTCATCATCCTTTGTTATTGTGAAGGTTTACAGAGCCAAAGCTAGTCGTTGTCGTTGGGTGAGAGCCGCTGTCAAGGTAGAGATTGTGATACTTCTTGGCCCATTGGCGTGTGAGTATCGACGCTGACAATTGCGGTAAGCGCTATATTCGTAGAAACACAGGATACTTTGTGACACACCTTTGAGGAATTTCTTGCTTGCGTACTTCTTGAAGAAGGCTTCATGGGCGACGGGTCCATAGAGGTAGTCGACCATCAACAGAAATACTGGCGATATCTCCTCCTCAGTGTAGCCAGAATAGTGAGCGAGAGTAGCATCCTACGCCGGTCAGCAAGTTTTGCGCTGTGTGGGTAGGAGTCGGAAAGACTTGCCCATTCGCCTCGTTCAAGAATCAATCGTGCCAGGAACATTGATGCAGCTGCAATGTGACTTGGGTGGTACTCCATCAACCTATGATCGAGCAAACTGATCTCGAGCAGATATTTTCCGAGTGTGCGGGTCTGAATGTCATAATTGTCTGCTTTCGAAATTCTCCGGAGGAAGTTCATGGGGTTTGGGTAGCTCAAGTCATAGTTGAGGGCTTGCAGGACGAATCGCTCTGCCTTCAGAATCTCTCCCTCCGTGAAACCGTCGTCGGCTACGTGCTTGAAGTTGGAGACATGCGGCGAGAGCACCTCTTCGTATTTTGATGCAATGAACATGGCCGTGATGCCAACCAATTGTAACTTCTCTAATTCAACGACCCGGACCGAAAGGAACCGATCGATGATATTGATGGCGAGGAACATAGTTTCGGGCAAAAGGTGGAATCGAGTATGGACCTCTATTAGCCAATCGACGAGAACACCGCGTAAGTGCCACTCCAGGTGGTCTTGGTGAGCCATGTAGTCTGGGTTGGGCATTGTCGCCTCCTCAAGGACTTTGAGGTATTCGAAGATCTCGCCAACGTACTCTGCCACCATGAGAGGGTCTTCATAATCTTCGGCGTCTAGGTCTTGGACGCCTTCAGCGGATTGTGGTTTCACATCAGCCTCATCTTGGTAAGTTTCTTCAACTACGACGGCCTTCTTTGTCTCGACCTTTACCTGCTCTTCCACTTGAACCACTGCTGCCTTTTCCTTGGGTGGCTCGTTTTCGGAGTCCGCCTTGTCCTCTTTGCTTGACGGCTGGCTACCTGTTGAGCCTGTATTCCTCTTCTTAGCTGCTCCAGCCATCACACCGGAACCGCTGGCGGGACGCTTCAGCTCAACGGTAGCTGGTCTCTTGTTGGTGTCCTTAGTACCGAGGATGGATCGGGCAGAGTTCGTACGTGAGAGCTTCTGTACGCCAGCGGTCGGAGCAGCCTTTGAGACCAGTCCAGCCTTCCCATTCACGGCCTTTTTGCCGTCTTTCGAATCGACCAGCTCATTCTTGGTGACGTTGCTCACGTCGCCTAATGCTGCGCGCTTTCGTTGTCCTGCTCCAGTGGTCAAGACATTGGATGCTGACTTCTTAGTCGCCAAAGCTTTCTTTGGCATTGCTCCACCAGCCAGGTCACCTGGCACTGTCAATGCCGATGCCGCGGCCTTAGCCCGCGTAAGACGTGTTGTGCCGCTGTTCTCGTCATTCTCGTTGTTTGCAGCACGCCGCCGTATCGATCGTGCCTGTTGCTGTAAGGTCAGCATTTGTCAGGCCAACCTCAAAATGGAAGCCAGAGATCCGCCCACTAATAAAGTAGGCGAGGTCGCGTCCGCTGGCGATGCAATAACTCACTGGAGGCATTGTTTTGTATGATGCAGAATCTTAACCACCGGATAGCTTCTGGTAATTATTCTGCCAGGTCGAGTAGGCTCCAGAAACAAGGCCTGCGTGGTATAGCTGGGGGAGTGTCTGTTAATCCTGTGTTAGCTGAATTGCGATCGCCGGATTATGCACAAGTTGACGTACTACACCGACGAGTATTAGGGGTGTCGGAAGGATCTAGATTGTATCTGGTGAAGATGCTTCTGCTGGTCCAGGCTTAGAGCTTGGTATCATCAAAGCCAAGGCCTTGTTCAGACAGTTGTATATCGGCTCGGATTTGATTCCTTAAATCCCGAGCTTGATGACCTTCATGAATAGTGCATCAAGCGATGTCCCGAGGTCTTGAATCAATTCGAAGAAGGATGGTGGAGGTTGAAGATGGGAGGTGTGGAGGCGGAGCGTGAAGGTAAACAGTACGCACGCCTGCGGCCGTGTCTCTGCGCTAAGTGGGGATTGGCGTTTAGAACAAATGTACGGGCTGCACCAGGGTTTTTGTAAATACAATGCAATTGCAGATCAATGCTGCCAAACACTGTAGGAGGAACAGATTGAGATGTAGCGTAGGATGTTGGAAGACATGCAGTTTTCAGTACAGTATCAAAGCAACTGCATTTCTCGAGTTCCCGAGAGCCAAGATTTCCCATGGCAACAACGCGGTCATAACGAGCTATGCCTGTTCGAACGATGACTAAGTGAGATCGAGACCAGCCAATGGTAAGCCTGCATGATAGAGACTGTCAAGGTTCTGCGGCCTTCGTAACGCTCAATCTATTCGAGTGGATTCATATCATTGTAGCCATGCTACAGACACGGTTACTTATTCGTCAGCCACTGCAGCGCCAGCAATGCCTTCACAACCTCTCCCGTCGATTACACCCTACAGAAATCCTCCCTCCTCCAGAGGCAGGCAAAGTCATGAATCAGACGCTCGGCGTCCAGTCACATCTTAGCCACACTCCAGAAGAAAAGAATGCTGCTATTCTCCGAACTTATAAACCGCGGACGCCGGGTCTACGGCATCTCAAGCGACCGATCAATGATCATTTGTATAAAGGACGACCGTATCTCCCGTTGACAATGGCAAGGAAGGGTCAGCATATTGGAGGGCGAAACTCCCATACAGGCAAGATTACCGTCCGGCATAGAGGTGCCGGAGCTAAAAGGAGGATACGAACGCTTGATTACCAGCGACTGAATCCTGGGAAACATCTAGTGGAGAGGATTGAGCATGACCCAGGTCGGAGTGCACACATCGCTTTGCTCAGCCGGACTGAGGGTCAAACCAAGAGCTATTCATACATTGTCGCGCCCCAAGGGATGAGGGCTGGAGAAGTGATCGAAAGCTTCCGACAGGGAATTCCGGACTATTTGATACGAGAACTGGGGGGAACCGCAGATGCTGGTATGATAGCGGCCAAGACGGCCTTCAGGGGCAATTGCATGCCACTACATATGATACCTCCGGGAACAATCGTTTACAACGTAGGACTGAAGAAAGGCAAAGGGGCACAATTATGTCGAAGTGCAGGAACGTTCGCAACGGTAGTCAGCAAAGGTGAAGGAGATCCCAAAAAGGCCGTGTACGTCGAGGTCAAGTTGAAAAGTGGAGAAGTACGAAGGATACACAAAGACTGCTGTGCAACAATTGGAACGGCAAGCAACGTCAACTTCAATAGACGGCAGCTCGGGAAAGCTGGAAGAAAAAGATGGTTGGGTATTCGTCCGACTGTTAGAGGTGTTGCAATGAACGCATCAGATCATCCCCATGGTGGTGGTCGAGGGAAATCGAAAGGCAATGTCCACCCAGTCAGTATCTGGGGACAATTGGTACGTAGCATCAACGGTCCTCATCTTTTTAGTCTATCATCTAAACCATTCTCTAGACCAAGAGCGGCTACAAGACGCGAAAGAAGTCGAATATAAACAGATATGTGGTTACTCCCCGACCACGGTCAGAAGGAAAGAAGGCGAAAGCAAAGAAGAAGAGAGCAGGATAGAGAGAGTTGATTTAATTGCATGGTCTGAAGCTATTCATCGAGATCATCCTGTTTCAGTCAGATGTGCTTGTGAAGCCCATTTCGAGGGACAGCGAGCACAGTCTTGACCCTCACTACCATAGCGTTGGCACACCCCCATGTGAATTGGCTTCATCACATAGCCACGGTAGATTGCCGTCCCACGGCAGTAACGCTCCATTGCAGATAAGATATCTAACAAGAGGGAAAGAGGGCAGTGAGTGCAGAGCAAAACTTGGCTATGGCCAAGAAAGGCTTGCTCTGCACCAAAGCCTGCTGAAACCAGGTATATCAATCATGTATATACTACATGAACCATCTTTGGGGTATGAATGTGAAACATGCAGAGGTTGATTAGCGACCACAGCGCGATTATTCCCTTCGTAACTCGTATTCGTACCCTTCACCGTCTATCTCTGATGATGGCGGGTAAATGTGCTCTGATTGGTTGCTTTTGCAGTGCTGAGTCTCTCAAACTAATGCTTGGCGCAGAGGGTCACTCCAGACGACGATAAAGTTATGAATACCTCATTTCTCGTCTCTGTAGGCCCATCCTCTTAGATCTTGTCAATCCTGAGAGTCTGCACATTGTTGATATAGTATATTTGCCAATGCCTCACAGTCCAGGCATCGTCGACGACGGCTACTTCAACGACCTCACCAGGCAGCCACATGCGGGATCCAGAGATCTAGATAGTCCACATGATGCTATCGCTAATGGCGAAGACAATGGCCCTCCGAAGACGAAGCGGATAGCATGCGTTCTGTGCCGAAGGAGAAAACTCAAATGCGATGGGAACAGACCAAAGTGTGCGACCTGCGCACGGTTGGGACACGATTGTATGTATGATGAAGTACGGCGAAAGAGTGGACCGAAGAGAGGATATGTCAAGGATTTGGAGGCGCGCCTTGGTCCGTATACTGTCTCTTCCATGTCATAGACCTCAAATTGATATAGTTGGCGGCCTACAGCCCAGGTGGAAACACAGCTCAACAAGACGAAAGATAGCAAGAAAGCCAAGTCAAGCGAGCCGAAACCCTCGTTCCTGAACCCCGATGCCGACTCACTCTTCTCCTCAAGTTTCCGGCTTGGAACGGTTGCGGACACGCCTTCTCGGCCTGCAGATGCACCGCCGACATCACGACAGCCAGCGATCCCAGAAGGACAGGGATACCCGTCTATGCCCGATGTCATTGACACGGCTTTTACGCTGCCAATCTCGAGTATGTCTGCAGACACGAGACCACTTTCACAGATGATGGACGGCATGGCTTCGAATACGATGCCAGATCCACAGATGATGGAAAATTTGGACCTGGGTCTTGATGCAACCTTTTCCTGGGAAATGATTGGTCTCGGGCTGGAAGAGCCAATGCCCATGCAGGAAGCAATTGACGAATTGTATGTATGGAATGCAATTTGTGCCCATCTCACGCACTAATACTATCATAGGACCGATATTTACTTCGAAAAGATACATCCATCTCTACCAATGCTCCATAGATCTCGATATCAAACATCCATGTGCCTGGCTCCTGACAGGCGTCCTCCAATATGCCTTCGTTACATTATGTGGTGCCACGCGGCTGGAATCACAGATAAATACATGCATCACCAAGATATCTTCTACAGACGAGCTCGGAAGTACATCGAGATTGACGAAATGAAAGGTCAAGGAGAAGCATTTGTTTCCCTTGCCCACGCTCAAACTTGGTCGCTCCTATCTGCCTACGAATTCAAGATGATGTATTTCCCAAGAGCTTGGATGAGCGTTGGCCGAGCAGCTCGTATGGTTCTCATGATGGGGCTGAACAGGGTCGACGGCGTCGGCTTAGATGTCAAGCAATGCCTACCGCCGCCAAGGGACTGGACGGAGCGTGAGGAACGAAGGAGGACTTTTTGGATGGCTTACTGTGTCGATAGATATGCCAGCATCGGGACAGGCTGGCCAATGAGTATTGACGAGAAAGATGTAAGCAGCTTCTGCCATAGTCGGAAAGCAACTAGATAAAAAGCGACACTGACCCAAGTCTTAGATTATGACTTACCTTCCTGCTAGCGAAAAGGCTTATGACACCAGTACACCCGAAAAGACCCCAACATTGGGTGATGCCATAACGCCAGCACAGGTTGCCATGCTTTCATCTTTCGCAGGGGTTGTCTTCGTCACCCACTTCTTCGGATTAAACCTGACGCATCTTCATCGCCCGGAACCAAACCAGCGAGAGGACGATCTGAACGGGGAATTTTGGAAGCGCCATAACAGCATGGACAACAATCTGATGCAGACTTCCATTCTACTGCCCTCACATCTCAGGCTACCTGCAGGTGCTAGGAATCCAAATATAGTATTCCTTAACTTCTCCATTCATACTTCTACTATTTGCCTTCATCAGGCCGCTATTTTCAAGGCCGAGAAACATCAATTACCTAACTCGATCATTGAGAAGAGCCGAGACCGCTGTCTAGCGGCTGCTAATGCTATTGAAGACGTGATGCGCCAGACCTGCCACCTGGATATTGCTGGGGTGAGTGGCGTCCAGAACTCCGTCTCAATCAGTCGCTCACGGTAATTAGATGAATCCATTTATGGCATTCTGTTTATATGTTGCGGCTCGAGTCTTTGTGCAATATCTTAAGAAGATACCTCACGATAATCAAATTCGCACAGCTTTGCAATTTCTTCTTACAGCAATGGAGGCGATGAAGTTGAAGAATCCCTTGACGGAGTCATTTTTGGTTCAATTACACCTAGACATCAAGGGTAATGGTTTGGACATCTTCTTCCATAATCCCGATTATTCTTCAACTTACATGGATGGGAAGGTTAGTCTCTACAGATTTCCCACACGCCTCTCGCTCCTACTGGCCTATCGAGTACTGACATGGTTTCAGGATCCGAATGAGCAACTCCGACATGGCTTCGCTGGCGACAATGAGCAGCAATCTTCAGCTGGCCTCCCTGTCAACTCTCAACGCAGTATGGGCTGTTCAGCTAGGTTACATATTTCAGAATCTGCATCCCCAGATGGCCCCAAATCCCCAGAAGACACACGCTTGCCTGGATATATGAAAAGCGTCGGCAATAACCCTCAGACCGAGGGCGCAACCTTCAGGACAGGAAATTCCCCTTCAAACGAAGGTCATACCTTCACGACAGACTCGCCCCGTCAATCACAGTACGCTTTCAATAACATGGATTTGGCTGCGCGCGAGTCTCGCCGAATCCGACCCTTCTACGTTGATGCCGAACATCCACCGCTGCCACTGCACGGCATTTTCTCTGCTGGTGGATCTTGGAACGACGGAATCAGTTTCCCTGTCGGTCTCGATCAATTCAATAACGGGATTACTGGAAATGGTTTTGACACCGAGATGTCCGACCAGCAAAATAACTCCACTGGTCTTACACCCCAGTCCAGCCTTTCCTACAATCACTCATCATCCAACACATCCTATTCACCGCCGGACATACAAGACGAAGACGCCTCAACAACCCAAGCGAAGGCCAATCCACCTATCACTGGCGCTATGACCGGCTTCACCTCTTTCTCACCGCCATCAGACAATAGGTATTCCGGTCAGGGTTCTGGTAGCGGTAGCGGTGCTGGTAACGGCAATGTCATGAGTCCTGGTATTGGCAACAATCAAGCCTTTGTAGGTAACGAACAACCACTCGGCGGCCCTGGACAAGAAGACCATTTCAAAAACATGGGCTGGGATGTTGGGAGTGGAGGTACGCCTGGACCGATGACGGGCTTGACGCCGGGTAGAGAATGGGAAAAGATGATGGATTCGATGGGGCAGGGTATGGGCTGGGGGATGACGCCGCGCAGCGAGACGAATAGGTGAGGAATTGGAGCATGGCACCAAGCGCTTTTATATATGAGGTGATATTGCTCTGGCTGCAACAGTCGTTTGTCGATCTTTGCACAGTTTCTTGGAGACCTAGTCTTGAGCTATACGTTTGTATTATAAGAATGGATCAGGGAAGGTGTATACTCTACTTCGGCGGGATAGTATAACGATAGGAAGTGTCTTTTGCATGCCTTTAACTTGTGTTATAAATTACGATATCTTGCGAGCCCTGCAGCGACGTTTTTCGTTCCTGGATTTTTTTCAAAACCCCAGCTTTCAGACGTGAGAATTTGTGCAGAAGGCATTGATGAAGAACAACACCGGACCAATTAAAAAATTTTCTCAAAACAGTCTGCAGCAGCATAGCCATCGGCTTATGTGAGTCTATTGCCCATCCTCTATAAATCTAATATCATCAACCACCCCCTCTCTTCTATCTCATACTTCCTTCTCAACAACTCCTC
>JAABUW010003188.1_pt1 | contig 23688 bp, 18 predicted proteins | sample 5560081 | NCBI WGS metagenome assembly JAABUW01 (sample SAMN10711882, study PRJNA513363) | rock metagenome | isolation source: Antarctica rocks | place: Antarctica: Victoria Land, Knobhead sud | reverse complement strand
GAGCCCGGTATCAGAGTGTAGGGCCGGATGGGTTGCCTGTGGCGAAGGTGCGGGTTACTGAGGTGACGGTGGGAAACGTGCAGCATGTGGAGATTTGGGGAATGGATTGCTTGGATATTATGGTCGATCCTATTGCGCGGTTCAGTCCGTGAGGGACAAGCTATTGCCGGTCTCGATTGCGTGCCCCTGGATGACACCTTTGAGCTATGCTACGGCATTACTCGATATTCCTCACCTGCTGCGAATCACTCGGCAGCTTCGACCACCTCGAATGCAGCACCCTGCCCTCCCTCACCACAGCTAGCAGATGCTTCTCCGGTCGATCGAGCACTTCGATGTCCTCGAGCGGATTCGCATTCAGCACCAGCAGATCGGCAGCAAATCCTTCCTTCAGCCTCCCCAGCCTATCCTCCTGCCGCAACATCCTCGCCGCATTCACAGTCGCACTCTGCAGCACCTTCAGCGCACTGAGGCCAGCCTTCTTGCGCAGCGCAAACTCTCCAGTCTGCTTAACCTGCAGCGGACCCAGTAGATCCGTCCCGTAACACATCGTCACCCCCGCCGCGTCAGCATTTTGCACACTCTTGAACCCCGCCTCAAGCACCTGGAGATTTTTCGCCGCAATCGAGGCCGGAAGAAATCCAGCAAACTCTTTACTAGCCATCGCCTGATATGTCACCAGCGTCGGCGTCAGGAACACTCCCCGCTCCGCCACCAGCTTTGCTGTCGCCTCGTCGATCAAGTTACCGTGCTCAATGCCCATCACGCCGTTCGCTATCGCGTTCTGGATACTAGCGGGCGTGTACGCGTGCGCTGTCACATATGTGCCTGCGTCCGTGGCGACTTTGGAGATAGCTCTGATCTCCTCGGGCGTGTACTGCAGATTGGTCAAGCGATCAGTCGGGCTCACTACACCCCCAGAGACCATGATCTTCAGGAAATCAGCACCTTGCCGCAGCTCCTCCCTAGCAGCGTGCAGGCATTGGTCAACACCATCCGCGATGCGGCCAAGCCCGTTGACGTGGCCGCCACAACACGCGTACTCCGAATCCTTCGCGCTCCTCAAGTCTCCATGCCCTGCAGTCTGCGAGATAGCGTGGCCCGCGATGAACACCCTCGGCCCAGGATACAGGCCCTCTGCCAACGCCTCCTTCAGCGCCAGCCCAGCACCACCGCAATCCCTCACACTCGTAAACCCACGCTTCACCATCTCACCCGCGAGCCATGGCTGCCGCAGCAAACTCGTCTTGGGATCCTGGTTCACGGTGTCCTTGAGCCCGTCTTCCCCAGGCGGGGTGGCGAAGTGGACATGACAGTCGATAAGTCCCGGCACCACGAATTTGCCGTCCAGATTCACGATCGTGACTTCTTCGCCTTGCGTCCAGGAGAGCACTTCGTCGGCTGGGGAGGGCCATTGGGAGAGTTTGGTCATGCGATGGATTAGGCCATCGCGGAGGTCGATGGTGACGTGGGAGTGGGTGGTGCCGTCTTTGGGGTCTATGAGAGTGCAGTCGACGAGGCGGTAGCGCTTTCTTGGAGTTGATGTCCATGGTTTTACTGGCGTGGCCATGTTGGGCGAATGGTGATTGATGGGGTGTGCGGGTGGTTGTTTACAAGTGTAGCATGGCTTCTAGATGTACAAAGACCCAGAACACAAACCCATCATCAGATACAGCTTGTGGCGGCAGGTGAATTACCAATCCAGGTAGGTACGTGAATGCCTGAACGAGCAGCAGGTGGACTCGTGGATTCGTGTTGGAGGGTTAGGGTTGGGGTCAAAAACCCACTCTGAGGAAAGTGCTTCAGCCTTAGCTCTGCTCCAGGCACAGCAGACTGCCGACTTCTAGCAATGCCTGCAAATTGTATTCGGTGATGTGAGCTGGCTGTATGGGTGGGTTTAGAGCATGGCCTGGGGTGAAGATCTCATCAGAAGCTTGTTCATCTTCTTCTGACGCGTCCTTTTTCGGTGTCACGACTTTTTCAAACATGACACGCGCCTCAAGCTCACCAATCGCGTGGATGTGGATCTCTCTTTCCTCCACAAGGAGCGTGCCGGCCCAGCTCAAAAGACGCCACCAAACACCTCGCTGCGTAAAAAGACATGTCCTGCTTCATTTCGTCCTGTACCAGCTTCACCAAATTATGTGCTTGCTAATAATAGACTCCTCAGCTGTGCATCCAGACGCCTCTAGTCATGATCTCCCAACCGCCTGCGGGACGCCTTATGGATGAGACCATTCCCCCTACGCGGCACGTAAGCCATTGGTGCCCTTGTCTTCCAGAAATACGATGGTGAGACGGTCGGGTGCATTCTGTAGACCTTTTTATATCAGCACGATCCCTTCCACATTCCACATTCCACGCTTACTTCCCCCTCCTTATATCCTTGTTTCTGATTTACAGCGTAGCGTGGCAGTCTGGAGAACAGCTTTGAACGTCGCTTCTCGAGATCATCATCGAAGTGACCTTGGCTCAGGCTAGCCAGAAGGACATCAACATGGCGGAAAAAGAGAAGGGAGCGTCGACGTTCGCTACGAGCAGTAGTGTGCCTGGTTCTTCGGCAGCGAATTCAGCACACCTCGAGCAGAACGACAAGACCTCCAGTGGCCTCAACATCGATGTCGCGGAGTACTTCAAGGGGCCCATGACATATCATCATTCGAAATGGCCGGGCTTCATGCGTCTGCGAGGCAGCGTGTTGCCCAAGATGATCATTCCTCTTCTCTTTGTTGGTGCCTGGGCCACCATGATCGGGTATGTCTGAGTCATGGGTAGAACGGTACTCGGAGACATCATCAAGTGCCATGCAGCGCTCTGAGACCCTGAGACTCGCGGATAGGTTCAAGACTCGCTAATTCTTCTTCTCATCACTTCAGGTGTATCGACAAATGGGTTTATCCAATCGGGATTGAGTCGATTCTGCTGACCGTTACTGGTTTCGTGGTTGGTCTGTCGTTGTCGTTCCGATCGTCGACAGCATATGAGCGCTATATGGACGGCCGAAAGTACTGGGCGCAGCTTCTATTCACGTCTCGCAATCTTGCACGCCTGATATGGGTGCATGCGAAGGAGCGGCACGAAGAGTCGGAAGAACTGGGCAAGTCGGACGTGCTTTCGAAGCTTGCAGCCCTTCAGCTGCTCAACGCTTTCGCCTGCGCCCTCAAACATCGTTTACGCTTCGAGCCAAGCACAGAATACCCCGACCTGGCGCCATTGCTATGCAACGTCAAAACCCTTGCTAGCGAAGCCGATCAAGCCGCGTTGCGGGAGCGCAAAGCCTCGCCCTGGAAGACCACTGGCCAGCACCTCGGGCTCTCCTTCGCCGAGTCCAACCCACGCAAACTCATCAAGCGGGCCAAAGACAATCTCGGCAACACACCGTTGGAGATCCTCACCTACCTCTCCTCCTACTTCGAGAACTTGTACACCAACCAAACGATGATAATTGGCACGCACCAAGTCCAGGCTACGGCAATGCTTGCCTCGCTCACCGACGTACTTAGCGGCACCGAGCGCGTCGTCAATACGCCACTACCAGTCGCCTACAGCATCTCTATTTCACAGATCACCTGGGCATACGTCCTCACGCTCCCCTTCCAGCTGGTGAAGTACCTTGGGTGGGTCACGATACCAGGCACAATGCTAGCGGGTTACATTATCCTCGGAATTGCACAGATTGGACGTGAGCTCGAGAACCCATTCGGGCTGGATGTCAACGATTTGCCACTTGATGCATACTGCCAGGAGTTGGCCAGTGAGATCGACGCGCTTACCAGCCAGCCACCTCCAACAGACAACGCGACATGGATGCGTGACGGAGGCGCTAAGGTGCTGTGGCCGTTCAGTGTAATGGAGTACAAAGGCTGGGAAGGCAGATCCTTGGAAGATATCAGGGCAGCCCTGAAGCTGAGGTCTGGAAGCCGGGAGGTGAAGATTGAGCGGGCCGGTACTATGATGCATAGTCATGATTTGACGAACGAATCGTAGCGTGACAGCCTTGGGAAGGTGTAGTTATGTATGAAATGCCAAAAGCCTTTGATCATGATGTTGATTCTCGGAAGATGGTTTATATGCCTGATGCCTGGTACTTGTGGAGCTCTGCTGCTGCTTGCTGACGTCGTGTGCTTCTACAGCTCCCAATTCAACGCAGGGCAGCTTGGCGCACGAGATCAAGCTCTCGACCTCACTTGTTTCCGAGACTACATCATTCACTCGGCGAACTTACTACAACACTTCAAACTGCCAATCGTAGCTACTGCGACTGCGACCCTTGAGCTATTGGCTCTTTCCGATCACTACAGGCTCGGTACACACAACATCACTTTTCATTCTAGAGACACCACTGCCAGCACCCGCCAACATGTCGTTCATGTTCGACAAGATGAAGGGCGCGATGGGCTCCGTGGAGAGTTCTGTCAAGGGCGCGATGGGCAGCAAGAAGGCTACCACTCACGCTCACACTCATCACACCGGCGTGTGCTCCGACGACATCAATGACCATCACCACTTGCACAGATTCCAATCGTTCGCTCCTCAGCGTGAGGGCAACTCCGTGAAATGGTAAGCACATCATCGTACAAGTCTAGACAGATACTAACGTCTCTTCTCCTCCTAGGCATGTGGACGGAGCGGCGTACATGTGGGCCATTTCCGTGGCGATCGAGCAAGCACAGCACGAGATTTGGATCATGGACTGGTGGCTATCTCCGGAGCTTTACCTGCGTCGGCCGCCGGCGCAGAATCAGCAGTATCGCCTCGACAAGATGCTTTTTGCCGCTGCCAAGCGAGGTGTCATAATCCACATCATCATCTACAAAGAGGTCACGCAGGCGTTGACTCTGTCATCTTCCCACACCAAGCACTGGCTCGAGGACAACGACCCTACGAAGAACATCAAAGTCTTCAGGCATCCAGACCATCTACCAGACCAGCAGACTATGGCATCAGATACGTGGAAGCGCATCAAGCAGAGCGGCACGAACGCTGCCAAGCTGGCTTCGCTACCTGGAGACGCTCTGAAAGGCATCTACGGCGTTGCTGATGGCACTGTGCTGTACTGGGCTCATCATGAGAAGCTGTTTGCCGTGGACGGTAAGATCGCTTTCATGGGTGGTCTCGATCTCTGCTACGGTAGGTGGGACACCAACGATCATCCTATCGCTGATGCCCATCCTGGCGACTTGGACTCGATTGTGTTCCCTGGCCAAGATTACAACAACGCCCGGATCATGGACTTCTCCGATGTTTCGAATTGGCAGAACAACAAGCTGGACCGCAAGTTCAACTCCCGCATGGGTTGGAGCGATGTCTCCATCTCGCTGCAAGGTCCGGTTGTCGAGGATCTGAGGGCCCACTTTGCTCAACGGTGGAACTTCATCTTCTTTGAGAAGTATGACGTGCGAGACGATCCTCGTTACCGTCCGATTGTGTTCGACGAGAGCCGCGTTGGCATCATCGGTCATCCTTATCAAGCTACTGGAGGTGCTGAGCCCGAAGGCCATGGCCACTACGAAGGATTCAGGAAGAAGATGGCAGACCAGTATGAGAGAGGCCGCGCGAGGGTGGACGAAGGTAGGGAGCGGATCGGGAAAGGCGGCGGTATGAGAGAAGAAGGGCGCAGGATGATGCAGGAAGGTCACGAGAAGCTCGAAATGCAGCAGGAGAAGCTCAAGCAAGGCAGGCACGGAGGTGGTCAACACAGAGGCGACCGCGAAGAGCATCCAGTGAGTCTCCAAGGAGGCATGAACTGCCAAATCATGCGCTCTTGCTGCGAGTGGTCCCATGGTGTGCCCATCGAGCACAGCATCGCCAACGCCTACATCGACACGATCTTACAATCGGAGCACTTCGTCTACATTGAGAACCAGTTCTTCATTACGGCGACAGACCCGGCACAGTCACCTGTACACAACAAAATTGGTGGCGCCATTGTGGACCGTATTATCAGAGCGGCAAAGAACGGAGAGCAATGGCAGATGATCGTGGCAATGCCATCAGTGCCTGCTTTTGCTGGAGATCTCAAGGGCGACGATGCACTCGGTACCCGCGCCATCATGGAGTTCCAGTACAACGGTATCAACCGAGGTGGCCACAGTATCTTGGAGAAGATTGCGAAAGCTGGCTTCGACCCAATGAACTATATTCGCTTCTACAACCTCAGGAATTACGATCGCATCAACACTTCGAACAAGATGAAAGATGTAGAGCAGAGAGCTGGTGTAAGCTACGAGGATGCTCGCCAAGGTCACGATCAGCGCTTCGCTCGGGAAGAAAGAGGCGAGCGTGAGCAGAGAGATGAGCAGCGTGGAGAGGGACGTGGTCAGGGACGTGGTGATGGACGTGCTGATGGACGTGGAGATGGACGTGGAGCCGGGCATGGACCTGGACACGAGCAGCGCGGACCTGGACAAGACAATCAGAGGCACAACGACGACGCCTACGGCAAGTACCAGCGCGCTGCCGAGGAGGTCGGCGGTGGCAAGTCTCACCGTTGGGACTCTGTCTCGTCATGCTACATGTTGGGCGGCGAGGACATTCGTAAGGTTCCATGGGACGGGGACGCCCAGTCCGAGCTTGACGCTTTCGTGTCAGAGGAACTCTACATCCACTCTAAATTGCTGATTGCGGATGATCGCAAAGTCATCTGCGGCTCAGCCAACCTCAACGACCGCTCTCAGCTTGGAAATCACGACTCGGAAATCGCCATCCTGATCGAAGACCAGGAAGAAGTAGACTCATACATGGCTGGCAAACCATGGCGCGCCTCGAAGTTCGCCACCTGCCTGCGCCGCCAGATCTTCCGTAAGCACCTTGGTCTCATCCCTCCTCAGGACTACAAGCGCCCAGACGCGAACTGCTTCCCGATCGGACAAGATCCCAATGCGTACGATTGGTAAGTCGTCGCGGCGGAGAACCCCTCCCCTGCCAAAAAATATGTGAGACACATGAGACACATGCTGACGGGGTACCACTCCTGCGTTCCCAGGGGCAGTCGCGAAGATCAAGCCGTTGCCGACCCAGTGTCACCCTCCTTCCTCAGCCTCTGGAAGACTACTGCTCGCAACAACACCGAAGCATTCCGTCGTGTGTTTCATCCCGTGCCGGATGACTCGGCCAAGAACTGGAAGGAGTACGACGAGTATTACGAGAAGTTCTTCAAGCCGCAAGAGGCCAATAAGGAAAAGCAACAAGCCAAGCAGGAGAAGCCTGTCACCTGGAAGATTGGGCATGTGGTAAAGGAAGAGTTTAGTCCTGGTGAAAAGGGCTTGCATGAGGTGAAGGAGATTCTGAGCCGGGTCAGAGGGACACTGGTCGAGATGCCGTTGCTGTTCTTGAAGCAGGAAGACATCGCGAAGGAAGGACTTTCGCTGAACGCGTTGACCGAAGACGTGTATACTTGAACTTGGAGGGGATATGACGCTCTGAAACGATGACTAGGTCGAGAAAATACGGATTGGCTCGGTATGGAGATAGATATGGAGGCCTCACGACTCGTCCGCGGCTCCGAACGAAAAGTCTGGTCTAAGATTCAGCTACGTGTTAGACGAATGTCTTTCTCATGACAATGACGCAAGAGCTGTACCAATTGTGATCTTGATATACTAAAATCAGAGAATACATGTAGGTTCCGAACGAGCGAGTCCATCGCACTTCATCGCTACTACCAGAAGTCCATTCTCACTCAACAAGCTTCAGCCGCCCATCGACTCCCTCTCACTCCGCCGCGAACCTCCCGTTAACAGTCTGGCTCATCTTAACCTCCTCAGGCGTATACTGAAACACCTCCTCCCCCACATCCTCCCAATCCAACTCCGCCATATTCTTCGCCGCAGTCCCCAGCGGATCCGCAGCCACAACTTGACTCCCACCCCCCTTCCGGTTCGAACTCTGCACATAATGCGTCGCCTCTCTCAACTCAATCGCCACGATTTTGGTAAAACCCAGCGCTTCAGCATAGTCGTTCGCCTTCGTCATCGCGCTCTTCGCAGCTTTCGCACGGAGAGTCGAGCGTTGGTCCTCGATGGTCGCGGACGTGAGGACCCAGTTGACACCTTCGGAGCTGACGTGCTTGATGGCGGCCATATCGTGGATGATCGGGCCTAGGCGCTCGAACTTTTGGATGTTGACGGAGTAGTCGATTTTGGCGGTGTATTCGCGGGCGAGGTGGGTGCGGGTTTCGTTGTCGTAGGGTTGGTAGTTGCTCTCATTCAGGGAGGTCCGGGACCAGTAGTCTGCGGCGGGTTTTTGGCCGTCGGTTTTGGTTGAGATGGAGCGGAGGAGGAGCTCGACCTTGAATTGAGGTGTTAGTAGGGTGGCGTGGTCGAGGGTTTCGTGCTGTATACCTGTTTGGCTGATTCGATCACTGCTTGAGCAGTTGCTGCTTTTTCGGCACCTGTCTTCGAGACCTTGACGTTGAGGATCGCCCGTTCCGCAGGAAGCAGTATCTCCACTTCGCCCTTGACCTCGATCTGAGGTCGGTGGTCGTATTCTTTCGAAGCCATTGTGTTAGATTTCCTTAGATCTGCTGGTTGCTGGTTGCTGAAGTTGTCGCTGTTATCAATTGTATCGACTCAACAAACGTGGGCATTCATTACTACTTATACTCTCGCCCAGGCCTCACCAAGGCATGCTGCAATGCTTGCCTGGCGTATGCCTACCTCGTTCGTAAATACCTCTGTTGGACATCGAGACCGCCTTGCCGAAATGGGCTGGAAGCTGGCCAGGCATCGATGCAGCGGTGTTGCCTCCGTCAAGGCGCGCGCAAAAGTTGTCGATACTTATCTGTGCGTAGTACAGAACACAATGCGCAGGCGCAGACCTTGTCCTTATGTAGACCGGTGTGTCGAAAGCGAGTGCGAGCTGCACCTTAGCGGGTCTCCAATGCTCTGTCTTGGCCGCGAAGGCAGGTCCAGGCACACAAGTTCCCTAGGCACACCACACTGGTGAACGCAGACTAACAGAAAAAATGCATTGAAATGTTGTTGGTCTTATACCATCCTCGTGTATACCTCTACTCCTCCCCACCCGCCTGCTGCGCCTCCTCATACGCCTTCTCCAGCGCCTTAACCCTCTCAACACTCTTAGCACTCCCCTCCGCCTGCTCAAATTCCAACCACCGCTTAAACACAAACCTCGCCCTGCGCTTCTTCATTTTCTGCGCAGCAATACGCTCGTGCAATGCCCGCACCTTCTCCCGCGCATCAGACTTTGCATCTCCACTAGTTGCATGCGATAGCCTAGCCCGCTCGAGATCAACGAACATATCCCACCCCGAACTCCACTTCGGCCACTCCGACAGCAAAGCCTCAAACATCGTGCGTCCACGCTCCGCATTCCCATACTTCGAGTGAAACTCCAGCGCCGCAAACCGTGAAGTCAGCGCCCGCTGCTCATTCGGCAACGTAATAGACTGCAACGCACGATCCAGCAGCGCTCTCGCCCGGTCGGGCGTCTTTCTCGAATCCACCAAGAAATTCGCATAATTGACCCAAACGTCCTGACTCGCGCGGAAAGCCTTGTTGCCTACGACCTTCTCAAACACCGCGTCTGCCTTGTCGTGCTTGCCGGAGTCGATGTAAATCGAGGCGAGCTTCTGGTGCATTTCTAGCGGATCCTGCACCTGGCAAGCCTGCTTGAAGACGTCTTCGATTTGTTCTTCGGTGCCGTACTCGACTTCTAGGTTCATCCATGCGATCCAGACGTTGGCTTTTTCGTCGAGTTCGCGGATGTGGATGGTTCGGATTGCGCGCTCTGCGATAGTGCGAGCTTGCTGAATCTCGCTGAGTTCGAGTTGGAAAGCCATGTATTGGATCCATAGGCCGGAGTCGTTGGGCTGACCCAATAGTTGCCGCTCGAAGTCGCTCACGCTGCGGGAACCGTATTTGTCGAGATCGCCGGTCATGTCGACTTTGATCTCAGGCTTGTTTCGCTTGCGCTTTTTGGGAGCTGCCGCATCTGGTTCGGAGTCAGACATCGCATCAGCAGCGACTGCGTGATCGTTGCCACCGGTCCAGTCAAACCCATTCGTCTTCAGACCTGTGATGGGCTTCGGCTGATCTTCGTCCATGTCCTCATCGCTTTGCTCAGACAGATCATCGTTGCTCTCCGCATCTCTAACAGCCTCCAGGTCGATGCCGCCATCCATGTCCACATCCTCATCTTCGCTGTCGTCGTCTTCAGCGGCACCACCGACTTCAACACCGCTGTCATCCTCATCCTCGTCGTCCTCCATCTCCACATCATCAGCACCATCAGCAAAGTAGCTAGCCTTAAGCCCAAGACTAATCTTCCTCGCAACAACATCAACAGCCATGATCTTCGCCTTGACGACGTCACCAGCAGAGTAAAGCTTGCGAACATCCTCCACCCGCCTGGCTGCCACCTCACTCCTATGGCACAATCCAGAAAGTCGGGGCTGCGTATTATCGATATCGATGAAAGCGCCGAATTCCTCAACCTTGCGTACTTTACCCGTCACGATCATCCCAGGCTGTAGATCGTTGATGGTGACCGGAGGGATGAAGTTCGCGTCCGCATGCGATGCCTTGAGACTCAGTAGTGCATGCTTGGCATTCTCATCAACGGAAAGCAGCCTGCCTTCCACGAGCTGATCAACTTCCACGATGGTCTTCCAGTCTTTGACGAACTGATCGCTGAGGTCGGAGATGCGGACGAAAGCGTCTATCCTGGCGCCAAGGGAGACGTATACGCCCTTTTCTGCGACATGCTTCACGAAGCCACGGACAAGTTTGCCAGGTTTTAGTTGCGCATACCTGGTGACTTGCGGGTCCTTGATTGGCAAGCTGGAGCTGAGCAGTTTCGAAGGTCGGAGAGTCAGATACAGCTTCTTGTTTGGGGCATCCACATCAATGACGCCGACACGGACAATGTCGTTCTTGTTGTACTGCGTCATCTTGAGATTATCATAGTCGTCACCGATCTCGACGAGTGGCACAGGAGCACCGAGGTTGTCTGTAAGCTGTACTGTCACAGATCGCTCGTTGATTCTCGTGACCCTTCCGGTCAACATCATGCCAGATGAGAGGGTCTGCAACGTCAACTCTTCTGCAGCTACTCCGCTTCTTGCAACGAGATCAAGCCTGTTGTTCGTAGCATCGACACTCTTGACAGTCACTCTCAAAGCACATCCCACAGGGAAGTTCTTCTCAAGATTCTGCAGTTGACCGGCATCATCCGAGAGATCCATCAACGCAACTCTGCCACGAACATTCGGCGACACATTAACCCATACGCAGTTATCGCCATAGTTGTTGACGAACGCAAGATGTTGCGAGCCTTGGACAATAGTTCCCATCGTCAAACCAGTCTCATCCGCTTCTTCGATTCTGCTTCTCTTCGCTGAAAGCTCGAACACCGGGACGCCGCTTGATCGATGCGTGATCGGCAAGAAGCGATGGTTCCGCATATCGTGAATACCGAGGATCTTGACGTCGACGATTTCGTTCGCTCTGAATTTCTGCAGAGGAGCTTTCTTGTTCGAGATGTCGTCCCAGGTATTGAAGGTCTCGCTAACATCGATGCGACCTGCCACCCTGTCGGCCAGTCGGACATTGATCTGGCTTGCCTTGATACCGGTAACCCGGGCTTTAGTGACCTTGCCCAGTGAGAGGTCTGCCAACGACGTCGCCATAGGATCAGCAGGGTTGACTAGCTCCAAGGTTGACGGTACCGATTCCCGTTTTGGCGACGATGACTCCGCTAGCTCTCGCATGCTGAGGGATATGCGCTCTCTCGCAGTGTCGACATTGGTGATCCAAGCACTGATAGACTGATCCTTGACCAAGCCGAAAGCAGCCTGGCCCAACATCTCATGCGCGAGCTGACTCTTCGGAAGCAGTCCTACCACTCCATTTGCAAACTCCGTGTAGACACCCTCGGGCGTAACATTGCGTACAAAGCCGTTGACCTTCTTGCCAGTGGCAGCACCATCGTGAGAGGTGATCAGATCTCCCGTCTTAGCATCTGCAACCATGCCAGCCTTCCTAGTGAGAAGTAAATGCCGGCTACGTTCGAGCTTATGAAGCACGACCAGCTCTGCCAGCGTCTTTTCGATATGCACTTTCTTCAGAGCCTTCTCAGGGTCAGTAGTGGCAGAGTCGCTGAGATGACCAACTCGGATGGTGCCCTTGAGTCCATTCTCCAGTAGGACAGTAACAGATTCAGGATTCTTCTCGGTGACGGTACCTGAAACGATCTGGCCACCAGCTATGCTGTCCCAAGCGTCTTGCAGCCCAGCATCGAAGTCAACTGGTTCTTTACAGGACACTTTCATCGTCTGCGCTGCGGGTTCGACAGACACAATCCGAACATTGACCGTTTGGCCGAGTCGGAAGTGCTTTTCTGGGTTTTCGATGAAAGTCTCGCTCATCTCAGCAACCGGCAGCCAAGCGCGGACGTTGCCGAAGAATTGGACGGCGGCTCCGGCTTGCAAAATGTTGACGATCGTGCCTTTACCTTCCATACCTGGTTTAAGAACCGCATAGTCCTTCCACACTGGTGCTGGGGAGTCTTGATTGACGAGAGTCTTCTTGAGCGTGAGCCGGACTTGCCGCTTCTCGAGATCAACACTTAGCACACGTCCTTTGACTGGGAATCCTTCCTTGAATTTCCGCTCGGGATGTCCTAGATGGATGTCGCTAAGGTGAATCTCCGGCACAAGGCCAGTAATGTTGTCGCTCAATTTGACTAGTACACCAGTGATACCCTTCGCACCAAGGATCAGTCGGTCGACTTTGCCCTGCACGAGACCGCCAATTGTTAAGTCTTCAATTCTCAGGAACTGCTGCTCCAGCACCGAGGGTTTCAGTGATACACGGTAGAGGTTGTCGATGGGACTGTAGGCAATGATTCGAGCACGATGTGTCGAGTCGATCTTATACTTGCCGATGGCTGAAGTAAGGGCATCGATTCGATCATCCGATATCTGGGAGATGTGAGCAAAGGCTTTGGCGGTCTCCTTGGAGCCTGGAAAGGATAGTTGCATAAAGAGGCCACGCTTCGGTGTGACATGGATGACCTTCGCGTCTTCGACGATTGACGACAGGGGCTGGTGCTGCTGGAGAGTGGTCGCCTGCGATTTTAGCTTCGCACTTGCGTTGCCTGGAAGTTTTGATGGCGGTGCCGGCAAGTTCATCAGATGGTCAAGCAGTGAAATGCCGACTCTGCGACTGCCATCTTCAGTTGGAAGAGCCCAAATGATTCGTCCTCTGACCTTGCTGCCGATCTTGTACTTTTTGCTGATATCGTCGCCGAACAAGCCCGCACCGCAGTGCGACAAATCTGCCGTGACATCGAGCATGCCCATGACTTTGCCAGCTATGCCTGCCGACCCGTTGTCCGTTACAAGAACGTCAACTGCTGTCCCAGGTTGAAACCCTTCCACTGTCGGTGCCTCGCCCACAGCGGGAGCCTGTTTGCCTTCTGCGATGGCCGATCGTGGTATGGCGCCGGGGGTGAGATTTAGCACATTACCGTTACTGCCCTTGCCTGTGACAAGGCACATCATGACCTGGCCTTCTTCAACGTCCTCGAGGTCATACATCACACCCAGATCCTTCTTGCTGATGAAGCCTCTGACACTAGCATTCGAGAGACCGAGGTCCACAACGATGCCGTGGTCTTCCACACTCCGTACAGCACCTTGTATCATGCTATTCAGCACTACGCTGCTTGCATCGAGGCCGCCGTTGACCTGCCGAGGATCCACGGACAGCTCGACATGCCGCTTGCTTGAGCCACTGCCGTCTGTTTGCGCTGAAGTTGTAGCGGTGACGGTAGCACGCAGCCATTGTCCGACGTAGAAGAGATCTTTCAAATACATGTCCTCATCTTCATCCTCGCCTTGCCCTGCTTGTCCTTCGTTCTCCAAGAGCTTCTCTATCCGCGCGTTCAGTCGTTCAGAGACTGCAGTGATAGGCACGTATCCAGTCAGGTTGTTTGCCAACGCTACCTCCACGTCTCGACTGGTGACAGCAGTCACGTAACCCAGCAGCACACTCCCAATAGACAAGTCCTTGTAGTTCAAAGCCTGTACCTTCAGCCCAGTCGCCTTCCCATCTGTTGCATCTTTACCGTCATCCTTCTGCCACTTCTTCTTCTTGCTTTTGGCGATGGCAGCTGCGCCTTCGCCGAAGAGCTCATCATCTCCATTCTCGGCCACCGCCGGCTTTCCGGTCTCCTGCTCGAACAAGACATCGCGCTCCGCCTGAGCTTTGATCTGCTTCTGCTCGAGCGGTGTCAAGACGCTCCCACCTCCACGGGGGAATGCTCGATCCTCCTGCTGTAGCACTGATTTGGGTATGGGCTTGCGTTCGGTCGAGACCTCTACAGGCGCTTTCGCAGGCTTTGCAGCCTTCTCCGATTTCTCAGACTTTACAGGCTTCGCGGACTTCTCAGGCTTTTCGGTCTTCGCCGGTTTTGCCGCCTTCGTAGCTGGAGTCGATGTCTTGACCTTCTTGTTGGGTCTCTCGTCCGTCACGGCTTTCCTCTTGATCGTAGCCATCCTTGCGACAATGCTGTCTTAGAGATATGCACTGCGTAGAGCTCAGAAATAAATCTCAAAATTTAGTCGGGATTTCGGCCTCGGCCACGCACGGGCCGTCTGACTAGAGCCGGTTAAGCTTAAGTGGTATTCCTAGGGTCCATTCTGAACGCGTTGTCGTCGCGTGTCCCGATCTCATGCCTTCTTCAACATATTCGCCTCCCACGATTTGCTTTGCACCCATCTCTTCGATGCACTAACAGCTACAATGGCGGAGGAACCTTTCTATTCTTCGCAGGGCAGCCACTATGAGCAGCATCAAATACTCGACGAGCAGGAGAATCTGGCCTCTTCTCCAGCATTGAACAGTCATAAGCCAAAGCGGCCACCCACGGTCACCCCCAAGCGATTCACGAAGTTCTTCACTCCCCGGAACTCGCTGTCTTCAAGAGGCGCACGGCAGTCGAAAGCTGGTCGACAGCTTCGCGACATTACCAGGAATGGCACTAATCGACGGCGCCACCCTGGCCCGCTGCAACGACTCGAGGAAGAAAAGGACGATGAGAGCTTTGGCAATGATAGGCCTTCGAAGCGTCGTAAGCATTCCATCGACGTCGTTAGCTCTCCGCCGCAATCTTCGCCTCTGAAGAGAGTTCAGATTGCCAACGATGTTCGGATTTTCGAGGATGTACCGACATCTTCTGCTGTTTCGGACGACGACGACGATCTGCTTGATCTTCTAGAGGATCTCAATCCGTTTCCAAAGCCCATTAGACGTCTGCGCCAGGCCAGCCGCAACCAGAGCATCCTTCAGCGCAGCTTTGGCGGCTACGATGCGATCTCACGAGGCAGGAGAGGTGCTCCCCATTGTGTGGACTGGCGAGCAGAGACTGGCAACTTTGCTTCGACACCAGAGGACATACATTACTTCAACGGATCGGCTCTACCTTTCTGTACTGCGAGCTGTAACACGAACTCTCTCATCGCGATTGGAGAGGAAGAAGGAAGCATACGGCTCGTCGATTCGGCATCTATCTCGAGCTTCAGCGTGCCACATGTTGATTTCCGCCCTCACCACAATGCTATCATGGACATTGCCTTCAGTTCCGACGACTACATGCTGGCCACCGCTAGCGGAGACCAGACAGGGCGGATCGTTGATATGCATACTCAGAAGACTATCTGCATCTTATCAGGTCACACGAGCAGCGTGAAGCAAGTGCGCTTCCAGCCGAACGACGATAACATCATCACGACCAGCAGTAGAGATGGCACTGTGCAAGTATGGGATATGCGCTGTGGCGGAAAAGGGTCAATAGCCTCGCTACGGAGTGCGTTCGCACGATCTGTCGACAATGGCGATCCTGAGCCAGCCGTACAGTACTCTAAGCACAGACTGAATGTCGCGTCAGCATACCGATCCGAGACCATATCCACCAACGTTGCCGGCGGCGTCTCTATCACATCCATACAACACTTACCGAACGGACACGAACATCTGCTCGCCACAGCGAGCGAGCTGAATTCCTCCATCAAAGTCTGGGATCTTCGGAACACCAGCAGGAAGAGCCTCTCAACACCAGTCTCAAGCACGTTATTACCGACAAGCCATCTTCGCACTCGCAACTATGGCATCAACTCTATGTCCTGGTCAACCGATGGCGGACGGTTATATGCTGCATGCAGAGATGGCTCGATATACGCCTACTCCACCAACCATCTTGTCCTTGGGTGTGCCCCTGAGGTGACAGCGACAGCGGACAGGTCTCGAGCGGCTAGAATCACGAAACCAGGGATCGGTCCAATGTATGCGTACAGACACCCTTCGCTACGATTGGGAAGCTTCTACATTAAATCTGCTGTCCGACCAGCGAAAGGCGACAGAGGAGAGATGCTCGCAGTCGGAAGCTCGGATAATTGCACCGTGTTGTTCCCAACAGACGAGCGACACCTGCCGACTCGCGAGCGGCCAAGTGCTGAGGTCGACGATGACGAATCGGAAGATGAGCTACCGTCTGTCCCCTCCCTAGACCCCAAGAAGAACCTGAACTCCGATGTACCTGCCCACGAACGAGGCACCACTCTTATCAGAGGTCACAGCAAGGAAGTCACGTCGTTGACATGGACGCACGATGGTGATTTGGTTACTGTGAGCGATGATTTCACTGCCCGGTGTTGGCGGGAGGACGGTGGGAAGGCGAGGGGGTTGAGGGGTTGTGGTGAGGGAGGCGGACAGAGGTGGCGATGTGGGTGGGCGGAGGTTGACGGGGGCTGGGACGAGGAGGACGGGTGAGGTTGAGAAGACCTTGGGCAGGAAATGTATGGCGACTGTAATGCTGCTGTTCGAGCTATACGGTACAAATGCAAAGCATCGAAACCATTCATTCGCCCATTACCTTATCATATGAACGTTGCTGACGGTGTAGGCATATTGAAATCCTGAGCGTGTTGCCATGCAGCCACGGCACTTAGCGTGCATGTGTGCATGTAGACGACGAGAGGCTAGCGTCGCCCTCTCGCCGCCCAGAGGTGCATATAGCTCTCCCTGCTCCCACGGGCTTTCAAGGGAAGACTTTGCTCATTCAACCATCCTTTCGCTGCCCTAAGCTCAGCTCTGCCTGACGTTGCCTTCTTCCGAACCACGCTACTGCAGTCGCCCTACGCCAAGCGCCACCGACCAGCACATCAAGACGCACACCACCTGCACGAACATGGATCCCTACGACCTCGACAATGGTGATTGGGAGACACAGGTCTGGAATGGACCCTACTGGCTCTCGGATGCCCTTGCTGCCTTAGCCTCGCAGGCTGAGGCGGACGGGTGAGTTTTTTTTTTACACCTCGTTGACACTTCCACCAGTAATCAATTCAACACTCGATCTGTGCATGCCACCCCCTGCTCAGGCCTGGATCCTACTGTGGGCCCTCCACAGCGCCTTGTCTGCATCTCTGAGCGGGAGACTACTGGATCCAAGCCCGTTGCGAACGGAGATAGTTCTACTCCGGTCCCGGACAACTTCATCGTCTGTATTGACATCGACTCAATCCCACCCGGCCGCCAGCAGTCCAAGATTCTCAAGTGCGGCATCGCCGGCTACACCTGCGAAGCACTGTTCGATCGCAGGTTCGATCTGGAACGCCACATGAAGACTCATGGAGCCGGTGGCCATCCATGCCCCGTTCCTGGATGCAAACGTGATGCACGCAAGCCTTTCAACCGCAGGGACAAGCTGCAGGAGCACCGCAAGAAGGTTCACGGCGGTTGATTGACGCTGGTTCATTGTTTAGACGAACGCCGAGGCTGAACCACCCAGGTTTCGAAGCGAGCAGAGGAGACGAGGGATTAATGGACAATCGTTGCCGACTTCCATTTGTTCAAATGGGCGGTCGTAGATGTTAGCTTTCGTTTGTCAGCCGTCGAGGAGACATTCGGGAGATAGTATAGCCTGCGTATTAAGTGAAGCTCCTGGTATGCTCATGGGCATGACAGTACCGTACCTGCTCAAATGTAGATGTGGAGGGCGGCGGAGTTGTGCCGTAGGTGGTAGCAAACCTGTTCTCAAAAATCAATACCTTCCCGGTGTGCTGTATGCAGTGACTGTAGTAGCGGCGTTCGTGGTTCGTGAACGGAGAGGAGGCAGAGTAGTACAAGAGAGGGGCATGTTCGGGTGTAACGAGGCGCACGAGTATCACTTCATGTAGTTCTTCTTCATCTCTTACCGCCTGTATACCACTTTCGAGGTGTCCGTAACGTGGTGAATGCGGCAAATTCGAACCTTAATGCGGCAGCCACACGTGATTCTGGTGAATGTCATGTGGGGCCAGAGCCTTAAAGACTGCTTCACCGGACAATCTTCTATATAAGAAAGCGTGCAACTTCTTCACTTTTGCCATCAGCCATAGACCACCATCTGTGCGTCTGCAACCAACTCGTGCGGTCACAACGCATGGTCATCAAGGTCATCGCTCCTCACGATGGCGCCTCGTAGCAGACCTAGCTTCGACTGCTCCCTCTGCCTCACGACCTGCGCCGGCGCCTCTCAACTCATCGACAGCAGTCCAGTCTGCCAAAGCTGCATCGTCGACCACATCCTCCCCAAGTTCCACGCGGCTCTCAAGTACGAATCTCAATATCCGGCGAAATGGTCCGAGCATGTGATACTCAGTCTGGAGGACTTCAAACGCCACTTCTCTCCACAGGAATACCGAACCTTCTCCGCCGCCTGGAAGACGAAGATTGTCGAGTACAGCGTAGCTTACAAACTCCGCGTATACTGCAAGGACTGTGAAACATTCGTGAGTACGCTATTGTGCAGACCCCCTTCCTGAGACATCCGAGACACTTGCCGACGGGTTCTCCTTACGTGCTCTAGGTGTGAGAACGTGCGGAAGATTTCGATGACGATGCGGACTGCGCTGGCTTCTGCGACAAATGTTCAGCGGTAGTATGCGGCTGGTGCGGCAATCCAGGACATGATGCGGGAGACTGCGATTACGACGACGCCAATCCTGATGTAGACCCCGTCGAGCGGGTATCGGGCTTCAAGCGCTGTCCCAACGAGGCATGCAAGGCTGGGCTCTTCCTCTACGACGGCTGCAACGAGGTCAATTGTGGCGTGTGTCGAGGGAGGTTCTGCTGGGTGTGCCTCGTCAACGATCCAGCTCAGGGCCACTGGGCGCCTGGCAAGCCGTGTCCGCGCTTCGGGAAGGCTGGTGATAGGAGGGCGGTATATGACAGGGTTGGTCTTGTTGTTATGAATGCCGGTCCAGCACTGCGGTTTGGGCGCAACGTGGAACGACTCCTTGCCGACACCGAACCTGCACCGCAGGTCCCGCAGCATGCTGCGCCAGCGGTCCAAGACCAAGACCTCCAGACAGATCTTGGTAGGGCGCTGGGGATCCCGGTGGACCCCGAGGCAGAGCGGTTGGCCGACCTTGAATTGGCAGAACTTCTTCGAGGCGAGAGTGATGATGAGGACGGCGAGTTCGAGGTGAGGTGGGAGAGCGACGAGGAGTCTGAGATCGACGAAGAAGACGAGACTGAGGAAGAAGACGAGGCCGACGAAGAAGGCGGGGGCGCCGCAGTCAACGAGATAGAAATACATCCGGACCCTGCGGGAGGTGCCAGGGTGACTTTCCCACTCACGCGATTGCCAGCGTTGCTAGCCGCACGTGACCAGTGGCACAACCGTACCACGGATGACAGCGAGGCAGCTCCGAACCATCCCAACATCGAGGGAGATCTCCAGAACAGCGACTTGGCAGAGCGCGAAGGACTCACCAACGACGTCCCGCAGCACCCCAGCCGAGCACACGAGCCACCTACGGGGTGGGCGGGGTGGGTTGCCTTGCAGGCGGACACCATAGCGGCTCAAATAGAAGCCACGGTGAACGAGGAGGCGCTTCATCACGCAGAAGACGATGCTCAAGATCTCACCCATGCACAAGTACCAACTATCCAAGACGCACTTCGATGCTGGCGCCTTGGGCTCAACGACCGGGGCGAAGCAGCAAATCACTACACGGCTCCCAGTTCTTCCAACACACTGTAGAACGACCCACCGTCAGAGCTCGAAGCATTCTTCAGCCGTGCTCCAATACCCGCCGCCAACGCCTACGAGCCACGCAGGCAAGGCTTCCAAGGATCCATGTTGAGGCAGCGTGGCATTATTGAGGGTCGTGAGGAAGCTGGGAGGGCGGAGGCAAGAGCGAGTAGAGCTCCTCCAGTAGACGTACGGTCCGCGTATGAGCTATTTGCCAAAACCATGCAGGCATTTGACGCTCGTCGAGCTCGTGAAGGCAGGTAATCGTCGATTCGAGATAGCGGTGCAGCAAATTGACGGAGCGGCGAAGGCGAGATGTGCGTTGCGAGCAGGAGGTTTGCAAATGGTTTTTGGATTGCCACGGGTGCTAAGTCTTATGGATCCAGCCTGGTACCTTCGTGGTTTAAAAACCGTGCTCTTGGTGGTACACTCCGGCCGGCAAGCAGATATACCGTCGTAATAACAAAGTCTTTAATGATCTCAGCTCGGTCGTCGTGACACTCTTCATGCGTAGCATCCCGTCGTTGAAGCATAAAATGTGAACGTAAAGTCGGGATCACATGTGCTTCAAGTAACAACGACGTCGGAAGGAGCTTCCCGCGTTTCAACTTCCAGCCACAACATTCCGACTTCTTCACCATCCCACGCAACCCGAACGAGATCCGCGCTCATTGCGTCCTTCGCACCTGCTATAACTCTTGCACCACAACAGCATCTCTCACCAACCTCAGCGGTTAGCATCGCGTCGTAACTCTTCAAGAGAATTCGAGCATTGACGAAGTCGACCAGATGTCGTGTCAAGGGCCCAATGAGACCGACGGGGGTGAAGGCCGTGCCGCAGCGACTAGTAGTGAGATCGGCCTCGGTGATGCAGGAGATCCCGGCGGTGCAGAGGTTACTGGCAGCGGAGGTGACGCTAGTGGCACAGGTGGCGAAGACGATTCGCGCGATGAGAGCGATCCCCGAGACGACTCGAGCGCCGCAGATACCCCCGACGAGGACTCTGGCAGCGAAGACGACAACAACAGCTCCGAAAGCCACATCCGACCACCCAACGACATGAACCAGGACCCCAAAGTCCCGGAAGCCAGACTCCACAACAACCTCGTAATCCTTACCCGCCCCGCCACAGTAACCGCCCCCAACAACCGCATGAGTGACCATGATACCAGGATGCGAGACTACCAGGCAGCGATGAGAGCCCACAATGTGGCGAAGAGAGATCACTCAGCCGGGCTGACTGAGCGTGCCGTCTGGATCAGAGACCACTATGACCGCGTCGAAGGCTATGGCATGGGCATGGGGGCTCACGGTGCAATGACAAGCGGGCACGCGGCGGAGAGGCGCCATGAGGCCGAAGTGAGACGTGAGGAAGCGGCGATGAGGCGCCAGGAAGCAGCGGAGAGACGTCAAGATGCCGCGGTGAGGCGCCGAGAGGCTGCAGTGAGGCGCCAGGAAGCCGCGGGAAGGCGGAAGGAGGGTGCGATGAGACGCCAGGTGGCAGCGGAGCAACGCCAACGTAACGGGAGTGCCCCAGACCCGCACGATGCCAGGATGAGAGACCACGACGTCAAGATGGCGGACTACGATGCTAAGACGGCCGAGCACGATGCAAGGATGGAGGATCACGACGCCAGGATGATGGACCATGATCGAGAGGTGACAGAGCGCCAGGACGGATTATCTCGAATGGTGATGGAGCTCGAGAACGGGATGGTTCGTCCTTATTGGTAGGGTGGCAGGAAGGTTGATCAGGGTGTTGAGCTGCGAAGGAGGGCGGAGGAGGATGGAGGAGGATGGATAAGGACATGCGGTCGCTCTGTCCGGTGTCTTTGGTGCCGGCATCAGCCAGCGTAGCTTAGCGAGCGACCGGCTCAGGTCATGTAACCCGAGCGAACAGTTCAGCAGATACTTCGTCCTTACTCGTCATTACTCTCACATGTGCCAATCTCCTCATGAGGTTCAACGGGTGTGAATGTTGCAGCATATGAATGTGGCCTCTTCGAGTGGTGAATAACCGCGATTTTGTATTCACATGTGCTTCGAGTGAATGCAGTCCGTGATCGTCCAAAAGGATGCTTCACAGCATCTGATCTTTCAACCTTTCGACATCCCTCCTTCTTCACCATTGCCAGCACACCAAGTAGTCGTCCACGACCACCGCCTTCTTGAGTCCCATAACACTAGATCGACATCCCTAAACCTCTGCCATTATCAGAGCGCCGTGCTCCCTCATCATGGCACCCACGACCCCAGCAGCCTTCAACTGCGCCCTCTGCCTCGAACGCCGCAACGGCATTCCCCACCGCATCGACAGAAAGCCCGTCTGCCGTCCATGTATCGCCGAGCACATCCTGCCTAAGTACCGCGCTGCAGTGGAAAGCGAGTACCGCCACCCAACCGGATGGTCAGGCGAGGCCGAGCAGGTACCTGAAGCATTATTTTCTCAATACCTCCGTGACGCATTCTACGAGAAGTGGGAAAGGGGGCCAGTGTGCGGCAGTTGCGGTGATCCGGAGCACGATGCGAGGCATTGCAGGGAGGACTTCAGCGCATATCAAGACGAGAAGGAGCCCAGTAAGCTCCTGACCAATAGCTGCGGTGATTCGGAGCACAACGCGAAGGGTCACGACGACGATTGGAGTACACAACCAGAGGAGGAGGCCATGAACGATCTGCCAGAACAGCTCCAATGCCCAAAATGTGGCGCCCAGTTGGGCCAATACAAGGGCTGCGACTTAGTCACCTGCGGTGCGTGCAAGTTCAACTTTTGCTGGTTTTGCCGGAGGAACAATCCGGGTCCCCGTCATTGGAGTAAAGGCAAGCCGTGTCTGGGCTTCGGGGCGCCAGACGACCTCGCTAAGGGATACGACGAGCCAGAAGACGGATTCAACGACAAAGGTGTTCAGGGCACCTTTGGGGACGAGGTGGCCAGGCTTAGCCGCCGTCACATCGGGCGGGCGGCACGCCAGGCGCTCGCTTACGTGCGGGAGAGGGCGGACCATGGAAGGGTAGACAGTGGATGGGACGCAGGCTGTGGAAGAGCATACCGCAGATCGGCAGGCCAGGAGCGTACATACCACGACAGAGCACCAAAGCGGACAACAGCACTCGGCGACGACCTGGGCCAGGGCTCGACCGGCGGCTACGGAGGTGAACCTCGAGGACGAGCACTTGACGTGCGTGCGAAGCGAGCATTCGGTGATGAGCAGCGTGCATACGGTGGCGAGGGACCATGGGACCGATTCCGAGCCGGCGTGGACGGTGCGATTAGAGGTGTGGAGTCTATCGTCAACGAAGCCCTCCAGAGTAGACTCGAGCGGGAGCGCAGGACGGTCTTCGACAGCGGCGAGACGAAATATGACGGCGGCAGGGCGCGGCATCCCAAGGCTAGGAACAGGGTTCTCGAAGCCAGGAGGGAGTGCGAAGACTGGGACACAGACTCCAAAGACTGCGAGAGCGACGATGAGAGCGACTACTCCAAGGGCAGCGTGAGAGGCGCCGGAATCAAGATGAGAAAAGCTCTAGTGAAGGGCTTCGGCGCGAGGTTGAATGACTGGATGTTGGACCATTGACAGAGTGGCAGATAAGATTGGATTGAGGGTCAATTTATCTCAGAGAAGGTCGATTGGGGGGTTGAGCTAA